>Ga0315275_10004233_pt1 | contig 13385 bp, 14 predicted proteins | sample YL17G03_0_MG_FD_205557 | JGI IMG/M metagenome (GOLD analysis project Ga0315275, IMG submission 205557) | Sediment microbial communities from Yellowstone Lake, YNP, Wyoming, USA - YL17G03_0 | ecosystem: Environmental > Aquatic > Freshwater > Lake > Sediment | place: USA: Wyoming | collected... | reverse complement strand
GGTGTCCCGCAACGCCAGCGGGCGCCGGTGCCCTCCGACTCCGGGATCGACGACGGCGAGGTGGACGCCCACCGGCATGTACGGGACCGTGTTCGCGAGCACGAGCGCGCCCTGGAGCACCGCCTGGGGTGGGATCCCGTGGGTGATGTCGATGATCTCGGCCTGCGGTGCGATCCGCTTGATCACACCGTGGCAGGTGCCGACGAAGTCGTCCTGGAGCCCGAAGTCGGTGAGGAACGTGATGAACATCACACATGCAGTCTACGACGGGAGCGCACGGGCGACTGCGGCGACGAGGCCTTCGGTGTCGTGCGTGTACGCCTCCGCGAGCACGTCGATCCCCGCCTCGCGGGCGGCCCGGCTGGTCTCGGGGCCGATCGAGACGGCGGCGGCACCTGTCGACAGCGCCCCGAGCGCCCGTGCCGCCGAGGCGGAGGCGAGCACCCAGAGGTCTGCGTCCGGCAGCTCTTCGGGGCGTAGCTCTCGCGTGCGGTAGAGCGCCACGAAGTCCGCGCCGAGCTCGGTGACGAGCAGCCGCCGCGCACCCTCCGCGCCGGCGAACAGCACACGGCCGGCCGGTCGTGGAAACTCGGCGAGGAGACCCTCCTGCGTCGAGACACGGGGAACGAGGTCTGCGTAGCCGAGCGCCTCGGCGGTGGCGCGGCCTATCGCCGCAACCAGCGGCAGCGGGCCGGCGGCTCGGCGCAGGAGCTCGCGAGCGCCGTTCACGCTCGTCACGATCACCCAGTCGTAGCCCTCGACGGCAATCGGGTCGTCGGACAGCGGCTCGATCTCGATCAGAGGGCAGTGGCTCACCCTGTGACCGAGAGCCTCGAGCCGGGAAACGAGCTCGGCCTCCTGCCCCCGCGGACGCGTGACGACGACCCTCACTGCCCTGACCCTCTCCGGCGCGCCCTCACCGGGCGAGCGCGACGAGCTCCGCCGCGAGTGCGTCCGGGTCGTCGCCCGAGCGCCGCTCGACCCACGCTCCGTCCTCGTCCGCGATCAGCGCTGTCAGCGTGACGCCGTCGTGATGCGCCGCGACCGGGGCGAGACAGCCGCCGCCGACGAGCGCCACGCAGCGCCGCTCCGCCTCGACGCGGCGTCGCGTCTCCACGTCGTCGACATCCGCGACGAGGTGTGTCTCACCCGCTCGCACCTGCAGGGCGAGCGCACCTTGCCCCGCCTCGGGCAGCATCACGGCCGGGTCGAGGCGCAACCCGATCTCGCCGCCGAGCCCGAGCCGGTCGAGCCCGCAGGCGGCGAGCACGATCGCGTCGAGACCGCGCTCGCCGCGCTTCCGCAGGCGTGTGTCGATATTGCCGCGCAGAGGCTCGATCGACAGCGTCGGCTCGAGCGCGAGCAGCTGGGCACGCCGGCGCGCGGAGGCCGTGCCGATGCGCATCCCGGGCCGGATCTCCGGGCAACCGCAGAGCGCGTCGCGTGGATCCTCGCGCTCGGTGTAGGCGCCGACGACGAGCCCTTCGGCGTCGGTGGCGGTCATGTCCTTGGCGGAGTGCACGGCCACGTCGATGCGGTGCTCGAGCAGGGCTTCCTCGAGCTCCTTGACGAAGACGCCGCGCGAGCCGATCTCGCCGAACGGACGCGTGCGGTCATGATCGCCGGCAGTGGTGATGGGCACAAGAGCGATCTCGATCCCGGGCCGGCGAAGCGCCTCGGCGGCCCGCCCAGCCTGGGTGAGAGCGAGCCTACTGCCGCGGGAACCGACGCGCAGCAACACGGCAGCGGCGATGGGTGGCTGTGCGGGTCTCGCCGCACGCGAGCCGCCCGCGTGGGCGAATGCGGACGAACGCGGCCGGTGCCTGAAGCGGCAGCGGCCGACCGATCGACAACGGCCGCGTCATGACTGCTGCTCATCCTCCCCGAGACCGAACAGGTGTCGCACGACGTCAGCATAGACCACTCCGTCGGCGGCGGCGGCCGCCTCCTTCAGGCGCACGGTCGGAAGATGCAGGAGCTTCGCCACGATCTGGCTCGTGACGGCCTCGACGAGCTTGCGGTCGGACTCCTGCAGCCGCCCGAGCCGGCCTTCCGCCTTCGCGAGCTCGGCCGAGCGGATCTCTTCGGCGTGGGCGTGCAGTGACGTGATCGCGGGAACGACAACGAGCGACGCGTGCCACTCACGAAACCGCTCGGCTTCGAGTGCGACGATTCGCTCGGCGCGCACCGCCTCCACGCGGCGGCTGTCGAGCGACGCCTCCACGACGGCCTCGAGGTCGTCGATGTCGTAGACGAAGCACCCGTCGATGCCTGCGAGCGTCGGGTCGACGTCGCGCGGAACCGCGAGATCGACAAAGAGGATGGCCCGGCCCCGGCGGGCGCGCAGCGCGGCGGCGGCGGTCATATCGAGCACGAATTCGGGGGCGCCGGTCGAGGAGACGACGATGTCGGCGTCCCCGAGCTCACCCGCCAGAGCCTCGAGGCCGATCGCGCGGGCGCCGACCTGCCGTGCGAGCTTCTCGCCGTGCTCGAGCGTGCGGTTTGCGACGGCGGCGATCGTGGCCCCGCGGCTGCGGAGGTTGCGCGCGGTCAGCTCGCTCATCTTGCCGGCGCCGACAAGCAGCACGGTGCGGCCGTCCAGGTGATCGAACACCTGCTGCGCGAGGGCTGCAGCGGCCGCGGGAACCGATGCGGGGCTCTCGCCGATCGCTGTCTCGACACGTGCCCGCCGCCCGGCGTGAAGCGCCTGGCGAAAGAGCCGGTCGAGCAGCGGCCCGGCTGACCCGGCTTCGAACGCATCGCGAACCTGTCCGAGGATCTCGCCCTCGCCGGGGATGAGCGAGTCGAGCCCCGCGGCGACGCGGAAGAGGTGCAGCGCCGCGCTGTCATCGCCGAGGCGGTACACCACGGGCGCGAGCGCGGCGCCCTCGTCGCCCGCAAGCTCGATCAGCGCCGCGGCGCCTCGCTCGTCGAGCGGCGCATCGTGCTCGGATGCGAGGTAGAGCTCCGTGCGGTTGCACGTGGAGAGCACCACCGCCTCGCAGCCGTTCGCAAGGGAGCGGGCAAGAGCAGCGGCGCCGTCGGCGTCGACGGCGACGCGCTCCCTCAGCTCCACGGGTGCCTGGTGATGCGATACGCCGACGAGAGCGAGCTTCACGAGGCGAAGTGGGTCAGAGGGAGAACAACGGCCACGAGCCCGAGCAAGGTCACGAGGAGCACCGCGAAGCGACGTCCTCGCAAACCGGTCTCACGTCTCAGCACGAGCCCGGTGGCGGCTGCCGCCCAGATGCCGAGCGTGACCACCATCGCGGCATCGAAGTCGCCCCGCTGGAACCTCGTCAGCCCGACGACGATCCCAACGGTGAGCACGGCGAGGGAGACGAGCGTGGTGCGCGCGGAGAGACGATCGAGCGAGTCGAGCGGCGGCACGCGCAGCCGAAAGAGCCGCGAGTCGCGTCGCTTCAGGCGCCGCTCCTGCCAGAGGTAGAGCGCCGCCATGCCCGCCGCCAGGGTGAGCCCGGCGAAGCCGGCGAGCATGAGGCCGACGTGGATCGCGAGCAGGGCACCGGGTTGATCGCGCGCTGCAACGCCCGTGCCGCCACCCGCCCAGGCAGCGACGAGCAAGACGGCGGCGAGCGGCATCACGGCCAGGCCGAGCAGCCGGTACCGGGGCCGGCAGCCCCAGATCAGGTAGGCGCCGACGACCAGCCAGACGAACAGGTTGAGAGCACCGGCCCAGGTGCCCCACGGAAACCCTTCTGTGTCGATCACCTGCACGACCAGCAACGCAGACTGGGCGAGCCACCCGACGCGCACGCCCCAGATTCCGAGCCTGCCCGCGAGACCGGGGCCGCGCAGCTCACCCGCATACGCGAACGCCGCCTCGCCGTAGGCGATCAGGGCGGGCCAGATCAGGAGCTCAGCCACGGTCTGCCCGCCGGCGAGCCATGTCGGCAAGCTCACCGGTCTGCCGCTCGAGCCGCGCGAGCTTCGCAGAGATGATCACGACCCACAGGAGGACGAAGACGAGCACAGCGCCGTACGCGAGCACGACGTAGTCGCCCTGGCTCACGACAACGCCTCTCGCAGGTCGCGGAGATGCGCGTCGGTGCGCTTCCCCACGATCTCGACCCGGTACATCACGTAGGCGAGCAGCAGGATCGCGCCCCAGGCGACGAGGAAGGCGGCGAACATCGTCCCCGTCATCTGGGGTCCGGCCTTGTTGAACACGGTCGGGTGGATGAAGTCACTCGCAAGCCGGATGGCGAAGAAGCTGACGGGGATCAGGGCGACGCCGAACAGCGCGTACACGGCCGAGATGCGCTCGCGCCGCGGGCCCTCCTCGACGGAGAAGCGCAGCATGAAATAGGCGCAGTAGAACAGGAACAGCACGAGGAAGAGCACGAGCTGGTTCGAGCCCCAGCTCCACCAGACGCCCCAGGACGCCTTGGCCCAGATCGCTCCGGTGATCAGCGTCAGGGCGCCGAAGATCGTGCCCTGGTGGATTGCCGTGTAGCTCTCGACGTCCCGGCGCTCGCCTCCGAGCCAGAGCAGGCGCAACGCTTTCCACGCACCGAGGCCGAAGCAGGTGTAGGCGGTCAGCGCGATCGGAACGTGGAAGTAGAAGATCTTCTGGGAGATCCCCTGATCCGCATCCTCGGGCGCGACGAAGAAGACCATCGCGATAGCCGCCGCCATCAACACGACAGAGCCGAGCGCGAGCGCGGGCAGAGCGTTATTCCGTGACGACGTACTCAAAGGAAGCCCACGAAAGTATTGCGAAGATGGCGTCGTAGAGCCCGAGGAAGAGCAGGTACTTGCCGCTCTCGGGCGAGATGCCGGCGCCGACGCCGCCCACGACGAGAGGGATCGAGAGGGGCAGGAGCAGGAGCGGGAGGATCACCTCGCGGCCTCGGCTGGCGGCGGCCATGGCAGAGAGAAGTGAGCCGACGGCGGAGATCCCGAAGCTTGCAAGAAGCACGCCGGCGATTGCAGCGCCGTCGAGCGGCGCGTACAGGAGGGCGAACGCCGGCAGCGCGACGAGTTCCGCCACGGCGAGGAATCCGAGCGTGGCGAGCGTCTTGGCGAGCCAGATGGCGCTGCGGTCACACGGTGCGAGCACGAGCCCGTCGAGAGCCCCCGCCTCACTTTCGGGCGCCCAGGCGCGGGACAGGCCGAGCAGCGCGGTGAACACGATGGCGATCCAGAGAAGGCCGAACGCTGCATCGTCGCCCGTTCCCTGCGGCAGGGCGAAGTGAAACACGACGAGGGCCGAGAGGACGAACAAGAGCATCGCGGGCAGGGTGTCCTTCGCCCTCAGCTCGAGCCTGAAATCCTTGCGCGTCAGAGCGGAGACATCGGCGAGGTACCCCGTCACGCCAGAGCCAGCCTCTGTGTCGCAAGCGCCGAGACACGCTCGGGATCGTGCGAGGAGAGCAGCACCGTTCGCTGCCCGGCGGCCGTCCGCAGCTCGCGGTCGAGCAGTGCAGCGCCCTCCTCGTCGAGCGCGGTGAAGGGCTCGTCGAGCACGAGTAGCGCCGGGTCGTGGAGCAGAGCCCGGCAGATGGCGAGCCGCTGCATCATCCCTCGCGAGTACGCGGACACCCTCTCTCCGCGCGCCTCCCAGAGACCGAAGCGCTCGAGCAACATCCCCGCACGCTCACGGCGGTCGGGCACCCGGTAGAGCCGGCCGAACAGATCGAGGTTCTCGAGGGCCGTGAGGTTGCGGTAGAGCATCGGCTCGTGGCCCAGATACCCGAGCTCGGCGCGCGTGGCGTCGATCGCGAGTGTGCCGCGCGAGGGCACTACGAGCCCGGCGACGAGCCGGAGCAGAGTCGTCTTGCCCGAGCCGTTCGGCCCGGTCGTGAGCAGGAGCCCACCGCGCGCGAGCTCGAACGAGAGGCCGCGAAGCACCCGCTTGCGCCCGTACCGCTTCTCGAGGTCATTCGCCGTGATCACCGTACGCGCCTCCGCTTCCCGACAAGCCCCAACAGCAACAGCAGCCCCAACGGCCCCCGGGGGCACCGGAGGTGCCCTGATCTCACGGTACCGGCGATTCCGTCACCGGTGTGTGCCGACTTTGCACCGGATTCGTGCGCCCCGCCGACGAGCGGGGCGCGAGCTCGCTCAGGTGAGCGTGTCGAGCAGCACGAACACGAGGAAGACGACGCTGATCACTCCGTTGACGGTGAAGAACGCTGCGTCGAGCCGCCGCAGGTCGCCGGGTCGCACGATCGTGTGCTCGTACAGCAGCAGCGCAGCGACGGCAACGACGCCGAGAAAATAGAGCACGCCGGCGGAGAGGCCCACACCGACGGCCGCAAGCAGCGTCACGGCGGTCAGGTGGAACGCTCTGGCGCCGGCAAAGACGCCACGCTCGCCCCAGCGGGTCGCCCACGAGTGGAGCCCCGCAGCCCGGTCGTGGTCGAGGTCGAAGAGCGAGTAGAAGAGGTCGAAGCCGGCGACCCACAGGCCCTGCGCCGCACAGAGCGCCCACGCCTCCCACGGAGCCTCACCCGTGACGGCGATCCAGGCGCCGAGCGGCGCGAGACCCGTACACGCGCCGAGCCAGAGGTGGCACAGCCAGGTGACGCGCTTGAGGTACGGGTACACCACGAAGAGGACGACGGGGATCGGCCACAGCAGCCGGACGACGGGGTCGAGCTGGAAGACCGCGACGAGATAGACGGCCAGCGCCACAGCGCAAAGGGCCCACACCTGCGCCCGTGTCAGCGTCCCCGCAGGCAGCTCCCGGGAAGCTGTACGAGGGTTGCCGGCGTCGATCCCGGCGTCGATGACGCGATTCAGGCCCATCGCGAGCGTCCGGGCGCCCACCATCGCGACGGTGATCCACAGGAGGTTGCCCCAGCCCGGAAATCCGTCGACGGCGAGAAAGGCGCCGACGTAGGCGAACGGCAGCGCAAAGACCGTGTGCTCGAGGCGGACTAGCGCTGCGAGCCGTCCCGGGAGGGATGCGACGGCCGTGCTCACGTCTGGCGGTGGCTCGAGCCCTGGTCGCCCGCCGCGAGCTCGAGACCGTGCAGCAGTGCCGGCCTGAGCACCGCGAACCCATCGCGGCAGCCCCCGGGCGAGCCGGGCAGATTGACGACGAGCGTGGTCCCACGCAGGCCCGCGAGACCGCGGGAGAGCAGGGCGTGCGGCGTCCTCGTGAGCGCGTCCGCCCGGATCGCCTCGGCGATGCCCGGCGCCTCGCGCTCGATCACCGTGCGGGTCGCCTCGGGTGTGACGTCGCGCGGTGTGAACCCCGTCCCTCCGGTCGTGAGCACCAGCGAAGCGCTCCCGGAGAGCTCGGCGATCGCGAGGGCGATCTCATCCCGCTCGTCGGGGACGATCCTGCGCGTGACCTCGAATCCCTCGGCACGCAGCAGCTCGTCCAGCAGGTCGCCGCTCCGATCCTCTCGCGTCCCGTGCCGGACGCCGTCCGAGACGGTCAGCACCGCCGCTCTCAAGCGTCTGCCTTGGTCTTCTCGACGAGTGTGACCCCGGTGATCGTCATCGCCTTGTCGATCGCCTTCGCCATGTCGTACACCGTCAGCGCTGCGATCGTCGCCGCCGTCAGCGCCTCCATCTCGACGCCCGTCTGCGCTGTCGTCTCGGCGGACGCCTCGATCTCGACACCCTCCGCACCGACCTCGACACGGACGGCGACGACGGACAGGGGCAGCGGATGGCACAGCGGGATCAGGTCACTCGTACGCTTGGCGGCCATGATCCCGGCTACCTGAGCCGTCGTCAGCGCATCGCCTTTCGGGAGGTCGCGCAGCCTCGCGGCCGTCTCCGGAGCCATCAGCACGGTCGCGCGCGCAACGGCGCGGCGCCGGGAGAGCGGCTTCGCCCCGACGTCGACCATGCGCACCGACCCACTCTCGTCGACGTGGGAGAGATCGGTCATCGCCGCACCGTCCGCCTGCCGAGCTCGAGCAGTCCGCCGCGATGCCGGCGCAGCGCGGAAGCCCGCGCCGCCACGCCGTCGCCGTACAGAACGCCGAGGGCGCCACTGAAGCCGTCAACCACCATGTCGGAATAGGGATACCACCACGGTGGGGTCAGCCGCCCGCTGTCCGCGTCGGTGTACTTCGCCTGGGAGAGGCCGTAGAGCCCGTGTTTCGAGTGAGTCCGCCCGTAGCCGGAATCCTTGCGGCCTCCCCACGGCGCCCTGCAGGTGCCGTACGAATAGGCGTGATCGTTCACCCACACCGACCCCGCCTCGATCCGCCCTGCGACTCTGCGCGCGCGGTCGGGGTCGGACGTCCACACGCTCGCACCGAGCCCGTAGCGCGAATCGTTGGCCCGGCGAATGCCATCCTCATCGTCGTCTATACTGACAACGGCGACGACCGGGCCGAACACCTCTTCACGGCTGAGACGCGCGCCCGGCGGCTCGCCGGCGAGCACGGTCGGCTCGTGAAACCAGCCGGGAAGCCCGATTGCCGGCCTGGCGCCCCCCGACACGACCTCGGCGCCGTGCTCGACGGCGTCCGCGACGACGGCCTCGACCCTGGCGCGCTGCCGCTCGGTCACGAGCGGGCCGAGATCCGTGCCCGGCTCGTCGCCGCGGCCGATCCGGAGCGTGCGCGCGCGATCGCCGAGCCCCACCACGAAGGGCTCGTAGAGGGTGCGGGCGACGTAGATTCGCTCGATCCCGGAGCACACCTGCCCGCAGTTTGCGAACGAGCCCCAGAGCGCGCCCTCGATCGCGCGATCGAGGTCGGCGTCGTCGAGAACGAGCATCGGATCCTTGCCTCCGAGCTCGAGGGTGATCGGGCAGAGGCGCTCGGCGGCGTGCCGGGCCACAACCCGGCCCGCTTCCGGCGAGCCCGTGAACACGACCTTGTCGATCCCGACCTGACGAACGAGGCCGTCCCCCACCGTCTCCCCCGTCCCCTGCACGACCCGGACGAGGCCGGCCGGGACACCCGCCCGGCCAAACAGCTGCTCGATCAAGCGGCCGGTGAGCGGCGTCAGCTCGGACGGCTTCAGGACGACCGCGTTCCCGGCTGCCACTGCGGTCGCCACCTGCGTCAGCGGGACGCCGAGCGGAAAGTTCCAGGCGGTGATGATCCCGACGACGCCCATCGGCTCGTAGGAGAGCCAGGCCCGCTTGTGCGGAAGGTACGCCTGCCGCAGCGGTAGACGCTCCCGTCTCAGCACCTTGCCGAGGTTCGCGGCGAGCCACTTGAGGGTGTCGAGAGCGACGAACAGCTCAGAGGTGTAGGCCTCGACGAGCGGCTTGCCGGTCTCGGCCACGATCGTTCGCGCCACCTCGTCGCCGTCCTCGAGGAGGAGCTGCGCGATGCGACGCAACATCCGTGCTCGCGCCTCGAGGGGCTGCCGCGCCCAGAGGTGCTGTGCGACCCGGGCCTGCGCGACGATCTCGGGCAGGGCGCCCGGCTCCGTGAGAGGGACACGGCCGGCCTCCTCGAGTGTTGCCGGGTTGACGGAGACGAGCTCCGCATCCAGGGACAGCGGCATCGCGCTCACGGCCGCATCGTACTGCGGGATACGAGCCGCCGCCCCGGCCGGATAAAGGCAACCCCGGCGGCCTGCTCTGGCTCGACGACCACGGCACCACGCTATGGACGGCTGTCGGCACCGGCGGAGCCACCCGCGGAGCCCTGCGGTGACGGCTACCGGACCGAGGCGCTCGGTCGTTCCGCGAGGATCACCGGCACGACCTCCCGCGTCTTGCCGCCCCGCAGTACCGTGAACGGCACGCGCTGCCCGGGTAGCAGGGTCGCGACAATGCGCGAGACGTCCTGGGCACTCGTGACGGCCGCGTCGCCGATCCGGACGATCACGTCACCGCCGAGGGTGATCCGCAGGCCGTTGTAGCCCTGGACACGATTGCCGCCGCGAATTCCCGCCCTGGCGGCCGGGGTGTCCGGCTCAACCCTTGCCACAAGCGCGCCGCGGCGGGCGGCGAAGCCGAACCGCTTCGCCAGACCGGCCGTCACGTTCTGCGTCGTGATCCCGACGTACGCGTAGGTGACGCGCCCCGTCTGCACGAGCTGGTCGAGCGCACGGCGGGCAATGTTGATCGGAATCGCGAAGCCGACTCCCTCGGCATTGCCGCTGGTCGAGCGGATCTGCGCGTTGATCCCGATCACGCGCCCCCTCGCGTCGAACAGCGGCCCGCCAGAGTTGCCGTGGTTGATCGGGGCATCGATCTGGATCGCACCCGCCAGGGAGTAGTTCGACGTGAGGGAATCGATCGAGCGGTCGATCGCCGACACGACCCCGACCGACAGTGAGCTCTGCTCGTTGAAGGGGCTGCCGATAGCCGCCACCGGAGTGCCGACGACGACCGCAGCCGAGTCTCCGAGCGGCACCGGATCGAGGTGATGCAAGGCCGGATCGACCTTCACGACGGCGACGTCGCTGAAGAGATCCCAGCCCACGATGCGGGCCGGTACGCGGTCTCCGTCCTTGAACTCCACAAAAAGCTCGCGCGCACCGCGCACGTCGGTGGATGCGCGCGCACCGCGGGCGCCGAGCAACGCCGAGACGTTCGTGACGACATGGGCATTCGTGAGGATCGTGCCCTTGCGGTCGACGACGAACCCGGAGCCCTGCGACTCGCCGTCGGCCCCGAGATCGGCGTACAGCGTGACGACTCCCGAGGCACGCCGGGCGTAGATCGCAGCGGGGTCGAAGCGATTTCCCAGCAGCGGCGGCGCGGCAGTGGGCCTGGAGATCGTCGGCTGCACCGTGGTGCCGGGGACGAGCACCGTCGTCTGCTCACCGTCCGTGAGTCCGGTGGCAGCACCGATCAATACCGCGACACCACCACCGAGCACGGCGGCAACAACAGCGACGACCGCGGCGGCTCGGAGGTGCATCGGACTCACTGTAGCCGGGCGACGACGCTACGCCAGTCCGTTTCCACGTGGAAACGGGCAGGGCGCACGGCCTGAGTCTGGATCCACCTTTTTCGCGGGCGTTGCATCCCGTCCGGGTGGCACCCGTTTCTTCCCTTCGGGGTGGTTCCACCCGGACGGTGCGCTCCGGACGAGCGCCTCGCGGTCACGCAAAACGGTGAGGTAGGCCGCTGGTTTGGCGTGGCCGGTAGGTCGGACGGGCTCAGTCCCGCCGGTTTCCCGGGAGGCCGAACGCTTCGGCCGAAAGCCGAAGCTTGACGGGGCGAAGTCCGCCTCGAACACCGGTTCGAGCACGATCTTCGTCGTCGCTATCACCACCCGGTCACGCACCGCGGGGGCACTCGTCAGAGCTCCTCACCTCCTCGTCGTGCACCGGTGAAGCAGGGGCCCTTCGCTCGAGACGGGTCCTGTTGTCCCGCCCGTCATCACTACTACGACCCCCTCCGACTCCCTCTCGGCCGCCGGCCGCTTCCCGGGAACACCGGTTATAGGCAAGCGCGCTCCCGTCCCCCGCAGGGACGGGGCCGAGGAGGGCCTCTCCAGTTCCCACGACAGCCGTCCGACCGTTCCACGCCCCCTACGCCGGAGGGTTCCTCGGCGCCCGCTCGAGGCTCTCTGGCGCCTTCCATGGCCTTCGCCAAATCCACACAGGCTCGGCACCCTCTCTCCTCCCGCTCACACGGGAGCCTTGACGACGCTGCAGGCTTCGCTTGATGCTGCGGACCGGCCGATTGCTCCACCCCGCTTCGCCGCCGGCCTCTCAACCGACAACGGGGGCCTCGCTACCAGGGACCCTGGCGTCTCCCCGGACCGGACTCACACCGGCTGGTTGCCGTGAGCTTCTCGTTCGGTTACGTCAGACCAACCTCCTTACAGTCATCGCGTCCGAACTGCTGGACACACGTGGATCCAGGCTGAGGGAGGTGCGCGCGCGCGCCAGAGCGTGCACCCGTCGCCGCGGAGCCGCGAGCGCCTGGTAGCCCGGCTCCCGGTCGGGACAACTGCGCGCGCGAGGAAGCGTGTACTGATGCAGGCTCGAAGTCCGTCGAGGGTGCAGCCGCCGCGGTGGTCGAGGGTGAGGAGTCCTTGCTGGTCCGGAGGATCGATTCGATCGGACCGCGCAAGCTCGCACCGTTTCCACGGTCGCGGCGGATGTGGAACCCCGGCTGCCTCGACAACCGTGGAGCTCCAGGTCTAGCGCGAGTTTCCGGGTTGGCGTGGTGATTGGGGGCTGGGGCCGGCTGTTGGTCTGATCGGTTTTTCGCGGGTTTGCAGGGGGTTTGGGGGCGGGGGTAGGGTGCGTGATGGCGTGCCGTAGCGTGTGGCCTAAAAGAAGGTTTGTTGGCGGGCTGTGTTTTGCTACAGAATGGGTTGTGTGTTGTGGTTTAGAGGCTGGTGCTGTCCGGTGGCGCCTCTATGGTGTGACCTAAATGGCGAGTCGGCAAACCAGCAAAACCACCAGTTGTTTACGCGTGATCCCTTAGGTCACACACACCCACACACACGCAAACCCGCACCCCCACACCAACTCCCGCGCCCCACACACCCCCCGCCCGGAAACTCGCGCTAGCCGCCCGGCCCGCTGATCGCAGGCGGGCAGCGATCTTCTCGCGGTGATCGCCCTGGATCTCGACGGCTCCGTCCTTGACCGCGCCGCCCGACCCGCACCGCCGCTTGAGGTCGCTCGTTACCGCGGTCAGGTCAGTAACGGGCAACCCGCGCACCACCGTCACCGTCTTGCCGCCGCGGCCGCCCTTCTCCCGGAACACCCGGACGACGCCGTCGTTCGGTACTCGTGGGGTGTTCCCTCCGACCGAATGCCGCGTGTCGGCCTTGCCGCGGGTGTCGCCCACGTCGGTCGAGTAGACGAGTCGGCTATCGGACATGGGGCCGATCGTATCCACTCGCGCGGCCTGAACAGTAGCCAGACCATTTCAGACCACTTCGCGGCTCCTGCCGCAGAAGCCGAACGAGCAAGGAGATCACAGAGTTCTCGCCGGTCGCCATGGTCGGAGGAATCGGGTTGCGGCCTTGCTCGGGCTCGTCGGACTCGCATTGGCCCTCGAGACGAAGCGATGCTGACCCGGCGTTCGCTCCCTGAGTCTCGAGGTTGAGTACCTCTACTCGCCGCCGAGGTGCGCGAGCGTGGCCCCGTCGGCCGAGTCGGGCTCGTGGCGGTCGACGAGTGGGTGTCGGCCGAGCTCGTCGCGGACGGCGGCGCGGACCGCCCCGGTGGCGCGGCCGTGGATGATGCGCACGCTCGGAAGGCCCGCGAGCGAGGCCTCGTCGACGAACTGGCGCACGGCCTCGCGGGCTTCCTGGGCGCGGCGGCCGCGCAGGTCGAGCTCGTCACCGACGTCTCCGCGTGCGCTTGCGATCACGCGCACCGGCGGCGCGGGCGGCTCCGCAGAGCCCTGCCCTCCCCGCATGTCGGGATGCAGCCGGGCGAGCGGGACGCGCACACGTTGGCCACCCTGCCCCAGCACCTCCGCCTCGTCGCCGTCGACTGCGGTGATGGTGCCGCGG
>Ga0315275_10004231_pt1 | contig 13388 bp, 13 predicted proteins | sample YL17G03_0_MG_FD_205557 | JGI IMG/M metagenome (GOLD analysis project Ga0315275, IMG submission 205557) | Sediment microbial communities from Yellowstone Lake, YNP, Wyoming, USA - YL17G03_0 | ecosystem: Environmental > Aquatic > Freshwater > Lake > Sediment | place: USA: Wyoming | collected... | reverse complement strand
ACCGTTGTCATCCACGACAATGCTGTTGTCCATCCGAATCTTCACCATGATGGTGTCGCAGAATCCGGCAGACGCCTCGTCAATGCTGTTGTCCACGACCTCATAAACGAGGTGGTGAAGACCATCTTTTCCGGTGGTGCCAATATACATCGCCGGGCGCTTTCGGACTGCTTCAAGCCCTTCCAGCACACGGATGCTGTCGGCGCCATACTCTCCCGTTGCTTCCGTTACCTCTTCCTGTCTAATCTCTTCCATCAAACCTCTTCCTGTTCTTTATTCTATAATTTCAACGGCATGACAATACAGAAGTAGTTCTCATTGCCGATGGCCCGGACAATACCGGGTTTCATCCCCTCTCCAATCTCGAACTCCACCTGCCCCTCATCGATCACATCGAGGGCATCGGTCAGATAGGTCACGTTGTAGCCGACGCTTTTCCCTTCACCCGCATAGACAACATCGATCTCATCATTGGCTTCTCCAACATCGGGGTTGTTCGAATTCAAGATCAGTTTTTCTGTGGAAAGTGTCATGATCACGCCATTGTACCGTTCGGAGGATATTACGCCCATCCGGCGGAGGGCATGAAGAAATTTGTCCTTCTCCATACTCAAGAGCACCCCCTTTTCCGCCGGTATCACCCGGCGGTAATCCGGGTACTCCCCATCGACCAGGCTGACATTCAGCAGGGTATGGCCGGTCTTCACGATACACATCCCCTGCCGGATCCCTAAAAACACATCCCCGGATTCATCCTCAATGAGCCGCCGGATCTCCACGAGACCTTTCCTGGGAATAATCACCCCCTTCTCCATCGTCAGAAAATCCTTCTCACCCGTATCCATCTTCATCATGGCGAGACGATGTCCGTCCGTCGCCACCATTCGGATCGAAAAGGATTCTCCTGTTTTTTCCGTCTCCATAAAAACGCCGCACAGATTCTTCCGCATCTCATCGGTCGAAATCGCAAACGCGGTCTTGCGGATTAACTCCTTCAGGATTCCCCCTTTGACCTTATAGAAGGGAAGATCCCCCTGCTCCGCCACCAACGGATAGTCATCCGCCGGTATACCGGGAATGCGATATGTGGCCTTGTTGCAGGTCAGAATCACCACATCCCTTTCATTTTTCACAACATGGATCGTATCTCCCTGAATCTCCCGAACCATTTCATAGAGCTTTCTCGCCGAGAGGGTAATCTCCCCTTCCCGGATGATTTCCGCTTCATAGTCCGCCACCAGACCGATCTCCCGATCCGTCGCTATGATCGTGACCCGATTCTGCCCCGCTCGGAGCAATAAGTTGCTCAGGATTGGCATTGTGGTTTTCTTCTCCACAATCCCCAGCGTCTTCTGAATCCCCCCTAAAAACAGCTCTCTTTTGATGTTAAATTCCATAGTTACCACCATCCTTTCCACTTGGCTAACAGGTTATATGATTTTTAAAACTTCTCCTTTATAAAAAAACAGTAGTAGTAATAGTACCTGTGAATGGTGTTCATAACCCTGTTTGGGTTTCATTTTACGGCCTATTTTCGATCAGCTTCTGTGGACAGAGTCGCTTCATAAAAGCATCAACCCTTGTGCAGAAGAATCTTTTTAATTTCCTCCACGGTATCCCGGAGCGCCTTGTCCGTATCTAAAACCTTTTTTATTTTATTGTGGGCGTAGATGACCGTTGAGTGATCCCGGTTGCCGATCTTGTCGCCGATATCCGGGAAGGATGAGCTGGTCATCTCTCGTGCAAGAAACATGGAAACCTGCCGCGCCAAAACAAGATTCTTGTTTTTTTTCTGCGATTTGATCTCAGAGATCTTGATGTTGAGTTTGACGCCGACCACTTTTATAATCTCCTCGATCGTGAGCTCCTTTTTTTCCTCCTTCCGGAGGAGTTGTTTCAGCACGCTCTTGACCAGATCCAGGTCGATCTGACGCCCGGTCAGGGAGGAGTAGGCGGCGATCCGCACCAGGTATCCCTCCAATTCCCGGATATTGGACTCCGCCTGGGAGGCAAGGTAGATGGCCACGTTTCCCGGCAGCGCAATGTTGTTCTCATGCGCCTTCTTCTCAAGAATGGCGATCTTCGTCTCGATTTCCGGCGGCTGGATGTCGGCAATCAGACCCCACTCAAACCGCGATCGCAATCTTCCCTCCAAATTCGGGATATCCTTTGGGAATTTATCGCTCGTCACAACGATCTGCTTACCGGCGTCATGGAGGGTGTTGAAGGTATGAAAAAATTCTTCCTGGGTCCTCTCCTTTCCGGCGATAAACTGGATGTCGTCGATCAGCAGACAGTCGATGTTCCTGAACTTCTCCCTGAATTTTGGCATCTTGTCGTAGCGGATCGAATTGATCAATTCATTCATGAAGACCTCCGCCGAGACATAGACCACGTTCAGGTCCGGAAAAAGTTTCAAGGTCTTCAAGCCGATGGCGTTCAGCAGGTGGGTCTTTCCCAGCCCCACGCCGCCGTAGATGAACAGTGGATTGTAATTTTTCGCCGGCTGCTCGGCGACGGCGGCGGATGCGGCATGGGCGAATTGGTTGCATGATCCCACGACGAAGCGGTCAAAGCTGTAGTTCACATTCAGGGTGGAGTGAATCCGGGCGCGGGAAGGCTTTTTTGGCGCCGTTTTCGTTGCGGCCGGGGCATCTCCCGTATCTGCAACAACTTGATTTTGGTTATTGTCCTGTTCTATCACCAATTCGATCTGAAACTGGACGCCGGCCGCAGACTTTATCGAGTCCCGGATCAGGGAAAGATAATTTTCCACCAGCCAGTCGCGGAAGAAGCGGTTGGGTACGCTCAGATGGACCTGATCCCCCTCCATAAGGGTGATGCGGATCGGGCGAATCCAGGTCTCAAAGTTCTGCTGGCTGACCGTTTCCTTAATGATCTTGACCGTTTTATCCCAGAGGATGTCCATTTTTCACAACCTTATACACAGTTTTATCCACACCTGTGGACAATGTTCATCCAACCCATCACCTATGTCCTGTCGAGAAACAGCCGCACCAGGCGGTTCAACTCCTCCCCGTTCGTGTAGCGGATCTCGATGGTTCCCGATCGTTTCCCGGCGCGGATCTTAACGGCCGCGAGCAGTTGCGAGGAGAGCTCGCGCTCCAGATCGGTCAAGTACGGATCCTTACGCCCGGTTTTTTTCTTCTCCGGCGCCGTTTTCAGATTCCGGATCAGACGCTCCGTCTCCCGGACGTTCAGTTCCTTCTGCTGAATGGTCTTCAGCGCGCTGATCTGCTCACCCGGAAGCTCCAGCGCAAGGAGCGCCCGGGCATGCCCGGCCGTGATCTTTTTGCCGATCAGGGCCTTCCTGGCCGCTTCGGGAAGCTTCAGCAGCCGGACCGTATTGGCGATCGTGGAGCGGTCCTTCCCGACGCGGGCGGAGATCTCCTCCTGCGACAGCGCAAATCGCGTCAGCAGGGTCTGATAGGCGTTCGCCTCTTCGATCGGGTTCAGGGCCTCGCGCTGGATGTTTTCGATCAGCGAAAGCTCCGCCAGTTCCCGATCCTCCGCTTTGCGGATGACGATGGGCACCTCTTTGAGACCGGCCGCCTGCGCCGCCCTCCAGCGTCTCTCTCCGGCGATGATCTCGTAGCCGCTGTCCCCCTTCCGGACGATGATCGGCTGGATGATCCCGCTCTTCTTCACGGAGGCGACGAGTTCTTTCTGGTCCTCGTTGTTGAAGTCCCGCCGGGGCTGAAACCGGTTCGGGGTGAGCTCCTCGATCCCGCACTGGACGAAAGAAGGCCGGTCGCCAATATTGTCCAGAAGATCGGGGAACATCGCTCCCAGGCCCCTGCCGAGGGAATTCTTTGGCGGCATCATATCCTCCCGTTGCTCAGGATTTCCTTGGCCAGTTCCATGTAGGAGACCGCGCCGCGCGATCGGATATCATAAAGAATGATCGGAAGGCCATGGCTCGGGCTCTCCGACAGCCGCACGTTCCGCGGGATGACCGTCTGAAAGACCAGCTCCCCGAAATTGCCGCGTACATCCTCGCTGACCCGACGCGAAAGCAGATTCCGTGTGTCGTACATGGTGAGCAGAATCCCCCCCAGGGTCAGGGTCGGGTTCAGCCGGGCCTTGATCAGCCCCATCGTGCTGAGCAGGTGGCCCAGCCCCTCCATTGCAAAATACTCGCATTGAAGGGGCACGATCAGGCAGTCCGAAGCCACCAGCGCGTTGACCGTGAGAAACCCGAGGGACGGCGGACAGTCGATGATCACATACTCGTAAGGCGCATCCAATGCGCGGAGCAGGTTCCGGAGCCTCTTCTCCCGATCCTCGAAGGAGATGAATTCCAACTCGATCCCGACCAGGTCCCGGTTTGCGGGGACCAGATCCAGATGGGGGATCTGTGTTCCGACGATCACCTCCCGCAGCGGGCGATTCCCGATCAGACAGTGATAGAGGTTCTTTTCCCGAATCGCTTCGCCGTCGATCCCCATGCCGCTCGTCGCGTTTCCCTGGGAATCACAATCGATCAGAAGGGTTCGCTTCTCCGCCGCCGCCAGCGAGGCCGAGAGGTTGATGGCCGTCGTGGTTTTTCCGACCCCCCCTTTTTGGTTGGCCATGCTTAGGATTTTACGCATCGTTTAATAGAACAAGCCCCGCGAGTTCTGTGTTTGTCGAACCGGCGCTGACGGTAGCACAAAACGCGATTTATTGTAAAGGTTTTTTCAAGAAAATATCAGCGAAAAACGCGATTGTAAATTATTATTATTCTTAACGAATCAGCGCCAGGTGGACGGACGGCCCGGCAGGCCGTGAAGACCATCCCGGCCGCCTCCGAAATTCGCTCCGTTTCTTCTATCTCTTCCTGCGGATCGGGTCCCTTCATTGCGATGAGTTGACCCCCCGGTTTGAGAAAAAAGGAGGCCGTCCGGATCAGATCCGGGAGTTTGAAGGCGGCCCGGGAGATGAGCGTATCGAAGCGGCCGGCAAGGGCCTCCCCGGCGGTCAGCTCTTCGACGCGCTTCCGGATCACGTGAACCCCCTCGAGGCGGAGGGTCCGGACGACATGGGAGAGGAAGGAGCTCTTTTTTCGGGATGCCTCGACGAGCGACAGATGCAGTCCGGTCAGCGCGATCCGCAACGGGATTCCGGGGAAGCCGCCCCCGCTTCCGAGATCGATCAGGGCGCCGTCCGGACGATCCAGAAACGGCGCCGGCGTCAGCGAGTCGAGAAAGTGGCGGATCACCATCTCCTGTGCAGAGCGTTCCGAAACGAGGTTGATCCGCCGGTTCCAGAGCAGGATCTCCCGGTGGTACGTTGCAAAGCGGTCCAACGCCGCCGGACCGAGGCGGATGCCGATCGCCGCGGCCCCGTCGGAGAGGGTTGTGATCAGGGGTTCGTCCATGGCTCTTTTTGACAGAGCCCCGCCTTCCTGTCAACCCCTCTCTGAAAAGGGGGGGACAGCTCCCGGTTATCGGTTTCGTCTTCTGTCCCTGTGTAACGATGATTAGTACCGTTTCCTGCCCACAGAGGCAAGGTAAATGGTTGATTCCTCTTGTCCGTCAATTCGGAGGAGTTCGTCTATCCCTTCCTGATCATAAGCGGCAATCGCACAAGTTCCTGCACCGATTGCTTCACAGGCAAGATAAAGATTTTGGCAGACATGGCCGGCGTCAATCGCAATGACCTTATGGGCGGCAATTCCGTAACGCCATTCCATTCTGTATGGGATCGCCGTCCAGATAAAGGTAACGGCAGCTTCTCCCGGATAGGGTTGACCCAGAACAGCCTGCACAATCTTTCTATCCAAGTTCTCCTCGGTAAATTCAAAAAGCAGTTGATGCTCAATAGGGAGGTAACGGTAGATTCCCCGATCCAGCCCCCGGATATTCAAAACACAGAGATAGGTTTCAAGCGCATGGCGGCAGCCGGCAGAAGGAACCGTTCTCAACACATGACCGGGATCTATTTTCTGCCTGATGCCTTGGGTGGCCCACAACAGGAAAGAGAGTTCTTCAACGGTCATCGGTTCCGCGCGATAGGACCTGCGGCTTTCCCGGTTTCGGATCGCGGATTTGAGATCAATGTTGCCGATCTCCTTGAATTGGTCATATTGGGGAAGATCAATGCGTCTGGCTGCTTTTGGGTAAGGCTTTTCAATCGGTGGAGGCGCAACTCCTCTGTGCTGATCCGTTTTAGAAAAATCGATGCCCTTGCGGATGCTGTCCTTTAAAAACGATCGGTATCTCTTGGTGAGTTCCTGGTCCATTCCGTCGCTCCATCGGTTCTGTAAAGTACCACCAAAGTCTGATTTTTCCCCTTCAAATGGCCGACATAGTGTGACGCTGTTTCCCGAGGGTATTCCAACTTCGTGAGATGTCCCGTATCTTTCATGATGACGGTAATGATACCAAAGCCGGCAGCTTTTTTATCTTGCACGTCGGGCATCCCTCATGATCGAATCATGACGAGCATCATTTTGAATCGCTTCACTGCCTTCAATGCGTGAGGTTTTCCGCCGGGCATGATGATCATTTCGCCTGTTTTCAGTTGATGAGGCTCCCCCGATATGATGATCTCGGCCTCACCATCGAGGATGTAGACCAGAGCGTCGAAGGGCGCCGTATGCTCGCTCAATCCCTGATCCCGGTCAAAGGCGAAAATGGTTGTTGTTCCGGTCGGTTTCTTTATGATTTCCTTGCTGACGATGGAACCGTCCTGATACGCGACCAGCCCCTCCATGTTTGATATTTTTTCGGTCATATTCCCTCCATGAGTGAATCATCAAATGGCTCGCTTCCGTCGCCGTAAGCGGGTCGGCCAGCTCGCCGGTTTTCACCGCCTGACAGTTGACGAGACAGCAGTATAAACGTCACGCCTTCGTATATGGTTGCACAGTTGTCAGGCGGGGTATGGGTTCATAGTACTTTTTATTAAATGACATCCGTATCAAGCAGAACCATTAATAATCCCTATTTTGAGCTTCATCTCGCAGCTTGCGGGCGTACATAGCGCTATCTTCAATGGGGTGATCCTTCCATAAGCCCACAATCTTCGATTTCAGCAGATTTTGTGCAGTAGCACCAATGAATTCCGTTATCAGTGGTTCCGTCATTACGATCATCTCGACGCGCTGTCCCTTTCTTAAAGGAAGACCAGACATTTTGAGCTCGCCATCTTTTTTAACGATTTCCAAAATTTTAATTGCTTGCATTAAGTCACCTCATTTGCACCTGCACCATTATACTGAACAATGGTCTTGTGCGCGAATCTCCTGCTTCATCCTTCGGAACGCCGCGTCGGCGCTTTCCAAAGGCAGTTCCCGCCGTGGCACCGGTTCCGCTGCCCGCCAGTCGGTCTCACCGATCCCGCGGAAGCGATGGATGGCCTCCTCGATGCTCGCACGATTGATTTCGTCCACATGGATGACCATATTCAGCCCGATGCCGTATCGGTAGGAGCGGTCCATCTTGAATGATTCAAACACTTCCGGCGGTTCGTTCCGGATGATCTCTCCGGTCAGTTTGTCCCAGTATTCGCGATAGGTCAACCCTTCAAATTTATCATAGATCCTCTTAGGTTTTTCCAGAAGGCGGTACATGCGCACGCCGTTTTCCCAGATCGGCTCGAACTTCATCTCTGCTTCGGCGGATTGCTCTTCGGGGGTCAGCATCTCCCATGCCTGAGAGTGAGCCATATCCTCGGTCGTATCCCAGAATTCCTGGACAGCCGTTATGATGACGGCATTCCAGATGGTCAGTCCGTCGCCGCCGAGGAAGCAGAAATCGGCCCACTGGTTGTAGAGGGCAGGGCGGCCCTGCTCATTGAGGATCTGGTCGCTGGTGAACTGTCCGCCGTAAACCGTATCAGTGGAACGAATCTTTTGTCGAAGCCGAATAAAGCTGTCGCGCTGTTTCCGACGGGGAAGACGGCAATAGGGCGTCCATTTCTTGCGTCGCATCATCCGACTCCTTGAAGTGTTTCAGTAGCGCCCGATGAAGGTGGCTACAGCCTTCACGATCCTGAAGGCCCGTTCCAGATCGAATTCCCGAAAATCTTTTTCGCGCAGTACGGTTTTTAATGACGGTTCAGGTCTGGTCATTCAGCACAACCCCCCAGCGGCGGTTGATTTTCCCCCGTTTCGGTTTTGTGGGTATCCACGGGATCAGAAATAGATCATTCAGCCCATAAGTTTTCTAAGCTCAGTAGCATCAAAAACCAGCCGAATCGATTTAATCTTCCCATCTGTAACCGTAAAGAACTCAGCTGTTCTAATCACACCTACAGGACTCATAGTGTCGCAATCATAGAGCAAAGCGGCTCCACTTTCAGAAAAGAAGCTTTGAATGATGTTGATTCCTCGAAGCATCTTTTGGAACATCGTTAGCGCAACGATAAAGTCATCAGCCCGGCGGAAAGTATCGATGCTTCCTTGAAAATCTAAATCATCTGCCAGGTAAACACGTGCCGCTTCCACATCCCCGTTAGTCCAAGCATTATGATAATTTGTCACAATCTGCTTCGTATCCATTATTCTTCCTCCTTCAATACTCTATTATCTCGATCAGGCCACACTACTTAGTGGTGTGAGCGTTTGGGGCCAAGAGTCAACCGACAGCTCTATTTTTTTATAGAAAGTGTACCCTTATATGAAAATTCATCTACCAGAACAGTAAAAAGCCATTGGCAAAATAAACAAGCCCTATGGCTCCAGTTGCTACCCCTATAGCCCAAATAACTTTCTTTTTCAGCAAAGCGGCAATTGATGAAAGCAAGATGGCTATTTGCAGGAAGATGACTGCGATGCCAAAAATTCCAGAGTGCTTTTGGGCATCATCTCTAATAGATTCCATTTTTTTTGCTTCTTTGGATATTTCGGCCTTTTCTTCATCATATTTTTTTATCTTTTGCGAATAGAGTGCAATTTTCTTTTCATACTCGTTGGTAAGTGCCTTTGTGCCTCTAATCTCAGTTTTTTGAAATTCTAATTCCAATGCTTCCTTTTGGATTTCATACAAATAACCCTTAATGCTTTTTGCCTGATAATAAGCCCATTGGTTAGCAGCTTGTGTTTGAGAAATTACCGAACGCGTGGAAAAGCTACCCCCTTTAAAAGTGGAAAGTGTTGCACAAACAGCAAGGATGACGGTTGTTAAAGCAAGATAATTCAGCCATTTTTCCTTTGTTTCTTCTGCCATAAAAAATTTTACCTCCTTAAAAAATGAATTTTATATTGATGCCTGAGTAATAACGTAAGAGCTACTTAATACCCATTAAGATGTCAAATTATGTGTAATAACGCTCCCGCACGAGCCGTACCCGAATTTGCCTTTCTCACAAAATAACAAAGACGAGAACCGCCTATGCCGTCTTGTCTGTCAACTGGAGTCCATCAATTTAAGATCTGGTCTCTAAGGGTGGCAATCACCACGAAGACCCTGTGATCATTTTTTCGTTAACATCCAGTAGAATAGACTCAATACGCACATCGCAGTATCTCGTCGATTTGATTCTATTATCGGCAAATTCCCTATAAAGCTTGAGAGGGAATAAGCCGGTTTGCGGTCATGAGTAATGAAGAGAGCTGCAATGCTTTTAATCCATAAGCTGTGGTCAGCTTATTAAATAACCGCTCTTTCAGCAGTCCCTGATTACCACCAAGACTTCACGATGCCTATCTGCTTACCTCACAGTGAATAGTGAAAGGATCTGACTTTTTTCACATCCCGGTGACATAACCCAATCCGAGCATTGCAGCATCTCTACGACCATAATGTACTGCTGATTATTGCTGATGTCAATAGGTGTATCAAATATCAGTGGAATTTTTGATCACCCAAACTGATTTCCCTAACAGACCCGAATTGTTTCTCGTAGTTATCGAGGTTTTCCTTCAGGGCGTCGATAATTTTTTTAGAGCCTATCCCACGGCTGTCCGGTTAAAGTTGGCTGACCACCATGTAATATATTGATATTGGAAGCTAAATGAGCCATTTTCTTTTTTTCCGATTTGAATTTACTTTGCCAATTCTGGCCTGTACCTTCCTCCCAATAATGGGAGGGAGGGTTGCCGATGAATGCAGGGAAAACGGTTTTTGCACAGATACTGGAGCATCTGCCACGATATGAATTTGACAAATTCGTTAAAGAGTACGAGGGTAATCGCAGGGTCAGAAGGTTTCCCTGTTATGATCAGTTCCTCTGCCTTGCCTATGCCCAGCTTACGTACCGGGAAAGTCTGAGGGATATTGAGACATGCCTGAACTCTCATCACGAGAAGCTTTATCACATCGGATTCCGCGGTCAGATTTCGAGATACACAATGGCCGATGCCGGCGAGATGCGAGATTACCAAATTTATCAGGACTTTGCCTATCATCTTATCTCCATTGCCAGAAAACTCTATCAGAACGAAGCACTGGTGATCGATCTGGATTATTCCCTCTATGCTTTCGACTCAACGACCATCGATCTGTGCCTTTCCCTTTTTCCTTGGGCGCATTTTCGCAAGACCAAAGCCGCCATCAAGATGCACACATTACTCGATCTGCGGGGATCCATTCCGACATTTATAAGTCTGACTACCGGCAAAGTACGCGATGTCAACGTTTTGGATATTCTCCCCTTGGAAAAAGATGCCGTCATCGCCATCGATCGTGGATACGTAGACTTTACGAGGCTTTATACCGTGAATCTCTTTCCTGCTTTCTTTGTAATTCGCGCCAAGAGCAATTTTCGGTGCCGCCGCCTCAATTCTCAGAAAGTAGACAAAACGTTGGGGCTTCGTTCGGCTCAAAGCGTTGTTCTCGCAAGCAAGAAATCCAGAGCGGCCTACCCGGAGGCTCTGCGCCGGGTGTCCTACGTGGACCTGGACACAAAAAAGCGTTTTGTCTACCTGACCAATATCTTTACCGTTTCCGCCATAACTGTCGCCGATATTTACAAGCAGCGCTGGCAGGTGGAGCTCTTCTTCCGATAGATCAAGCAACATCTGAGAATCAGAACCTTTTATGGCACATCGCCCAACGCCGTCAAAACCCAGATCTGGATCGCTATCAGCATTTATCTTCTGGTTGCCATCCTGAAAAAAAGACTCGATCTGCCCGGCAGTCTCCACACAATTCTGCAAATTTTAGAGGTCAACATTTTCGAGAAAAAACCCATTATTCAGATAGTTAAAGATGCTTACAAGCAAGAACCGGAACCAAGTTTATGCAACCAGTTAAATTTATTCAACAGTTAACCGGACAGCCGTGATGGCTCAAATATTTTCCGGAATCAGGGTCCTCGATTTGACAAATAATCTCGCAGGCCCCATAGCAACGGCGATGATGGCAGATTTTGGTGCCGAAGTAATTAAAGTGGAGAAACCCGTATTCGGTGATGATTCCCGCGCCTGGCCTTTCCAGATTGATGGCACGAGCAGTTTATTCATACAATGCAACCGCGGTAAGAAATCGATAGTTATCGATTTTAAAAAAGAAACAGATTTGGACATTCTGCGAAAGTTGATTAAAAAAGGGGATGTTTTGGTAGAGAGCTTCAAGCCCGGGGTCATGAGTAAATTTAATTTAACATAGAAAGAAGTATGTAAATTGAATCCAACAATTGTTATGTGTTCAATATCCGCTTTTGGCCAGAGCGGTCCTTACAGAGACAGGCCGGGATATGATCTTATTGCCCAGGCCATGAGCGGGGTGATGGATATCAATGGGGATCCTAATGGCCCCCCGCTGAGATTAGGGCCGGCAGTAGCGGATAATACGATAGCTTATTATGCTTTCGGTGCCATTTCCGCAGCATTATTTCACAGGCTGCGTACCGGAGAGGGTCAATTTATGAAAAAAGCCAGAATACCCCGTTCTGTGAACGGGGATGAATGGCGGTTATCGGTTCTTTATGCTTTTACTTGGAGGCCGAAGAAGAAAATAAACGGAAGGAGCGAGAGAGGGCTGAATTGGAGAAGCCGGGCATGGAATGATTGAGGGAGAAGATTCCCTTCCCCCCCCCCGGTATGGGTCATTCGAGATGTTTTATTTCCCTTTAGCCAAGTGCTCTTCCTGCAGCACGCGCCGCAGGACCTTGCCCACCATGGTCTTGGGAAGGGTATCGCGGAATTCCACGTGTTTGGGTATTTTATAAGCGGTCAGCTTATCGCGGCAGAAGATCTGTATCTCCTCGACCGTGCACTTTTGTTCTGCCCTCAATACGACCCAGGCTTTAACGGCCTCGCCCTGCGCGGCATCCGGCACACCGGCTACACCCACTTCGAGAACCGCCGGGTACTGCGAGATAATCTCCTCTATCTCGATGGGGAAGACCTGGTGGCCGCTGGGCTTGATGAGGTCCTTCTTGCGGGAGGTAATGAAGAGATAGCCGTCCTCATCCATGTAGCCGATATCACCTGTATAGAGCCAGCCGTCGCGCAGCATCTCAGCCGTGGCTTCGGGACGGTTCCAGTAACCCTGCATGATGTGTGGTCCTTTGGCTATGATCTCACCAACATCGCCCGGCTTCATTTCATTCTTGCCCGTGTCGATATCAACGATCTTGATTACCGTATCCGGAGTAGGCATACCTACAGCGCCTTCCTTCCATTTACCCAGGAAGGGGCCCATGGCCAGCACACCCGATTCGGTCAGGCCGTAGGCCTCCACGATCTTGCCGCCGGTTATCGTTTCCCATTGCCGCTTGGTCTCGGGCAGGAGGGGCGCGGCCGCTGCCACTGAGGACTTCATGGTCTTAAAATCGATCTTACCCGATTTAACCTCCGGCCTGTTCATTAGCCCGATGAAAATTGCCGAGATAGCCGGGAAGAAGGCCGGTTTGATTTTTTTGATGGTAGCCAGCACGTCCTTGACCTCGCGGGGGTTGGGGATCAGCGCAGTGGGATAGCGGCCGGCTATAGCCGTGGACAGCAGTATCACGTTGCCGTACACATGGAAGAAGGGCATCAATAATACCAGTTTATCGACCCAGTCCGTGGCCAGCGGCTTGGACCAGCAGTGTATCTGCCTCCCGTTCATGAATATGGCCGCGTGGCTGAGCATCACGCCCTTGGGCGTACCGGTAGTACCGCCGCTGAAGAGCAGCAGACCGGTATCCTTGCCGGTCACCTTAACGTCAGGTTTCTTGTCGTTGGCATGTTTCTTCATCAGGTCCTGCAGCCAGATATCATTGCCCTGCACCTTCTCCAGGTACTGTCCCTGCTTCTTTTCCATCAGCAGGGTGAACATGAATTTTATAAAAGGCGCCAGGTATTCCTTGACGCTGGTGGCAATAAGCAAGCGCAGGTTCGTGCGCGGCTGAATCTTCTTCACCATGTCGTAGAACGCGGTCAGCACGATGGCCACTTCCGCGCCGCACTCTTTAAGTGCAAACTCCAGATCCGCCTCGTTATACAGCGGGTTAAC
>Ga0315275_10004229_pt1 | contig 13392 bp, 12 predicted proteins | sample YL17G03_0_MG_FD_205557 | JGI IMG/M metagenome (GOLD analysis project Ga0315275, IMG submission 205557) | Sediment microbial communities from Yellowstone Lake, YNP, Wyoming, USA - YL17G03_0 | ecosystem: Environmental > Aquatic > Freshwater > Lake > Sediment | place: USA: Wyoming | collected... | reverse complement strand
GGCGGTCCGTGCTTCCGGATTTGCTCAAGGATTTCAACCGTGAGCAGCGGGCGGGCAAAGAGCCGATGCCCTTGCTGGCGGCTCTCGTCTGCTGCTCGGCGTTCGACATCGCCATGCACGATGCCTGCGGGCAGCTCCTGGGCGTCCCGGTCTATGAGACCTATAATGCCAAGCACATGAACGTTGATCTGAGCTATTTCCTCAAGCCGGCGACGGGTACCAAGGTGTCCTTTGCGGGCAAGTACCCGGAGGATTTCTTCAAGCTGCCCGCCCCTCAGCGGATGCCCGTGTGGCACTTAGTCGGGGGCAAGGATCTGCTGGACGCCTCGGAACTGACCGGTGACGAGCCGAAGGACGGCTATCCGGTCCTTTTGCCCGACTGGATCGAGCGGGATGGGCTAAAGTGCCTCAAGGTGAAGCTGCGGGGCAACGATGCGAAATGGGACTATGATCGGCTGGTCAAGGTCGGCGAGACCGCCCTCAAGCACGACGTTCTCTGGCTGACGAGCGACTTCAACTCCACCGTCCAGGACCCGGCCTATGTCAATGAGCTACTGGACAAGCTGGTGCGGGACCATCCGCGCATCTACCAGATGATCCTCTATGTCGAGCAGCCGTTCCCGTATGACCTGGAGGCGAATCAGATCGATGTCCACAGTGTCTCGGCCCGCAAGCCTCTATTCATGGATGAGAGCGCCCATGACTGGGAGTTGATTCGGCTGGGCCGGCAGTTGGGCTGGAGCGGCGTCGCTCTGAAGACCTGCAAAACCCAGACGGGGGCGCTGCTGAGCCTGTGCTGGGCCAAGGCGCACGGCATGACCCTCATGGTGCAGGACCTGACCAATCCCATGCTGGCCCAGATTCCGCACTGCCTGCTGGCGGCCTACGCGGGGACGATCATGGGTGTCGAGACGAACGCGATGCAGTTCTATCCGGCTGCCTCGGCGCCGGAAGAGGTCGTTCATCCGGGACTCTACCGTCGGCGCAACGGCGAAGTGGACCTGTCCTCCGTGCGCGGCCCCGGCTTTGGCTACCGGCTGGACGAGATCAAACGAAAACTGCCCGAAAAGGCAGCAAGCTTTTCGAAATAAGAAAAGATGCAGACTGCATAACCGTAGTGCAGGGATTACTCTTGTGCCACCCCCGCGAAGGCGGGGGTCCAGAACCGTGCGGTAGGTTTGTGGATTCCCGCCTTCGCGGGAATGACAGGTGGGTCCGTAGGGTGGGTTAAGAACCCACCCTACACGCTGTGGCGTGTGTACGAGTGTTCCAGCAGATTTGGGAGTAACTGAAAATGGCAAAACTGAGTGCTTTTGCAGATGAAGTGACGGACGATTTCCGCGGCCAAGTCGAGTTCCTGGCGAAGGAGAAGGTCGGCTACATCGAGCCACGGTTCGTCAACAAGAAGAACCTCATGGACCTCAGTCAGAAGGAGCTGGCGGACACCTGCAAGCTGATTCGGGACCACGGCCTCAAGGTCAGCGCGATCGGCTCGCCCATCGGTAAGGTCAAGCTGGATCAGCCGTTCAAGCCGCACTTGGACCGGTTCAAGCACGCGGTCGAGGTGGCTCAGTATCTCGAGACGCCGTTCATCCGCATGTTCAGCTACTATGCCCCGGAGGGCAAGAATATCGACGACTATCGCTTCCAGGTCATGGACCGCATGGTGGCCAAGATCGAGGCGCTTGCGGGTACGAATGTCATCATGGTCCACGAGAACGAGGCTAACATCTATGGCCACTCGGCCGCGAACTGCGTCGATCTCGTCCAGACGATGGATTCGCCGAAGCTGCGGCTGGCCTACGATCCCGCCAACTTCGTCTGGGGCGAGAAGATCACGAACAACGTCGAGGTCTGCTGGCCTTTGATGAAGCCGCACGTGGTGCACATCCATATCAAGGACTGGAAGCTCGGCGCCAAGGACGTCGGCAGTATGCCGGGCCAGGGCGATGGACAGATCAAAGAGCTTCTGGCCGAGCTGGCGGCCATGAAATACAAGGGGTGCCTGACGATGGAGCCTCACCTGCAGGCAGGCGGTCAATTCGGCGGCTCGACCGGGCCGGAGCTGTTCTCCCAGGCCATTGCCGCCGTGCGAAGCCTTGCGGCCGAAGTAGGCCTGAAGTGTGATTGAACCACAGAGGATGGCACGTTTTGAACCGGTAGGGTGGGTTCTTAACCCACGCGTCAAGTGCGCATCGATCCGGGGAACGCTGCATGGGCTAAAGCCCATCCTACACTGAGAAAGAGTAGAGTATGAAGACATGGAGTTTTGGCGTGGTCGGTGCGGGGTTGATCGCTGATTTCCACGCGCGAGCGATTCGTGACATTCCCAATGCCAGGTTTGTCGCCTGTTGCGATACGGTGGTCCCCAAGGCGGAGGCCCTCGCCGGCAAATACGGGGCCCGCGCGTACAGCAGTTACGAAGAGATGGTCAAGAGCGACGATATCGACGTCGTGACCATCGCCACGCCGAGCGGGCTGCACATGGAGCCGACCGTCGCGGCGGCCAAGGCGGGCAAGCACGTGATTTGCGAAAAGCCCGTGGAGATCACCCTGGAACGGATCGACGCGATGATCGAGGCCCACAAAAAGGCCGGCACGCGCCTGGGCGGCATCTTCCCGTATCGATTCAACGACCTGATGGCGCCGCTGCGCGAGGCGATCAAGTCGGGGCGGTTCGGCACGATCACGTACGCGAGCGTCTACGTCCCGTGGTGGCGGACCGACGCGTACTACACGGACTCCTGGCACGGCACCTGGAAACTGGACGGCGGCGGGGCCCTGATGAACCAATCCATCCACATGGTGGACATGCTCTGCGATCTGATGCCGCCGATCGAGTCGGTGCAGGCGTACACGGCCACGCTGGGACATACCATGCAGGCGGAGGACACGGCCGTGGCCGCCTTGCGGTATAGCACCGGGGCCTTGGGTCTTATCTACGGCACGACCGCCTCCTTCCCAGGCCAGTTCCGCCGATTCGAGATCACGGGCACCAAAGGCACGGTCATCAACGTCGAGAACAGCATCACGGTCTGGCAATTTGCCGACGAGAGGCCCGAAGACGAGCAGGTCCGCCAGAAGTTCATGAAGATCCAGGGCGGCGGCGGCGTCGCCGACCCGGCAGCCATCACGCACGAGAACCACACCCGAAATTTCAAGGCGTTCCTCGACGCCCTGGAGAAAGGCAAGGACTTCTGGATCAGCGGTCCCGAGGCCCGAAGAGCGGTCGAAGTCATCCTCGCGATCTACCGCTCGGCAAAGGAGAAACGGCTCGTCAAGCTGGCCTGAGTGTCGGGAATATCCCCTTCCGCCGGGTGGCATCGTCAAGCGAAGCTTGGCGATGGTCCTATGAGAATGCGAAGGAACCATCGCCAAGGCCTTCGGCCTTGACGCTGCCACCCGGAGTCCAGAGACATGTGGTTTGAATTAGAGATTGCCCAATTCATTTCCTGACGGGTCCTGATCACGAACCGTCGGCTCAGATCGCGGCGAGGACGCCTCGGACGTAGCCGACCGACTCGGCCAGACCGGGCAGTGGATCGTTCTCCGACTTCTCGTATTCGAACGACACGATCCCGGTGTAGTTGATCTTGATGAGCGTTCGCATGACCTGTGGGATGTTGATTACGCCGCGACCGACCTCGGTCGCGCCGCCCTTGGGGTCGGCCGCCGTCACGTCCTTGATGTGGACGTCATAGAGCCGGTCGGCGAATTGCTCGATCGAGGCGACCGGATCGACACCCGCGCGGATCGTGTGGCCGATGTCATTGCACAGTCCGATGCGCTTGTCGAGGTCCTTGATCTGCTCGTAGACGGTCCCTGGCACAGGGAAAATCTTGTCGCCCGGTCCGTGATTGTGAATGGCGACCTTGATGTCGTATTCCTTCACCTTCTTGTCGATCAACGGGAGCAGCTCCGGCTTCTGGGGTACGCCGATGATAACTTTCATGCCGGCCGCCTTGGCGTACTCGAACGCCCGGTTGACCTGGGCCTCGTCGTTCATGTAGATGACGCCGCCGCCATAGAGGTCCAGGCCCGCCGCCTTCACCTGCGCGACGGCCTCTTGGATCTGCTCGGGGCTGCTGTTCATCGCCAGGTGAACGTCCTTCAGCGCAATGTGCTTGAGGCCGACACGGTTCGTCATCTCCAGGGTCTGCTTGAGGTCGAATTTCCTGCACGTGTACGACGCCAGACCCAGCTCGAAGGGCAGCCTGCGGCCCCCGGCCGCAGTCGCGGTTGATGTCATTGCGGGCTGCTGACCGCGGGCTTTGTCACGTCGGACGCCCGGTGCGCAACCCGCGACGAGCGCAGCGGCCCCGGCGGTCGCGATCTGCAGGAACTCTCTTCTGTCGTGATTCTGTCCCATAGACATCATCTCCTTCACAAATCAAGGTATATCCGATTGCATCAGGACCTGCACCAGCAGGCGCGAGCACCATCATACCACAGGTTGCGGCCCAGGTTGAAAAGAAAACCGAGTGACTGTGCGACGTTGACAGGGGCCTCTTGACGCGATAAGCTTTTGACACGATCAGACCGCTGCAACCTCAGTTTTCTTAGAGGAGTGTCTTATGAGAAGAGTCAGTGATCCACAATCCCAAGTCCGCCCGGTGTCCCGTCGTGATTTCCTCAAAACGTCCGCGGCCGTGGGCGCAGGCCTTGCCTTACCCATGATTGTCCCTGCGTCGGTGTTCGGAGCGGCGGCGCCGAGCGAGCGGATCGCCGTCGGCTGCATCGGCGTCGGCCGCATGGGCAACGGCGACCTGGGCGAGGCCCTCGGCCTCCCGCAGGTACAGGTGGTGGCCGTCTGCGATCTGGACGCCAAAAGGGCGCAACTGGCCCGCAAAAGGGTCGAGTCCACTTACGCCAAGCGAAGTTCCGGGGGCGAATACAAGGGCTGTGCCGTCTACGGTGACTTCCGGGAGCTGGTGGCACGGGGCGACATCGACGCGGTGCAGATCTCCACGCCGGACCATTGGCACGCGCTGCCTGCTCTGGAAGCGGCCTGGGCCGGCAAAGACATCTTCATGCAAAAGCCGTGCTCTCTGACCATTCAGGAGGGGCGCATTGTGAGCGATACGGTCCGGCGGTACAACCGGGTCTTCCAGATCGGGAGCCAACAGCGGTCTGATAAGCTGTTTCGGCAGGCCTGCGAGCTGGTTCGCAACGGCCGGGTCGGCAAGCTCCAGCGGATTATCGTCGGTTTTGGCACGGACCCAGGCTGCGGCCCCCAGCCGACGATGCCAGTTCCGGAGAACCTGAATTACGACATGTGGCTGGGTCCAGCTCCGTGGGCCCCGTACACCGAGGAGCGCGTGCATCCCCAAAACAGCCTCAACGCTCGGCCGGGCTGGCTTCGCATCTCCGACTACGGCGCGGGCATGATCACCGGTTGGGGCAGTCACCACCTTGACATCGCCCATTGGGGCATGGGCACGGAGTACACCGGGCCGGTCGACGTCCAGGGCCAGGCCGAATTCCCGAAGGACGGCCTTTGGGACGTACACGGGACCTTCCACATCGAGTACACCTATGCCAACGGCGTCACGATGATTTGCGAGGATGAGAAAAAGGTCAAGAACGGCATTCGGTTCGAGGGCGACAAAGGGTGGATCTTCGTGACGCGAGGGGCGATTGCCGCTGAGCCGAAGTCGCTGCTGCAAGAGACCATCGGCGCCGGCGAGACGAAGCTCTACGTGAGCAATCACCACAAGGCCAACTTCTATGAGTGCGTCAAATCGCGGGCCCAGACCATCGCGCCGGTGGAGGTAGCGCACCGCTCGTGTTCGGCCTGTCTGCTGGGCGATATCGCGATGCACCTCGGCCGCAAGCTGCGATGGGACCCCGCCAAGGAGCAGTTCCTCAACGATGACGAGGCCAACAAGATGCTCTCGAAACCAATGCGGGCCCCGTGGCGATTATAGGTCCTTGTCATTGCAGGAGACACAAATGGGTGGTCACAGACAATGGGGGCTGGCTCTCATGGCAGCCACGCTGCTAATACCGGCTTGGTTACTGGCGCAGGATCCGGCGCCGTCTGCCGCGGAAATCGCCAAGATGCAGGCGGCGGCCCCGGAGAAGGCCCGCGCTCAGCCTGCCAAGCCTCGCAAGCTCTTAGTCTTCTCCCGGTCCTGGGGTTACAAGCACACCGCCAGGCCGTTCGGCGCCAAAGCTATCGAGGTCATGGGCCGAAAGACAGGCGCATTCGAGGCCGTTCTGACCGAAGACGAAAACCTGTTCGAGCCGCAGAGCCTCAAGCAGTTCGATGCCGTCGTGCTCAACAACACGAACGAGGAGATCTTCCTGCCCGAGGACTTTGCCAAGCTGCCGCCGGCGGACCAGGCAAAAGCCAAGCAGCGGGATGAGATGCTCAAGAAGAGCTTCGCCGAGTTCCTGCAGGCGGGCGGTGGTCTGGCCGTGATCCATGCCGGCGTGGCGAGTTTTCGCGATTGGCCCGAGTTCGGAGAGATCGTGGGTGCTCGGTTCGACAACCACCCCTGGGGCGCCGGCTCGACCGTCGTGCTCCGCGTGGAGGAGCCGGATCACCCGCTGATGGCGGCGTTCAAAGAGCCCTATTTCATCGTGACGGATGAGATTTACCAGGTGACCGCCCCGTACTCGCGTGACAACCTGCGGGTCCTGCTCAGCGTGGACCCCGTGCGAACGCGGATCACGCCGGAGCAGAAGAAGAACGTTCACCGCCAGGACATGGACTTCGCCATGACCTGGATCAAGACCTACGGCAAGGGCCGGGTGTTCTACTGTGCGTTGGGCCACCAGCACGAGCTTTTCTGGAATCCCATCGTTCTGCAGCACAATCTCGATGGGATTCAGTTCGTTCTTGGGGATCTGAAGGCCGATACGACTCCCAGCGCGAAACTCACGAAGAGATGAAAACCGTAATTGCCACGGAGAGCACAGAGGTCACAGAGGAGGACGTGAACGGGAGAGAATCCCGCTTTTCCTCTTCCTTTTGTCTCTGTGCCCTCTGTGGCTCTCTTGAAGGAATTCATGGTTTAGGACCCAACCACGGGATCGAGCAGGAGAACCTGGATGAATAAGAAGACCGTTCGCGCCGGCATTGTAGGCGCGGGTTTTTCCGCGTCCTTTCATTTCGAAGCGATTCAGAAGGTCCATAGCACCGATGTGGAGGTCAAGGGGGTCTACGCCCTGGACGGAGCGGCGGCCTACGCCGAAAAGCATGATATTGCCGTCTACGATTCGCTCGAGAGACTTCTGGATGACGTGGACGTGATCCATTGCTGTGCGACGGCGTCGGCGCATGAGTCCATCGCCGTGGCCGCGCTGCAGCGGAACAAGTTCGCCATTGTGGAGAAGCCCTTGACGGGCTTTTTCGGCGACGGTTCCGAAGACTTCAACGGTGAGGTCTTCCCCAAGGAGGCGGCTCGGGAGAAAGCCCTCGCGAGTATCGAGCGGATGCTCAAGGCCGAGAGCAAGAGCAAAGGGCGAATCCTCTACGCCGAAAACTGGATCTATGCCCCCTCGATCCAGAAGGAGCGTGAGGTCATCGAGAAGACCGGGGCGCAGGTCCTCTGGATTCATGCGGAGGAAGCCCATTCCGGCTCTCACGCCAAGACGTACGCGTACTGGAAGTACTCCGGGGGCGGCGTCATGATCGGCAAAGGCTGTCATCCTCTGACGGCGGCCCTGTACCTCAAAAGGGTGGAGGGCAAGGCCCGTGCCGGCAAGCCGATCCGGCCGAAGACCGTCACGGCCCGTATCCACGCGCTGACGCGCATGCCGAACTTCCGCGACGAGGGCCACATCCGCTCCAACTACTTCGACATCGACGATTTCTCGGTGATGCACATCGTCTTTGAGGATGGAACACTCGCGACGATCTTCGCTTCGGATATCATCCTCGGCGGGATTCACAACTGGCTCGAGGTCGCGGCGAACAACCATCGAACGCTCTGCAACATCAACCCCAATACGGCCATGCAGACCTACAATCCGGTGGAGGCCAATTTTAAGGACATCTACGTGGTCGAGAAGATCGGGACCAAGCAGGGCTGGACGAATCCATCACCGGATGAGGACTGGTTCACCGGGTACCCCCAGGAAATCGAGGCGTTCTACCGCACGGTGGCTTACGGCGAGCCGGTGGAAAGCGACAGCGGCATCGCGGCCGACTGCATCTCGACGATCTACAGCGCCTACGTTTCCGCCGAGCGCAAAGGCGCGGAAGTCCCGGTCAAGACGTTCTAACGTGGGAAGTGTGATTTTTGATTTGTGATCTTTGATTTATGAATCAACAATCAACAATCAACGATCAAACTTCTGGAGCAAGGGATGACGAACGAGCAATGGGAGAAACTGCTGGCGGTGCTGGATGGAGAGGTCTTCGACCCTCTGCCGGTCGGGTTCATCATCGACAGCCCCTGGCTTCCCGGCTGGGCGGGCCTCTCCACGCTGGACTACTACGCCAGTGACGAGAAGTGGCTCGCCGCCAACCTCAAGGCCGTGCAGGCGTTCCCGGATGTTCTCTTTCTGCCGGGTTTCTGGTCCGAGTTCGGCATGTGCACGGAGCCGTCCGCCTTCGGGACCCGGTGCCGCTGGGCCGAGCAGGAGCTCCCTTTTGCCGAAAAAATCCTCAAGACGATTGACGATGTCAAGGGCCTGGAAAAGCCAAACGCCAGGACCGACGGATTGCTGCCTTTCGCAGTTCGCCGTCTGCAACTCCATCAAGATGCCATTGAGGACGCGGGGCACTCGATCCGGTTCGCCATCTCTCGCGGGCCGCTGAACATCGCGACCTTCCTCCTGGGGACGACCGAGTTCCTGACGGCGATTCGCAGCAACCCGGAGGAGGTTCATCAGCTTCTGACGCTTGTCACCGATTTCATCGTCGAGTGGCTGCAATACCAGAAAGAGTGCCTGCCGTCGATCGAGGGCACTTTCGTTCTCGACGATATCGTCGGCTTCCTCGGCGAGGGCGATTTCCGAGGCACCGCCTTGCCCTATCTCAAGCGGGTCTTCGGCGGCCTCGACGTGCCCGTGCGGTTCTTCCACAACGATGCACAGGGGCGCATCTGTGCGAAGTTCCTGAGCGAGATCGGCATCAATCTCTTCAACTTCAGTTTCGAGCACTCGCTGGCCCAGATGAGAGAATGGGCCGGCCCGGGTGTGACGCTGCTCGGGAACATCCCGCCTCGCGACGTTCTGGCCCAGGGGACGCCCACGGATGTGACGGCAAGCGTGCAAGCGGCCATCGAGCTTCTGACCGACAGGAGCCGGATCATCCTATCCTGCGGCGGCGGCATGCCCCCGGGCGTGCCAAGTGAAAACGTGTTGGCGGTGCTGGACTCGCACGCACGTTAGAAGCCTCAGGACTCTCCGAGCTTGTGCCATTGGCGACCGTCGGCTTCCAGGAGGGCGTCGGCTTGGGCAAAACTCTCGCTGCCGGCACGGTACTCGACCGGCCTCTCCGGGCTGCGCTGCCACGCCTCCAGCACCGGCATCAGGAGTTGCCAGGTCACCTCGATGCCGTCGAAGCGTGTGAAGAGCGTCTGGTCGCCGGCCATGCAGTCGAGCAGCAGCCGCTGATAGGCTTCGGGCATCTCCACCCCGAAGAGATCCTTGTAGCGGAACATCATCTCCAAGGTGCCGATGCAGATCTTCGAGCCGGGCCGCTTGGCCTGGAATCGCAACGAGATTCCCTCCTCCGGCTGGATTTGAAAGACCAGGACATTGGGCGGCATCTGGTCCTGCCCCACGGAGCCGAACAGGGAGTGCGGAATCTCCTTGAAGGTCACGACGATCTCGGTGTTCTTCCTGGCCAGTCGCTTGCCGGTTCGCAAATAGAAGGGCACATCCTTCCATCGCCAGTTGTCGATCAGCAGCCGGGCGGCGACGAACGTCTCCGTCCGCGAGTCCGGGTCAACGCTCTCTTCCTCGCGATAGCCGGGCACCGGCCGGCCCTCGATGAAGCCCGGGCCGTACTGGCCTCGAATCATGCGGCAACTGGCCGACGGATTCGCCGTGCCGGCCTCCTGCGATCCGCAAGCGAACGGTCTAACGGCTCGCAGGAGCTTGGCCTTCTCGTCGCGGACGTGATCCGCATCGAATGAATTGGGCGGCTCCATTGCCACGAGCGCCAGCATCTGGAGCATGTGGTTCTGGAAAATGTCTCGCAGGGCCCCGGCCTTGTCATAGTAGCTCGCCCGGTGCTCGACGCCCAGCGCCTCGGCGATGGTGATCTGTACGTTGTCGATGTGATTTCGGTTCCAGATCGGCTCGAAGATGGCGTTCGCAAAGCGAAAGATCATGATGTTCTGGACCGTCTCTTTGCCCAGGTAGTGATCGATGCGGTAGACCTGCGACTCCTCGAACCACTTGGAGATGGTGCTGTTGAGCTGGGTGGCGCTCTGCAGATCGTGGCCAAAGGGCTTCTCCACCATGAGCCTGACCTGCATCCGGCATTCGGGATCGTTCCTTCGCGACAGGCCCGTGGCCCCAAGATTCTCGATAATGGTTTCATAGAGAAACGGGGGGACCGAGAGATAGAACAGATTGCAGCCGTCAACGTCGTGCTTCTTTCGCATCTCGGCCAGCCGGCTCTTGATGCGCTCGTAGGTCTGTGGGTCTCCGTAGTCCCCGCTGAGATAGTAGAGTTTGTCGAGAAACACCTTCGGCGCCTCGGCGGTGCCGTTGCCTGAGTCTTCCTTGATTGCCGTGGCCGCAAGCTGCCGGAACTGGTCATCGGAATATTCGGTTCGCCCGCAGCCCAACAGGCAGAATCGCTCGTTCAACAAACCTCGCTCTTGCATTTGTGCGAGGCTTGGCAACAGCTTTCGGCCTGCGAGGTCGCCCGAAGCGCCGAACACCACCATCGCCGTAGCAGGGGCCGGCGTCTCGGCGCAAATCATATCCAAGGCCGCTATGGAGGGATGTACCTCTCGGTTTGGCATCTCCTACCTCGGGGGTACGAGTCTCAAGTTTGAAGTTTGACTGTTGATTCATAAATCAAAGATCACAAATCAACAATCGCACTTCCCACTTCAAACCCTACTGGTCTTCTACCGGCTCAAATTCCTCTTGGCCGGCGCCGCAGTCCGGACACACCCACTCGTCCGGCAGGTCCTCAAACGCAGTGCCGGGTCGGACGCCATTGTCGGGATCGCCAACGGCGGGATCGTAAACATAACTGCACAGGAGGCATCGGTATTTCATGACGGATTCCTTACTCGAAATATCGGCAACGGTTGACGGCGGTCAGAGCTTCAACGCGACCAACTGCCGTCGCAGGTCGGCCAGGTGACCGATCTCCTCCCTGATAATGGCCTCAACTTTGTCTCTGCCGGCTTCGGCGGGGACCAGCTCCTTCAAGCCGACGTAATAGAGGACCGAGTTCTTCTCGGCGCTAATCGCGATGTCGAACAGCTCTCGTGTGGATTCCTTGCCGGTCAGCTTCACGGCGGGGCTTTTCCTGCCCTCGAAACCTCGGCTGTCCGCCATGGCCTGCAGGTAAAGGACGGCCTCGCCCTCGGGATCGAAGGTCGTTTCTTCCTTCTCCCGATCGCTCAGCGATTTTCGCATGTCCTGAAACGTTCGCAGGTGGGTATCTTCCATGGCCGCCAGGCGAAGGAACGCGTCCTTGACCTGCCGGGCGGGGGCCTTCGCGGCGGCCTCCCGATAGAACTTGGCGCCGTTGCGCTCGATCTGTTCCGCCATCTCGAACACTTCGTCGGCGTTGAAAGCGATGCTCATGTTCTCTCCTTTGCGTTTTGCCGGCGGTTACTTGCGCTCGCCCATCGCGTGGTCCAGCATCAGCAGTGCGCCGGGGGCATTGGCCGCCATCCTGAGCATCTGGACGATACGGTCCGCCGCCGCTTCCTCCTCGACCTGCTCCTTGACGAACCACTGCAGCAAGCCGGCGGTCGCATGGTCTTTCTCGGCGATCGCCAGATTCGCGAGATCGTTGATGCATCCGGTGATGTGCTGCTCGTGCTCCAATGCCGCCTCAAACGCCGCCAGAGGCGACTTCCATGCCTTGCCCGGTTCCTTGATTCCTTTGAGAACCACACGGCCACGGCGCTCATGGATGAACTCGAAGAACTTCATGGCGTGAGTAGTCTCCTCCCGCATCTGCACCCGCATCCAGGACGCGAAACCGGGGAGGTTCTGCGACTCGAACCAGGCCGACATGGCCAGATACAGATAGGCGGAATAGAATTCTTCGTTGATTTGCCCGTTGAGGGCTTTTTCCATTTTTTCGCTGATCATGCTACTTTACCTCCCATAATCCATGCAGGTTACAGTGCTCTCTGGCCCTGATATTCTCCGCGGCCAAGTTGAAAACCGCCTCGGGCGTCTGGCCGGGCTTGAGAGACTGACGATAGACCTTGCCGTCGGTGATGATCTCGATCCACTCGATATAGTGCTTCTCCTCCATCGGATGGGGGATGCTGCCGATCTTCACCTTGAAACCGCCGTTGAACTTCTCGATGACCGGAACGTGTTTCTCTTTACCCTGGTCCGCCGACTTGGGCGCCAGATGCACCATCGGCTTGCCACAGCACACCAGATTGCCGTCGCCTGCGGTCAGGACCTCCAAGATATTGCCGCAATCGACGCATTTGTAGACTTGGAGCTTCTCCGCCATCCTTCTCTTCCCTTTCCATGTTCAATGATGTCTGTCGCCTGGCGGACGGCCAGGGCGTTCTTCATTTGGCGATCCCGGCCGCCCGGTGCCTGGCGAGGATCTGATCGGCCAGTTCATCCAACGCGACGAAATCCTCCTTTTTCGGCTGGCCCTTGGCGATCACCGGAGGGATCAGTTCCACCTTCAGATTCGTGAGCAGGCCCGCGAGCTGCTCGACCATTTTCCCTCCCCATCCGAAAGAGCCGATGATCGAGGCGAATCTCGTCTTCGGCCGCAGAGCGTTGGCCACGAAGGCCGCATAGGCGACCTTCGGATGGGCCCCCGTCAGGACCGTGGGCGAGCCGAGCACGACGGTGGCGGCGTCCACGAGAGCGATGGCGAGTCTGCCCAAGTCGGCCGTGGTCAGGTTGAACTGCTTTACGGTGATGCCGCGCTGGATCAGGGCTTTCGAGAAATGTTCCACCATCAGTTTTGTGCTCTCGTGCATGGAGACGTAGGCCAGCACGACCTCGTTCTTGACGCCGTCGCCGACCCAGTCCTTGTACGCACTCACGATGGGCTCGGGCCTGTCGTGGACCGGTCCGTGGCTCGGGGCGATCATGTCGATCTGAAGCTTGCCGAGCTTCTCCAGGTTCTTCTTGATCACCGTCCGGAACGGCATCATGATCTCGGCGTAGTACCGCTTCGCGGATTCGTAGGACAGCGGCTCATCCTCGACGTACAGGCTGGTCGTCGCCAAGTGCGATCCGAAGAAGTCGCAGGGG
>Ga0315275_10004228_pt1 | contig 13393 bp, 12 predicted proteins | sample YL17G03_0_MG_FD_205557 | JGI IMG/M metagenome (GOLD analysis project Ga0315275, IMG submission 205557) | Sediment microbial communities from Yellowstone Lake, YNP, Wyoming, USA - YL17G03_0 | ecosystem: Environmental > Aquatic > Freshwater > Lake > Sediment | place: USA: Wyoming | collected... | reverse complement strand
CGGGCCTCGCCCTCGTCGGCCACGTCCTCGTCCGCACCCTGGCCCTTCTCTTCCTCGGCGTCCTCCTGGTCAACGAGGACCGCTTCTCGACGGCGGCCGCGGGCATCGGCAAGGACCTCTGGTATTTCCTGGCCACGCTGGCCGTCTTCGCCCTCTGGGCCGTCGTGCCGAAGATGGCCGCGCCGGCGAAGAGGCGCCTGCACCTCGCGCTGAAGATCGCCGCCGCCGTCCTGCTCCTAGCCCTGGTCGTCGTCTTCCGCGGCCAGGGGCCGGACGGCCGGACGACCTGGCTTCAAACCTCCTGGTGGGGCATCCTGGGGATGATTGGCTGGACCTACCTGGCCGGCTCGCTCCTGTTTCTGGCCTGCCGAGGTAACAGGACCGTCCTGGCCGGAGCGGTCGGCCTCATGACCGCCCTCTATATCGGCAGCCAGCACGGCGCGCTGGATTTCCTGGGTTCGGCCGGCGGGTTCCTCAACATCGGCAGCCTCTTCGGCTCCCACGCGGCCATCGTCACGGCCGGAATGCTCGCCGGCACGGTTTTCCTCCCCGGGACGGACACCTCGGCGCCCCGGGCCCGCGTCCGTTTCCTGGCCGTCCTGGGAACGACGCTCCTTCTCGCCGGGTACATCCTGAGGCCGCTCCACGGCTTCAGCAAGGAGGGCGGCACGGAGTCCTACTGCCTAGCCACGGCGGGCATCTGCTGTCTCGTCTTCCTGCTTTTTTACGTCGTCCTGGATATCTACAAGAAAGGAAAAAAGGCGGCGGCTTTCATCCTCCCGGCCGGCAGGAACCCGCTCCTGGCTTACCTCCTGCCGGGGGTGATCGGCAACGCCGCCGCGCTCCTGGGCGGGGTCCTCCACGTCGACCTTTCCCGGGTCCTCTGGCCGTTCTGGCAAACGGGGGGCCTGGCTGGCATCCTCAACGCGGCGGCTATGACGGGAGTCATCCTCTTCCTGACCATGCTCCTCGGCCGGGCCGGGCTCATCCTCAAGCTCTGAAGGCGGATACCCGCGGCCCTCGCCGGCCCGCGATTCCCGGCGGGCGGACCGGCCCGGTCATTTCGCGTAATAGCCGAGGCGGTTGGAGACGTCGTATTTTCCACCCTGGACCCGGACGGCGATCGTCCGGAATCCGCCGTCGGGGGAATACGCGCCGGGCGTATAGGACATGAGGTAGTAGTTCTCGGAGATCTCGGCGGCGCGATTGAAAGAAACGGCCGGGTTTTGGGAGCTTTCCGAGATGCCTCCCGTCGCCCGGGCGATCTCGGTGAACCCCGGATAGATGTCTTCGGACTGCTCTCTCACCGTCCCGCCGAAGACCCGCAGCGACTTCTTCTCCATGAAGATGAAATGGAAGCTGATGCCGGCGTCGGCGAAGGCCCTTTTGACGCGGTTCGCGTCGAACGTCTTCTCGCGCTTGAAGAACTGGAAAAGGTCCATCAGGTTGCCCAGGATGTCGAGGTTGTCCTGGCAGAGGCTCATCAGCCGGGTCATCGTCGCGGAGCTGATCTCGGGGCGGGCTTGATCTCTTGGGCGGCCGTCGCGAAGAAGGGCGCGCAGAGGAGGATGGCAGCGGGGACGGCCCTGGACAGGTGGTTTTTCTTCATGCCCTCCTCCTCTCGGAAAGGGACATTTTAGCTTGGCAGTCCAGGGGGACATTATTGCTTGGCTATCACATGACTCCTTTACGCCCTTTACTCGATCCGGAGGATGGTGGTAAACTGAAGCAGCTCACGGGATGTGGTCGAAGTTTTTCCGGAGGGGAGGCCGACATGACAACCGCGCGTTTTCCGGCGATTATCGTCATCGCCGCCTTGATCGTTTCCTCGGCTGGCCCGGCGGCCGGCGCCCCGGAAAAACCCAAGGAGCAGGCGAAGGTCTATGAGGAGGCGCTCCGGGGAATGATGGGGCAGCCCTTCAGCAAGGTCGTCTCCATGATCGCGGACTGGAAGTTCGTATGTCTGGACGCCTGGGAAGCGAAAAACCCGACGGCCAAGGACGTCGCCAGGCACAACCGGAACAAGGTCAAGTTCTCGAAAAAGGAGATCGCCGGAATCTTCGGCCCCGGCGGAACCTTCCGGGTCGTCGTCTTCAGAAAGCTCGTCGGGACGGACGCGACCTCGATCGGGATGATCGACGAATCGGGACTGAGCACGGCCAAGGATCTGACCATCAACCTCGAGAAATACGCTGTCATCCGGGCCGTCTTCAAGGACAACGTTCTCGACCTCTTCAAAGTCTGGCCGGTCTTGGATCAATCCTCCCTCGCCGGAGGGACTTACCTCCGCCGCTAGCCGCCGCCGCGCGCGTCGGCTCGGTTGACAATATTCCCGGGCTTCGTTAGGATGAGATTTTCGGAACACGAAGACTCGAGAAAAACGCCATGAAATTCCGCCTGTTTCCCAAGGAACAAAAGTTCTTTGAATTGTTCCGCCAGGACGCCGCCAACCTCAAGACCGGCGTCCTGGCCCTCCAGGAGCTCGTGAACAACTACGAGGACGTCGAGAAAAAGTACCAGCACATCAAGGACATCGAGCACCAGGGGGACGTGATTACGCACGAGATCTTCACCAGGCTCCGCGAGACCTTCATCACGCCCCTCGACCGGGAGGACATCCATGGCCTGGCCAGCGGCCTGGACGACGTCCTCGACTGCATCGAGGGCGTGGCCAGCCGGATGTTCTATTTCAAGGTCGCCCGGCCGACGCCCGAGGTGAAAAAGCTCGTCGACATCATCAGCAAGGCCGTCCAGCAGATCTTCGAGGCCATCGACAACCTGGAGTCCCTGGGGCACGTCCACGCCTTCTGCAAGCAGATCAACATCCTCGAGTACGAGGCCGACGTCGTCTGCCGCGAGGCCATCGCCGACCTTTTCGAGAAGACCGAGAAGGTCGAGGACATCAAGGACCTCATCAAGCTCAAGGAGATCTACTCCCGGCTCGAGGTCGCGGCCGACCGCTGCGAGGACGTGGCCAACGTCATCGAAGGGATCATCGTCAAGTCCACCTGAGTTTCATGCCCAGCGCCGGCTTCCTCTTCGTCGTCTTCATCATCCTCGTCGCCCTGGCCTTCGATTTCACCAACGGCATGCACGACGCCGCGAACTCCATCGCCACCGTCGTCTCGACCCGGGTGCTGACGCCCCGGCAGGCCGTCATTTGGGCGGCCTTCTTCAACTTCGTCGCCTTCCTCATCTTCGGCACGGGCGTCGCCCACACGATCGGCGCCGGGATGATCGACATCCGCATCGTCACGCCTCAGGTCATCTTCGCCGCCCTCTTGGGAGCTATCGGTTGGAACCTCTTCACCTGGATCCTCGGCCTGCCCACGAGCTCGTCCCACGCCCTGATCGGCGGGTACGCGGGAGCGGCCATCCTCAAGGCTGGCCCCGGCGTCATCATCGCCCACGGCTGGGTCAAGACGGTCATGTTCATCTTCATCGCGCCCATCCTCGGCCTGGTCCTCGGCGTCGTCTTCATCACGGTCACGACCTGGATCGTCCATAGGAAAAATCCGGCCCGCATCAACAGGGCGGCCCGCCGTCTCCAGCTCATCTCCGCCGCCCTCTACAGCCTGGGCCACGGCGGCAACGACGCCCAGAAGACGATGGGCATCATCGCCAGCCTGATCTACGCGGCCGGCTGGACCAAGACGTTCCACATCCCCCTCTGGATCGTCCTCTCCGCCCACGCCGCGATCGCCATGGGCACGCTCTCCGGGGGCTGGCGGATCGTCAAGACCATGGGCCAGAAGATCACCAAGCTCCGCCCGATCGACGGCTTCTGCGCCGAGACGGCCAGCGCCATCAGCATCTTCCTCGCCACCCACGCCGGCGTCCCGGTCAGCACGACCCACGTCATCACCGGCGCCATATCGGGAGTGGGGGCGGCCAAGCGGCTCTCCGCCGTCCGCTGGGGGGTCACGCTCAAGATCGTCTGGGCCTGGGTCTTCACCATCCCCGGCGCTGCCCTGGCGGCCGGGATGGCCTATTTCCTAATTAACCTCGTCGACAAGTACCTGGTATAAACCATGCGAAGAGCCTGCTTGTTTTTCATTCTCGCCGCCCTCCTCCTTTCCCCTCTTGTCGCGCCGGGCCAGGTTTCGGAAAAGGGCCGACTCGCCGATGTCCTGCCGGCCGAAGGTCTGGATAAGTCGAGCGTCGTCGTCTTGCGCGATCAGGCGTCCCTCGACGCCCACTATTACCTGGCCGACGAGACCGTCCTGGGACTCGGCAAGGAGACGGAAGCCGTCTTCGCCCGCTACCGGATGGGTCCGGGAGTGGCCCTCCTCCTCGTCGTCGCCTATCCTTCGGACAAGGAGGCCCGGCGCGTCTACGAGAAGTTCGGCCGCGATTTCTTTTCGAAGAAGTTCGATGGGAAGAGCCCGCGGACGCTCGAGAAGCTCGAAACAGGCGATTACGCCTCGGCCGTCCTGGCCCGGTCCGTCCTCATCGTCGTCCTGGAAGCGCCGGACAGGAAAAGCTGCGACGAGCTCGCCCGCCGGGCGGAAGAACGGGCGCTCGCCCTTTTTTAGGGATTTCCCGCCTCGATTCACAATTTAACCCGGGAGGACACCGACCATGACCGACGAACCGACCGCCAAGCCGAAGTTCCCGGCCACGTTCTGGACGGCCAACACGATCGAGCTCTTCGAGCGGGCCGCCTATTATTCCATGGCCTCCTTTATGGTCATTTACCTGAAAGAGTCCCTGGGGATGACCCCCAGCGCCGCGACCTTCCTCAACGGCTCCCTCCTCTGGGGCATCATCTATTTCATGCCCATCCTCTCGGGGACGCTGGCCGACAAGTTCGGCTTCAAGCGCTCCCTCTCGGTTTCGTTCGTCCTCATCTCGCTCGGCTATTTCGTCATGGGCAACCTGCAGCGGCTCTGGCCCGGCCTCATCGGCAACGGCGCGGCCGAGGCCGTCGACTTCACCGTGCCCGTCGTCCTGGGCATCGTCCTCATCGGCCTCGGCGGCTCGATCGTCAAGCCCTGCATCGCGGGCACCGTCCAGAAGACGGCCGGGACGCGGGCGACCCTGGCCTTCGGCATCTTCTACATGGTCATCAACATCGGGTCGATCACGGGCCGTAGCCTCTCCTACTTCATCCGGACGAGGCTGGGCATCCCGGCTATCTTCACCTACGCCGCGACCGCCTTCGCCCTGGTCGGCCTGGTCATCACGCTCCTCGTCTACAAGGAGCCGCAATTTGTCAGCGACGGCATCAAGGACGGCCAAAGGGCCCAGAAGCGGACTCTGCGCCAGGCCCTGCTGGGCATTTTCGTCGTCCTCGGCAACGTCCGGTTTCTCTTCCTCATCCTCGTCCTGAGCATGTTCTGGTTCCTCTACATCCAGCTCTACAATCTCATGCCCCTGTTCATGCGCTACGTCGACCCCGAAGCCCCCATGGAGCTCTACACGCTGGCCAACCCCATCATGATCGTCTGCTTCCAGCTCGTGATCACGCGCCTCGTCAAGCGGTGGCTGCCCATCAAGACGATCATGCTCGGGGCCATCGTCGTCACCCTGGGCATGCTCGTCAACGTCCTACCGCCCCTGCTTTTCGCCGACGCCACGCAGAAAACCGGTGTGCTCGGCCTGAGCCTGCCCATCGCCGGGATCTTCATGATCATCTCGATCGCCTCGATGGCCGTCGGCGAGATGATGGCCTCGCCGCGCGTCTACGAGTACATCGGGGCCATCGCCCCCAAGGGGCAAGAAGGGCTCTACCTGGGCTATCAGAGCCTGCCCATCGCCCTGGCCAGCATCGTCGGCGGGCCGATCGGCGGCCGCCTCTTCGAGCGCTACGTTAATACGCCGCTCAAGGAGGGCCGGCCGGTCGACACGGTGACCATGTGGCTCATCATCGTGGTGATCGGCGTCGCCTCCGTCGTCGGCCTCGCGGTCTACGACCGGATCGTGGTTAAGGGCAAAAAAGGCTGAGCCGCGAGCGGGCTATTTTTTCTTGGCCTGCGTTCCGTCGTCGCACGGCAGGCCTTCATCGTTGTTGCGGGCCATCTCGGGGTTAGGGGCCGTCGTGCAGAACGGCAACGGCTCCATTTCCTTCATGCAGCAGAGAGGCGCCGGCTTGCCTTTCTCGACCTTGACCTCGTTGCCGCACACGGAGCACGCATATGTCACATCGCTCATGGATATTTCCTCCCGTCTGGCTTTATCTAATAATCTATTTTAGCACTGTCATGCAGGCTTGGGAAGGACGACCTTTCGCGCCTAGTTTGGTGGCATAGGGACGATTCCCACAGGAAGGCCGCGGAATGAAGGGGCTGAGGGTGTCGTCGGAGGGAGCATAAAGCAGTGATTTAGACTTCCCGGGACGGATATGCGGACTCCTCCCATCGAATCCGGCCCGGGAAGGCGTAAGAATCACCGCAGCGAACGAAGACGATACCCGAGGACCCTAAGCGGCCGACGACGTTCGTCAGCGGTATTGACAGCCCTTGCGCGCTTCTTGTAGTGTCATAGGGAGAAAAAAGGCGATGAACCCGAAAAAGGACCTCGTCCTCGGCAACTACCGCCTCGTCGAGAAGCTCGGCGAAGGCGGGATGGGCGTCGTCTGGAAAGCTCGGGACCTCAAGCTCGAAAGGGACGTGGCCATCAAGTTCCTGCCGGAGGGGTTCGCCGACAATCCCGAGCGGCAGGCGTTTTTCGAACGCGAAGCCAAGGCCGTGGCCGCGCTTAGTCACCCCAACATCGTCACGATCTACGCCGTCGCCGAGGCGGAAGGTACGATCTTTTTCACGATGGAGCTCGTCGACGGCCAGCCCCTGTCGAAACTCGTCTCCCCCGGCGGAGTCGCGCTCGACCGCTTCCTCGAGGTCGCCCTGCCGCTGGCCGATGCCGTCGCCGCCGCCCACGCCCGGGGCATCATCCACAGGGACCTCAAGCCCATGAACATCATGATCGACGCGGCGGGAACCCTCAAGATCCTGGACTTCGGGCTGGCCCGCATCCTGCCCCCTGTTCACCGGATGTTCACCCGGGACGACAGCACGGCCACCGTCGACGCGGATTTCGCCGGGACGATCGCCTACATGTCGCCCGAGCAGCTGCGGGGTGAGCCGCTCGACCACCGGACGGACCTCTTCTCCCTCGGCGTCGTGCTCTTCGAATGGGCGACGGGCCGGCTTCCGTTCGGCGGCAAGAGCAACGCCGCGACGATCGCCGCGGTCCTCAAGGACGAGCCCCGTTCGACGGCCGAGTTTAACGCCCGCCTGCCCCGCCACCTCGACCGCATCCTGCGCCACTGCCTAGAGAAAGAGCCCCGCTACCGCATGGCTTCAGCCCGCGACCTCCGCGACGAGCTCGAACTCCTCCGGCAGGCCGGGGCGGACGCCCGGGACCATGACGTTCCGTCGATCGCCGTCCTCCCCTTCGCCGACATGAGCCGGGAGCAGGACCAGGCCTATTTCTGCGACGGGATCGCCGAGGAGATCATCAACGCCCTGTGCCGGGTCCAGGGTCTCCGGGTCGCCTCCCGCACGGGCTCGTTCCAGTTCAAGGACACCGCGGCCGACCTCCGCGAGGTCGGGAACAAGCTCCGCGTCGAAACGGTCCTCGAGGGCAGCGTGCGGAAATCCGAGAACCGTCTGCGGATCACCGTCCAGCTCATCGACGCCGCCCGCGGCCTCCACCTCTGGTCGGAATCCTACGACCGGGAACTGCGCGACGTCTTCGCCATCCAGCAGGAGATCGCCCACAACGTCGTCCGCGCCCTCCAGGTCACGCTCAGCCCCCAGGAAAAAGGCGCGCTCGCCGAGGTGCCCACGAGCCACGTCCAGGCCTACGACTACTACCTGAGGGGACGGAGCTTCTATTATCGCTACGGACGTCACGACATCGAATTCGCCCTTCAGCTGTTCTCCCGGGCGACAGAGCTCGACCCCGAATACGCCCTGGCCCAGGCCGGCCTCGCGGACTGTTGGTCCTACATCTATCTCTACTCGGAACGGAAGGACTCCGTCCGCGTGCAGGCGGAGGCCGCCGGCCGGCGGGCCGTCGAACTGGCGCCCGAATCCGCCCAGGCCCAGGCGTCTTTCGCCATGGCCATGTCCCTCGGGGAACATAAAGAGGAAGCGCGGGCCGCCTTCGAAAAGGCCATCCGTCTCGACCCCGGCCTGTTCGAAGCCTGGTATTTCTACGCCCGCCACGCCTTCGCCGGCGGCGACCTGCCCAAGGCGGCCGCGCTCTACGAAGAGGCCATGCGGGTCAGGCCCGAGAACTTTTACGCGCCCCTCCTCGTCGCCAACGTCTACGACGAGCTCGGACGTCACGAGGACGCCCGGGCCGCCCGGGAGCGCGGCGTCGCCCTCGTCGAGCGCCGCATCGACCTCCACCCCGACGACGCCCGGGCCCTGTACATGGGCGCCAACGGCCTGGTCGCCCTGGGCGAGAAGGGCAAAGGCCTCGACTGGGCCCGCCGGGCCCGCAAGATCGATCCCGACGACCCGATGCTCCTCTACAACCTCGGCTGTATCCACTCCCTGGCCGGGGATGTCGAGGAGGCTATCGACTGCCTGGAACGCGCCGCTGCCGGCGGGCTTCTCCAGAAGGGCTGGTATGAGCACGACGGCGACCTCGTTTCTCTCCGCGGCCACCCCCGGTTCAAGACCATGCTCGAAAAGATGGGAAAGGCGGACGCGTGATCCCCCTTGTCACGGCCTCCGGACTGACCAAAAATTACGGTGACCTCGTCGCCGTGGCCGGCATCGATTTCGAGATCCAAGAAGGCGAGTGCTTCGGCTTCCTCGGCCCGAACGGGGCCGGGAAAACGACCACGGTCCGGATGATCCACTGCGTCTCCCCCGTGACCTCGGGGACGCTCACGGTCGGCGGCCTGCCCGCTTCGATCGACAACCGGGCCCTAAAGATGATGACCGGCGTCATCCCCCAGGAGATCAACCTCGACAACGATCTGACCGTCCAGGAAAACCTCATCATATTCGCCCGCTTCTTCGACATCGGCCGCAAGGAGGCCCGGGCCCGGATCGCCGAGCTTCTCCGCTTCGTCGAGCTCGAAGCCAAGGCGGGCAGCAAGATCTCGGAGCTGTCGACGGGCATGAAGCGGCGGCTGCTCATCGCCCGGGCCCTCATCAACCGGCCGCGGCTCATCGTCGCCGACGAACCGACGACGGGCCTCGACCCCCAGGCCCGGCACCTCATCTGGCAGCGGCTCCGCCAGCTCAAGAAGCAGGGGACGACCCTCATCCTGACGACTCAGTACATGGAGGAGGCCCAGCAGCTCTGCGACCGGATCGTCGTCATGTACCAAGGGAAGATCCTCAAGGAGGGCGTGCCGGCGAGGCTCGTCGAGGACGAGATCGGCAAGGAGGTCATCGAGATCCGGATCCCGCCGGAGGAGGACGGGAAGGTCCTCGCCGAACTCTCCGCCTTCCCCTGCGCCCACGAGCGCGTCGGCGACACGCTCTATTTCTATTGCCGGGATGGACACGCCCTCATGCGCAAGCTCATCGAGCTCGACCTGCCCAATACCCTGAACAGGCCGGCCACCCTCGAAGACGTCTTTCTCAAGCTCACCGGCCGGAGCCTCCACGAATGAGCCTGTCCTACCGGATCGCCTACGTCTTCTTGAGAAACCTCTATTCCTATAAAAGGTTCATCGTTCCGACCTTCCTCGTCAGCCTCGTCGAGCCGCTGTTCTACCTCATCACGTTCGGCGTCGGGATGGGGGCCTATATGGGCGCCTTCGGCGGCAAGCCCTATCTCCACTTCCTCGTCCCCGGCGTCCTCGTCTCCGCCGTCATGATGTCCTCGTCGTTCGAATGCCTTTACGGGACGTACATCAAGATCGTCCACGAGAAAGTCTACGATTCGCTCATCGCGACGCCCGTCTCCGCCGACGAGGCCGTGGCCGGAGACATCGCCTGGGGGTCGTTCCGGGGCCTCGTCAGCGGCACGCTGATGATGACCGTAGCCCTGGCCATGGGCGTTCCCCCCGCGTCGGTCGGCGGGCTCGTCCTCCTCCTCGTCTTCCTGGTCTTCATCGGCGTCCTCTTCGGCTCCTTGGCCATGATCGTCACCTCGGTCGCCCCGAGCTTCGATTTTTTTAGCTACTACACCGAACTGGTCATCACGCCCATGCTCTTTTTCTCCGGTGTCTTTTTCCCGCTCGACCACTTCCCTCCCTGGATGAAAACCCTGGCCGAGTTCCTGCCCCTGACCCACGCGGTCAGGATCTCGCGGGCGGTCTTCACCGGCGAGCCCGCGGCCGGGCTGGGCTGGAGCTTCGCCGGCCTCCTCGTCCTCGCGGCGGTCGTCTTCACGATCTCCATCCGGATGATGAGAAAGCGCCTGATCAAATAGGAGCGCCTCATGGCCAACCGCACCCTCCGCGCCGCCGCGGCCGCGACATCCATCTTCCTCCTCTTATTATCCGCCTCCGCGGGCAAGGCGGGGCGTCCCGCTCTCCAGGACGTCGATACCGTAGGGGCGAAGCCGGGCAACCGCACGGTTGCCCCCGTCAACCAGATTGTGGCACCGATCGGGATCCAAGTCACTCTCCCGGGCCTGCGGCCCCAGGCGCTGGCCCTCTCCCCCGACGGGAAGCTCCTGGCCGTCGCCGGAAAAACACCCGAGCTCGTCATCCTCGACCCGTCCACGGGCGCGGTCAGGCAGCGGGTCGTCCTCCCCGCCGAAGAGCAGGGGGAGCAGCATCCCCAGACGGCGTCCCCGATGATCCTCGATCCCGACGACGAGGGCCAGCTGAGCTACACCGGCCTCATCTTCGCCCCCGACGGCGGCCGCGTCTACATGAGCAACGTCGACGGCAGCATCAAAGTGTTCACGGTCGCCGCGGACAACACGGTCGCACCCTCGCACACAATCCCGCTCCCCCTGGCCGACGCGCCGCGCCGCGCGGAGGAGATCCCGGCCGGACTGGCCCTCTCGGGCGACGGAGGGCGGCTCTTCGTCTGCGGCAACCTCTCCAACCGCCTCCTCGAGCTCGACACCGCGACCGGGGCGGTCCTACGGACGTTCGACGTGGGCGTCGCCCCCTTCGATGTCGTCCTCGCCGGCGGCAAGGCCTATGTCAGCAACTGGGGTGGCCGCCGGCCGAAGCCGGGCGACCTCACCGGACCGGCCGGACGAGGCACCGAGGTCAGGGTGGACCCGGTGAAACACATCGCCAGCGAGGGCTCGGTCAGCGTCATCGACCTCGCCGCCGGCACGACGTCAGCCGAAATCCTCACCCAGCTCCACGCGTCGGCTCTCGCCCTCTCCCCGGACCGCCGCTACCTCGTCTGCGCTAACGCGGCGTCCGACAACCTCAGCGTCATCGACACGACGACCGATACCGTCGTCGAGACCATCTGGGCCAAGTCGAGCCCGGCCGACCTCTTCGGCGCCTCGCCCAACGCCCTGGCCTTCTCCTCAGACGGGAAGACGCTCTACGTCGCCAACGGCACCCAGAACGCCGTCGGAGCGATCAAGTTCAGCCCCCGCAAGCGGAAGTCGCGGCTGAAGGGACTCATCCCCGTCGGCTGGTACCCGGGGGCGCTCGCCTTCGACGCCTCCCGGAACACGATCTGCGTCGCCAACATCAAGGGCCACGCCGTCGAAACCACGCCCTACAAGCCGACGGGAGCCCCGGGGTTCAACTCCCACCAGTACCGCGGTTCGGTCTCGATCGTCCGCGTGCCGCGACAGAAGGAACTGTGGGAAATGACCGACGTCGTCTACGCCAACTACCGCCGCGAGCGGATCGCCCAAGCCCTCAGCAAGCCGCGCCGCAACCAGCCGCCCCGTCCTATTCCGGAGCGAGTCGGCGAGCCGAGCGTCTTCAAGCACGTCGTCTACGTCATCAAGGAGAACCGGACCTACGACCAGATCCTGGGCGACGTGGGCCAGGGCAACAGCGACCCCGCCCTGTGCATCTTCGGCGAGAAGGTTACGCCCAACCAGCACAAGCTCGTCCGCGAGTTCGCCCTCCTCGACAACACCTACTGCAGCGGCATCCTCAGCGCCGACGGCCACCAGTGGTCGACGACGGCCTTCGGAACCGACTATCTCGAAAAGTCGTTCGCCGGCTGGCCGCGGAGCTACCCCGACGGCATGGGCCCGGACGAGATCGACGCCCTGGCCTACGCGCCGTCGGGCTTCATCTGGGACAACGCCCTGAAGCACGGCGTCTCGCTCTGGAACTTCGGCGAGTTCACGATGCAGAACTGCGGCTGGAAGGACCCGGCCCGCAAGGGCGACCCCGAATGGAAGGACTACTGGGACGAGTACCTCAACGGCCGCGGCGAGGTGAGGATCGGCAGCGTGCCGGCCATCGAGACCGTCCGCCCCTTCTCGCCGGCCGACACGGTCGGCTGGAACATGGCCGTCCCGGACGTCTGGCGGGCGCGCTATATCGTCAACCAGATCGCCGCCTGGGAGAAAGAGGGGCGGATGCCCCAGCTCATCTTCATCTGCCTGCCCGACGACCATACCAGCGGGACCTCGGAGGGCTCGCCGACGCCGGAAGCCTCGGTCGCCGACAACGACCTGGCCTTCGGCCGCATCGTCGAGGCCTTCAGCCACAGCTCCTTCTGGAAGGAGACCGTGATCTTCGGCATCGAGGACGACCCCCAGAACGGCTGGGACCACGTCAGCGGCTACCGGACGACGGCCTACTGCGCGAGCCCGTACACGAAGCGCGGCGCCGTCGTCAGCACCCAGTACAACACGACGAGCCTCCTCCGGACGATCGAGCAGATCCTCGGCCTGCCGCCGATGAACCAGTTCGACGCCACTGCGACTCCGATGTTCGACTGCTTCACCGGAACGCCGAATTTCACGCCGTTCGACGCCGTGCCCAGCAACATCCCGCTCGACACGATGAACCCGCCCGAGGATAAGATCGCCGACGCCCTGCTCCGCCGCCAGGCCATCCAGTCGGGGCGCCTGAATTTCAAGCGGGTCGACGCCTGCCCGGAGGACACGCTCAACCGCATCCTCTGGCACGCGGTCAAGGGCTCGGCCGTCCCCTACCCCGCTTGGGCCGTGACACTTGTTCCCGACGATCGGCAGGGAGCGGATTCTGAAGAGCGACCGATAAAAGCGCGGCGGAGCGTCCCGGAGCCGCGCTTTTAGGAAATATCTTAAGCGAGTCCTGCATGCTTTCTGCGGAGGGCTTTCCCACCTCCGCGAGATGAGGTAAAATCGGGCCCGACCGTTACAGGGAAGGAGACACCATGACCGTTCTCAAGCCCCTCGACTGGATCATCATTCTGATCTACTTCGGCATCATCCTCGGCCTGGCCTGGAAGGTCATGCGTCAAAAGCAGAAGACATCCGACGAATACTTCCTTGCCGGGCGCAACCTGGGCTGGCTCATCGTCGGGGCCTCCATCTTCGCCTCGAACATCGG
>Ga0315275_10004224_pt1 | contig 13398 bp, 10 predicted proteins | sample YL17G03_0_MG_FD_205557 | JGI IMG/M metagenome (GOLD analysis project Ga0315275, IMG submission 205557) | Sediment microbial communities from Yellowstone Lake, YNP, Wyoming, USA - YL17G03_0 | ecosystem: Environmental > Aquatic > Freshwater > Lake > Sediment | place: USA: Wyoming | collected... | reverse complement strand
AGCCAAAGTGGGATAGCCCACAGACACGTGTGCTGGCTAAACGCGCCTGCTTCGATTGCCACAGCAACGAGACGGTCTGGCCGTGGTACTCCAACGTGCCGCCCATCTCGTGGCTGGTCGTATCGGACACCGTGCGCGGGCGTGCCAGGTTCAACTTTTCTGAATGGAGTCAAGGCAGGGTGGGGGCTGGGGAGATACGTGAAGTGATCCAGGGAGGCGAGATGCCGCCGGCGATCTATCTGCCAATGCACCCCAACGCGCGCCTTAGCGACCTGGAAAAGCAACAGTTGATCACTGGTCTGTCCCTTTCGTTGGGCCAGTAAAAACAATTTTGAAATCGAAACGTGACTGGTGCAATGACAACCCACCTTAACCGAGGGACGATGGTGCGCGTCTTATCTACCATCCTCCTGTTCGTCATCTTCTCTGCCTGCAACCCGCCCTCGGCTGCGACCCCCACCTTGAGCGCTGACACCGTCGCGACCGCGGTCGCCGTGACCATGCAGGCGCTGACGCCGTCCGCCTCACCGACCGTCATACTGACATTGGCAGCCACAACCACGCTGTCGTCTACGCCGACCCTTGCAACGGCACAGGTTTCAGGCAAAGTCTGTTATCCAGGCGATATAGCCGAAGACCTGAAGGCCTATTTCCAGAATACCACCACCAATCAGGCTGTCGAATTGTCCATCGCGGCCGGGTCAGCGCAATACTCCGTGGATGTCCCTCCCGGCAGCTACATCGCCTACGCCTGGGTAACGGATTTCTCCATCGGCGGCTTGTATTCGGCCTGTGGGCAGACGCCTGGCTGCGGCGACGCTACGCCCAAGCCGTTTACCGTCGCGCCTGGGCAAAAGGTCATCGGCATTGACCTGTGCGACTGGTCGCATGGCCCGTTCGATGTGCCGTACCCGCCCGGTTTTCAGCCGACGGCCAAACTCGGCATCGTTGCAGGCAGCATCAGCGGGTATCCGTATGGGAGTTTACCCCAACTGGCAGTCGTCGCTTTCAGCCAGGATCCGCCCTACTACTGGTACTGGGCGGGAACAACCGCCGGGCAGGTCTATTACACGGTGCCCGATCTGCCGCCGGGCGATTATCAAATCGTTGCCTACGATGACGCCGGTCACGCCGGCGGTTCACCGGCAATCATGACGGTCATCGCCGGTCAGACGACCACCGCTGACATTACCGATTGGGCCAGTAGCTGGCCTGCGAATCCGCTCAAGTAAGAATGGACTTCAAACTCGTTGCCCCTTTCCAGCCCACCGGCGACCAGCCGGAGGCCATCCGTCAGCTTGTGGACGGCATCCAGCGCGGACTCAGGCACCAAGTCCTGCTCGGAGCGACCGGCACCGGTAAAACGTACACGATTGCCTCGCTCATCGAAATAACCCAAAAGCCAGCCCTGGTTATGGCGCACAATAAAACGCTGGCCGCCCAACTCTACGCCGAGTTCCACGAGTTCTTCCCGGAGAACGCCGTCGAGTACTTCGTCTCTTACTACGATTACTACCAGCCCGAAGCCTACGTCCCGCGCCATGACCTGTACATCGAGAAAGAGACGGAGATCAACGAGGAGATCGAACGCCTGCGGCTGGCGGCGACCACTGCCCTGATGTCGCGGCGGGATGTCATCATCGTGGCCTCGGTCTCGTGTATCTACGGCCTGGGGAACCCGGAGGAGTATGGCAAGGGCGTGGTGAACCTGCGCGTGGGGGAGGTTACCCGGCGGAACGCATTGATCCGGCAATTGGTGGACGGACAATACCAGCGCAATGACATCGAGCTGCGTCCCGGGGCCTTCCGCGTGCGCGGCGATACCCTGGAGATCATCCCCGCCTACGAGGACAAGCGCGGTATCCGCATCACCTTCTTCGGCGACGAGGTGGAGCGGCTGATGGAATTCAGCCCGCTGACCGGCGAAATCCTAGACGAACCCGACCACGTGGATATCTACCCGGCCAAGCATTACCTGGCGCAAGAAGACAAGATGAAAGAGGCCATTGCCGATATCGAGCAGGAACTGGCCGAGCGTGAGGCTTTGTTCAAGGAGCAGGGAAAATTGCTCGAAGCCCAACGCATCGAACAGCGCACGCGTTACGATTTGGAGATGTTGCGCGAAGTCGGATACTGTTCCGGCATCGAGAACTACTCGCGCCACTTCGACCGGCGCGCCCCCGGCACACATCCCTGGACGTTGATTGACTTCCTGCCCAGCGACTACCTGCTCGTCCTGGACGAATCGCACATGACCGTGCCGCAGATCAATGGCATGTACAAAGGCGACCGCTCGCGCAAGGAGACGCTGGTCGAGTACGGTTTCCGCCTGCCCTCCGCGCTGGACAACCGCCCGCTCAAATTCGCCGAGTTCGAGCAGGTGATGGGCTACACTGTTTACACCTCGGCAACGCCCGGCCCGTACGAGATGAAAAGGGCGGATCAGGTTGTCGAGCAGATCATCCGCCCGACCGGCCTGGTGGATCCGCAGATCGAAGTCCGCCCGGTGAAGGGCCAGATTGACGACCTGGTGAAGGAAATCCGCGCCCGCGTCGAGGTCGGTCAGCGCGTTTTAGTTACTACACTTACGAAGCGCATGGCCGAAGACCTGGCCGATTACCTGATGGAACTCGGCATCAAGGTGCACTACCTACACTCGGAAGTGGAGACGCTGGAGCGCATCGGCATCCTGCGCGACCTGCGCCTGGGCGTATTCGACGTGGTGGTGGGCATCAACCTGCTGCGCGAAGGACTCGATCTGCCCGAGGTCTCGCTGGTGGCGATCCTCGACGCGGACAAGGAGGGCTTCCTGCGCTCGGGTACCGCCCTCATCCAGACCACCGGCCGCGCCGCCCGCCACGTGGACGGCAAGGTGCTCATGTATGCCGACCGCATCACCGACTCGATGAAGCGCGCCATAGACGAGACGGACCGCCGCCGCGCCAAGCAAGTCGCTTACAATGAGACGCATGGCATCGTACCGGCCAGCATCATGAAGGCGGTGCGCGACCTGACCGATCAGATGACGCCGCGCGCGTTGGCCGAATCGAGGGGTGAATACAAGGTCAAGGGCCCGCGCGGGCTGGCGAAGAACGAGTTACAGCGCGTGATTGCCGAAATGGGGAAGCAGATGGAAGAAGCCGCCAAGAACCTGGAGTTCGAGAAGGCGGCTGTTCTGCGCGACCAGATTTACGAGCTGCGCGGCGTACTGGCGGAAGAATCCAATCTCAAGCCATGGGAGAAGATCAAGCTGTTGGCGGGGGAGGAGTAATGCTGTGATCAGTTTTCAGTGAGCAGTGTTCAGTAAGGCAGACTTACAAAGTCTTCCCTGGCCTGACCGCCAGGGCAGGCAAGACTTCGGAAGTCTGTGCTTATTCCTTACCCTCCGCTCCTTGCGCGATGAGATGTACGGATTGAAGGCGATCCTGGCGGATGACGAGTCCCTCAAGCCGTGGGAGAGGATCAAGTTATTGGCGGGGGAAGAATAACCGGCGGGCAAACCTCCGAGGTTTCAATCTTTCGGAAGTTATTGATCCTATAGAAGCCTCTCACGAAATATCCACACCTTCGCGCCGATCGTGGTGACGAACATCAATTCCGTTAATTCCTCCCAGAACTCTAACCAAACCAGGTTCGCCGCGAAAATGGCGTCAAGCGTCACGCGGAAGAAAGAAAATCCCTGCGCGCCCAACTGCGGTCGAAGTTGCTGCTGCGCTGGGGGGGTTGACTTTCGCTTCAAAATTTGCTACTATAGTTACACACTGAAAGTAAATATTACATCGTGTAAGTAACTGAAGAGTTTCAGAATTCCCTTTCCGAGGATTTATGGCTTACCCTCTCACCATTACCGCTTCCGCTATGCGCGACATTAACCGATCGGCAATCCTGGAAATTATCCGCCGCGAGAGTCCGATCTCGCGTTCCGCCATTGCAGAGAGATTGGACGTAAGCCTCCCGACCGTCATGCGGATTGTGGACGGATTGATCGATGAGGGATTTGTCCGCCTGCATGGAGGTACCGAATGGAGTGGAGGTCGCCGCCGGCCGCTCTTGGAATTCAATGCTGAAGGATATGTTGTCTTGGGGGTTGACTTGGGCGGGACAAAAATGTATGGGGCTATTTCAGACCTGGGAGGTAATATCGTAGAAGAAGTGAACCTTGGCCGCCATGGTACTTCTGGGGAGGAAAGCTTTAACCGCCTCGTCGCGTTGATTGATACTTTGCTAACCAGCCCTAAATTGGAAGGGCGGCGTGTGCGTGGGATCGGCGTAGGGGCTCCAGGAATCACCTTCCATCGGGAAGGGATCGTCAAGTGGGCTTTCACGTTGAACTGGAAAGATTTCCCACTCAAAGCCAGGTTGGCGGAACGTTACAACCTGCCAATCATCGTTGATAATGATGTGAACCTGGCGGCCTTGGGAGAACTGTGGTTTGGCGCAGGGCAGAACACCCAGAACATGGTTCTGGTAGCCATAGGCACCGGTATCGGGTCAGGAATAATTATTGACGGCGCTCTTTATCGAGGTTCGACCGAGGCGTCTGGCGAGATCGGCCACATGATCCCTGGCCGGGAATTCTTGGGAAAAGATTACCTGAATTTTGGTGCATTGGAAAGCGTGGCTTCAGGTACCGGCATCGCCGAGCGCGCCCGCCGCGCCCTGGAATCGCGGCGCGGTTCGCTCGATTTGGAAAATCTGCTAGCCGAAGAGGTTTTTAAGGCTGCGCGGCAAGGACAAGATTGGGCGTTGACAATCATCAATGAAACTGCGGATTACCTGGCGATTGCCATTGCCAACCTCGCCGTTTCCTTCGATCCAGAATTAATTGTGCTGGGCGGGGGTGTGACTCGTTCTGCCGACTTGCTGGTTGAACCGATCCTGCGCCGCATCAATGGAATGATACCGGCGCCGCCGAAATTGGTGATCTCGGATTTGGGCCTGCGGGGAGCGGTGATGGGCGCAATCACGAACGTGCTTCACAATACGGGTAATTTTTACGTTGTCCATAAACTGTCTTGATATGTTCCATCTCGCCCAGAGGAGGTGATCCGAATCTGCTGATTGTCTACCCTACAGTTCAAGTGCCTATTCCATTTACCTTTTCACCAGAAAGAAGGAGAGAACCATGCATACGCTCAATAGAATTGCCCTCATGGCTGTGGCGATTGTGCTCGTCATCAGCATTGTGGGTTGTGGCCCTCAAAAGCCCGCCGGACCTGTGACCATCCACATACTGACCATGGATCAGGCCGGCCTGAAGCCTGCTGAAATTGACCAGATTGCCCGCGATTTTGAGGCCCAAAATCCGGACATCAAAGTTGTCATGGAGTATGTCGGCTATGATTACGTGCACGACAAGATCGTGACCGGCATGGCCGCTACCCCCCCCGCTTACGATGCCGCCATGATTGATGTCATCTGGCCGGATGAGTTCATCAAGGCCGGATATCTGCTGGATGTCACCGACCGGGTCACTTCCGAGATGAAATCCGGTATGTTCCCAGCTTCATGGAATGGTGTGGCCCGAAATGGCAGGATCTATGGCATGCCCTGGTTGATGGATGTGAAATACTTCATGTACAACAAAGACATCCTCCAGCAAGCGGGCATCACTGAACCCCCCAAAACTTGGGAAGAATTGGTAGATCAGGCAAAGATTATCAAGCAGAAAGGCCTGGTGGAGTTTCCAATCATCTGGTCATGGAATCAGAAAGAAGGCGTGGTTTGTGATTTCACTGTGTTGCTCTTCGGGAACGGCGGGGCATTCCTGGACGCAAACGGTAAACCGGCCTTCAATAACGAGAAGGGCGTTCAATTACTGACGTGGATGAAGCAAACCCTCGACGATGGCTTGAGCAACCCGAGCTCGGTTTCTTCTGACGAAGGTGCAGTAGAGACCGACTTCCTGGCTGGTAAGAGCGCCTTTGCGGTGAACTGGTTATTCCAGTACTCCGATTCGAACGATGCTACCAAATCGCAGATCGTCGGTCAGGCCGCCTTCGCTCCCATGCCCGTCTTCGAAGACGGTGCAGCCGCAGGCATCAAGGGTTCCAGCGTGGATGGCTCCAGCTCGTTCGCTATCATGGCCACCACCCCCTACCCGGATCAGACTTGGAAATTCCTGACCTATTTGGCCAGCAATGAAGTGCAGATCAAGTATTCGGCAGAGATGCTGCCTATTTGGCAGAATGATTTCCAAGGAGATGCCTTGGCCAATCTGTTGGCCGCCACCCCGACGAATCCGGTCACCGTTCCGGCTTTCCTTGCGCAATTCCCATATGCCAACGAACGACCGACGGTGTCTTACTACAACGAGGCTTCCGCAGCACTCCAACTGGCGATCCAGGAAGCATTGACAGGGGTCAAAACCCCGCAGCAAGCCCTAGATGAGGCAGCCGCCAAGTGGGTTGAACTCGCCGGTGAATAATCCATAACGTGAGGCAAATGGGTGGATTTGCGTTACAAAGCAGATCCACCCAATATTTTTGAGATGACTGCAATTTCACCAACCCGTCCGAGACGACGGCTCTCTCTGCGGCAACAGGATGCACGCACTGCCTGGCTTTTGGTCATCCCAAGCCTGGTGGTAATCCTGGGTGTGGCCCTGTGGCCGATTATCTATACGTTTATCTTGAGCTTTTATCATGCGCCCACCGGCATCAACCAGGTGCGGACTTTCGTGGGCCTGGGGAACTTTATCGAGATGGTCAAGGACCAGACTTTCTGGGAAACCATCGGGCGTACGATGTATTTCACGGTTGCCTCCGTGGGCTTGGAAATGGTCTTGGGAATGGCAATTGCACAGTTGATCCATTTCCATCCATGGGGTTGGAAGTTCCTGCGCTTCTGTCTGATCATCCCCTGGGCAGTTCCGACGATCGTTAACGGCGCTATGTGGCGTTGGATCTACAGCGCCGATTTCGGTGCGCTTAATAGCCTCTTTATGCAGTTGGGATTAATCAAACATTATATCCCCTGGTTGACCCTGCCCAATTTGGCCATGCCCCTGGTAATCCTGGCGGATGTCTGGCATATGATGCCATTCGTCGCCTTAATCCTGCAGGCGGCTTTGGCGACCTTGCCTATAGAGCTGGACGAGGCTGCTGCCGTGGATGGCGCGAATGCCTTCCAGCGTTTCTGGCAAATTCGACTCCCCTTGCTACGTCCGGCAATCCTGGTGGCATTGATCGCCCGCACTGTGGACGCCTTCCGGGTATTCGATATCGTCTACATTCTCACCAGTAGCGGCCCGGCAAACAAAACGCTCACCATAACCTATTTGACTTACCTGAACTCTTTTCCTTGGGGAAAGCAAGGGATCGGAGCGGCACTCTCTTTCCTGATTTCTATTTTCACGATCAGCATGGCGCTCATATTTATTCGTTTTCTATACCGTCCTGAGGAGACTCAATGATGGTTTACCTCAAGTTGCTCCGTAAACTGCTCCTCTTTCTCTTTACCCTGCCAGTGTTTTTCTTCATTTTCTTTCCTGTTCTCTGGCTGTTTAGTGCCAGTCTTTCCACACAAGTGGAACTGTTTGCGATCCCCCCGCATTGGATTCCACAACATCCCACCCTACAAAACTATCTGGACATTATCTTCCCCAGCCTGGCCACCTCATCCGTGCCGCGCACTTATGCAGTGGCATTGATTAATTCCATCAAGATTGCTTCAGCGGTGACAGTTATCTCAATTGGGATTGGAAGTCTAGCAGCTTACGCGCTTGTACGTATCCCCTTCCGATTCAATCGCACTATTCAGCTGGGCATAATTGCCACGCGTATGATCCCGGAAGTTTCGCTGATCCTGCCCCTCTTTATTATTGCTTCCAGTCTGCGGTTGATTAATAAGCCTATTGTATTAATTGTGACCTATATGAGCTTTGCCCTGCCGTATGCCATTTGGATGATGGCAGCTTTCTTTCAGACAGTTCCCATCGAATTGGAGGATGCTGCCCGCATTGACGGTTGCACACGCCCGGGTATCTTGTTCCGGGTGGTGCTGCCCATCTCCGTACCCGGCTTGGTCTCCACGGCCATGTTCACTTTCCTGCTCGCGTGGGATGAATTCTTCTACGCCCTGATCTTCACCAGCACCTTGGCTGCCAAAACGGCTCCTGTAGCCATTGCAGAGTTTGTCGGTCGCTATGCCGTGAACATCAATGGCATGATGGCAGGTGGTATCATTGCAGCTCTCCCGCCAGTGATCCTGGCGCTCATCTTCCAGCGCTACATCGTCAGCGGTATGACAGCGGGGGCGGTCAAGGGATAGTAGATTTGCGCCGATAAAATCTTGACCGCCGCCTTGCAAGTGGCGGTCACTTTTTACGCGAGCGGTATAAGCAGTAAAGGGGTTTTCGTACGCCGGGCGACGTTTGGGGCCACGCTGCGCGGCCAGAAGGCAGTCGTACCTGCCTTGCGGTGCGTGCTGAGGATGATCAGGTCGGCATCCACGCGCTCAGCGATTTCGTTGATCGTGGGAGCCGGGTCGCCGCGCGCAATCTCAGCCTCGGCGTTGAAGCCGGATTGGGTCAATTCATCGAGGTGCTCTTGTAGGTGCTCTTTGGCATTTTCCTCTTTTATATCCAGATAGGCGGTGGCAGTGGCCGGGAGAAGCGTTCCGGCGGCGGCTTTTCCGTCCGATAGCGTGCCGAGGGTCGGGATGACCGTCAGCAGGTAGAGTCCGGCCCGGTATGCTTTGGCGAGGGGCTTTGCGACAGACAGGCTTTCGTCATGAATGGATTCGTCGTCGAGCGGGAGGAATATTTTCCGGATTTGGAATGTCTGCAATTGCGCCGTCGTTGGCCTTAGTAACAGCACAGGCATGTCGCTTTTGCCGATCACCTGCTGGGCGATGCTGCCGAACAAGTAGTCGCGCATCCCACTGCGTCCGTGGGAACACATGACGATCAAGGCCGGGGTGAGTTCTTCGGCGTGTTGGACGATGCTGGCGGCAACGTTCTCGATCTCGGCCGTGTGAACATGCCACTCGACCTTTACCTCTTTCGGGAATGCTGTCTGCGCCACTGTGCGCAAGTAACCCTCGGCTTCATCCGCTTTCGTCAGGTGACGGTTTCCGTGTACCGCTTGCGGGGCATCTTTCTCGATGAGGTGCAACAGCGTCACAGGCGCGCCGAGGGTTTGGGCGAGCGATGCGGCCGGCGGCAGGGCGGCCTCGGCCAGCTTCGATCCATCCAGGGGAACAAGGATGTGGTTGAACATCGGCTAACTCCTTATAAAGACCTGAACCAACAAGTAAATGTTAAGGCTGACGATTAGAGCAGCCACAATGCTGGCTAAAATAGTCGTGAGCCGTTTGTTGACCAAAACACCCATGAGGTCGCGCCGCCGCGTGAACAATATCAGCGGGATGATGGCGAATGGCAACCCGAAGCTGAGCACCACCTGGCTGAGAACCAGTGTGCGGGTTGGCTCGAAGCCAACCGCAATGACGATCAGTGAGGGTACCATCGTCACTAAACGACGTACCCAGGGCGGGATGTGGCGGTGCAGGAAGCCCTGCATGATGACCTGCCCCGCCATGGTGCCCACGGACGAGGATGAGAGGCCAGCCGCCAGCAGAGAGATGGCGAAAATCCAGGAGGCCGCACTGCCCAATAGCGGCTCGAGCGTGCGGTGGGCCTCTTCGATGGTTGCAATCGAGGTCAGGCCGTGTTGAAAGAAAGTAGAAGCAGCCATGATGAGCATGGCGGCATTGACGGAGCTGGCCACGCCCATGGCGATTGCCACATCAATCAGCTCGAAACGGAACAGGCGCTTTTGCTGCTCCGGTTTTTTCGTCACGATACGATCCTGCATCAGCGCCGAATGAAGGAAGATGGCGTGCGGCATGACCGTCGCGCCCAGGATGCCCGTCGCGAGCAGAACGCTTTCCGAACCGGAGAAGTGAGGGACGAAGGTGTGATAGGCCACCACTCCCCAATCCGGGCGGGCGAAGAAAGTCTCCACGATATAACTGCCAGCCACCACAGCCAGAAGCGTGGTGATGACTGCCTCGATGGGCCGGAAGCCATACTGTTCGAGGCCGAGGATCAGGAAGGTGGCGATGGCGGTCAGGATGCCGGCCAGCCAAAGCGGAATCCCGAAGAGCAGGTTCATTCCGAGCGCCGCGCCTAAGAATTCGGCCAGGTCGGTGGCCATGGCCACCAATTCCGAGATGACCCACATCGTCCAGACGGCCCAAGCCGGGAACTGGTTACGGCAGTGCTCGGCCAGGTTCTTGCCGGTGGCGATGCCCAGTTTCGCCGAAAGGGATTGCAGGAGCATGGCCATCAGGTTACTGCCCAGGATAACCCATAGCAGCTCGTAGCCAAACTTCGCGCCGCCCTGGATGTTGGTGGCGAAGTTGCCCGGGTCTACGTAGGCCACGCTGGCGATGAAGGCCGGGCCAAGAAAAGGCAAGATGCGAGCAAGCCAGCCTTTCTTGCTCTTGCCGGAGAGCACCTCGCGGGCGATCTTAACTGTACCCCTATCCCCATTTCGAACACTTATGTCAGCCTGTCTTTTCTTAGAACTTGCCATTGTTTTTTTGTGCCTCTCGATCGGTCATAAACCAATCAAGCCCGAAAGTAGAAAAATGGAAATTGCACCAATAATGATACCCAGCGCGGTGGAATGCTGGTGTCCATATTCCCGTGCGCACGGAATAAGTTCATCCAACGTGATAAATACCATCACGCCGCCTGCGAACGCAAGCGCCCCAGGGATGAACCCCTTGAAAGAGGCCAGGAATAGCACCGCCAGCAGTGCGCCGATTGGCTCTGCCAGGCCGGATAGCAGTGCGGTTCGAAAGGCAACCCAACGGCTTGCCCCGCTCTGGAATAACGGCAGGGCTGTCGCAATGCCTTCCGGGATATTGTGTAGGCCGATAGCCAGGGCAATGAATAGACCGAATTGGGGAGCGTGCATGTACCCGGCACCCACGGCAATGCCCTCCGGCGTGTTGTGCACAGCAATACCGATGGCAATCAGGATGCCTGTTTTGAACAATTGTTTGTCAATCGTACGCGTCTCCATCCACCAGCGCTGGCGCCGATGGCGACGTCGCAGGCGGCCTCTGGGACATTCATCTGCGTTCGATTGCAGCCTCAGATTGTCTGGTTCCTTTTCGCCAAAGCGGATGTGGGGCGTGAAAAAGTCAATCAGGAACATGAACGTTGCCCCCAGGCCGAAGCCGATGGTCGCCGTTAGAAACCCACCGTGAGTCCAAGCTTCGTTGACCAGGTCCAGGAAAGATAACGTGATCATCACGCCTGCGGCGATACCGATCAAGAAGCCAAATGAACGGCGTCCCGGTTTACTGATGATCGCGATCAAGCCGCCCAGCCCCGTCATCGTGCCAGCCAGTAAGCTCAAGGTTATCACAGGCAGTATGTTATTCACAAGTATCGAAATCTCCTTCAACGTGGGACAAATTGCCAATTTGTCCCACACCAGACGCCAACTGTGGAAGTTCATTACAGTAAAGCCCAAAGGGTCGAAAATTCTCCTCGCATCTATTCGAAAAGCTCGACAAAGATTTGATGGGTGATTTCGAAGCCCAAGGTGATTATTTCATTTTTCCCATGAATTCTAAGGCGAAGGTTGTGATCGAGGGCAGAATAGTCGAGGATTTCGATGCTCGTTCCGGGCAGCAGCCCGAGTTCGTCGAGATAGCGCAGAAGCTCTGGGCTGCTGGGGCGGAAACGCCGGAGGGCGGCGGACTGACCGGCGCGCAGCTTGCTGAGGGGCGTATCGGCCATCACCGGCATGGACAGGTCGCAGGTCGGGATAGGCTCGCCGTGTGGATCGCGAACCGGGCTGCCCAGCGTTGAATCGATGCGTTTCTCGAAATCTTCGGAGATGGCATGTTCCAGGCGGTCGGCTTCCGCGTGAACTTCGTCCCAGCCATAGCCAAGCGTCTGTTGCAGATAGGTTTCGAGTAGGCGGTGGTGGCGGATGAACTCCAACGCGGCGCGTTGGCCGTGCGCTGTGAGTACGACGCCGCGATGCTTGCGATAGACGAGCAACGGCGGTATGGTCGCAGCCAGACGCTGCAACATACCGGTGACCGAGGCGGGTTTTACATTTAGCTGTTCGGCCAGCGAGGAAGTAGAAGCAGGGTTGCCATCTACCGTGAGATCGTAGATCGCCTTGAGATAGTGTTGGTTTGAATCGGTTAGGACTTCTTGTATCATAGGCTAATAAATAATTTAGTTTGACCTAAATTATTATAGCAATAAAAAAACGCCGAGTCAAGAGCAATGGTGACCGAGCTAGCGCGCGAGGAAGAACTCACCCCCTATGCTGGCCTGGCGCACTCGAAGGATTTACCCATCCCCCACTTCGGCTTCGCTCAGTGCAGGCCTACCCCCCTTCCTCCGGGAAGGGAGAAACAGGCGAAATTGGGGAATTACCGAACGCTTTCTCTACTCTTCTGCCTTGCCCTTTTCTTCCTTCTGGCGAGCAGCGATGATTTCCTGCGCCAGGTGGTTGGGCATGATTTCGTAGCGGTCGAATTCCATCGAGAAAATACCGCGCCCACCCGTGATGGATCGCAACTGCGTGGTGTAGCGCAGCATTTCGGCCAATGGCACCTGGGCAATAACGACCGTCCGTCCGCGCTCCGATTCGGTGCCCTGCACGCGGCCGCGGCGGGTATTCAGGTCGCTCATCACATCGCCCATGTTGGCGTCTGGCACGGTGATGCGGACGTTCATGATCGGTTCGAAGAGCACCGGGCTGGCATCCGCAACGGCCAGCTTGAAGGCCTCACGTCCTGCTATTTCAAAGGCCACCGGCTTGGAATCGACCGGATGCTCCTTGCCGTCGTACACGATCACCCTGACATTACTCATCGGATAACCGGCAACCACACCGGTCAGCATCGTGGCATGGATGCCTTTTTCAATGGCAGGCAGGTACGACTTCGAAAGGTTCATGCCCACCAATTCATCGGTGAAATCAAAATCTTCCTCCGGGTATGGCTCGATTCTCAACCAGACCTCACCAAACTGACCCGCGCCGCCGGACTGTTTCTTGTGTCGGTACATGGCATCGGCCTTCTTGGTGATACCCTCGCGATACGGAACCTTCGGCTCCACGGTTGTCAACCCGACCTGGAGCTTGCTCACGGCGCGGCGGATGGCCACTTCAATGTGTTGGTCGCCCATCCCTTGCAGGATGGTCTGGCCGGTTGTCTGTTCGCCATGCCAGCTAAGGGTCATATCTTCTTCGCACAGGCGCGTGAGCGTGGGTGAGATCTTGGCCGCATCCGCCTGGGTTTTGGGCATAATTGCTACACGATACAGCGCGGCTGGATATTGCGGCACCGGCAGGGTTAGTGGATGGCCTCTATCGCACAAGGTGTCCCCGGTGGAGGTCTGACTTAATTTAGCGA
>Ga0315275_10004222_pt1 | contig 13400 bp, 11 predicted proteins | sample YL17G03_0_MG_FD_205557 | JGI IMG/M metagenome (GOLD analysis project Ga0315275, IMG submission 205557) | Sediment microbial communities from Yellowstone Lake, YNP, Wyoming, USA - YL17G03_0 | ecosystem: Environmental > Aquatic > Freshwater > Lake > Sediment | place: USA: Wyoming | collected... | reverse complement strand
TGGGAAATACGTCGTAGAGCACATCGGGAAGATGCCGGACGAAGACCGCTGGATTATCTCGCGGGTAAACTCTCTCGCCACACAGGTCGACACCGAAATGAAGGGCTGCCAGCTCCACCGGGCGACAAGGGCGCTTACCAGCTTCATCCTCGAAGACCTCTCGCGCTGGTATGTCCAGCTCATCCGGGAGCGGATGTGGCTTGAGGGAGAATCGGAAAGCAAGGTGTTTGCCTACGAGACAATGTATTACGTGATGCGCCGGCTGTTGGGACTGATGGCGCCGTTCACTCCCCACCTTGCCGAGGAGATCTACCAGAACCTCCGCTGTGAAAAAGATCCTGATAGTGTGCACATGCTGGACTGGTTTGCCGGGGACGCAGAACTGGTGGACACAGAACTCGAAGTGGCAATGGAGACGGTACGCTCGTTTGATGAGGCGGTGGCAAACGCCCGGCAGGCCGGCAAACGCAAGCTGCGCTGGCCGGTGGCAGAGGTGGTTGTGGTCACAGGTTCAGATACCGTAAAGGATGCAATCGAACGTCTCAAACCTATCTGCATGGACCGGGCGAATGCCCGGAAGGTTTCGGTTGTTGTCGGTAGATGGGAGCGGATCGGCTGGATCGCCGTGCCGGTAATGAAGGCACTCGGCAAAGGGTTCGGCAAGGATTCATTCAGGGTGAAAGGGCTCATTGAGGCAGAGGACGGTAATCGCCTCAAGGTAAAGATAGATCTCGGGCAAACCGTAAAATTGGGCAGCGGTATCAAAGGTGGGGCAGATTATATGACTGATGCCGGCAGGGATGCAGTCTTCGAGATCGGCCCCGAGCATGTCACGTTTGCAGAAAAGATGCCCGAGAACGTCTTTTGTGCACCCATGCGGGACGCGACCGTGTATGTGGACGTCCAGCTGACGCCTGAACTCGAGTCCGAAGGTTATGCCCGCGAGGTGATCCGCCGGATTCAGGAGATGCGCCGGGAATGTAATTTTGCAGTAGAGGACAAAATTTATGTTGAAATTGAAAGTGAGCACAACAAATTGCAGGGAATGATTTCAGATTCACATCAACGAATGATTAGAAATGAAGTCCGTGCGTGGAGACTAAATTTTATCACTAAAAATTCTATTGATAAGAATGAGTCATTTCAATCTTGGAGATTAGAAAAAGAATGGGATATTGATGGAATACTAATAAAGATAAAAATTAGGGAGCTATTACGTAATGAGAGTATAATTGATGAAGAATTTAGCAATTTCAAATAAAATATTACGCTCATTATTAAGAGAGAGATTCTGCTAAAATCTTTTCAAATTCAATAATAGTTTTTTCCTTTGAATCCCCTAAAATTTTTTTTATTATTGTTGTACTAAAGGGAAGAGGTGGTTCTGATTTTTTTATTTCTTTTATTAATCGAATTTTAAATTTAGCATTTTCATAAATGAGTTTACGAGTGACAAATTCATTTTCAATACCCATCTGAATCTTTTTTTTCCCATTTGCTTCCACCTGTTTGTATGAGCAGAGCAATCCAAATCTAGCTAAATCAAGAATAATTTGAATATCATTTGGAGATACTCCTGGTGTAACAAAATTTGGTGTAACCAAGATTTGAGAATGTAATTTTTCTATTGAACTCCATATATTTTTATAATAAAAGTAAAAATTCAAAGAATGATTAAAATTCCTTATTTCTAAATTAGTTTTTAATAATCCTGCAAAAAGTGGAATTGTAATTTCAGTTCCCTCTTTTTTAAATATAGCTTTAAATGCATCCCCTTTGCGTAAACTTTGGATAGTATCAAAATCTAATTCAACGCCAACAAATTTAGGACACGCTTTCGAATGTCCGGTTTGATTATCTTGACCACAATATACACAATATGATAAATTATCCATATGTTCACCGAACCTTCTTATCGTTTATTTCCTCACGAAAGTTATTGAAAGTTTTGTGGAATGATATTGGGATATGACAAAATAGTCTGAAGAGAGATAACTTTTTATATAAAAGTTTAGTATAATTATTTGTATTCAATGTGGTCATTTAGAGTAATTCTTTTAACTTTTGCAGCACTCGTCTTTTTTGGCGCGACATTAAAATCAGGTATTTTTTCCGTCTCAGGATTTTTTTTCGGAATATTATTTTGTATATTACTTTATGGCGCTCATATCTATTATAAAGAGGATAATATTCGCGATAAAAAGATTACTATTGATAAAAAAATTGATGATAATAAAAAGACTACTGAACAATCCGTAGCTGAAAAATATATTTCTCAAGAAGGAAATAAAAAAGGAGTTAAAATTATGTTATTGGTAACTTTTTTTGGCACCATTTTAAGTTTTTTTGGGGGGATTATGTTAAATATTCCTGAATTAATCAGTATTTCTTGGTTTTTCCTTTTTTTATTCTGTGGTTCAATTGCCTTAGGTATTTTTATTTACACAGGATTTTTTGTAATAGATTAAAAAATATAACTTTTTAAAATTGAAAAAAATATAGTTCCATAAATTCTTTTCTGCACCCATGCAAGATGCGACGGTCTATGTCGATGTCGCGCTCACCCCGGAGCTTGAATCCGAAGGCTATGCAAGGGAAGTTATCCGAAGAATCCAGGAGATGCGCCGGCAGCTCGACCTTGCAGTAGAGGATTTCATCACGGCTGATGTCATCGTAAACGACCCGCGGATCTGCGCACTTGTCAGCGACAACCAGAAACCGGTGATTGCCGATGAGGTCCGGGCACGCAGACTCACGATTCGCATTCCTGAAGAACCGGGGGCAGGCAGCCCCTGCCAGCTCGAAAAAGACTGGGATGTTGAAGGTGTGCAGATGATGATCGGGATCTCACGGGCATCCGATTAATTTTTCCAGGAACGCCTGCCCCTCGGGTGCCGTGAACAGGGGCAGGTCATCGTCCACCACAACACTGCTGCGTATCGCTTTTACCTTCTCCTTTGTCACCGGGTTGAACCCTTCCTTCTCTGACGTTTTTTTATACACAAGCACCCCCCGCCGCTGCCACGCGGGTGTCTTTGCAAGGTTGACGCCCCTGTCGTGCATCATCTCGTGGAGTTGCGGGGAGGGCATCCCCTTGAGCCGCACGGCCGCCTGCCGGGGTTTCATGCCGTCCGTGATCAGCGCCTGCTGGCAGTATGCATTGATATGGTTCCGCCACGCTTCGTCCTGCCGGTTCACCAGATATTCAATGGTGTAATCCGGTGTCGCGGGGATGACCCGTCCATCAAACGCGATCGGTGTGGCGCATTCCAGTGCAAGGGTGAGCGCACTTGCCGCAAACGACGCGGTGACCGAGTCGATCTTTTCCACGCGCCCCGAGAACGGAAGTTTTTTGAAATACAGGCTGATCTCATCGGAGAACGTGTATGCAAACTCAGGGGCAAACCCGCTGTCGGCAAGGAGGCAGCGGCAGACTGCAGCCATCGCGTGGGAGAACCGCACATCAAAGGGTTTTGCGAGCCCGAGTACATGGGCAAGCCGGTGGAATGCCCTGCCATCGAGCCGCACGATGACCGGGGGGACGGTGGTGATCGATGCAAACAGTTCACGGTTCTCCATAAAAAAAACCTGCGGAACGGCGGGGTAAAAAAGAGGTTTCGTATCGCCCGGAGAACAACCTTCACTCCAACGGGGCAGACTGGGTGAATGCACCGGGCAGGTGCCGGATCAGGACAATGTCATCGATGGCAGAGATGATGCGGTAAGGGATCTTCAGGCCCTTGAAGTTCTTTAAATCGACCAGCTGATCATTGACCTTGCCGACGACAATTGACTCGATCTTTTTCTGGTCCACATCGATTAGGACATCCTCGACCTCGCCGACAAACATCCCTTTGTCAGTATAGATCAGAAGCCCGAAAAGCTCAGTTATCTGGGTCTGCATCGCTATCAGATGAAAGTATATACTATAATGGTTAAAAAGATAATCCTTTCATTATGGACGGATCGTTTCGGATCGGGCGCCTTTTTGGGATTCCCATTCTCATCCACTTCACCTTTCTTCTGATCATCCCGCTCTTTGCGTGGATCATCGCAAGCCAGATCACCACGACAACAGACCTGATCCAGGGGATCTATCATGTCCCAATCGACACATCGCTCATCACTGCCGGCCTGATGCCCTATGTGCTGGGTACCATTGTTTCATTCGGGTTGTTTGGCGGTGTACTAATCCACGAGCTCGCCCATTCGCTCATCGCAAAGCGGAACGGGATCGGGATCAACAGCATCACGCTGCTCATTTTCGGTGGTATTGCCTCAATGGAAGACCGGATCCCCGATCCCATGGTCGAGCTGCCCATGGCACTCGTTGGTCCGCTGACCAGCCTTCTTGTCGGCATGGTATGCAGCGGTCTTGTCTATATCGTTCCATCAGTCATCGCAGATCCTGCGGTTGCCGGAGTACTGATCTTTGTCTTCGGCTATCTCGGCATCCTCAACATAATTCTCTTTGCCTTCAACCTCCTTCCAGCGTTCCCTATGGACGGCGGCAGGGTGCTGCGGGCATGGCTGGCAAAAAGGATGCCGCTGCACCGTGCCACCCGGATTGCCGCTGATATCGGGAAAGGGTTTGCAGTTGTCTTCGGGCTTGTAGGTATAATCTTTTTAAGCCCCATGCTCCTGCTCATCGCGTTCTTTATCTATATCGGGGCAAGCCAGGAGACGGCCTCGGTGAAGTACAGCGTCCTGTTGCAGGACATCCGGGTCGGAAATATCATGAGCAGCCCGGTGGTAACGGTTGCCCCGGCACTTCCGGTCACCCGGGTGATCGAGATGATGTATGCGACCAAACACCTCGGGTTCCCGGTGGTCGACCACGATGTGCTGTTGGGCATGGTAACTGTCGCAGATGTACATAAGATGCCGTCCATTGACCGCGACGCCATGCAGGTGCGGGACGTGATGAGACATGGTGTGATCGCGGTGGCACCAGAGACACCGGTGGTGGATGTGCTCAGGATCATGGGGGCAAAGGATATCGGGCGGGTACTGGTCGTGGACAAGGACCGGCTGGTGGGGATCGTCACCCGGACCGATATCCTGAAAGTGGTCGAGTTAAAGGAAATCTGAGATCAGATGACGATCAGGCAAATTTTCCGGTGACCCCATGACCCCGCTCCGCTCTGCGTTTGCCCCGCTGCTCCTTGTCGTGTGCGTGCTGCTGGCGACGGGGTGTGCGGGGGATTCCGGTGAAAGGAATGTGACACCAGTATCATCAGTACCGATTCAAACGAAGGAAGTCACGTATTATGATGATGTTGCATTTAAGAATCCCGTGACAGCATGGCAAGCAAACCTTACTTATCCTTGGACAAAGGTCGCATATAATATTCTTGTCTTTATTGACCCCGGATATCCTGTTTTCACGCATGGAATGACACGTGAACAAACAAAACAGATGTATATTGAATTTCGTCAAGCAATTCCTGCTGATGAAGCAATAAAACGATTCAATCTCACGAATACAAAAGATCGTAGTATCGGGGACCATGTTTTCCTTATCATCTACGTTTACCCGAATACTTCAACATATATTCTCGATCCTTATGTAACGGTTATGTCTGGCCGGTATGAAAAATGGCATGCAGTTGACGCTTGGGTGGATGTAAATAATCTGGAGCGTCTAGCTTCACTTGATGGTGTCCAGCACTTGGAATTTGTGGAGTATGCTGAACATTCGTAAGATCCGGTGACCCCATGACCCCGTTCCGCATGATGTCTGCCCTGCTGCTCCTTGTCATGTGCGTGCTGCTGGCGGCGGGATGTATCGGACAACCTGCTGCGGACAATCGGTCAAATAATGTGTCCGCGAATGTCACCACATTCACGTCCTCTGCAACGACGGTCCAGACGCAGTGTCCGGTTCCTGTGAAAACTAATAGTACCGTCTGGCTTACAATAAATCCCATCGCGGATCATCATCTTGGAGATATCTTCGAGGTAAATGGAACAATCCATCATAAGAACTTGACGGTAGAAAACGCGGTGAAAATCTACATCGATATTGGATGTTATAGCCCGGGCCAGAGTGTATTTTGGCCAAATAGATCCGCTATCCAACATCCCAGCGATTGTGAAGTTAAAACATGGTCATATCAGGTAAATCTATCCGTAGACATTCCTGCTAGAGGATGTATGTTTACCGTCTATACTAAGGAACCAGATAGTTACCATCGCAGTACTCGCTTCAATGTCACTCCACGTAATTTTGACATCCCCCTTGGGGCCGTTGGGGGTGGATGATTTTGATCGGAATAACCCGAATAATACTCCTGATACCGCTTTCCAATAAGGGAAATCCTGTTTTCATAAATGGCACGACCAACATACCCGCGGGAATGGATTTAGATTTCCTTATTGGTCAACAAGAATATCGTTCCCCCCACCTCACTCTGAACCACCCCAGGTTTCGGGGATTGTTAAAATCATAAAAACGGAAAGTTGTACAAACAAATTTTCATTTTATTCCAACACTACGGTGTTTGTAGGTTCCGAATTATTCGTATCTGTTTGGACAAAGGACAAGAATTTCTCAGGATATAATTATCCAGCGAATATCTCTGTATTTTACAAAATCAGCCAGGCGAATCCATGAAATCATCTATCCGAGTATACCGTATCTTGCTGATTGTCATTGTGTGCATTGTAATAATCACAACAGTGAATTCCAATAATATTTCGCAACACATTTAACGTTCTGCAAAGAATTTTTATATTCTGTGACTGAACGCACGTTTTTATCAGATACCCGAGGGAAGGCTGTGCGTGCAGCGGTTGCTTTGTGCATTGTGCTGGTGGCGGTACTGCTGGTGGCTGGATGTACGACAAAGCCGGCTTTGGATAATCCGACAGGAACCTTCACCCTAGCAACGGTCACACCGACAATGCAACAATCCAAGGTACTTAATAAGAGGTATCGGATTGGTTATGATTGCGAAGTAATCCGTGAATTTGTGATCCGGGTTAACACAACAGGGGGAGGATATTAAATATGTCTGATAATCCTAGGTTGGCTTCTCGAACAGTGGTTATACTGATTATATTCCTATTGATTTGCAGTGTCCGATTGGTAAGTGCTGCGGGAAACACATCCATTTTGAACAACAATACGGTGAGTATTAGTAATACTGAACAACAAACCCGGATCCCTTCATCAAATCAGACATTAACCACTGCTGAAAGCGGCAAAGCAAAACTTACCGCTATTGCGACATTTCAGAATTATAAAGAAAATATGACCGAATGGAAGACAAAACTTCCCACCGATCTACTTTATATCGTTGATCCGAATTTCCCGGAAATGGGAAATACTCGGGAACGGGTTAAGGAGACGATGAAAAGACATAACCAGCTGATGTATGCGAATGAGGCAATCAAAATATTCGACATCCATCAGATATCTAATCAACCTGTTGGTGATCATGTCTATGTGTATATCGACGTCAACGCTTCTTTTTCAACGCATGCTGTTGAATCCCATGTGACTAAGGTGGACAACGTATTTAAAGATTTTACTGGATTAAACCGTGTTAAGGCTTGGGTAGATCTCAATAATTTAGAAAAAATTGCGTCGCTTAATGAAGTAACTGGAATAAGTTTAGTCGAATTCGGGGAGACTTCTTCAATTGACCAATCTGTAAAATTGAATGATTCCGTCACAACGGGCGGAGATCGTATTCAATATACCCCGACACCAGTAATTCCGTCCATCACGTTTGCTCCAATCACGACAAATTCGGTTTCCACTACCCACGTTACACCGGTATCCATTCTGAGTATATGCGCTGCGATTATTAGTGCTGGGGTGATTGTCCTGCTACGACGGAGAATAAAAACGCGGATTGAAAATTTAAAGAAATAATTATAGTCGGTGGTTAATTTGAGAATTAAATTTGAGAGTTTGGCGTTTTGTATTTTGATTATATCAATTTGTTGTGTATATACTGTTACAGCAGATGAAAGCAATGCGACTATTGTCTTGGTAAACACAACTAATTATTCTATACTAAATCAGACAAATACCATAAACCTGGATAAAGAAGCCAAAGAAATAACCGATAAAATTGGCAAAGCAAAACTCGCAGCTATTGAACCATTTTTACGGTATAAAGAGAATCAAACACAGGCGCAAAGAAAAATCTCGGATGATCTTCTTCAACTCACGGATCCAAAATATCCTAAAACTGGAATGAGTCCTGAACAAATAAAACAAACGATGAGACAAAAAGGACAGATAAAAAGCAAAAATCAGCTCAATAATACAGGAGAAGATAAATCAAATAGAGAAATTACTCAATCTGCCGATAACCAAGCCAATGTTAATCTTTATGTTAAATCGTCTGTGTCAACTCAAATAATTGATAATTATGTGACGAACGTAACGTATCGTGATGAAGGAAAACATAAAGTTGTAGCTTGGGTGGATCTCAATAATCTGGAAAAACTTGCTTTGAATGACGAGATTATCTCAATACAAACAGTAATTCCACCATCTTTCGACACAGTCACAACAGAAGGAGACCACGTACTGCGGTCCGATGAAGTACGGGATATGTATAGCATAAGCGGAGATGGAGTGAATGTCGGGATCATTTCTGATGGTGTTGTCCATATTTCAGATTCAATAAACGCAGGTGAACTGCCAAATACAGTACATGTACGCGACATTGGAGCTGGTGATGAAGGTACTGCAATGCTTGAGATTGTCCATGATATTGCACCGGAAGCAGAACTATATTTCCATTCAGGTAATGGAGGTGTTGACAATTTTAATCTTGCAATTGATGATCTTGTTGCACAAGGGTGTGATGTAATTTGTGATGATATGAAGTGGAGAGATACTCCCTATTTTGAAGATGGAACGGCAGCTTCACATTTAATAGCCGTGCTTTCCAGCCATCCAAATCTCGTGTACATCACATCTGCCGGCAATGATGCTAACCACCATTATCAGGGGGAGTATTATGAAGATGGGAATCATATGCATGATTTTAGTCGGGGTTCTCATAAATATTTGAATGTAACAATCGCTCCTGGAGAAGAGCTGCAAGTATATCTTCAATGGAATGACAAATGGGGCGATTCTGGTAATGATTATGACTTATATCTTCTTCGCAAGACAGGTCCCGCTGAATATGATACATTAAAGTCAAGTATAAGGACTCAATCAGGGAGTGGGGATAATCCACAAGAATATTTTAGTTTTACAAATTGGGAGGCTTCCAATATATATGCTGAAATAGATATTAACAGACCATCCTCATCAACTCCTGTAAAAACACTTGAACTTTATGTATATCCACCAAAAGGATCTGAGAATACAAAAATTGCAAAAGATTATCTCGTTGCTTCTGATTCGATATATGGCCATTCAGCAATACCTGAGGTAATTACTGTAGGGGCAGAAAAGTGGTCTTGGACTTCCGACATTGAAGATTTCTCAAGTCAAGGTCCGGTTACAATAACTTATCCTGTGCAATCCCTACGATCCAAACCTGACATTGTTGGAGTTGATGGTGTATCTACATCTGTAACGGGATTCACATATTTTTTTGGGACGAGTGCTGCTGCACCCCATATTGCTGGTATTGTTGCTCTGGCTAAACAAGCGAATCCAAGTCTCACCCGTTCACAGATACAGAATTATTTGTATAACTCAGCCAACGATGATGGACCTACGGGGAGAGATAATATCTATGGGTATGGCAGGGCTGATGCATTTGAAATGATTCAAGCAATTAATCCCACAATCCCCACATCAACTCCCACACCGACTCCCACACCGACTCCCACACCGACTCCCACACCCCCACCCTCCGCCCCCGTCGCTGACTTCGTCGCATACCCCACTTCCCATACCGGCATGACACCGTTTGCGGTGCAATTCGTCGATCAGTCAACAAATAATCCGACCGAGCTGGCATGGACCTTTGGCGATGGTGGAAACGATGTTGGACACCAGCCGGTTCATACCTATACGACTCCTGGTACCTATACCGTCAGCCTGACGGCCGGTAACAGCGCTGGATCTGATACCGAGACCAAGACCAACTTCATCACGGTGACTGCCCCGTTACCAAACGAGCGCGTCCAGAATGGTGATTGCAACAGTGCATCGTACTGGACAACCGGTGGAAATTCCGGAAATGGAGGTACCTCGTATCCGGCAGGCTACTGGTCTTTCGGAGGGCAGTCCGGAGGTTATCTGCAACTGGATGTGAACGGCGGGACATCCGGGTGGGGCAATTCCGAGATGTATCAGGATGTTGATTTAACAAATGTAAACACGCTTTCATATTACCTAAAGACCATCAGTTCCAGCATAGCGGGAGACAAACATATCGAAGTGTACATCGATAGCACAAGAATCACAAATATCGCGTCACCCACGGGATTAACCAGTTGGACAATGCATTCTATCCCAGTCTTAGGATACTCCGGGATTCACAGAATCAGGTTCTATACTTCTACTTCTAGTGGCGGCTGGATTAAAACCGGCGTGGATTCTATTTCAGCGCCTGCCGTAATCAATACACCAGTCGCATCCTTCACCGCTACACCCACTTCCGGCACGATTCCCTTCATCGCGACATTCACCGATACCTCAACGAACAGCCCGACCAGCTGGGCATGGAATTTCGGTGACGGCGGCACATCCATCGACCGGAATCCCACACACGTTTTCAATTCGGCAGGAACGTACTCGGTCACGTTGACAGCAGCCAATTCTGCCGGGAGCAATTCGAATACCCAAGCGAATTACATCAGCGCCTCCAATCCATCTACTCCGACACTTACACCAACTCCAACTCCAACTCCAACTCCAACCACCCCCACTGCCAACTTCACCGCTACACCCACCTCCGGCACCGCCCCGCACACCGTCCAGTTCACCGACACTTCAACAGGATCACCAACTTCGTGGTTCTGGACATTTGGTGATGGGGATACTTCAACCCGGCAAAATCCCGTGCACATATACAACAGTCCAGGAACATACCCTGTTAATCTTACGGTCACCAATCCTTCCGGCAGTAACATTAGTGCAGTGACGATGATTTCCGTGTATTCAACAACAGGATCCGTTACCATCAACGTATTCAATATCACCGGGGATCGTTTCGCAGCCAACACGATTGATCTTGGCAACACCACGTGGAACGCTGCAACGGTCAGAAATACATCAAGAGTCGGGTATTCTGGTCTTGCTGATGGGCTTTACACCATCAGGGTAAACAGGACCGGATTCCTCAATGTCTCGGGAACTGTAACTGCCGTTACCGGGCAGAACCGTACTGTCAATGTAAATCTGATGCGGTTGGGTGAATTATATATCCCAAGAGTTGTTTTCTCAGAGAACGACACGACGATTTCTAATACCGCACGGTTTTACCAGGCGCCGACCGGCGAATGGGTAAACAACCCGGCAAAAAAGCACAAGGAAAACCTGACGTATGATCTGACCATTGCCGGTAATGACAGAGTGGGGGCGGTAGTAGAAATTGCGAGTCGTTTGACAGTAAATATGACAGCAAATGGGAACAAAGCAATTAATGTGACCATGGGCGGATCAAATGTCCCGTACCAATATACCAACGGCACGTTTACATTCGATGATTCAGGATTCTTTACAACCACCAATGCGACCGTTCTGGTGGTTGCTCCTGCCGGCAGTGACAGGAAAGTCATTCACATCCAGTTCGACGGCACAGTAAAAGGCGATGGAACTGGTGATGGGATTGTTACAGCAGCTGATGCCCTTATTGCCACACGGACTTACCTCAGGTTGATCAATATTCCCAATACTCATGATTATTCAGATGTCGCTGCTCCACTCGGAAGGTTCACAGCCGCTGACTCCCTTATTATTACGCGGAATGTACTCGGTCTCATCGATTATTAACCAGAAATTTTTTTCTTCATACATTTTTCATTACAACACCATCTTGTGGCGAGAATTTCGGCTAATGATGAATTGTTTATCACGAAGGCACGATGTAATGTCCAGAGATAGCGGTCTATTCTATTCGTAATCTGTTTTACGATTTTCTATTCAGTCCATCGAAAATTAAAACCTCATCAGCCCATCCACCGCCGAATTCCCCGCCACCTTCCGGTACGCCTCAAGATCCTTGAACGGCCGCTTTACGATAATCCTGGCAACCGCCTTTTTCGAAATCCCCGGCAGCCACTTCAGCGCCGAAGCCGGCAGCTCGTTGATCCGGATCGGGACGGGGAGTGCCGTGACCGACCGCATGCCCCAGTCAACCACCACCGCATCGAGCACGGTCTTTACGGCAAGCGGAACGGGAACGCCCACAAGGAGCGGATAGGACCCCATCTGCCGCCCGAATGAAAGTTCACCGCTGGCTTCGACCCTGACATCCCGCAGGACCGTCCCCTGCGGGAAAAGTCGCTGCAGCATCGGGAAATCGATCTTCTTCCGCACAAACTCCTTGAACGCCCTGAACCGCCCATCGTGCTGTCCGAGCGTGTTCTTGTCATATGCCGGGGTGCCCGGGAACGGCATCACCTGCCGGATATTTACCCGCCGGACCATAAGCCCGCTCGCCAGCACCCTTGATAAGAACTGCTCGTTGAGATCGTAGGTACGGGTCGTTTCACCGAGAAGCCCGCAGACAAAGTTCAGGCCCGGCAGGAGCTCGGGGATCCCGTCCTGCCGCACATTTCCCACCTCGTTCACAACCTCGATCGCACGGAAGACCTCATCCGGGAGTGCCTTGAGGTTGTTTGCGGCCACGACCGCGGGGTCAGCGGTCTCCATGCCGAACGCGGCGACATCCCCCGTCGTATGGTACCGCACGATCGAACGCAGTGCCTCCCGGGCAGCATCCTCGTGGCGGGCGATCGTCGCCGGGTTCACGTTGTCGATGTGGAGCGTCGCGAGATCCGGTGCGGCACGCCGGATGGATGAGAACAGGTTCTCGACACGTTCCGGACGCGGGGACGGGAACTCCCCCCCACCCGCACCATAGACAAGGATATCCGGCTGGCGCCCGACCCGGAAGTGCCGGGCGCCATGCCGGTACAATGCCCCGACTTCATCCGAGACGCCCCCGATGCTTCGGTATTTCGGGGTGCCGTAGAATGGTTCGGTGCAGAAAGAACACCCGCCCGCAGCGCCATGGGCGCAGCCCCGTGCAGTCTCGAGTTCGCACATGACAAAGGGGAAGTCGGGGTGCTGCCTGATGATGGCACTGCCGGATACACTCCACGGGTCGGTGCGTGCATAATCAAGGTTGCCCACGACCGTGCTGCCATAAAGATACTCGTCAAGGGCGATTGCCGGTTCACCGGGGAGCAGTGCATCGAACCCGCCGATTGCCTGCCGGATCGCCTTCTGACCCCCTTCCGGCGCG
>Ga0315275_10004221_pt1 | contig 13401 bp, 15 predicted proteins | sample YL17G03_0_MG_FD_205557 | JGI IMG/M metagenome (GOLD analysis project Ga0315275, IMG submission 205557) | Sediment microbial communities from Yellowstone Lake, YNP, Wyoming, USA - YL17G03_0 | ecosystem: Environmental > Aquatic > Freshwater > Lake > Sediment | place: USA: Wyoming | collected... | reverse complement strand
TCTATGAGTCTTAGTAGTGCATCCTTTCCTCCCTTGTAGATGATGGTGCCATGGCTGACCAGAACTCTGTCGAACTCAAAATTGGCTAGGTGTCGGACGCTAGCCTCGGCGATGTCACGGTTCTTGGAGAACAGGGAATTGGGACCCTTAAGCTCCCTACCATCCCCGTTAAGAGCGTCACCCGTTATCAGACTACCTCCTCGGAGGAGGGCTAAGCTCCCTAGGGTGTGCCCAGGGAGATAGATAACCGTGAAGCCACCAATTGATTGGCCATCGATGAGCCTTAGATCGACTTCGAGACCAGTCGCCTTCTCAATATCGTCAGCTTCCGCGTCGTGAGCAGCGATCAGAAATGGTTCACCTAATGCTTTGAGAGCTTTAATGCCACCAATGTGGTCGCGGTGGGCGTGGGTTATGATGCAGAGGTCGACGTCGGAGAGCTTGTGGTTGAGAGCCTCAAGTTTCCTAAGGATGTTCCTCGCTGAACCGTCGTTGAGCCCCGTGTCTATGAGTACAAGGTCTTCACCCTCAGCAACGAAAGAGTTGACGACGGGGAGGAGCCCAGCTATGCGGTGCTGGACGACATGAATGTTTTCAACAGTCACAATTGAGATTTGGTTTACGTGTTTAAAAAGTGGGCTAGCCCCTGACGATGAGTGCGAATCTGGGGTAGTCGTAGCGACGGACCTTGATGCCTTTGGCTACACCCGGCTTAAAGCTGCCAGCTTTCCCTGCCTTGATAGCCTCTATCGATGTGAGGACTTCCTCAATAATCTCCTTCTCCATCACCGTTTCGTTGTGTGCGGGCATAGCCCAGTCGTAGTCGGCTTTCACCATCTTACGGAAGCTGGAGATGAACTCATCAATGTCTGATTCCTCGGAGTAGACGTAGATAGGTGCGGGATAAAAAATGTCACCAGTAAAGAGGAGACGCTCACGCCTTTCCAGTAAGCTGACACTGTCGGGGGTGTGACCGGGGGTATGGATGACCTCAAGCTCCTTTCCACCGAGGTCGATCCTATACCCCTCCTTCATCCATTTCGTTACCTTGTAGGGCTTCGTATACCACGTGGCGGGGTTAATGTCTTTTGGAAGAGGTTTCCATACCATGCCTTCGCTGAGGAAGTTACCTATCTCCTCGTGGGGCCTGCCCTTGACGCGCTCCCTAGCAAAGGGATGGTCGTAAATGGCGACCTCCTCGAAGGCCCAGTTTCCACCTGTGTGGTCGAAGTGGGCGTGGGTGTTTACCACAATAATGGGTAGGTCAGTTAGCTCCTCAGCGACTGCTTTAATATCGCCGATGCCATTGCCTGTGTCGACGAGCGCAGCTGTATCCTCCCCGATGATGAGGTAACTAATGATCTCCTCGAATTGCCCGACCTCGTAGATGGCATAGGTCTCGGATGTAGTCTCGTAGACTTCGAACCAAGGGTGACTCGTCTCGATCTTCTCGAAACGGCCCCAGCTTGGACGCGGTAGAGACTCGTACCACTTCTTGGGCACTATGAGTCCGGCGTCAGTGTTATTGGAGTATGCCATAACGCGATAACGTGTGTAGGGCGGATATTACCTTATCGAGGATAGAGCTTGGGAGACAATGCTGAACCTTTCAAAGTTGTACTTCCTGAGGGCGCGCGCGACTCCCCCTAGCCGCTGTCACGCCCTCCATCGTCTTCTACACCCTTTGAACAGCTTATCGAATCTCTGTATTAGAGATAGTCTATTATTCATGGTGATTACAGCCTTGTTGAAGGAAGCTTGGAAACTGACGTCCTCGTCGTGGGCGCTGGTGTACTAGGGCTAAGCTCCGCGTATTATTTGAAAAAACGTGACCCATCTAGGAAGGTCGTTGTTGTGGAGCAGCTCAGTGGGCCAGGCCAGGGAAACAGCGCCAAGAGCGAGGGGGGCTATAGAAACCTCTTCGCAAGCGAAACCAACTATCTCCTTGCCGACTCGAGCATCGACTGGTTCCATCACCTACAGGAGGACCTGAACTACGACATAGGACTGCATGAGCTAGGCTACCTCTGGCTCCTCCCCGAGGAGGAGTACCAGCAGCGCAGGGTGCCCTTCGAGGCATGCAGGAGGAGGGGGGCGAGAGTCCTGGAGTACGACTCTGAGGAGCTGAAGACGATGATGCCCGACCTCGTGACCGACTTCGGGGAGAGTGAAGAGCCTGAGGTAATGGGGCTCGCACAGGTTGAGTTGGGAGTCTTCGGCCCAAAGTGTGGGAGCGTCGACGCTGACAGGCTTGTCAAAGCCTATGAGTCAGAATTCCTAAAAATCGGTGGGGAGATCCACTACAACACAGTGGCGACGAAACTTATTCACGACCCCGTAGAACCTCTAGGAATACCGGGAGAACCCTTCGTTTGGCAGGAGAGCAGGATCGCGGGCGCGGAGACATTAAAAGAGAAGATACTAGCAGAAACAACCGTCGTCGCCTGCGGAGTCTGGGCAGCTAAGCTCCTCGATCCGATAGGCTTCGACTGTTTGATGAAGCCAAAGAAGAGACAGATATTCGCATTCAAGGACCCAAAGCTAGGGAAGCTACTAAACACCCATGACTTCAACGATGACAACACCCTCCCAGTGACAATACTCCCCACGGCAGAGATATTACTGAAGGGTGAAGTCTCCGAGGGGAGCATCTGGCTCGCCTGCGCCGACAACCTCGGGCGAAAATTCGAGCTAGAGGACGACCCCCAGCCCGAGGATGATTATTACAGCAACAACATCTACCACGCACTCGTCCAATACCTCCCCTGCTTCCAAGACGTTCGCCCCGCGAACAGCTGGGCAGGACAGTACGACATCAACGGCTTCGACCAAAACCCAGTCGTCGAAGCGGGACCGGGTCTAATTTACATCGGCGCCTCAAGCGGGAGCGGCATTATGAAGTGCGACGCTCTCGGAAGGATCGTCGACGCTCTGAATGAGGAGAAGGAATATGCGACCCTTTATGGTGGCCGCGGATTCAAGGTCTCAGACCTAGGAGTAGCTAAGAGGCGGGTCGAGAGGGAGACCCTAGTTATTTAATCGGCTCGGCTCTGCGCCCCTTTTATAGCACCCTCAATGAGGGTGTAAACCGATTTTAGCCCTTTCTTGTCGGGGTCCCTCGCCGCTGGGTAGCTCGCCACACCGAAGGCACAGGCCTTCGGATATTCGAACATGACCTCTATGGCATCGCCGAGCTCCTTAGCTGTTGGACCGTTTGCGACTGGTAAGCCCGCTCCAGGGATATCGGTGGGGTCGAGGACGTCCATATCGACGTGTACGTATATCTTGTCGCAGAGAGTAGAAAGGCGCTCCAACTCCATGTCGACGGCGGGGCTACTACTCCTCAGGTCCTCAACTGTAATCGGGGCGATGTCGTACCTATCGATGGCCTCCTGCTCGTAGGGGTCGGTATCTCTAACAGCGACCATGGTGACGTACTTCGTCGGTAGGGCGGGGTCGAGGCCACAGGTCCTGCGGAGTCTGTTGAGGCATAAACCGCAGCTTATCGCGACAGGCATCCCACCGAGCATACCGCTGTAAGTCGTCTCAGGGGTGTTGAAGTCCCCGTGGGCGTCTATCCATACGAGGCCGATTCTGAGAGGTTTCCAGTCGGGGCCACTGTGCTGGATTCCAGCGAGCATCCCCATGAGACCATTACAGTTCTGGAGCAGCCCAATAGGGAGCATCCCCTTCTTGATCTGGGCTGAGACGGCATCAGCGAGGTGTCTCGACGCGAGGCCCATCCTGTGTTGCTCGCCGTACTGCTTCTCCTCCTCGGTTGTTAGCTTCGTCGTGAAACTCTCGGCGACTGTGCAGCCCATTTTCTTCAGAAGTTCGAGTAGTCCGCCTTGCTCGATGGCGTCTGCCTGAATGCCTATCTCCTTCATACCGAACTGGCCGTTGTACGGGAACTTGTCTAAGGCGACCCGTAGGTTATCGACCATTGCAATCGGCTATGAAGGTGGGCGTTTCAGCTTAAAACATAATACACGAGGTGTCTACTTCATGTAAGCCTGTTTGAGGGTGATATCTTCCTTGGGCCAGTCCTGGTGGGTACCGCGTGTACCTGTCTTAACGGTGGCGATTGCCTTAACGTTCTCCATACCAGCTGTGACTGAGCCGAAGACGGCGTATCCCTGGTTGCCCGGGGAGGAGTTTAGGAAGGAGTTGTCGATCAAATTGAAGAAGAATTGACTAGTGGCACTGTTGGGGTCATTCGTCCTCGCCATCGCTATTGTACCCGCGGTGTTCTTCAGGCCGTTATTTGACTCTAGCTTGATTGATTGGCGCGTTCTCTTCTGTGTGCAATCGGGTGTGAAGCCACCACCCTGGATCATGAAATCAGGTATTACGCGGTGAAAGATGGTGCCATCGAAGAAGCCATCCTTTACATACTTCAAGAAGTTATCGACTGTTGCAGGGGCTTGGGTCCTGTTTAACTCGATCTCTATGTTGCCCTTGGTTGTCTCCAGAACAACGGTCTCTTTCTGAGGCGTGGACATAGCTGGAGAAGATACCGTTTAAAATAAGAAGGTTGGGCTAAAACCTACGGCCCCTACCACCGAAGCTGCCTCCACCCCTAGGTGGACCATCGTACTCGACTTGCTTCGCGGAGAGGTTGTTCTCTAGGTTAACGTCGGCGAAGGGCGCCTCCTCGAGGACCTCGTAGCTCCCGTATCGACCGATGTTCATCCTCATGCTCCCCTTGAATGTATTCATGTAGGCGTTGCTGATTGCGAGGATCTGGTCCTCCTGGACCTTTTCGACGGCTTCGTCCCAGAGGGTGAGGTAGATGGCGCCGGTGTCATCGGCGACTAGGACCTCGCAGACCTTATGCCTCGTCTCGTCGGTGCGTGTCACTACCTCGCGGACGTCGGTTTTACTGATTACCTTGACGACGACGTTGATCTGGCGCGAGTACTGGTTAAGGTCGGCGATCTTCATCGTCCCTGAGTCTTCTTCGTTGTCGAAGGTTGTCATTTATATCTACTCTTTCTATTGCCTGATACGCTGCGCGCCTGTAAAAGGATATCGAGGAAGCGGATCGGGGGAGGTGGGCGAAGATGGTTTCTGGTTTAAATCACACTCCCCAATCTAGGGCGTGTTGACGATGCTAGTCGAGTATGAGCCGAGCCAATTCGGGCGGACGAGACCACTCTGGGACGTTATGGGGCTCCACCTAGCCATCGAGTCTATACTTAGGGGGAAGACGACAGCGAGGATGTTCGTGGACGACACCTCAGAACCACACACCGCGATGACGTGGATCGGACACAGGCTCTACATCACCGGAGACACCGAAGGCTCTGGCTTTCGAGAGACATTAAGAGAGGAGTATATAGACGCCGATAACCCAGGGATGTTCATCGCCTACTGCAGCCCGGAAGCTATCGAGGGCGCAGAGAAGCTCCTCTCTGGTTATAGGGTCAAGAGAAGAAGTAGGCTCTACTATGCAGTTAATCCGTCGACCCGTATATGGGCAAATGAACCGCTGAAGGGTTACGTAATCCAACCCATCACAGGGGTGCTATTAACTAGGAACTTTGTGAACACTGAACGAGTCAGGGAGGAGATGACTTCCGAGAGGAGCTCGGTTGAGGAATTTCTCGAGAAGAGCTTCGGGTTCGTTGCTGTATACGGAGGAGAGATCACCTGCTGGTGTATAAGTGAGTACAACGTGGGGAGTAGATGCGAGGTTGGCATAGAGACCATCTCTGAACATCGGAGGAGGGGTCTGGCTCGCCTCGTTGCCGGAGCGATGTTTGGGTACGCGGCGAGCGTCGGTGTCAAGCTGATCGGTTGGCACTGTTGGGCGGATAACCTCGCGTCGGTTGCTACCGCCGAGAGACTAGGTCTGGCGCGTGTAGCCGAGTACCCTGTCCTCTCTGTTGAGACCCGCGGGGTCTAAAGCCAACTCTTTAACGTTGATGGCGGTCAACACTCCACCATGAACGTCGCAAAGATAAGGGAAGACCTATTCCCCGTGACCAAGACCACCACCTTCCTCGACATTGCTAACCACAGCCCCCCCTGTGTCCCCGTCCAAGAGGCGATAAGGAGTTACCTCCTCGACTGGGACCGCCTTGACAGGAGGGGAGACACCCGAACCGCGGAGGCCGTCGCCATCTGGGCGAAGCTCATCGGCTGCAGCCCTGAAGAGGCCTGCTCACAGCCCAACACCTCCTCCGGCCTCGCAATCGTCGCCGAGGCACTCCGCCTCAAGGAGGGGGATAATGTTGTAGTAAACGACCTCGAGAACCCCGCGAACCTCTACCCTTGGATAGCGCAGCGCCCGAGGGGGGTGGAGGTCCGCTTCGTTAAAGGGAGGGGGGGAGCAGTTCGTATCGAGGACCTAGAGAAGGCAGTTGATGATAGGACCAAGGCAGTCTCAATCAGCCACGTCGAGTGGCTAACAGGCGCCCGTCACGATATCCGAGCCTTTGCTGAAGTCGCTCATGAACACGGCGCGTACCTCGTCGTCGACGGGATACAGGCCGCTGGCGCCCTTAAAGTGGATGTGAAGAGGAGCAGCGTCGACTTTTATGCAAATGGCGCATACAAGTGGCTCGTCGGCTGCAGCGGCGCGGGCTTCCTCTACGTCCGGAAGGACCTGATCCCAGACATCGACCCCGTCCAGTTCGGTTATAGGGGCGTCGAGGAGCACAACCTCGATGAGCCAAAGCTAAAAGCAAGCGCAAAGAAATTCGAACTAGGTGAGCCCAGCTACCTTAGCACCGTGGGGACGAAGGCTGCCATCGAGATGCTTCTTGACCTCGGGCCTTCACAGATTGAGTCGAGGGTCATAAAGCTCAGCCAGCGCCTCTACGACGGGCTGGATCACATCGGGGTGAAGATAGCCTCCCCGAGGGAGAAAGAGATGCGGTCAGGCGTCGTCAGCTTCACTACGAAGGAAACGGAGGCCACCTTCAATCATCTAAAGGCGAGTGGTTTCTACGTCAGCCTTCGCCCAGCAGGTATCAGGGTCGCCACGGGCTTTTATAACACAGAGGATGAGATCAATAGACTGCTCTCCACCCTCGCGGGGCACATCGGGCAATAATGGCTATAACCCGGTTCGCGTTTCTTCGTTCTCTGAAGGGGTTCGCTTTGTGGGTGTCAGGAATAAAGGGCTCGCTGTGGTTTGTCGCTATCGGCGGGTTCAGGGTCGGGATGGTGAAGGACCCTAAGGCACTTGTTGGAGCCGTATCTGGCGCGGCGGCGCCGCACCCTGCCCAGATCGTCGATGCTGAAAGGGTCGCCGGCCGAGAACACCTCTTCATGGCCGCTGTAAACGCTGCCAAATCGGCCGAAACCGGGATGGCCGTCTCCAAGAGCGTATCCGTCGAGGCACTTCTATACGCCTCTGCTCAGGACCAGATCACGAAGGCAATACGCATGCTCGGCGTATCATCGAAGAGCAAAACTATCGCACTTGTAGTGTTCGCTCATGGTCGAGAGGAGGCGGAGTCGGCTTACAGAGATGCCGCGAAGCACCTTGGGGATGAGGATGACGGAGTCCTCGAGATCGATAAAACGAAGGTAGCGTCCCTCAAGGAGACGTATGGGGTAGGGGATGAAGAATTAGAGGTGGTGGGGGGACCCGAGGCCCTAGGCAGGCTTATTGTCGAACGTGGCGCGCTTCTTAGCCTCCGCCGTTAAGCGGACCCGCTCTTTCTGAACGTTCAGAATGTTGGCTGGGCGGACAACTGAGACTCCTGTCATCCGGCCAGCAGTCTCGACGAGCAAAATCCAGTCTGGGTTGTCAAGATTAACCTTACTCACGATCCCCTCCGCAACTGCGTCAATGATCTCGTGGCTACCGAGGCGCGTCCTTCTCTTCTCAACAGTGATCCTGTAAGACTCATCCGCACCTATCGCCGTTGAGAGTTCCTTCGCGGCTTTTACTATCTCCTCCAACTTAGTAGGGACGAGACGCTGGATCGGTATAACCCTGAAGAGAGCCTGAATGGAGTCAGGCTTTTTCAGGAACTCATCCCTTATCCTAGCGACTGCAACGGCGGGTTCGAGGTGGGTCCTAGCTATTATGATCCCCCAGAGGCCCATCCTGTCGACTACAGGAGCCTCATCGCCGGCGGCCCTAAGAAGCATCCAGAGCTCACTACCTGCCCTGCTCTCGTTTATCCTCTCAGTAGTCGCCAGTATGTTAAACTCTCTCGCCACAGGCTTCACCGCTGGGTGGGTAACCCCGCACCCCGCTGAAAAGCGTATCCCCACAACGCCAACGCCGTAAACCCAACCAATGTTCACAGTCGCACAAGGCAGATTGCTAAAATCCTCACTGAAACCATATATGCCACCGTATCAGCAAATCCATGAGGTCACAAACCATGAAGGTCGGCTCAGAGTGCGGCTACTGCATTATGCACCGCGGCCACAAGATCATACAACGCTCAACAAAGGACGAGAAGAAACGCGTCGAAGCTATGATAGGCCTCCTCCAGATGCTCGGTGAACGCTACAATCCCGACGCCGTCCCCAGTTTCATAGGAGCCGAACGTTGCCGCGTTATCAAGGACTCCACCGGCTGCGCCGACCCATACGCTGACTTCAAGGCCAAGTCAAACACCCTCGCGGTCGAGATTCTCCCCCGAATGATTGAGTACGTTGACAAACAACCAGAGGACAAGCGCCTTTACGCCGCCCTCAAGGTCTCCTGCATCGGCAATGTCATAGAGTTCGACGTTCCAGGCCACAGCGCCGACATAGAGGAGGCCCTAAAGGGACTCGAAGAGGGCTTCTACATCGACGACTCGGAGAAGCTGAGGAGGCTCCTCAAACCTGGGAAAAAAGCCCTACTTCTAACGGATAACGCGGGGGAGATAGCCTTCGACAGGCTAGTCGTCAGAGAACTACGGAGGATTGGCTGCGTCGTAACCGTCGCCGTCAAGGCGGGGCCGAGCCTGAACGACGCCCTCATGGAGGACGCCGAGGCCGTAGGCATAACCGAGGAGGCGGATGAGGTCATCACCACAGGCGCGGACGCCATCGGCGTCAACCTCGCGGAGACCTCGGCTGAGTTCAGCACCCACTTTTACAGTTCTGATGTGATAATCGCCAAGGGCATGGCGAACTGGGAGACCTTAACAGAGGTCCCTGCACCCTGCCCCCTCATGTACGTCTTTAGAACCAAGTGTGAGCCGGTGGCACGTGCCGTGGGAGCCCCCCTCAATGTCAACATCGCAAAACTCGTACCAAGGGGCTGGAAAATCTAGGCGCGCAACACCGCCATTATCTGTTCCCCTGTTATGGGTCCCTTCCTGAGGAGCCAGACGTCCTCCCCCGTGAGATCGACTACAGTCGACGACTCGCTCCGCGGAGAGGGCCCCCCATCAAGTATGAGGTCAACCTTGTCACCGAAGATCTCCTTCGCCTCCTGAGCCGACTTGGCGGGTTCCTCCCCCGAGACGTTGGCGCTCGTGCTCACAATTACGCCACCCGCCGCCTTAGCGAGCTTCTGGGCGACCGTGTGCTCAGTCACCCTGACGCCGAGCGTTGACGCGCCGTGGGTAACCCAAGTGCTGTACTTAACCCTTGAGGTGAGAACAATTGTGAGGGGCCCAGGCCAGAACTTCGCTGCCAGTCTCTCCGCATTGGGTGTCATCTCGACGATCTTTCTCGCCACCTCGATGTCACTACAGATGAGAGGAAGGGACTTGTCGGCCCGCTGCTTTATCTTGCATATCCTCTGTGCAGCATCGGGATCAGAGGGTATGCATCCTATTCCATAGACAGTCTCTGTGGGGTAGATAACGACACCACCCTCCTTGAGCATAAAGGCGGCACCCTTAATGGATTCATCGTTGGCCTCTAGGAGTCTCATAATTGACATCCGTTGGAGCTGGCGATTTAAGGGTGGCGAGGGCTACGGGATCCCGGTGCCTATGTTCAGTATTACCGCTGGTTTTTCGCCCGTGTTGAAGAAGCCGTAGGGACGCTGACTGGTAGGTAGATCACATCGCCCGGCTCGGCGTTGGCCCTCTCCTTCCCCCCTGGATAACACCGGAGCCACTAAGTACGAGGTAGATCTGCCCCTCCTTGTGGTGGCTGTGCATCAGTTAGCTCCCCTGAGGGGACCGTGAACCTCATCACTCCCTTAAAGGTCCTGAGGAGCTCTGCCTTAGGTGTGAAACGCCAGACGATCTGGTAAGGTACCTTCTCGCTGTGCATCTCGTTGAACGGCTTTTTAGGGACGCTGTTCCGGTTGACATTCTCGATCATCGAGGGAGAAACTCTCAGGAAGAATAATTAATGTGTGCAGGGAGGGAAATTAGACTATGAAAAGTTTGACGTACTCATTCTCCTCGTTGCGTTGAAGCTCTGAGGTGAGCTCCCTGATCCTAGACGCGTCACCGTCGAGTATGAAGAGCTCCATGCACTTCCCCTCCCTGAACCTGTTGTGAAGCTGTGTGTGGATGATATCTTGATATCTGCCCTTGATCTGGGTGACATGATGCTCCGCCTCATGACTGTGTATGGCGAGGAGCAAACCGTTCACGTTACCCGCGAGCCGCTGCTTCTCCCTACCATCCGCAAGAAAGAGCCTAATGGCGGCCCTAAGAACCTCCGACCGCCCGGAATAACCGAGTTCCGTTTGAAGCTTATCCAGATCCTCGAGGAGTTGGTCGTTAAGAGAAAGACTTACTACCGGCATACCTCATCAGGTTAATAATATATAACTATCTAGATATGATTTTTTATTAAGAAGAATGTTGATGTTTATTAACATCGATTTGGATTACTAGGCTAGAAACATGGACAGGCGTCTCTATGTTGCCATTACCCTGATCGCAGTAGTATCAGGGTTGATAGGAGCCGCCTATATCGCTCGACCACAGCCCCAGAAAAGTGGGAAACTCATAGTAGTCGCCACGTTCTACCCCCTATTCTACTTAGCTGAAAGGATCGGCGGCGACATGGTGGAGGTTCATAGTCTCATTCAACCAGGCATAGAAGTCCACAGTTGGCAACCATCTGTTAAAGACATAGTCACCTGTAGCGATGCTGATATCGTCGTCTACAACGGTGCGGGTCTCGACGATTGGCTGCAAGAAGATATCTTACCCCTAATAGATGCGATGGGTAAATTGATTGTCAAAACAACTGAGAATGTGACTCTTTGGAAGAACGTAGAGAAGGAGAAGATAAAAGAGCATGGGCTTTATGACCCTCACACTTGGTTAAGCCCATACGAGGCTAGGCAACAGGCCGAATCCATCTATAGAGCATTCATAGAGAGGGACCAAAAAAATGCCGATTACTATACAGCTCGCTGGATTGCGTTATCAAACGACCTAAACACTCTCGATGAATCATATAAAACCAAGCTACAGAGCAAGGTTCGGGACTCCATCTTTGTCACACACGACGCTTTTGGATACATGGCGCGACGCTACGGTTTCGAGCAACAGGGTATCATAGGAGTATCAGCCGATGAGCAACCAAGCACTCAAACAATCGTGCAGATGGTAGATATTATGCAACAAACTGGAACCTACATTTTCTACATTGAGCCAGGGTACTCAGACGTCTACGTTCAGACAGTAAAAACGGAGCTAGAATTAAGGACTGAAAAGACGATTCAGATACTCGAATTATACCATCTGAATGGGCCGATCGATGGACTCGACTACATTCAACAGATGGAGAAAAACCTAGTAAACCTCAAGAAAGGGTTTGAATAATGATGGAGAAGTTGCCAGTTATCGAAGTTGATGGGGTAAGTATAACCCGCTCGGGTTCGAGAGTTATCGATTCCGCCTCATTTAAGTTGCACCATGGAGACTTTGTTGGCGTCGTCGGCCCAAATGGCGGAGGTAAGACGACTCTGATCAAGGCCATACTCGGCCTACTGCCCCATGACTCGGGGACAATAAAGCTCTTTGGCGAGCCTGTCGAGCGGTTTAAAACTTGGAGGAGGATTGCCTATGTCGGGCAGGACTCCATCAACTTCGACCAGAGTTTTCCGCTTAGTGTCCGCGAACTAGTTAGCCTCGGGAGGATAAACAGGGAGAATATCGGCCACCGCCTAAGTAGTGAGGACTGGAGACGCGTCAAGGAGATACTTATCTTCATGGGCATCAATGACCTTGCCGAGAAGAGGATTGGGCAATTATCCGGTGGTCAGAAACAACGAGTCTTCGTGGCAAAAGCTATGGTAAGGGACCCCGATGTGTTGTTCCTCGACGAACCCGTGGCGGGTGTTGACCCGGAGACCCAAGAACGCTTCTACATGAAGCTCAGCAACTTGAGCTCCCAAAAGGGGACAACCATAATCGACGTCAGTCACGACCTCTCCGCCGTCTTCTGCAGGATGAGTAGGGTAATCTGCGTAAACAGAGAGGTCAATGTAGCGGACATTGGAGATGAGATAGGGTTCACGAAAGCCCTAAAGAAAGTGTATGGTGACCACTTCCATTTTGTCTTCCATGAGCACATGTGTGAGGGATTGTTCGAGGATGACAGCCCCGATTAGCCTCCTCGGCTACCGCTTTTTCCAGTACGCCTTGCTGGGGGGGTCCCTTGCTGCATTAGTCTGCGCTTTAGTGGGGTTATTCGTCATACTAAGAAAGGAGTCGATGATAGGCGATGGAGTAGCACATATCAGCTTCGGTGGGATCGCCATTGGTCTTTTCTTGGGGATAAATCCACTCCTCACCGCACTGGTTGTAGCTATCCTCGGTGTCCTCGCAATCAGCTATATGCGTCGCCACGGTCTCGCCCAGAGTGACTCCGCTATAGCGGTTATGCTCGCGGTGGGCTTCAGCACAGGCCTCATCTTCATCAGCCTCGCCGGAGGCTTCAACGTCGACCTATTCAGCTTCCTCTTCGGCTCAATACTAACCATTGGGACCTCAGACCTCATTATAATTACAGGCCTCAGCTTAGTGAGCCTCGCAGTAGTAGGGGTATTCTACAAAGAGTTGTTGAGCGTAACGTTTGATGAGGAGGCTTCGAGGCTCATGGGGATCCCTGTTGGACTCCTCTCTACGGTCCTCAACGTACTAGTTGCGGTGACGATTGTCCTAAGCATTAAGGTCGTGGGGATGATACTCGTGTCTGCTCTTCTCGTAATACCTGGGCTAACGGCACTTCAGCTGGATATGAGCTTCAGGGACACGGTGATCTCCGCGATCCTCTTCGGGGTCATCAGCGTCGTGGTCGGCATCTTCGCCTCCGCTGTCTTCAACGTGGCTACTAGCGGAGTCATAGTGTTCACTCTCGTGGCCTTCTTCCTCATCATCGCAGTATGGCGCAGGCTCACGCGAGCGTGACTAAGATTTATCAACTGCCCTTCCAATCGACGGATCGGTGAGTTAATGCCACTCTACGAGAAGTCCCATGTAGACCACGACCAGCACCTTTGCAGCCTCGTCGCAGAGG
>Ga0315275_10004220_pt1 | contig 13401 bp, 11 predicted proteins | sample YL17G03_0_MG_FD_205557 | JGI IMG/M metagenome (GOLD analysis project Ga0315275, IMG submission 205557) | Sediment microbial communities from Yellowstone Lake, YNP, Wyoming, USA - YL17G03_0 | ecosystem: Environmental > Aquatic > Freshwater > Lake > Sediment | place: USA: Wyoming | collected... | reverse complement strand
GGCGCCCACCAGTTGAAGTCCCCTGCGATTCGCATGAACGCCGGCACCATGAGCGCGCGCACGACCGTCGCATCGACGAGAACGGCCAGTGCGATGCCGACACCCATCATCTTGATGATCGTGACCCCACTGGTGGCGAAGGCGAGGAAGACGATCGCGAGCAGAGCTGCGGCGCTGGTGATGAGTCGACCGGTGCGCTGCAGTCCGATGCGCACGGCCTCGGTGTTGTCGCCGCTCTTGTCGTACTCCTCCTTGATCCGAGAGAGCAGGAAGACCTCGTAGTCCATCGAGAGTCCGAAGGCGATGCAGAACATCAGGATCGGCATCGCTGTATCCATCATCCCGGTGACCTGGAAGTCGCCGACCAGCCACTGAAGGTGCCCCTCCTGGAAGATCCACACCATCGCGCCGAACATCGCGGTCAGGCTAAGGGTGTTGAGCACGAGTGCCTTGATAGGCAGGATCACCGAGCCCGTGAAGAGGAACAACAGGACGAAGGTCGCGATCGCGATGATTCCGATCGCCCACGGCAGCCGTTGACCCATCGCATTCTGAGAGTCGACGAACGAGGCGGTGATTCCTCCCACCACGACGGCGCTCGGCGCAGCGGTCCCGCGGACCTCTGCGACCAGATCCTTGCCAGTGGATGAGTACGGCTCGACGTCTGCAACGACCGACAGGTACGTCCCCGACGAGTCCGCGAAGCGGGCGTTTGCCGGTGTCACCGGACCCACTTGCCTAGCGGCGGAGAAACTTCCTACCGACGAGTCGACGCGGACCACGTCCGGCAGGGTGGACAGCGTCTTCGCGTAGGAAGCCAGCGACGCGTCCGTGGGCCGCGAGTCGGGGAGCACCACCGTGATCGGCGTCGTCTCGCGTGAGTCGAACGCCGTGCGCAGCGTCTGTGATGCCTGAGCGACAGCGGAGGACGCGGGCAGCACTCGGTCGTCGGTCTGACCGAAGTTGACCCGCGCGAACGGCAGGCCGAGCATCACCAGGACAGTGGTACCACCGACGATGAACAACCACGGTCGGCGCATGACGACACCTGACAAGCGGTACCAGCTACCCGACTTGTCATCCGTGACGCGAGTAGTCGACTTGAGGATGCGACCCTTGTCGATCCGCCGTCCCAGGACAGCCAGCACAGCTGGGAGCACGACGACTGCGGCGAGCACGGCCAGTGCAGTCGTTGCGATTCCGGCGTACGCGAACGAGCGGAGGAAGTACTGCGGGAAGACCAGCATGGCGGACAGCGCGATCGCCACGGTGACCCCGGAGAAGACGACGGTTCGACCCGCCGTGGCTACCGCTCGGCGTACGGCGGTGTCCGTGTCGCTGGTGCGCGCCAATTCCTCTCGGTACCTCGACACGATGAGCAACGAGTAGTCGATGGCCAGACCGAGCCCGAGACTGGTCACGAGGTTGACCGAGAAGATGGACACGTCGGTGACGAGTGTCGTGACGTACAGAGCCAGAAACGACACCATGACGGCGACGATCGCAATGACCAGAGGCATGCCGGCCGCAACCATCGTTCCGAAGACCAGGAGCAGCAGGAGCATGGTGATCGGGATGGCCAGACTCTCAGCCTTGGCGAGATCCTTCTTGATCGTGTCGCCCACTTCGGCGAAGACCGTGGCCGCTCCGGCTACCCCGACCGTGATCGGCGTTCCTGCGACCGGACCGGCATACGCGGCTGCGATCTCGCTCGCGCGGGTCTGAGCGGCGTCACCCTCCGCGTTGAGGTCCATGCTGATCAACGCATCCGTGCCCGCGGTCCCCCGCAGGGCTGGACTGCGCGTCGTGAAGTAGCTCGTCACGTTCTTGACTCCCGGCTCGGCCGTGAGTCTGGCCGTGAGGGCCGTACCCGCCGTCAGCGTCGCGGGATCGTCGACCGACGTGCCCGATGTCGAGACCACCACGACGACGTCGGCCGGGGCAGCGTCGAAGCGCTCCGCAAGCAGAGTCGCAGCACGCGCGGAGTCCGAGCCGGGGTCGTCGAAGCCACCCGACTGCAGCCGGCCGAAGAGGCCCGAGCCGACGACGGCCGCGGCGATCACGGCGAGAACCGACAACGCGAGGACGCGTCGCCGGCGGGCAACGATGAAGGCGCCGAGACGGTCCATGAGCCCGTCCCGAGGTGTGGATCGATCCCGAGAGAGGGGTGGATCGACCTTCACTGCGGTGCTTCGAATCGACATGGAAACCTCCGACGTAACTAAACTTGGTCAACCTGACGTCGGTACGTTAGCAGCGGTCAGTTACCCGTGTCAACCCAGTCTCCAGATTCGGCGTCTCTCGGCCGAGACAGGTGGTGGAGGGAGGGGGTGGAGAGCTGGGGCGCGGACTTGCAGGGAGGGCAGACGCGGTCGGTTACGCGAGTCCGAGAGTGTGGCTAGGGTGCCGTGCATGCTTGATCACATCTCCTTGCAGGCCGATGACTCGGCTGCTGCTGCCGCTTTCTACCTCGAGGTATTCGCATCCCTGGGATTTCGGGAAGTCATGCGCTTTGACAGTCCGGCCGGCCCGGTGGTCGGGTTCTCAGATGGGGGCGATGCCCCAGCATTCTGGATCGGCCCGACGATCGAGGAATCTCACCGGGAAGCGCACGTGGCCTTCCGAGCGCCCGATCGTGGGGCGGTTGACGCCGTACATCAAGCGGCAGTGGCTCACGGCGTCGAGATCCTGCACGGACCACGTGAGTTCCCGGAGTATCACCCGGGGTACTACGCCGTCATGTTCCGCGATCTGGATGGCAACAACGTCGAGGCGGTCTGTCACCACTAGGACCATCCGATGTCAGTGATCGGTTTCGGCGATTGGCCGGACTCGCCGCAACTTACGAGCGAGCGGTTGTCGTTGGAGCCGCTGAGTGTCGAGCACGCCACCGAAATGGCGCCGTTGCTCGACGATCCCCGGTTGCACACGTTCACGGGGGGATCTCCCGACACCCCAGGCGAACTGCGAGGGCGCTACGAGCAGCTAGTCCGCGGCCGGTCAGCGGATGGGTCGCAGAGGTGGTTCAACTGGGTCGTACGCCTGCGCCAAACGGCTCAGGTCGTCGGGACGACCCAGGCCACTGTCATCGGTGCGGAGGGAGGGGACGTGGCCGAAGTCGCCTGGGTCATCGGCGTCGAGCATCAGGGTCGCGGGTACGCACGCGAAGGCGCGGTCGCGATGGCCACCTGGTTGCGACAGGAAGGCGCGCAGTCACTGGTCGCCTACATCCATCCACAGCACGAGGCTTCGATGGGCGTCGCCCGTGCGCTGGGTCTCAGTCCGACCGACGAGGTCGTGGACGGTGAGGTCCGCTGGGTCGGCTAGAACCTGGCCACGGTTCGGAGCGCCGTTTCGGCTACTCCTTCTCGTACTTGAACGACAACTGGACTTTGGTGCGGTAGACCAGGCCCCCGTCGTCACCGACGACGACGTCCTGCTTGGTCACTTCGGCCACCCGGAGGTCGCGCAGCGATCCCCCGGCCGTGGTGATTGCCTCGGCCGCCGCCTCCTCCCAGGAGGATGAACTGGTGCCGATCACATCGATTACCCGGTAAACGCTCATGACGATCTCTCATCTCTGGTGGTCGTTCAGCCCATCCTGGTCCCATCCCGCCGCGCGCGGGGCCGAACGCGGACTTCCGTCGTGGTGTGATCGCACTAGCAGCGTCATGCACCGGAACTCATTTCCACCGCCCGGTCGGTTGCGCGCAGTCCCGGCGCGGTCGAGAGTGTGTGCCAACGATCCTGCGCCGGTCCTCGCGGGGTCGTCAGGCAGGAGGCTCACCTGTGTCGACGTCGGCGCGCCAGAGTGCGCCCGCCAACTCCGCGGCCCTAGCCGCCGTGCTGCTCGTCGGCGCTGCGGTCGCCGTCTCGATGGGCGTGTACGCCAAGGTCCACACCCCGGCGCTGCGCCCGCTGTTCACTCTCGGTTTCTCCGGCATGCTTCAAATGAAGGTCTGGCTGTGCACGGCCGCAGTCATCCTGCTGGTGGTGCAACTTGTCACGGCCCTGTGGATGTGGGGGCGTCTCCCCGGTGCGGGTTCGGCGCCGGCATGGGCGAGCACGCTGCATCGGTGGAGTGGCTCAGTGGCCTTCGTTCTCACCCTGCCGGTAGCGTTTCACTGCCTGTGGTCATTGGGATTCGAATCCACCAGCGTGCGGGTGACCTTGCACGGGTTGGCGGGGTGCGCCTTCTATGGCGCGTACGCAGCCAAGATGTTGGCCCTTCGGCTCCACGGCTTGCCGAGTTGGGCCTTGCCCGTGCTCGGTGCCAGCGTGTTCTCCTCGCTCGTGCTGCTGTGGCTGACCTCAGCACTGTGGTTCTTCACCCGGTCCGGCGTCCCGCTGATCTGAAGGAGGTCGCCATGTCCGTCGGAGAACTGTCACGCCGGTCGGTTCTCAACGGTTGCGCCCTTTGTGCGGTCGCCGGAGTCATCGGCTTCGTGGTCGCCAAGAACAGCGCCGCCGCAACGCCGAAGAGCGCGGCCGCGGCGGCAAACGCCTACGGCACCGTCCAGTCCGGCGGCGAACTGCTCGCCAAGCTGAACCAGGTGCCAACGGGGGGCGGGCTCATTCTCGCCAGCGCGGGGGTCGTACTCACCTCGGATGCGAAGGGAACGGTGCGGGGCTTCTCAGCCACCTGCACTCACCAAGGCTGCGCCGTGGAAACGATCGAGAATGGCGTGATCGTTTGTCCCTGCCATGGCAGTCGCTTCGACATCACCACCGGCGCCCCGGTCGCGGGACCGGCGACTGTCGGCTTGGCCGAGGTCGTCGTCGTTGTGCGGGGCGACAGCGTGTTTACCGGCTGACAAGGAGTGAGGATGCGGATCTGGCGCAGGTTCCCGACGTGGCTCTGGCTTGTCGGTGCCGGGTTCACACTCGGGGCATTGATCGCGTTGTCCTGATGGACTTCGTGCTGGTAGGTGTCTTCAGACCGTTGTAACCGGTCATTGGCAGGTCCCGACCGCGGACTTCCGAGGGTTTCACCTTGGCGGGTACGGCAGGATGCAGCGATATGGGCACCCGCACCGACGCCTGGATCCCCATGGCGGACGAAGTGCGCCTGGCCGTCACGCTCTACCTGCCCGACTCCGACACCGGCCCGCAGCCGTGCATCCTGGAAGCGCTGCCGTACCGCAAGGACGACCTGACCGCGTCGGATCGGCCGGACTATGTGCGGTTGCGTGATGAGTACGGATACGCCGTGGCCCGACTCGACGTGCGCGGTACGGGGTCCAGCGGTGGGCGGGCCACCGACGAGTACCCGGTGCAGGAGCAACTCGACCTGCATGCGGTGATCGCCTGGCTCGCCGGGCAACCGTGGTGCAGTGGGAGCGTCGGCATGTACGGCACCTCGTACAGCGCTTTCAACTCGCTGCAGATGGCGCTCGAGCGCCCGCCCGCGCTCAAGGCGATCTGCGCGATATACGGGACTGACGACCGGCACACAGACGACTCGCACTACGCGGGTGGTGCGCTGCGCTGGCTCGATCTCGTTGACTACTGCCACTACGTGACGCCGATGAATGCACTGCCGCCAGTGCCGGCGATATTCGGACCCGGTTGGCGGGACGAGTGGATGGCACGCATCACCGAACACGAACCGTGGCTCATGACGTGGTTGGCCCACCAGCGCGACGGTGCCTACTGGCGGCACGGATCGGTTCGACCGGAGTACGACCGGATCGGTTGCCCCACGATGATCGTCGCCGGCTGGGCCGACGGTTACCGCAACAACTCGTTTCGCACGATGGCGGCGCTGGCGCGGGCCGGAGTACCACGTCGGTTGCTGGCCGGACCGTGGGCACACGCCGCCACCCAGACCTCGGCGCCGGGCCCGCGGATCGACCTGGTCCCGGAGATGGCGCGTTGGTGGGACCGCTGGCTGCGCGAGCAGGACAACGGCATCGAGGCCGAGCCGGACTCTTACTGGTTCGCGATCGACTCGCACGATCCCGCGCCAGACCTGGACACCGTGCCCGGCCGCTGGCGTGCGGACAACTGGCCGTCAGAACGCACATCGTGGCGGGAGTTGCCCCTGGTCGATCGACCCCCGTACGTCGTCAAGCCCGACGTGGGCACGGCCGCCTGGAATTCCTGCGCCGGGCATCTGCCGTACGGGCAGCCAATGGACCAACGCCACGATGATGCCGATTCGCTGAGGTGGGACTTCTCAACTGGCGAGCTTGAGATCGCTGGAAATCCATTGGTACGACTCACAATCTCGTCGTCTGCGCCCGTCGCGTACGCCTCGCTCAAACTGTGCGACGTCGCCGGCGATGGCACCTCGACGTTGGTGACGCGAGGCCTGCTCAACCTCACCCGCCGCGACGGGATGGACCGCCCCACGCCGCTCGTGCCGGGTACGCCGTACGACGTCGAGGTCGAACTGGAGGCGTGCGCATGGCGGTTCCAACCGGGCCATACCGTGCGCCTCGCACTGGCTGGCGCGGACTGGCCGAACACGGCAGCCCCACCGATGCCGGTGACCCTCTCGATTCGCGGGGGAGTGTTGATGCTGCCGGAGTACGACGCCGACCCATCTGCTGAGGTGCCCGCCTTCCGGCCTGGTGACGAGACCACCGCGGAGTCTGCCGAGGGTGTCGGGTGGGGGATCGAACGTGATGTCCTTGGTCGGACGACGGCCTGTGTCGTCGATCACGGCGCCGCCTACGACGCCCCTTACGGATCGGCTGTTGAGCACTACAGCGGCCGCGTGCAGGTCTCGACTCGAACGTTCGAACAGATCGCCACCGCCGATGTGTCGTTCACGCTGCGCTTCGACGACGACGGCACCGGACACCCGGTGATGGTGACGTCGACGTCGACGCTCGCGGTGCACGCGGGCCCGATGACCTATGACGTCGACATCGCACTGTCCTGCGCCGAGGACGGCACCGTGGTCGCCGAAAGGTCCTGGCAGCAGTCATTCCCGCGCGACCTCGCGTAGGTCGCCGGCCTCCACCGTAGGCGGGGCGCCGGGCGCGCGGGCGGACGACGACGGGGACGGGCTCGCGACGGCGGGGGACAGTACTGCGATGGTCACGCCGAGAACGGGCAGCACCCACAGCGCCCGGTCGAGGCCGACCTGCCCTGCGACGAGGCCGATCAACGGTGGACCGAGGAGGAAGCCGCCGTACCCGATCGTGGTGATCGCGGCGATTGAGTCGGCCGGCCGGCCCGGGCTCTCGCCACCCGCGCTGATCGCCGCGGGGAACACGAGTGCTGTCCCCGCACCCCAGAAAAGGACGCCGAGGAGAGCACCGGGAAGGCCGGGGAGGGCCAGGGCCGCGGTGATCCCGAGCGCTGCGAGCCCGCCGGCGGCGCGGACTGCACGAGCGCGACCGAAGCGATCGATCACACCGGTGCCGGCGAACCGGCTCAGCGTCATCGCCGTCGCGAAGACTGCGAAGCCGAGTGCCGCGACGCTCTGGCTCGCGCCTCGGTCGTCGTGGAGGTAGATCGCCAGCCAATCGGCAGCGGCCCCTTCGATGAAGACGCCGCACAACATGATGACGCCGATGAGCGCGATCCGGCGAGTGAAAAGACGACCGCGCTTCGCATGGGCGACAGGAGAGTCGTCGTGGATGGGGTCACGGTCGTCGGTGTACCAACGCAGCACGACAACAACGGTGAGCACTACCGCCACAACGGCCGCGATTGTGAAGTGCACGGTCAGTCCGATGCCGACGGCCGCGGCGAGCGCCCCGAGTGCTGCACCCACGATCGAACCCAGGCTCCAGCAAGCGTGATACCGGGGCATGTAGTCGCGACCGGCCCGCCGGTCCACGTGGGAGCCTTGAATGTTCATCGCGACATCCCACGACCCGTACGTCGCGCCGAAGAGGAACAGTGTGGCGCCGGTCAGCACGGCGTTCGGAGCGAGCGACATCAGCACGAGCGCGACGCCGGACACCAAGGCAGTCGTGATCACGACCGGCTTGCTCCCGATCCGGCCCGAGACGCGTCCGGCCACCGGCATGGCCAGCAATGCCCCGAGTCCGGCCATCAACAGAATGAGGCCCAGCGTCCGCGGATCGGCATTGAGCCGGTCGCGAGTCGCGGGCAGCCGTGAGATCCAGGCGGTGACGACCGATCCGTTCAACAGGAAGACCGCTGCGGTGGCCAGCGCGACGGCCCGCAGCGGTCGCGTGTCAACAGCGCGGTCCGGGGTCGGGTTCACCACCGGACGATCGTGCCATGTCGACCGCTGCCGACGCCTTCAGTCGGTGATGTGCGCCGCGATACCGAGGTAGCCGCGAGCCACCATCTGCACCCACCGGTGAACCGCGTCCTCGTTGGGCGCGAGAGGACCCGGCTTGAAGTGCGGTGAGGTGAGTCCGCGCTGGACCAGTTCACAGGCCTTCCAGTCCTGCCCGTTGGTGAGGTCCCAGAAGTCCACGGCGTACGCGGGGTCGATGTCGGCCGCCGGGAAGTACCAGCTGCACTCGATCCACGTTCGATCGGGCGCCAGGGGCAGCACGCGGTGAGTCATGAGGTAGTCGGGGTGTCCGGAGATGAGCAGGTTGGGAAACACCTGAACGTAAAGCACGCTGTCTTGCGGTGCACCGTCGATCGGCCGTCCCTTCGATGTCCCGTCCAGCGACATCGTTTGGGCCCCGTCCCGGAAGAGCATGGTGCCGCCGACCCAGGCGCCGGGTCGGGTGAAGTTGTCTCCGGACGTCGGGATCGAGACTTGGCACAGCTCTGGATGGATGAGCGGGCAGTGGTAGCACTCGTGGTAGTTCTCGGAGACGAGTTTCCAGTTGGCGTTGATCTCATAGGTGTGACGAGCGCCAAGTATCAGGTTCTCGGGCTGGTAGGGACCCACGATGTCCTCGAGCTCGCCGAGGTGTTCTGCGAACGGGGCCGCGGTGTCGGTGGCATTGACGAACAGCCACCCGTGCCACTCCTCGGCGGGCAACTCGACGAGACCGTGTTCGTCCTGGTCGAAGTACTCGTTGTCGCGGAAGCCGGGTGCGCCCTGCAACGATCCATCCAGGCGGTAGGTCCAAGCGTGATAGACGCAGAGGATCGACTTGGTGGTCGCTGTCTCGTCGTCACCGAGCAGCACGTGGCCGCGATGGCGACAGGTGTTCGCGAAGGCACGCACGATGTCGCCCTCGAACGTGAGAAGCACCGGCACGTCACCGACGACGAGTGCACGCTGCGTCGCACCATCGGCACGCAACTCCTCGATCCGTCCGATGCAGGACCAGCTCCCGGCCACCAGGTTGCGCAACTCCCAGGCGAGCACATCAGGCGAGGTGTAGCACTCCGACGCCAACATGGTGGACTGACCGAACGGGCGCAGAGCCCTGGCCAGGCCGTCGGGATCGACCGGTGCCAGTGGCTTCAGGGACGACAGGTCCAGCACGGTGCTCATGCGGTCCTCCTGCTGACTCGCGCGACAGTAAGGTCGCGACCGTGGCGAGACGAAAGGTCGAGGTACGGCGGGAGGAGATCCTCGACGCCGCTGCCGCCGAGGTGACCCGTCGAGGGTTTGCGCGAACGCGTGTTGCCGACGTGGCTCAGGTGCTTGGTGTGAGCACTGCCTTGATCTTCTACCACTTCGGCACCAAGGAGAACTTGTTCGCCGACGCCCTCGAGCATGCCGTTCGCAAGGACCTCGAACGTCTGGACAAGACGGTAGCCCGCGCTGCCGACCCGGTCGACGCCGTACGCCGGATCCTGGCGCTCTACTCCCCCCAGGGGAATGCGGCCGGCTGGACCATCTGGGTCGACGCCTGGTCGGAGTCGCTGCGCGAGTCGCAGTTGCGGGCGATGTCCCGGCGCCTGGACATCCGGTGGAAGGACGTGCTCGCAGCGCAGATCCGATCGGGCGCGAGCGCCGGCCTGTTCTCCTGCGCCGACGCCGAGGGTTCTGCGTGGCGACTCTCGGCGCTGCTCGACGGCCTCGCGGTGCAGGTGATGGTTCATCGCAATCTCACCAAGAAGCAGTTGGCAACGTGGGTGCGAGTCGCTGCAGCGGCCGAGCTCGGCATTGATCCGGAGGCGTTGGCGTAGTGCGCCGTGCACGCGTGGCTCGTTGTCCTGGCGTCTCACGTTGTCCTGGCGTCTCACGTCACACCATCCAGTTCGCGACGTAGTCGGTATCGATCATCGCGGGTCGATCGAGCCCGAAGGCCGAGATGTCACTAGAGGTCGTCCCGTCCACCGCAAGTTCGGTGAGTAGCCGCCCGAAGGTCGCAGCGAACTTGAATCCGTGCGCCGCACCGAGACCGACGACAACTTGCGGCAAGTCGGGCACAGCCGACACGACGAAGTCGCGGTCGGGGGTGAGGGTGTAGAGACAACGCTTCGACCGAACCGGCCGGCCGGACCCAAGGAACGTTCGGGCCATGAAGTCGGCCAACCGTTGGCGCATGCCGGCGTCCTCGAGTCCGGATCTGTCGTCACCGGTCACCACTGGGCCGCCGCAATCCTGGGCGGCCTTGATCGTCGTGTCGCCGTACGTCGGGAAACCGTAGAACGAGGGTTCGTCCATCCAGATCCACACTGGGAACCGGCCCGGCGCATAGGCCGCCGGAACCGCGGGCGCGAAGTAGGTCACCTGTTCCTCGGTGACAGTGAGGGGCAGGTCACAGCCGAGTGGGGTGAGCAACGACGACGTCCACGCATCGGCGCATACGACAACTCGCGCTGCGGAGACGATGCCGTCGTCAGTGAGCAGGTCGACGCCGTCGGCTCTCGGTTGTAGTTCTCGCACGGCGGTGCGGCCGCGCAACTGCGCGCCAAGTTCGCGCGCTCGTCGTTGCATCGCGGCGGTCCCGCGCGCCGCCGGGACGATCGCCGTGCTCTCTTGATGAAGTGACAGCGTGCCCTCGGGAAGTCGCAGCTGGGGCCATCGCGCGCGCACGTCGTCGGTCGAGAGCACGGCGTACGGCACCGATCGGTCTGCCATCGCCGCCGTGTAGTCGGTCATCGGGATGGACCCATCGGGCGGGAACAGGTCCAGCCCACCCGTGATTGTCACAAACGATTCGCCGGTCTCCTGCTCAAGATCGGCCCAGTCCGCGTACGCCTCGAACGTCAGGTCGACGTACGCCGGGGTGTGATAGCTGTGCCGCAAGATTCGACTCGTGTCGTGCGAGGCGCCCCGGTCATGACCGAGCTCGAACTGCTCGAGGCCGATGACCGAGAGCCCGCGGCGCGCGGCATGCCAACAAGTCGACGAACCGAGCGCACCCAAGCCGACCACGGCCAGGTCGTACGTGCGCTCAGCCATCGGGTTGACCCGCGGTGAAATCGATGGTGGCCTCGGAGGTGATGTTGGCCATCGCATCAGAGACCTCGCCGAGACGCGGCAGCAGCCACCGGCGGATGTCCAGCGAGGCGTCCTCCATGGGGGCGTACCAGCCATGCGTGTAGGCGCGTGAGGACATGCCGCGCTGCACGGATTCGCAGACCGCCCAGTCCTGTCGATTGACCAAGTCCCACAACTCGACCGCGTCGCCCGGATCGAAGTCCGGCCTTCCCGCTTCGGTCGGGGCGAACAGCAGGTCGCAGGTCACCAAGGTCCGGTCGACGGCAATTGGGGTGAGGACAAACGCAGCGGCGTGGTCAGCAGAGAGGGACAGGAGCAGGTTCGGGTAGGCGAGTTCACCCTTGTGCCGTACTAACTCGTGGTCGTCGAGATCGGGGAAGGGCGCGCGATTCGACGTGCCGGACAACGTGAAAGTCCATGCCCCTTCCCGGTGCGGAATGCCGTTGTCCCAGTCCAACTCCGAACCGCCACCGGCGAACGCGGGAACGACGCGGCACAACTCGGGGTGAACTGGCCCGCAGTGGTAGCACTCGTTGTAGTTCTCCGCGATGAGCTTCCAGTTTGCGCGAACGTCGTAGCGCAGCTGCCGACCCAGGACCAGGGAATCCAATGGATAGCGCTGCACCTTCTCCTGCACCGCGGCCATGGCGTCCAGCAGGGGCGGGGCGACCTTCGGCGTCGCATGCAGCCATAGCCACCCTCCCCAGTTGCCGACTCCGACCGAGTGCAGCGAGAACTCGCTCATGTCGATGTCAACGTCATCGGTGTGCGGTGCGTGCAGCAGGCGACCATCGGGGGAGTAGGTCCAGGAGTGGTAGGGGCAGCGCAGCGATTTCACTGCGCAAGGCGGCGGCGGTTCGATGTCAGGGTCAACGGGCACTAGTTGTGAACCGCGATGACGACAGACGTTGTAGTGCGCGTGCAGAAGACCCTGAGAGTCGGTCGTCACGAGGATGGACTCACCTACGAGGTCGACCACCGCCAGCCGTTCGGCTCGCAACTTGCTCTCTCCGGGTGCAGCCAGCTCCAACTCGTCGAGTCGGCCGATGCACACCCACTCGCTCAGAAAGATGCGCTCGCGCTCGACCCGCCAGGACGCCGCGTCGACATAGTGGTGGCGAGGCAGCGCCGCCTGCAGTTTGCGCACGAGCCGCCCCTCACCCTCGGCGGCCGAGGCCGACTCGGTTCTTGCGCTGTTGCGACCGACCGTCGGCAAGGATTTGGCGTACGACATTGCGACCAGGTACGCCGGTCACCCCACCTCCGCCGTGCGTCGCAGATCCCGCCTGGTAGAGGCCGCGAATCGGTGTCCGCAGGTCGGCGTAACCGGCTGCGGGTCGGGCATGGAACATCTGACCCACCGTGAGTTCGCCGTGGAAGATGTTGCCGCCGACCACGCCGTACTCCTGCTCCATGTCGTGCGGGCCGAGGATCTGCCGGTGCAACACTGAGTCGCTGAACCCCGGAGCCACCTCGTCCATCCGCGCGAACAGCCGGTCGGCGTACGCCTCGAGTTCGTCGCGGTGCGGCTCGGCGTTCCACCTGTGCGGCACCCACTGGGTGAACATGCTCATCACGTGTTTGCCCTCGGGCGCCAGCGTCGGGTCGAACACACTCGGGATGCAGATGTCGGCAAAGGGCAGCGTGCTCGCTTGCCCGGCTGCAGCCTCCTGGAACGCGTTCTCCACGTCGTCGAGGCTTTCGGACAGCACGATCGTGCCGCCGTGCACTGTGGGGTCGAAGCCGGGCTTGCTGACGAAGTCGGGCAGCCGATCCAACGCCACGTTGATCTTGACCGAGCCACTACGGGACTTGTAGCGCTCGATGTCGGCGACGAAGTCCGCGGGTAGGTCGCTTCGATCAATCAGACGCAAGAACGCGATCGCCGGATGTGTGGTCGTGATGACCGTGTTGGAGGCGACTTGGGTCCCGTCCTCAAGAGTGACGCCGCGGACTGAGCCGTGCTGGGTGTCGATGTGGGCCACCGGAGCATCGGTGCGAAGTTCGGCCCCGAAGGAGCGCGCCGCCTTCTCCAGGGCTTGGGTGACTCCACCCATGCCACCACGTGGGAAGCCCCAGGCGCCCAGTCGACCGTCGCCGAGGTCGCC
>Ga0315275_10004215_pt1 | contig 13404 bp, 9 predicted proteins | sample YL17G03_0_MG_FD_205557 | JGI IMG/M metagenome (GOLD analysis project Ga0315275, IMG submission 205557) | Sediment microbial communities from Yellowstone Lake, YNP, Wyoming, USA - YL17G03_0 | ecosystem: Environmental > Aquatic > Freshwater > Lake > Sediment | place: USA: Wyoming | collected... | reverse complement strand
TATCATCTCATGAACAAGGGGTGGGAACACGAAAAGCTCTTTCTTTCAGCTGCAAAACTCTTTGCAAAAACCTTTGGCGAAGCCCCTCCTGATGCGATAAAGCAAATGCTGGCCCACTTCTGGGATACCACAGGGGAAAAGGCGATCCGGTTTATGGACGAGGGAGGAATTGACAAGAGCACCATCCTGGTTACTGACTGGGGACTTGGTGTAGGTGAACCGGAGGTACCCATCGAGGAGCAGAATAAAGTCTGTGCCCAGGTAGCAAAAAGGTATCCCGACCGGTTGATCCCCTTTGCCGGCATTGACCCCCGGAGAAAGAATGCCATAGAGCTTCTGAAAAGGTGCGTCGAAGAGTGGGGGATGAAAGGGTCTGAAATTTCACCCTGATGTAGGGTTTTTCCCGGACGACCAGGCCTTCTATCCCTTTTACGAAAAGGTCTCCGAGTACAGGATCCCGATCCTCAGTCACACCGGCCCCATGTTCGGATGCCTGAAGAGCAAGTATACCCAGCCTGTCTACCTTGATGCCATCCTCGCTGATTTTCCTGAGATCACTATCATTGCCGCCCACATGGGTTTCTGCTGGTGGCCCGAAATGACGACCATAGCCTCGGTAAAGCCCAACCTCTACGGATGCCTGACCGGCTGGCAGCGGGAAGCCCAGACTGACTATCCAAAATTCTGCCAGACCCTGCGCAGCATGATAGACAGGATGGGTTACGACCGGATCCTCTTCGGCACTGACGGGCCTTTTGTCTCCCCCACGTTTTCCACCAAAGACTGGATTGCGGCAATCAGGGATCTCCCGAAAAAGGCCCCTGCAGGTATCCTCTTTACCGAAGAAGAGGTGTCAGGGATTTTAGGGGGAAACGCAGCCAAGCTGCTCGGGACAAGCCTTTGACCTTTCACCTTTTTTAGATAGGAGGAATTCGCTATGAAACTTATGGCCATTATCGGAAGTCCCAGAAAAGGGGGAAATACCGAGCTTCTCATGGACCAGGTTATTGCCGGGTGCTCAAGCAAAACGTCCGTAGACCTGGAAAAGATCTTCGTGGCGGAAAAGAAGATTGAGTTCTGCACTGGCTGCATGTCCTGCGTCATGCCTTCACCGGGGACGGGAAAGTGTGTGATCACCGATGACATGGCTGACATCCTTGAACAGATGAAGAAAAGCGATGCCTTCATCTTCGGCACACCGAACCACATGCGCACCATCACTGCCCCCCTGCTTAACTTCATCACCCGGATGCTGCCCCTCCTTGAATTCAGGCCCGAGTACGACAGCAAGGGGAACAGGATCGGGGGCGAGATAACCTCGAAGCTCGGTGGTAAGAAGGCGGCCGTGGTCATCAGCCAGGGTGAACCCTACTTCTGCTCTCCCATGGTCTACGAGACCCTGATCAGCAACCTGCACGACTTCCGCCTGCAACTGGCAGGAAATGTGATCAGCCTCGGCAACCTGGAGAAAGGGCAGGTGGCTGACAGAAAACAGGACTTGAAGAACGCCTTTGATCTCGGGGTAAAGCTCGCCGTGATGTCCGGCTTTGCACAATAAGAACGAAGCAGATAACCAACGGTGGTCTCAAGAGAGAGGAAAAGGAACATAGCGAAACTGTATGATGTCGTCATTGCAGGCGCGGGCCCGGCTGGTCTCATGGCGGCAAAAACTGCCGGTGCGAGCGGGCTGAGTATTGCCCTGTTAGAGCGGAGGACAGACATTGCCAGGGGCCGCCGTACTGATGCCGGGGTTATTGCCCTCAATGAGTATATGTTCGGTCAAATCGTGACCTTCAACCGCAAAAGCCAGACCCTGGTTTTCCCGGTTTCAGGTTTTTCGCTGCACTATGAGGGGCCCTGGAATGACAATCGGTACGGCTTTCACTTCTATTCACCGGGGGGGGAACGGATCATGGTGGGAGACTGGGCAGCCCTGAAGAAGGACCCGGTGAAAAACAGCAAGGGCGTTGCACTGTCTAAAGGGAAATTGCTTGAAGGCATTCTTACCGAGGCACGGTCAAGCGGGGTTGAATACTTTCCCAATACCAATGTGACGGGAGTGAGGATGCAGGATAACGGGGTCGTCGTGGAAACGGACCGGGGAGAATATGAGGGGAGGTTTGCCGTGGCTGCAGACGGGGTTAACTCCCGTATCGTCCGTTCTCTTGGCCTGAATAAGGAGCGACAGTTTCTCGGGACCACCCGCTACCTCACCTGGGCGATGACCGGGGTACAGCCGCCCGATGCGGAAGGACTCATTTTTGTTTTTACCATGTACGGGACATTCTCAATCTCACAGACCTGTGACGCAGATCACTATCATGTGGGCATCATGACAAGTGACCCGAAGGAGGAACTGGAGTCTCTCCTGGAGAGGTTTACACAGGATGACCCTGTCTTTTCCCGGTGGTTCAGAAAAGCGAAGAGCCTGGAGAGACCTGAGAGTTGTGTGGTGAACAACTGGGAAGCTTTTGAAAAACCTTTTTATAGGAACGTTATCCTTGTCGGGGATGCCTTCGCGACCGGCCAGTTCTCCACGTTTCCCTCACTCAGTGCAGGACATCAACTCGGCCATGCTCTGACCAGGGCCTTTCTTGATGGCAAGATGAATGAGGAAGGGGTTGCACCGTATCTGGAGTGGTATAGTACCTACGCCTACAAACCCGGGCAACGAACATTCGGCGGGGTGAACTTTAACAAATATCTCACCGCCGAGGAATTAGACTACCTGGTTTCACTTGCGCCAGAACCGCTTCCGCCTACCGCGAGTTTTTCCCGGGTATTTACTATCATCCTGGAAACGTACATGCCCCTGGTGCCGCGCATCAGGGAAGAGCGACCTGAGATTCTGGAAAAGTTCAAGAAAATGGGAGAGGACATGGAAGCAAATCAGGAGGAAAGAAGGAAGGCCGGCTTCCCGAACAAATAACCATGTGACCGAAGGGGAAGAATCGTAGCTCTTCTCCCGTCTCTCGGAGCACAACCGGATTTGCTTTTGCTGAAGAATGCACCCTGAATTCGTCCTGAATACCTTCGTATCTCTTCTGTTGAGGGCAATGAAACAATTGTGAGATTCTTTTTCGGAAGAAAGGAGCTGCGCGCTGCCTGTGCATCCAACTCCGGAAAGATCTTACCCGGGTTCAAGATGCCCTTCGGATCCAGGGCCATCTTAATTCTCCGCATGTACTCAAATCTTTACCTCACACTCGGAAGCCAGCGCTCATCTTTTATAACCATCGGGCCTTTCCCTACTATTTTGCTTGCATTCCTTCATGAGCGGTGGTAGAAAAAACTCTGGCAAGCATTGGGATAATCAACCAGTAAAGCTGGACAATGTTGGAAGAGGTGAGGCCAGTTCATTCCTGCTCACCCAATGAAGCCGCGTTGCTGTACGGATTTACTCTTTTTTAAGAATGGTTAACTTTTGAAAGGAGTGACCTATGCATCACAATGGCTTTTCCCGAATCTTCCTGTCAATCCTCTTTTTTTTCTGCTTCAGTACCTTTTCCGTTGAAAGGACCTGGTACAACCCCCTGCCTGATGTGGGCCATCCTGCCGGCATCTGGTGCAGAGCGGGAGCCGGTGTCCATGCCGGCATGAGCACGGCCATCGCAGCATCAACGGAAGCTGCCTACGCACCGCCCGATTCTCATATCGGTGTCCTTTACGTTATCCACGGAGGCATGGACACGAATACACCTCAATATATGTTTGATGCTGCAGTGATGCAATTTTCCTTTGACCCCAACCACTCCGTGTACAAACTTGTTATCTGGAATCCGGCAAACTGGCCGTTGGTTCTGGATACTGAAGCTGCAGAATTCACTCTCAAGTATTTACGTATGTATGATTTTTCATATGACCGGATCGGGGGAACGGATCCCTACCAGAGCCTCTCCGAACAACAGCTGGCAGATATGCAGGCAGAGCTGGACAAAAAGGGTCCGCTCTACGGCATAAAATTTGAGGTGGACTGGGCAGGCTACCAGTGTGCTGACAAGCCAGACCATTACCCCTATCCCCGCTTCATCTACTATGGTCCTGATGGACCTGATGTGGGATACAACCTTACATACTGCGGTGAAGATGAACCAAATGGTCCCTGGCCCGACTGTAATCCAGAGAGGTATAATGTGGACGGACCTATGGAAAGGCTGCTCAAGAAAGGCGTCTCCCGTATTATCGTGGTAGATCTCCACGTTGGAGGCGTCCGCTACTCGAAAGGCTACAGGATTTATAATATGGCCAAGCGTGTCCTTGATGAGTGGAATACCGAGCACGGAACTTCCATTCCTTTCAACTGGATCAATGACTACAGCAGCCTGATGGAGAGATCCTACCCCACAGAACCTGCGGGATGGACTTCGACCCTGGGTTATCCCACGAAAGACAGTCATGTCCTGCTGAACGGAAGTCCTAACCCTATCTCATCTGACCCTGAACTGGCTACTCTGAATGTAGAAGCCATCGAGGCCGGAATGTCCGCTACCGTTTCGGATGCCGATACCGGGATTCTCATTATGAACCATGCCCTTCAGGGTGATAATAATGAGGTTTATGATCCCAAGATGAATGATACGCTTATTCTCAATAAGAACATCAAATCCCAGATCCTCGAAAGACACCCCGATATGGACCCGGACAATATCGTAGGGGCTTACTTTGGCAGAAAGGAGCTCAATCCTGTAAACGGCCTCGTCGAGCATTCCAGGGAACTGCGCGGTGAAGTGTATGGGTATGCATGGCTTTATGAGAGTGATAAAAAGATGCCCGGTGACGAGTGGGGCTACTTCTGCTGGGATGCTCTGGAGTACTTGAAGAATCGGGGGGTCAAGCATATTGTTATCGCCAACCCGCAGGTTTTCACTGCCTCTGTCCTGGACATGGTTGAGATGCCCAACCAGATTGCCAGGGAGATCGGCTTTAAGAACTGGGCTCTCTGGGCGACAAAAGATTATACAAAGTATCCCGAAGCAGGGCATCCCTTTGCGGATTACTGGGGAGTATGGGCATATACAGACTGCAGTGAGTGGAATCTCAATTATGTCAATGGGACCTCCGGTTTTAACATGGGGGCAACGCTTACCGGTCAGGCCTCGGGGGCTACTGCGGTGATTAAATGGCTGATAGGGAATTTCACATACGGAACCCTTACCTTGAAGCAGGTTTCAGGTACTTTCCAGGGTGATGAGCTCATAACCGATGATCAGGGTGGCAGTGCGCAAGCTGATGGTTCAGCAACCATGACCTCGAAACAAGAGTGTTGTTATGTGATGGGGGGCTGTAATGATCCTTTACGGCCTTACCCTGCACCGCGCATGACACCGCTTAACCAGTCAAGGAGCGACCTGGATTCATCGATTGTCTACGATATAAGCGATTACGGCAACCTCGGGTACTACCCTGCCCAGGGTGCTCCCAGCCAGGATGGCCCGGTGCATGATCAGTACACGGGTACCTGGGCAATGTACTCCCCTCCCAGTGACAATCCGGGTGTGGGCAAGCTGCTGGCGAAACATGTAATAAATGCGGCTCTTAACCCACTGGTATATATTACCAACGGAGAACTGGAAGGTACCTCGGTAGGGGGGAGTGTGACCTTTGAGGCACATGTCATCGGTGGCAAGCCAAAACACACCTACAAATGGTTTCTCCAGAAGGAGGGGAACAACTGGTCTTCTGTAGGGAAAAACAGCTCCACCTGGACATGGACACCAAGGAACAGGCAAGTTGGCACCTATTCCATTCGATGCCAGGTCACGGATGCCCAGAAACAAAGCGGGCAGGTAATGTGGGAAGGGTTTGTTGTGTCACCGAAAAATTAACCATACGGAATCTATGATCCCCTCTGATTGCGAGGGTTAACCAGCCACTCGCTATTAACACATGACCGTGGCTTCTCGCCGTTCAAAACGCGTTTCACTTCCAGGGCACCCTTCCTGCGCAGTTCTTCCCAGGCCTCCTTGCAGAAAAAGGCGGAGTGAGGGGTAAGGGTGAAGCGGTGCTTGATCCAGGCCTCACCTGCCTTCCAGGCCCGTATCAGCGGGTCGCTGTCAGGGGGCGGTTCTGTTGGCCAGACATCTACTCCGGCAGCAGATACGTGGCCGCTTTTCAAGGCGTCGTGGAGTGCAACCGGATCAACAATTTTACCGCGGGCAGTGTTGATAAATATCGAACCGGGTTTCATGGCCATAAAAAAATCTCTCCCTGCCATGCCTGTTGTTTCATCAGTGAGTGGTGTATGGATTGAAACAACATCCGATTTTGCCAGAAGTTCATTCAATGCATAGCACCGGCCTATGTCCAGAGCTTTATCAACACCTTCCTTGAGGTAGGGATCGTAAAAGAGCACCTTCATTCCCAGTCCCCTGGCTCTCATTGTGACAGAGGTGCCTATGCGGCCCAGCCCGATGATACCCATGGTGGAACCGGATAAGCGTTTCAAGGTGGTAGCTACATTTACCCAGCTCCATTGGTTAGTGAGCACCGAGTCAGAATAGGCAAATATCCCGCGGGAGAAACTCAATAAAAGGGCGATGGCATGGTCTGCAACATCGGTGGTGCCGTAGTCAGGCACATTCGCGACGATGATGCCCATCTCGCCGGCGGCTCTCAGATCGACGTTATCAAAACCTACACCGATGCGGATGAGGATTTTGCAGTGATGCAGCTCTTTAATTAATTCTGCCGTGTAGTGCAGGGTATGCCAGGCCATGATGGCATCGGCACTACGCCAGACATCCATCGGAATGTCATCCACTTTTGACACCGTCGGGGTCGTCATCTGAAATTGCTCATCGAATATGGCCATCTCAAGATCTGGATTGCTGATTACATCGGGCATCAAAACCCTGTATTTATTCTTGTTCACTGTTCATCCCCCAGTTCACTGTTATTTTCCACCATCCTGCAGTCATCGGAGAGCTGCCACGTTTTACCTGCAGAATGTGATTCCATCTTCAGGATCACATCCATACCAGAGAAACCGCAGCCTGAGTATCAATATTTCAAGGTAGGGGCAAGGAGGCTCAGGTTTGTGGCTTCGAGAGGAATGCCTATTTTCAACCCGGCATTGATGGATATATCACCAAGGTAATAGTATTCCATGATCTTGGACCAGACAGAATCCCTCAGGGCCATATCTTCGCTCGTGAAGGGTTCATTCTGACTCCTCTCGACGACGGTGCAATATAATTTGAGCCAGTTGAGGCCGGCATCCCTTATCAGACCAAACAACTCCTTTTCCGTTGGCATATGAATGCCCACCGCCCCATTGACCGGCTTTGCCCACTGCTCCAGCTTGTAGATGTTTTCCTCCTTCTTCCGCAGGGCCTGGAAATCTGCCCCATGCCTTTCGACAATCTTCCTGATCTCTGCATCCAAAAACCGGAGATGCTCTTCCCGTGCGGCAACGGGCGCTACGTCCACCATGCCGGAAAAGAAGGTTTTATCTCCCGATACCATGTGCTCCTGCACGAAGAGGAGGATCGGCACCTTGGGGTTGGCAGGATATGCCTTGGCCTGTATCGTGTCGAACTGGGTATCCTCTCCGGTATAAGGGTGCTTGGTAAAAAGTTTTACCCGCGAGAACGTTGCCTTTTCCAGCACCTTACCCCGAACGACGTTCACCTCCCAGCTTCCCGAGGGGAAATCAAACTTCCTGTGCTCCACCTGACTGGTATTGTTCAACCTTTTGAAACCCTCAAGAGCTGTCTCCTGAGCAGCAATCTTATACTCATTCACGTCCATGACTCTCCTCCTCCATCTGTTTTCGTTATTGTATTTTGTCCCTGCTCATCATATCCGTGAGAAAACCTCTGTCAATGGGAAACTCTGCTCCCAAAAGTCTTCTTACGCTTTACCCTTTGTGATTCACCTGTAACAATTCTTCTGCGGAGACCTGGTCAAATCGTTCTATCTTTGTGGCAAGTGCCGGCCGGTCCATCTTTATCTGCCCGATGAGCGACTTCAAGGCCCCTATGGTAGTCTCTTTCGAAGAGTGCTCGTTTACATATCCCTTATACCTCTCCTTCTCCGTGAGGCTGAAGAGATAATCTAACTCCTCATCCTCCAGCACGTGGAGGCCGAAGCCCTGCAGTGCAGCTTCAATAGCGCCGGGTTGGTTGTACCCGTAGGTCTTTTTCCAGAATGCTATGTAATCCTCAAGACCCTTTCCCTTCTTGAGAAAGTTTGCAATTGCAACCGAAGCCTCATACCCATACATCAGGGCACCCTGGACATAGACCTCAATATAGCTTGCGGCATCCCCGACGATGAGAATCCTCCCTGCAATGGGCTCCTGGATTGGCGTGTAAAACTTCAGCACTGCTGAAACGGTTTTTACTATCTTTGCCTTCTGAAACCAGGAGAAACAGGCACCGTTTTCCAGGAACCACTGTATGTCTCCCTGCAATGATCTTCTTTTAACAGCCGGAAGACCGTAGGTCAGCTCATACACTGGCGGGCCACTTTTCTGTGGTTTAGGGAAAAAATATATCTGACCCATCCTCGATGGTGTATGTCCTTTGCCAACAAACACCATCCAGGCAGGGGGATAGGGACACTCTACACCTTCCAGAAAGTATGAGAGTACCTGCATGGTTCCAAAGTGTCTCCTTGTTTTATTCAAGCCGAGATTATCGACGATCCTGGAATTCACCCCATCAGCCGCGATAGCTGTTTTTGCAGTGATCTCAAAGGTCCTGTCGTTTTGCTCAACGGTGACTCTCACCTGGTTCGTAAGATTTTCAGCCTTGATCGCTTGAGCAGGATTCACGACATCTACCCCTAACGTTTGGGCTCTCTCTAATAATCCCTCGAGGATGCATTCCTTGTTCATGGCAATGGCAACGGGATCTTCATTCCTCTCAACGATGAACTTGTAACCCTTTGGTGAAAACTTGATCATCTGTTTCAGGGGGATGGAGGTCCCATGATAAGGAACGGAAAAATCTGTGCGGTGAAATACGATTTTCTCTTTCTCAAGGGTTACAAATTCCCCGTGAGTACCCGGCTCATTGATAAGCATTGTGCAACAGGAGCGGTAAATAGAGGTAATCTCTTTTTTTCTCTCAATGAGGACGACTTTAAGACCTTCCTGAGCTGCTGTGACTGCAGCCATCAGTCCTGCCGGACCTGCCCCGACAACAGCAAGGTCATACTCTTTACCCATCTGCTTCCTCCTTCAGCCGTACAGGGCTATGTACAGATGCTTCCGGGAGCAGGAAGCACCGCTCTTACTTTCTCGAAAGCACAGAGTCAATTGCCTGGTAAAGGGCCTCAATCACGTTCTTCTGATATTTTCCCACGGGGAGGCCGTTGTAAATAACATGGGTCTTACCCTGGATCATCTCCCTGGTATAGGGAACAGACCAGTCAGGGTAATCCACGGGCACTTCTACATCATACTGGTCAAAGTTTTCATAGCATTTCCTCGCATGGTGCATTAGGGTGTCTGAATTTTCTGCGAAGAACTCTACGGGGAGGCCGATGGCGTAGTCATATCCATCATTGATAGCCGACCAGTAGGCGCGGTTGGTGCTCAGATATTTTTGCTTGGGGTCCCAGATTGGATCGGAAAATTCATCCTGGCAGATTACCACCTTTGTCCGTTTAAATTTATAGTTTTTCAGCAGCTTCTTGCAATCTTCAAAGAGCTTATCCCGGTACGCCGGTGCTAATTCCAGCCATGCCTCCCATTGAAATGCGTCCCAGGGCATGCCGTGGACGGTAACTGCAACCAGGACATCCGATCCTTCGGGGATGGTGTCTAACCTGTCCTTGAGCATCTCGAGAAATGCCTGGCGCAGGGGCTGAAAGTTCCCCATCTGGGGGGCAATAATTACCTTCACATGCTTGCCCGGATGCTCTTTTTCCCACTCTTCAATGTATTCGAAGCTGTGCCGGAAACTGGAATTGAATTCTTCAAAGTGGGAGTATATGGCCATGGGAGCAGCAATGACGATGGTTTCGCATCCGGAATCCAGCATTTCATGAAGCTTTGCCTGCATATCGTGGAGAAAAAGACTGGAGGCAGCACGGAATTCCATGGCGGGATACTTCTGCTTGAGGCGGTCAAAGGCGCCGTTGATTAACGCAAAACTCCCTTTCCAGTGGGGGGACTTCTTCTGGGCAATACCGCTGCCGTAATAGTAGAGCTTTGAATAATTGGCCATTTTGCCGACAAGCGTGGGCTCCCCGCTTTTGCGTCCCTTATAGCGAAAGTAGCCGTGGTCAAGATAGAGCATCTTGGAAGGTGGTACCCAGGTGAGATCTCCCCTTCTGTATTTTTCCATCCAGGGAAAGCCGTCACGATCCTTGTCATTGCCAAAGGCATCTTCCAGGTGGTGAGGGGTAAATTCTTCGCGGGCATGAGTATGAGCTGGATCTAAGAGAGCTACACCGCTGTCAATCAGGGCAAATATTCTGAACGGCCAGGGAACCACCTGGTTGAAGACTTTGTACGTGACGTTATAAAACATCTCGTGGCTGTGGTCTTCTGTCATGATCAGCGAGGTGGCAAACACTCCTACCTTTCCCTTGGGCACCATGTCCTGTGTCTTGTAGTATGCAAAATAGTCGGGCTTGGGTCTCTGGTTTTTATATTTGTAGAGGCCGTAGCCAAAAACGATAATAGCAACAACTGCTGTTACAAGAATGATCAGGATGGTCATTGTTCCTCCCTCTTGGTGCGGTTCATCAAAGATTTCAGCCTGCTGACTCCCCTTTTATTCTCCCCAGCCTGCGGTTAAGAATAAAAGTTTCCAAAAGCGTTATCATGACTCAGGATTTTATTCAAGACTTTTTAGTGAATGAAAGCTCTGAAAAACTACAGAAATATTTTCTTAAATATTCTTTCTCTTTTTCATTTTTTATGTTAAAAGCCGTTCTTAAAATTAAAGGAGCTGGATATGGAGAGATTTGCTGAATTTTGCATAAGGAGGAGAAATCTCCTTTTAGGTATCATGCTGCTCTGCACCCTCTTCTTTGGCTACAAAGTTGCTCAGCTTAAGGTTGTCACTGTCTTTGATGACCTCCTGCCCCAGGGCCATGAATACATCAAGGTACACAATAAATTTCGCAAACTCTTTGGCGGTGCAAATCAGGTAACTATTATCGTGCAGGTAAAGAAGGGGGACATCTTCAATAAGGTTACGCTTGGGAAGATCAAGTATATCTCTGAAGAACTCTACAAAGTCCCGGGAGTTGACAGGTTTAAAATACTTTCCATTGCTGTGCGAAAGATGAAGAGGTTCGTGATGGACGCAGAGGGCTTCAAGATTGTCCCGGTAATGATAGATATCCCCCAGACTGATAAAGCAATGAAGGCCTTGAGACTCTCTATCTATAGAAATGAGATGTGCTACGGGCCCTTTGTTTCTTTCGACAGCAAAAAAGCGATGATCACCGCTGACTTCTTTGAAGAAGACCTTGACTACAAGGTGGTCTTTAAAGAGCTCCAGCGGATCCGGAAAGCAGCGGAAGACGAAAACAATATCATTGCCATAGCCGGCGAGCCCATGCACCTCGGTTACGTGAGGGAGAATGTGCAGAGGGTTAATCTCATCATGATTGGCACTGTCCTCATCATCCTGGTTATCCAGTACCTTTACTTCAAGTCCAAGAGGGGGGTGATTATCCCTGTTTTCACTGCCGCCATCAGCGGTATCTGGGGACTGGGATTTATGTCCCTCATGGGATACAATCTTGATCCCCTTATTCTCGTTCTGCCCTTTCTCATCTCTCTCATGACTGCCCGTCACTCCATGCAACTCTGTGCACGCTTCCTCGAGGAATATAGTTCAGGGAAAGATGTTAAAGCCTCATCCCAGATTATCATCTCATCCATGTTCATACCCGGGTTAACCTCGATTATCACCGATTGCCTGGGCATTGCCCTGGTTGCCCTCGCCCCCATCCCCATTCTCCAGAAGATTGCGATCTCGTGTGCCTTCTGGTCAATTGCTTCCGTTATCATCGCCCTGATCCTCACCCCCCTTCTCCTCTCCTGCATTCCTGAATCCAAGAGGCTTGCCATCCAGTTACAGGAGATAGAGAAGAAGAAAGAACAATCGTTCCTGGACAGAGGTCTTCCCCATCTGGGGAGCTGGCTGGTAGGAAAAGGGAAATGGGTGGTAGTCTCTGTCAGCATATTGGTTACCATCTGGGGAGCTTTCTATGCTGACAGGTTACAGGTGGGGGATATGATCCCCGGCTCAGCCCTGCTCTGGCCTTTCCATAGGTACAATGTCGATTCCTTCCGCATAAGCTTTGCCATGCCGGTGCTCTGCCCTCTCTATGTCCTCATAGAAGGTGATAGCAGGCTCGCAATCGACAATCCAGATGTGGCAAGAGAAATCTATAAATTTCAAAGATTCATTAGAGATGCCTTTATACAAACAGGGAGGGTGATGTTCAGCCAATCCCTTGTTTCTACCTTCCCCGCAATGCAGTATGTTATGAAAGAAGGAAATCCAAACTGGTACTTCTTTCCCATAACAGATAAAGAGGTTGCATACAATTTTTGGACGGTCATCTATGATTGGGAGCCAGGGGATGTAGACAAGTTCATTGACAGTAATGACCAGCATACGAACATCGTCATCTTCTGCCGTGACAAGACCGGGGAGACCATAAAGCTGGTGATGGAAAAGATTAAAGAGTACATCACCAGCCATTCTGACCTGGGGAGGAAGGTGAAGAATGTCCACTACCGTCTTGCAGGAGGTGCGATCGGGGTTCAGGCAGCAGTGAACGAGGTGATAAACCAATCCCAGATGTGGAATCTGATTCTTGCACTGGGTGGTGTCTTCTTCTGTGTGATGATTCAGTACCGTTCCATCGCAGCCGGATTGATTTTGACCATCCCCCTCTGCATCTCCAATCTGATAGCCTTTGCCCTCATGGGCATTTATCAGGTTGGACTCACCGTCAGTACCTATCCAGTCTCTTCTATAGGTGTAGGGCTGGGGGTAGACTATGGCATATATTTCCTTTCCCGCTTGGTGGAGGAAAAAAAGCTGACAGATGATATCAACGAGGCTATCATCAACACGTTAAAGAGCAATGGAAAGTCCATTGTTGCAATTGCTACCACCCTGACCGTTGGCCTCATATTCTGGATATTCTCCAGTCTGAAATTTCAGGCACAGATGGGCGCACTGCTGGCAGTCCTTCTCTTCTTAAATATGCTTGGTGCTTTACTCCTCGTTCCCAGTCTGGTGGCAATCTTCAGACCGAGATTTGTGACAAGGATTAAAAAGTCCTGATTTCACAGAGAAGGAAAGCGCTGTCGTAAGCGGAGGCTGTTGCTATCGGCTATACTGGATATCAGCACCGGGAAATACTGCTACCTTTGCATTGGCATCGCCTGAATTTTTAAAAATCGCAAGAACGTCATCCCAG
>Ga0315275_10004214_pt1 | contig 13404 bp, 6 predicted proteins | sample YL17G03_0_MG_FD_205557 | JGI IMG/M metagenome (GOLD analysis project Ga0315275, IMG submission 205557) | Sediment microbial communities from Yellowstone Lake, YNP, Wyoming, USA - YL17G03_0 | ecosystem: Environmental > Aquatic > Freshwater > Lake > Sediment | place: USA: Wyoming | collected... | reverse complement strand
CCAGTCCGAGCACGGGGAAGTTCCCGGTGCCAGCGGTGGCGGTGAACGCCTTGATGCTGGCCCCCTTCACTCCCATGAGGCCGGCGCACATCTCGGTGACCTTCATCGAGACGGTCGTGCTGGCGGCGACTGTGAGGGTGGTGTTAGCCATGCGTCACCTCTCAGACCCAGGTCAGGCTGGTGATGGCGGCGTGGGCCGTGCCGGGGTCGATGACCATGAGGGTCTCTTCTCCGAGCGTCCTCTGATACCACATGTCATCGCCGTTCGGGGCCGGGGTCCCCTTGCCCCACTCTTCCTTCGTGTAGGGACGGAAGGTCATCGGCCTGATCTTCTCGGGCTGGAGGATGAAGACGTCGTTCTTCATCACCATCGGCTCGGCGATGATCTCGGCCGTGAAGCCGAGCGTCGACTTGAACATGGTGATCTCGCGGCCGACCTGCTCGGTGGCGAGGACGGTGCGCACCTTGTCGACGTCCCAGCTTGCGATGACGTCCTTGAGGACGGCACTGGTGACGATCTTGTACGGCTCCGAGGGGTCGGCACCGTTGTTGAAGAGCTTGATGAACAGCGCGTTGATGGCGTTGTAGGTCAGGGTCGTGGTCGTGTAGTCGACCAGCGGGTTCGTGGTGACCACGTTGTCGACGATGAAGTCGAGGATGCCCTTGGAGTTGCGGATCACGGTGTCCGAACCCACGGCGGTCGTGGAGTTGAAGCCGTAGAGGAACATCGAGGCACGCTTGTTCTTCAGCGAAATCAGCTCGCGCTGCCACTGCCGCTCGACCTCGGAGTCGACGACCTCCATCGCCCGCGCCTTCTGCGAGCCGGTGAGCTGCATCTTCATGCCGAGGATGGCGGTGTAGTTCTCCAGGATCGAGTCGGCCGAGTAGAGGTTCGGGTCGGCCGAGGCCACCGAGCCTTCCTGGAGGGGCGTGTAGAGGATGCGGAAGACGTCGGTGTTGCCGTGCAGGAGCGAACCGGCACCGGCGTTGAAGGCACCGGCGTCACGCACGACCGAGGCCGCGCCGCCACCGGCGACCGTGACCTGGAGAATCTCGTTGCGGGTGTCGCCGTAGCCCTCGGGGGAGACGTCGCACTGCGTGGCGCGGCTGACGTTCATCAGCAGGGTGCCGGGCATGAGGAAGGGCTGCTCGGCTGCGGAGACCGTGAGGTTCTGGTTGGAGGCCGAACCGTTGAGATCGGTTCCGGTCGTCGCGGTCACGGTCTGGACCGGAGCCGCGAGGCTGATCCACTCGTGACGCTGCTGCTTCTCGGTCGTGCCGGCGGGGGCCAGCACCTCCTGGAAGCGGGACTTGGCGAACATCGCGTCCAGAAGCACGTTGTGGACGCTGCGTCCTTGGGTTCGGTCGGTGATGTCGAAGGACGCGAAACTGGGGGCGGTCGGGAGTGCCACTACTCACCTCTTTTCAGGGTACGTTTGCTCGGTTCACCGGCGAAGGATGAGCCATTCGCCTCGGGCAAAGCCACCATCTGACGAGGTGAGCTTGCTCTATCTCAGCGGGTCACCCCGCGTGGTCTACTCTCGCGAAGCCTCGGTCTCGGCGGGGAGCTTGTTCCACGCCTCGAAGGCAGCGTGCATGTCACCCTCGCGGGTCTTCTTGCGCAGGCTGTCGAAGTACTGCTGCGGGGTGACCTCGTCCGAGACACCCCTGCCGCCCGAGATCGGCCCGACGCCGTACTGCTCCTTGGCGATCTTCTCGGCCTGCTCCTCGGCTTGGGGGGCGGTGAGCGCGGCCAGCTCGTTGGCCTTCACCATCGCCAGCTCCATCTTCGCCTTGAGCTGCTCGGGAGTCTCGTCCTTGGTGGTCAGCGTGGCGAGGATGCGCTGCGCGTCCTCGGAGGCGCTGGCCTTGAAGCGGTCGTACATCTCGTCGGTCTTTCTCTCCTGCGCCAGCGCATCGACCTTCTTCTCCAGACGCTCGACGGCCGGGGTCTCGTCAGGCTCCTCGGCTTCCTCCTCGGCGTCGGGACCCTGCATGTCGGTGAGCCACTTCCCGAAGGCTTCCTCTTCGGTGGCTACGGTCTCTTCCTCGGCCATGTCTTTCTCCTCGGTGGGTTCCGATGCAGCTATCGTACCTCAGCACGCAATCAGATCAGCGGGTTGACGAGCTTGCCGCCCTTCGACATCGAGGTGTCGAAGCCCTTCTGCGTGCCACTGAGGAAGGAACCGCGCACCTCGAACGCCTTGCTCAGGCGGCTGCGCAGGTCCTGGGCCTGCTGGTCGGTGCCCATCGTCGCGCTCTTGACCTGTCCGGTGTCCATCGCCTTGCCCTGGAACCAGCCTAGCGAGGACCCCTGCTGGTACTGCTGCTTGAGGTTCGCGCCGAACTCCTCCATGCCCTGCTTCGAGGCGTACCGGCTACGGAAGAAGGTCCGGTAGTAGTCATCGGGAGCCTCGATGCCGAGCGCCTTGTAGCTCTGCTTCACCGTGTCGAGGTACTGCTTGTAGAGCATCGGGTTGGCTTCGGCGACGACACTGATGTCGGCGTTCTTCGAGTACGCCTTCCAGTAGGGGTTGGCCTTGTTCCAGCGCGCCGTCTGCGTGATGTGCCCGTAGAGCGACTCGGCCCCGGCACCCTTCTGCAGGCCGATGCCGTTCCTCAGATACCAGAGCGCCTGCTGCTTGTAGAAGTTGCTCTTCATGAGCTGGGCTTGCCGGGCCTTGTCGGCGAGGCCGGGGAAGAGAATCTTCATCGTGCGGTTGAACTCAGGGAGGAGCTGGCTCGCCTCGACCGACCTCCAGTACTTGGGGTCCTTGAGGCGGACCTGCATCCTCCAGTAGGCGATGCTCCAGTTGTTCGCCTTCGCCTGCCCGAGCAGGGACGCCGGGGGGTCTCCTTGGGGGAAGAAGTTGATCCGGTAGTCCTGGATGTAGGGCGAGAGGCCGGGGTTCGCCGCGCCACCCCCGCCACCACCACCCCCGCCATCGCTAGGACCGGCCGGGGCAGCGGGCTTGGGCGTCGTGGGAGCGGGAAGCTCGGGCTGGTTGGTGGGCGAGCTGTCGTAGCCGAGGTCACCGGGGAGGCGACCTTCCTCGTCCTTGAGCCACGCCAGCGGATCGTATGGAGCCACGGTCATCTCTCACCTCCCTTTCAGTAGGTGTACCAGTCGAGGAACTTGTACCCGAAGTTCGTGTCCGAGGCGAACCATGCACCCAGCTCGCGGGCGAAGTCGGGGGAGAACTTGCGCAGCCGCTCGACCGTGCGGTTGAGCGCCTTGACGTGCTGCTGCCCGTACTTGCTCTGCGCCGAGTTCATCGGCGCGTTGTAGTAGTCCGAGTAGGTGGTGCGCATGTCGTTCCTGCGCCACTTCGCCTCGGCGAGGAGGAAGCTCCACGCGGCGACCCGCATCAGCTCGGTCTTCTGCGCCCCCTCGTAGGACTCCCAGTCGACCTTCTGCCACGCCTTGTCTATCGAGCGTGTCTCGGGGGCGTCCTTCGTCAGTTCGCGCTTCACGGTGCGCATGAAGGCGTCGTAGGTCGCTTGCTTGGCCACCGCCGTCGTCCCGGTCCCCATGCTGGTCACCTTGGGGGTGAGCACGAAGGGGATGGCGATGAGACGGTCGGCGACCCCGCCGGCGATGATGGCCCCGCCCTTGACGCCCTTGAGGACCCGGTCGCGGTTCGCCCAGTAGGCGACCATCGCCGCCTTGTACTCGCTGGTCCCCGAACCGAGAGCCTTGGCCTCGTTGTACTGACGGTTGAGTTCCATCTGGATGGCGTCGAGCTTGGGGGAGGCCGGGATGCCCACCGTGTTCAAGGTCTGCGAGCCGATGAAGTACCACTGCTTGCCGCCCGCCGAGTCGATGACCGCCTTGAACACCTTGTCGCGCTGCTCGACCTTGGCGAGGTTGAGCTGGTCGACGTAGGGCGTCTCGGTGAGGAACTTCTTCGCCAGCTTGGGGTCGGGTATCCACTTCGCGAGGTCGAGAGCGCGGAGCGCATCATCGACGGCGAGGTCCTTGGGCTTCACCCGGCCCCACTTGTTGCCCTTGACCGCCTCCAGCGCCCCCATGCTTTCGGGGTACGCTTGGTCGGCGTACTTGTCGAAGAAGATGTTCGCCATCGCGTAGACGTTGTAGTCGACCGGGTTGAGTCCGCTGGCCGCGAGGAGGCTCGGCCAAACTCCCCAATCCTGGTTCGGGTTCTCGAAGGCGAACATCAGGCGGTCGTAGTCCCAGCCCTGCGTCTTGGCGGCGTACTTGGCCGTCTTGTCGGCCCACTTCAGCGCCCGCTGAATCTTGGCGATGGTTCGCTTGCGTGCCTCGGCGCGCGGGGCGTCCCCGGCGTAGCGCACGCCGCCGCTGCGCCACTCGGTCTCGACGTAGGTCCCGCCGTGGATGTCGACGTAGAGGTTGTGGATCGCTGCCTCAAGGTCGCCCTCGGACTTCCAGCTCACCTTGCCGTTGGTGAACTGCTGCTGCCAGTCGTAGCCGTCGAAGGAGGCTCCCTTGGTATCGTAGTTGTAGGGGCTCACCCAGAACTTGAGCATGTCCTTGTTCTTCGGGTCGAGCTTGAGCGCGACCCGCTCCTCGGCGGAGGCATCGTAGTAGGCGAGGAAGCGGTCGACCCACGGGTTGTCCTCACGCACCTTCGCTGCCGCCGTGGTGTTGCCCTTGGCGGTGGCGTCGTAGTACTTGAAGAGAAGGTCGTTCTTCTGCGCGACCTCGGCGGGCGAGTAGCTCACCGTGGTCGGGTTCGGCATCTGCTTCATGATCTCGGCGAACATCGCCTCGGGGTGCGCCCCGAGCTGGGCACCGAAGAACGAGGTCCACCACCAGGGTTCGTCGCGGTGCAGTTCGCCCTCGGTGTAGTGGAGCTGGCCGAGCATCGCGTTGATGGACGCCTTGCGCAGGCGGTCGGGGTCGCCGAAGAGGGTGACGAGGGTGTCGCCGAGGGGGCCACCCTTGTCGTAGTCGGCCCACCCGGTGATGCCGTAGAGGAGACGCGCCTGCCGCGAGAAAGGGGCCATGCGTCCCGAGAGACCGGCCATCATGGCGACGTCGCCGTAGTCCTCGGGGTCGCCGCCCAGTGCGCTGATCAGGGTCCGCGCTCCGCCCGTGACGAGGAAGCTCGCCTGCGGGAGGTTGCTCTTGATGATGCCGCCCAGGCCCGTCCCTGCGTTCTCGTCGGTGGCGGCGAAGAAGGGGACTCCGGGGACGAAGACCTGATAGTCGCCGATGTTGAGGAACTGGTCGGGCATGAACTGCCGGTAGGCTTGCGTGTAGGTGGTGATGGCGAGCGGGTGCTTGAAGAAGGTCGCTCCCCAGTACTGCCAGAACTGACGGTAGGCGTTGCCGAAGGGGATCAGGTTGCGCGTCATGTCCTCGAACATCGTCGAGGAGCGCGAGTAGGTCACCTTGTTGGCGTAGCGCATCGCCCTCTCGGCGGCGAGCTGGTGCAGCTCCTCCAGACCATCGGCGGTCTTGGCAAGCTTCGGGCTGCGCAGCAGCTCGGCGTCGCGCTCCATGTAGTAGCGGTCACTGAACACGACCTCGCGCATCCAGTTGCTCATCGCCCCGAGGAGCTGCAGCGACCCCGCCCTTCGGCTCTCGGTGAAGGGAACCCTGACACCGTTGTAGACGTAGTGGAAGGGGTTCGCCTTGACGAGCATGTTGAGGGGGTTCGAGTTGGCCCCGACGAACGCCGCCTCGGGCGCGTTGACCGGCCAGAGGTACTCGTCGGGGACACGCTTGAGGGCTTCGATGTCGGCGACCCTGGAGGTCATCGCCTGGCGCAGTTCGACGTTCCTTGAGATCGCCTCCATGCGGTCCTGCCAGAGTCCGCACCACTCGTCGAAGGCGACCTTGTCGACGCCCTTGTTCCCGTAGCGGTAGGTGTCTTCGAGGAAGGTTCTGATGTCGCGCGAGAGGTCGGTCCCCTCGCCCATCAGCTCCTCGATGAACACCTTGATGTCGCCCGGCTTCTCGGGGAAGGTGCCGCCGTTGCGTTCCACGAGGCGCTGTACGATGGGCTCGTTGGCCCAGCTCTTGAGGTCCTGAGCGAGGTACTCGTAGTACCTCGGGTGGGTGCCCTTGAAGACCAGCACCCAGCTCCCCGACTCCGAGGCCGTCCAGTCGTAGGCCATCTTGTCGTGCAGCTCGGCGCGGAGAGGGGTCATGTCGATGCCGAGGTTCTTCTCCATCTTGGAGAGCGGAGAGCGGTAGTGCAGCCGCCCCCCCTCCAAGGACAGAGGGAGCATCTTGCCGCGCATCCGGCCGATGGTCCCCTCAGGGATGAGCCGGATGAACTCGTCGCCGATGTTCACGCGGATAGGGAAGCCGAGGGAAGCCATGACGGTCTCCTTGAAGATCGTCATGAGGGGCTGGAAGACGGCTTGGTCGAAGATGGCCGCGCCACGGCTCGCTGGTCCCGCCATATAGGAGGCGAGGATACGCGGGTTGTGGCGGAACTGGATGCTCCCCCGGAGCTGACCCATTTTGACCGGGACCGGGACGGTGTAGTCGTTGAGCACGTCGTGGGCACCGTTCAGGGCCTTGCGCTGCGCCTTTGAGAGGCTCTCCCACCCCACGTCGGCGAGGCCCTCGACCACGTCGATGGCATCGGCCACGCGAAGGACCTCTTCCTCGCCCTTGGTGACTGCATCCTGCAGACGGCCCTTCTCGGACTTCGTCTTGACGCCGGAATCCTCAACGTGCTTCTCAAGCTCTGCCTTGGCCTCTTCGAGGCGCTTGTAGGCGGTTGCGCGAGCCTTGCCGGGGGAGGTGACGAAGGAACCCTCCGCTCCGGCCTGCGCAGTCCCTACGCCATGGTAGGCGACCTTGCCGCCGGTCATGATGGCCCGGCCCTGCATCCGGTGGTAGAGGCGGGTGTACGTCTGCAGGGGCTTGAGCGAACCGTCCCTGGCGATGATGTTGGCCTCTATCTCGTCGTCGAGTTCCTGAATGATCCTCTGGACCTTGTTGGGGTTGTCCTCCTCCCAGATGCGGCGACGGTACTCGCGCACCTTCGCCCAAGACTCATCGGTCATCTTGGAGAGGCCCATCTTGGTGGCGACCATGTAGTTGTAGGACGCCCCCGTCTTGGCGTGGATGGGGTGCGTCTTGCCGTACAGGCTGGGGGTGATGAAGAAGCGCAGCATGTTCTTCTTGCCGAACCCGGTACGGTAGGCGTGCTGGCGCATGTTCTTGATCATCGCCGCCGCGCCACCGTCGATCTCGATGCCGTGCTCGTCGCGGAGCTTGGCGAGCAGGGGCTCGACCTTGTCCGGGTCGGTCTCAGCGGCGATCTTGCGGACGAGGTCGCGTGCCCCGGCGTTGGTGTCGGGGACCTCGTACATCTCGGCGATCCACGAGGGGTCGTCGACCTTCGCCATGACCTCGGCGTTGTTGCGGAAGAGGACGTTATACATGGGCTGCATGTACTCGGGGACCGACGGCCCGCCAAGGACCGGGGGTTCGGTCGGGATGCGCGGTTCGGGAAGCGCCTCACGGGTCTCATCAAGGAGGTTCCGGTATCTGTCGAAGAGGGCGCGCACCTCGGGGGTCGCGTGCCGCGCCGTGCGGCGTCCCCGGATGTTCTCCCACAGGGTGACGAGCCAGTTCGTGAAGGTGCGCATGAGTGGCTTGTACTCGACCGCCTTGAGAGTGCCCTTCTCGACGTACTCGGAGAAGTACTCACCGAACGCCTTGGCGAACTTCTCCTCGGCCGCCCGCGTCCAAGCCTCGCCCTCCTTGAGCCCTGCCCACTCGCGCGCCATCGCGTTGTCCTTGGCGCTCAGCGTGCGGCGGAAGATGTGCCCCAGCTCGTGAGTCATCTCCACCGGGCCGGGACTCTTGAGGGCGCGTATCAGGGCGCGACCGTCGGCGATGAACTGCACCGATGCCTTGCCCGGCCCGGTGTCCTTCATGGCCCCCGCGAGGCGCTTGCCGACGAAGACGTCGGTGGCTTCCCCGGCGTAGCGCGCATTGGTCGCCGCAAGGATGGCGTAGCGTTCTACCTGCTCAGCGTCGAGCTTGCCCTCGGTAGCCTTCTCGACCTGCGTGATCCACTGTTCGAGGGTGCGCGGGGGGGCCGGCCGGGGACGGGGGACGAGCGCGTCGACGAACTCGCCGATGTTCTCGCCCGAGACGGTGTAGAGGGTGCGCCCGTCGGCGGTCTTTGACTTCTTGTCGAGCGCCATGCCAGTCTGCTCCGCCGCCCTGACGATGGCCCCCGCCTTCCCCCTTCTCACGCCCTGCGGAAAGTCGACGAGCTTGAACTCGATGTAGGGTTCGACGCCCTTGGCCGGGTGGCCCTTGGGGTGCCCCGCGCCCCCGGCGTGCGAGCCGTAGGTGGGGAACTCGCCGTCGTTGAGGCGCTGGACATAGGAGGGGAAGTCGCCCGCGCCGACGTCGACCTCGACGGGTCCAGCGGGAGTCTCGACTGGAGCGACCTCGACGCCCTGCTCGGTCTTGGTGACCGGCTTAGACTTCTCATTCCAGCGAGCGAGCAGTTCCTCGTAGTGGACATCGACGACCATCTCGTTGCGCCAGTCCTGCCACGAGTCGTAGCCGCGCTTCTTGGCCTCGGCCTGCTGCTGACGCTTGGTTCCGTACTTCTCTTTAAGGAACTTGTCCTCGAATGTCGGGTCAACGTCCCAGGGGTCTCCCTCGACAACCTTCGGCTTCTCGGCCAGTAGGCGGTCGCGGGCCTCCTCCAGCGGGGCGAGTCCCTCGCGGGAGAGTTCCTCGGCGGTCCTCTGCTTGGGAGCGAGTTCCTCCTTGCTCAGAAGCTCGTCGAGCTGACCGTAGAGGACCCGGTGCTCCTCGGTCGCCTTCTCAAGTGCCGAGACGGCCCTCTTGCCGGGGGCCTTCGCTTTGCGAGTCGGCTGTTGCTGGAGGAACTCCCAGAGTGAGTCGTAACTGTCGCTGAACCTGCCGGGGAACTCGCTGGAGAGCATCTGTTGCAGTTCGTCATAAGACCTGCCGCCCTTGCGCGCGAGATGGCGGTGGGTGAGCTGGTTCTCGGCAAGCGAGGCACTCTTCTCCCAGTAGGGCGAGGTGCTCGACTTGATGCCGCCCAGCTCTGAGATGTAGGACATGATGAAGGCGTCGTCGTAGGCGGTCGCCTCCGGTGCCTCCATGAAACCCTGCGAGGAGAGCTGAGGGTGCTCCGCCTCAAGCTCGTCGATGCGCCCGATGAGTTCCCCAGCCTTGGCGCGATCCGCGTCGGAGAGCCAGTCAAGACTGGCGGTGTCGATGTCGACGTAGCGCAGGGTGTCGGGGCCGGCCATCTCGGCTGCGGGCGCGGCCTTGCGCGCACGGAAGAACTCCTCGGCGGAGTGCGCCGCTTGGAAGCCCCGCGCTCCGGCTCCGCTGACGACGGGACGGCCCATCGCGTCGAGCTTGGCCCCGAGGAAGAACTGCACCCCGAGCCACGCTGCGTCGCCTGAGTCGCTCGCCCACTGAGGCGTGTAGCCGTACTCGTCGACGGCCAGCTTCTGCGCCATGTCCTTGAGCGGGTTCTGCCCCCAGTTCTCCTGCAAGCCCTCGATCCAGCGCGAACCGTCGATGAAGTTGCCCCAATGGTAGTTCCAGAAGGCCCACTGCTCGCCTCGGTCGGGAGTTTCAAGCAGGCCCGCCTTGACGAGGCGCACGTACTCGTCAACGCTGTCGACGCCCGCTTCGTCCAGACTCGGGAGCGTGGAGGTCGAGATGTCGTAGGCGGTCGAGAGTCCGTCGCCGATGCCGATGAGGGGGGCCATGAGGACCGTCATCCCCTGATGTGCGGCCCAGCCCACGGGGGCGGCGATGGGGTGCAGCCACTTGTTCTTCTCGGCGAAGTTCATCATCTTCCCCGGAGCGCCCATGATCAGCTCGGCGATCTTCAGCGGGGTCAGGGTCTCTTCCTCGTAGATCGCCCGCTCGCTGGCGGGGAGGCGGTCGGGGCCGAACTTCGTGGCGAAGGTGGCCCGCGCCGCCGAGGCCGACTGGCCGACCGGCCGACCGAACATCCAACTGTCGAAGAGGATGCCCCTCGACGTCTCGTTCTCGGTCGCCCGCAGGGCGTCGAAGACCCCCTCGATGGTCTTGCCGTTGTGCCAGTCGGGCATCGGCACGCCGAGCTTCTTCCCCATGTCCTCCCATGCCTCGCGGGAGAACGGACGTTGGCGCATGTACTCGAAGACCTGACGGGCGTTGGCCTGATCTTGGTCCTGCCCGTAGACGGCGTAGGCCCATGACTGGCCCATCGCGTATATCCCCACCGCCATGAGGGCGTCGGGGTCGCCGTAGGGATTCGTCGGGTCGTACTCGATCCGCGCCCCGCGCCTGCGCAGACGCTCGGTCACTGCGTGCAGGAGGGAAAGCCCCTCGGCGTTCCCCTGTAGGGCGAGTTCGTCGGTCGACTCGGGCCGGCGCTTCATCATCTTGACAAAGTCCTGCATGTCCTCGACGGTCTTCTCGTAGGGGACGATGTGGGTCGAGGCGAGGATGCGCTCGTTACCGATAGCGGGAGTCTGACCAGGCGGCAGGGCCATCCCGCGCTGCATCACGTTCTTCTCTTCCTCACCGACCGGGTTCTGGAAGAGGTTGACCTCGGCGTCGGGGGCAAGGTTCTGCACCTGGGGATGGTTGTCGGGGTTGTTCCAGCGTTCCAGATCGCGCTCCTGCTGGAACTGCGCATGGACCCGCGCCGCTCCCTTGAAGAGCGCGAGGTAGCCCTCGTAGGTGAGGTCCTGCGTGCCGGGGTTCTGGAGGATGGAGACGACCGCGTCCGGTGGCGCGAGTCTTCCGGTGTAGTTGAAGTAGGCGAGGTTGATGTTGCGGGTCTGCATCTCCTCCAGCGTCACAGAGAGCGACTGCTGGGGAAGACCGACCGCCATCTGACTCTCGGCGATCTGCCCGCCGGGGGTGACGAGAGAAGACACCTCCGACTCGGGAATCTTGGGGGGCTTCTGACCGACCTCCCAGAGGGGGGTCCCCTTGGGCTGTGGTTGCCCGGTGTAGTAGGCGTAGTCACCGGGGCCGGGGATGTTGTACTTCTGACGCCGCTTCTTCTTGGCGATGTTCTCGCCGGTGTAGAAGTCGGTCGTGTTGCGGTCGAGCCAGTCCTCGAAGTAGCCCATCAGTCCTCGAAGTTCGGCGTCTCGGTGTAGAACCTCGTGGCGGTGTCGTCGTACTCCTCTTCAGCCGCCGCCAGCATCGTCTGGACCCACGGGGTCGGCGAGGTCTGCGCGAGCGCGGCGAGCTGCTGGCGCGACCAGTCGGAGACCGCGAGATCGGCGGCGAGGGCTTTGTGCTCGGCGGGAATCTCGACCTGGGCGCTCTGACGGGGCGCGGGCGTGCCGGTAGACCCGGTAGGGCGGCCGGTGTCGTTACGCTGCACGAGCGCCCCGTAGGTGCCATGTTCAAGCTTCAAGCCGCTGGAGAGCTGCTCGATGCGGGCTGCATCCCCCCAGACAGGTGTCTTCGGGACGGGCATCTACTTCGCCTTCTTCCGCTTCCTCGTCTTCTTCTTCGGCTTGTGCTTGAATCCGTCGGTCGCATGGTACAGGGCGATCTGCTTGGCGTTGTAGTGCTTGCCGCTGGGACTCACCCAGTCGTCACGGCCCACCTTCTTGAACGGACTCATCGACCCGCGTACTTGCAGCCCTCTTTGAGGGCCTGCCCGTAAGCCTCGTCGCGTGACTTGTGCTCGTAGAACATCAGGTCGTAGACCCGCTGCTCGACGGTCTCACGCGGGACCGGGGACTCCGAGAGCTTCGGGGCCGGGGACCCCGCCGGGGACTTCTTCTTGGCTGCCACCTTGGCCTCCTTGCATGAGTTGTTTCATCTCGTCGATGTTCGGTCCTTCCTGTGCCTCGGTGTCGTGGACGAGGACGGACGGCTCCTGGTCCGAAGGCGCACCGTTGTGGTAGACGATGTGGCCGTGGACCTCGGGGTACTTGGTACGCATCGTGGTGTTGATCGCCGCCTTGTCGTTCGGGTCTTCGAGGTAGACCTCGATGCCCGCGTAGTCGGGCGAGGTCGGCGAGTAGGTCGGGTCGGTGATGATCCCGCCAGCGAGCCACACCTTGCCCCGCAGGGGTATCTCGTCGAAGAACTCGATCATGTCCTCAAGGAGCGTCGCCTGCCCTGCGGGCTGCGCGTTCTGACCGATGTTCGGCTTCGGGGGTTCGATGCCGCCTATCGGCTCCGGGGGAGGCGTCTCGCCCATATAGCCCTTCTGGAGGTTGGCGTTGGTCGCCCCCTGCGCCCCCATGTCGGGCTGCACGTTGGCCTGGCTGAAAGCCTGCGCGGCCTGCTGTAGCTGCATGTCCTTGGTGAACTCGTTCTCGATCAGCGCCGCCTCTCCGGGGGCGTCGGTGACGCCGGGGACGAACTGCATCGCCGTCTGCCGGCTCATGAGGCGGTTCTGCACCGCCTGGAGGACCATGACGAAGCGACTCTGGGCGTCGAAGTAGGACGAGGCATCGACGTAGACGATGTTCTCGTACCAGCCGTCGAACTCGCCGGTCTTGAAGCTCTCGACGCTCATCGAGTTGCCCTTGCCCAAGGCGTACACCGTGTGCTTCTTGCGCGACCACATCGCGTGCCACATGCGCATCGCCTGCTTGTTGAGTGTGGCGATGGCCGGGTATATCTCGTTGCCCTTGACGTTGAAGGCCATCTGCGTCGGACCCATGAGGGTCGAGACGCCGCGCCCCGTGAGCACCGACCCCTCGAACTGCGAGTGCATCACCTCGGGGACCTGCCCCACGCGGTCGAGCATCTTGATGAGGTCGCTCTGGCTCTGGAGGTACTGGTAGGGGACCTGTATCGGGGCCACGCGGTAGACCTTGCCGCCGACCTGCACGGGGATCGCGTCACGCGGCCCCATCGGAATCTCTTCGGGGAGGTTCTCGCCGCCCTCGATGGCGAGGGGTTGCATGATGGTGTGTTCGAGGATCGCGCTCTTGAGGGACTCGCGGTAGTTGTGCTCCTCCTGGATGGGGATGGCCCACTCGATGTCGGAGTCTCCCCACGGTCCCTCCCCGAACGCCTCGTTGGGGATCATCACCATGGACACGAAGCCCCACTTGTTCTCGATGTCCTTGACGCGGTACTGGTTGTCGACCACGGTGACGATGCGCTCGGCGTCGAAGTACTGCGTCACCTCGACGTCGTCGGATTCTGTGAGCTTGGAGGCCACCGAGGGGAACATGGCCCGCGCCTGCTGGACCTTGTAGCTCGTGTTGAAGACCGCCTTGACGACCGTCTGCCCATCGACGTCGCCGAGGATGGGGTAGAAGCCGTAGGGCGAGCGCATCTGGAGCATGGGACGCTTGTTCTCGACGTCGGGCCAGTTGACCCCGATGGTCGTCCCCAGAGTCGGGTTCCAGTAGCCGATCTGGTTCATGCGCTTGCCGATGTGCGAGTAGGCCCAGTAGCCCTGGAGGACACGT
>Ga0315275_10004212_pt1 | contig 13408 bp, 10 predicted proteins | sample YL17G03_0_MG_FD_205557 | JGI IMG/M metagenome (GOLD analysis project Ga0315275, IMG submission 205557) | Sediment microbial communities from Yellowstone Lake, YNP, Wyoming, USA - YL17G03_0 | ecosystem: Environmental > Aquatic > Freshwater > Lake > Sediment | place: USA: Wyoming | collected... | reverse complement strand
CGCGCTCGACGCCGTGTACGCCGCGGCGTCCCGACCCGCGCCCACGTACACCGACGGCGTGCTGCAGCAGGGCGTGACCATGGTCAGGGCGGTGCACATCACCGAATTGCGCGCGGCCGTCGTCGCATTCGAGTAGCGGTCGCCGGCGGCGAGCTGCGTGATCGCTCGCCTACTCGTAGCGCAGCGCTTCGATCGGGTCCAGGCGGGCGGCCCGGATGGCCGGGACCATGCCGAAGAAGATGCCCACCGAGCCCGAAAAACCTAATCCGAGCGCGAAGCTCCACCAGGGCAGCGACACGGGAAATCCGGTGAGCAGGTGGACGCCCCAGCCGATGCCCGCGCCCAGGATGATGCCCAGGACGCCGCCGACGGAGGTCAGGAAGACGGCCTCCAGGAGGAACTGCCACAGGATCTCCCGGCGCCGGGCGCCGAGCGCCTTGCGGACGCCGATCTCGCGGGTCCGCTCGGTCACCGAGATCATCATGATCGCCATGACCCCGATCCCGCCCACCATGAGGGCGATCGAGGAGATGACCACCAGCCCGATGAAGGTCGCGCCCGAGATCTGATCCCACATCTTCAGCGCCGCGTCCTGCGTGATGATGTCGAAGTCATTCGCCTGGTCCAGCTTCAGACCATGCCGAATGCGCATGATCTGCTCGACTTCCTTCATGGCGTCGTCGCGGGTCGCGCCCTCAGCCGGCACCACGGCAATCATGGCGCTCTTGAACGCGCCGGCGCTGGCCTGGGATCCTCCGACGTGGATGTTGCCCGTCATCCGGCGCCAGCCGAACTGCTTCTGGTAGGTCGTGTACGGGATGACGATGAAGTCGTCCTGGCCGCTGCCCATGCCCCCGAGGCTCGGCCGCGGGCCGATGTGGCCGACCACCTCGTACTCGTCGCCGGCGATCCGGATCGTCTTGCCCACCGGGTCGACGTTCGGGAACAGCGCCCGCACTGGCGTCTCGCCGAGCACCGCGAGGTTGCGGCGGTGGTCGACTTCGGCCTGGGTGAAGAAACGCCCGCCGGCGATCTTCAGGAAGTTCACGGCCGCGTAGTTCTCGGACACGCCAATGACGCCGAGCTGCTTCGTCTTCTCGCTCTTGTAGTACGCGCGCTCCCGCGTGCCGGCGCCCCAGGCGCCGAGCCAGACGTCCACCTTTCCGGCCGACGGCGCCTCGCGCTCGATGGCGCGGGCGTCCGCCACGGTCAGCACAGGCCGCTTGATGAGGTCCTTGAACTCCTTCCCCGACATGATGCTCAGGCCGCTGAACTTCGCCACGAAGAGCGTGTTGGGGCCGAGCTCGCGAATCGAGTCACGCAGCGACTCGTCGAAGCCCCGGATGAGCGAGGTCATGCCGACAATCGCCGTGATTCCGATCACCACGCCCAGAATCGTCAGCGACGCGCGCAGCTTGTTCGCGCGCAGCGTGGCGAACGCCATGCCGATGATGTCGCTGAAGAGGGCGAAACGCACGGCCATGGCTATTCTCTCCTCAGCGCTTCGATCGGATCGAGCCTGGCCGCCCGCATGGCGGGATACACGCCGAAGATCAGGCCCACCACCGCCGTGATGCCGATGCCCAGCGCCACCGACCAGGGCTGGACGACCGCCGGCAGCGGGCTGAGCTTCGAGATCACCAGGGCCACGAGAAAGCCCAGCGTGGTCCCGATGACGCCTCCGGCGACCGAGAGCGTGACGGACTCGGCCAGGACCTGCAGCATGATGTCGCGCCGCTTGGCGCCCAGGGCTTTGCGCAGCCCGATCTCGAAGGTCCGCTCGGTCACCACCATCAGCATGATGTTCATGATCACGATGCCTCCGACCACCAGTGACAGGGCGACCACGCCGATGAGCACGGCAAAAATCCCATTGGTCGCCTGGTGGTAGATTTCCAGGATCGAGTCGGACGTGAACATGCCGAAGTTATCCCGCTCCTTCGGCTTCAGCCGGCGCTCGATCCGGAGGGCGATCGTGGTGTCGTTCATCGCTTCCCGGACGACCGAGGGGTCGATCGGTTTGACGTTCAGCTGGATGCTCCGGCGCGAGCCGAAGATCTTCTGGAATGCGCCAAGCGGCATGACGGCGAACTCGTCCTGCGACTGCCCGAACACGGCCCCCTTCTTCTCGTTGATGCCGATCACGCGGAAGTGGATGCCCTGGATCTTGATGACCTGATCCAGCGGATTTCGCTGGCCGAAGAGGCGGTCAGCCGTGCCCCAGCCGAGCAGCACCACGTTGCGGTGGCGCTCGACCTCGCTCGGGCTGATGAGGCGTCCCCGCTCGGCGTTGTACGACGAGAAGTTGACGTACTCGGACGACACGCCGCGGACTTGGATGCTCTCCAGGAGCTTCTCCTGGTACGAGACCTGGCCGGAACTGCTGCTCTCGGCCATCACCGACCGCACCAGCGGGCTGTAGCGCCGGATGGCCTCGGCATCCTGCATCGTCAACCGCGGGTTGCTCCGCACCTTCTCGAAGTCTTCCTCGCTGCGTATGACCCCGAAGCGGTCGACGACGAACGAGTCGGCACCCACATCGGAGACGATGGCGTCGGTCACCGTCGCGTTGAGCCCCTGGATCAGGGACACCACGGCGATGATCGAGGTCACGGCCACGATGTTGCCGAGCACGCTCATGAAGGAACGCAGCTTGCTCCCCCAGATGGCGCGCAGCGCGATGATGACGCCTTCGAAGACCCGTCCCACGGGTGCCTACTTCTTCCCGGCCGGCGCCTGGAGCTTCACGAGGTCGCCGTCCTTGAGATCCCGGACCGAGTTGAACGGGCCGGTAATGACTTCCTCGCCGTCTTTCACGCCCGACAGCACCTCGAAGTACTTTTCGCCCGCGATGCCGGTCTTCACCGGCAGGAACCGCGCCGTGCCGTCCTTGATGACGAAGACGCCCTCGCTCTCCTTCTTCGTCTGGCCCGGCTTCAGCTCGGTCGTCACGCTCACGGGCCCGGGCCGGCGCGGCTTCTTCTTGTCGGCCTCCGGCTCCCGCACCTCGTTGCCCTTGTCGTCAAAGACGAGCTCCCGCACGGTGGTGGCCTGGATCGGGAGCGAGACGACATCCTTGCGGGTGGCGGTCGTGATGTCCGCCGTGCAGGTGAAGCCCGGCCGCACCTCCAGGATCTCGTCCTGGATCGTGACGACGACCTTGAAGTTGATGGCCTGCGAACTGGCCGCCGCCGCGGTCTGGATCGGGCTGTTCCCGACTTCCGTGACCTTCGCCGCGAACGTCTTGTCGGGGATCGCGTCGATCGTGACCTTCGCCATCTGCCCGACCTTCACGTTCGGGATGTCGGTTTCATCCACCTCGAGTTCGGCTTCGATCACGGAGAGATCCGCCACCGTCAGCAGCACCGTGCCCGCGTTGTTCATCGTGCCGATCATCACGTTCTCGCCCAGCTCGATGTTGCGGCGGGTGACGATGCCGTCGATGGGAGAGTCGATGGACACCTGACCGAGGTTGTACTTCGCGGTATCGAGATCCGCGGTGTTCTGCCGGATGCGGGTGGTCTGCATCGTGATCTCCGCCTGCCGCGACTCCACGTCGCGCTCGCGCAGCCTCACGTCGTTCTCGGCGCGGTCGAGCGCCTCCCGCGTGGTGAGCTGGTCCTTCCAGAGGTCCTGCTGCCGCTTGTACGTGTCCTGCGCGAGCTTCAGCGACGACTTCGCCGACTCGACCGCCGTCTTGGCCTGCTCGACGGCGACCCGCTGGGCCGAGAGCCCCGCCTCGCCGCGTTCCACCTGCGTGCGCCAGGAACGAGGGTCGATTTCGAGGAGGAACTGCCCCTTCTTGACCCGGTCGCCTTCTTCGACGGCCAGCTTGGTGACGCGGCCCATCGTGTTGGCGCTGATGTTGACCGTCGTCATCGCCCGGATCTTGCCCGAGGCCGACACGATCGCCTCCAGGTCGCGCTTCAGGACCTTCTCGACCTGAACCTCGACGCCCGTCTCGCGCTTGAAGTACAGATTGGCGCCGATCAGGGCCGCCGCCAGCACCACAATGAGCGTCCCGATGATAATCTTCTTGCGATTCACACTAGGCTCCCGCGCGGCCGAACAGCGCCGCCACAACCACGGCAATGATGCCGTAGACCGCAAACAACCCGATGGCGATCGGTCCCGTTTTGCGGCGGTAGAGTACGCCGAGGCCGATGGCCAGCACGAACACCCACCAGATGAGGAACAGGTCGACCATCCCCAGCAGCCGCGCCAGGAAGCTGCTCTCGTCGAGCATCGGCAGGAACACCGCCAGGTTGGTCGCGCTCGACATCGTCTCACGGACGTAGTTCAACGGGGTGACGAACACCTGCTGCACGATGGAGATCGCGCTCGAATACGCCACGACGGCGAAGACCTGCTTGAACGAGCTGTCCCCGCCCATGGCCGCATTGAACACGCCGAAGAGGATCCCGGCCACCAGCGCCCACATCAGCGGCGTGAACACCGCCACGGAAACGACGGTGATCGGCGCCGCGTATGTCGCCATCTTCTCCATCATGGCGTATTGCGCTTCGCTCACCTGCCCCCCGAACCGCTCGGTCGCCCGCACCTGGTTGTCGAGGTACGCCTGCTGGCCGACCTTGGTCATCAGGAATCCGCCCATGAAGACGGTCGTCACCAGGATCGCCACCAGCATCATCCCGAGCCACCGGGGCCGGGCGACGATATCGGCGAAGGTCTCCTTGGGCGACGTCAGGATGCCCCAGATGCGGGCCAGAAGGCTCAGCCCGGGCGTTGGCGGCTGCGAGGCAGCGGGCGATTCAGTCATGGTGTCGGCTGCTCCTGAAAAAAGCGGCGACTGCCGTCGGGGACGCTCCCTGGCGAGGGGTCCCCACAGGCGCGCAACTCTCCAAGTGTAGACGATTTCCGGCCATGGCAGGTTCCAGCGGGACGCGACGGGTGGTCCGGGGTCGTGGCGGGGTTTTCGAACGAACCTCGGCGTAGCCGGGGGCGGAATCTCTGCCGGGACTGATGCGCGGCCGCCGCCACGCCGAAAAGAAGACGTCGGTGTGTGTCGCGGCGTGGCCCGGAGCAGGATGCCGGCATTATATTCTGTCGAACGACAGAATATTCATGGCATCCTGGCCCGAAATCACGCGTCACGGGCGCGAAACTGCCGATAATTGTAATGTCACTGACGAATTCCGCACGATCCAGGCGGGACACGTCACATCGTGGACAGCCAGCCTGACCCATGGCCATGCGCATCGGTGAAATGCTCCTGAAGGAGCGTCGCGTCACGCTGGAACAGCTCCAGGAGGCCCTGGCCCATCAGAAGCAGCACGGCGGCAGACTGGGGACGGCGCTGGTGAAGCTCGGCTTCATTCGGGAGGACGACATCACCGCCCTGTTGAGCAAGCAGTACGGCGTGCCGTCGATCGACCTCGAGCAGTTCAACATCGACCCCGCGGTCATCAAGTTGATCCCCGTCGAGACCGCGCAGAAGTTCCAGATTCTCCCGCTCAGCCGCGTCGGCGCCACGCTGACGATCGCCATGGCGGACCCGACCAACGTGTTCGCCATGGACGACATCAAGTTCATGACGGGCTACAACGTCGAGCCTGTCGTGGCGACCGAGAGAGCGGTGCAGGACGCCATCCTGAAGTACTACGCGGTGCCGAAGACGGCCAGCGGGGGAGGGGCGCTCGAGGCGGCCTCGCGGGCGCTCGACGACATGCCGATGGGGCTCGACGGGGACGTCGAGGTGCTCGAGGACCTCGACGAGATCAGCGTCGAGGCGCTGGCCAAGCAGGGCGAGGAGGCGCCGGTCATCCGGCTCGTGAACGTTCTCCTGATGTCGGCGATCCAGAAAGGCGCAAGCGACATCCACATCGAGCCCTACGAGAAGGAGTACCGGATCCGGTACCGCGTTGACGGCGTGCTCTACGCGATCATGAACCCGTCGCTGAAGTACCGGGATGCGATCGCGTCGCGCCTGAAGATCATGTCGAAGCTCGACATCGCCGAGAAGCGCTTGCCGCAGGACGGCCGCATCAAGATTCGGTACAACGACCAGGGGAAGTCGAAGGAGATCGACTTCCGCGTGTCGGTGCTGCCGACGCTGTTCGGCGAAAAGATCGTGATGCGCCTGCTCGACCGCGACAAGCTCATGCTCGACATGACGAAACTCGGATTCGCCCCCGAGCCGCTGTCGCGCTTCGAGGCGGCGATTCAGAAACCCTGGGGCATGGTGCTCGTGACGGGCCCGACCGGCAGCGGCAAGACGAACACGCTGTACTCGTCGATCTCGCGGCTGAACACGATCGGCACGAACATCATGACCGCAGAGGACCCGGTCGAGTTCAACCTGCCCGGCATCAACCAGGTCCAGATCCGGGAAAACATCGGCCTGAACTTTGCAGCCGCGCTCCGTGCCTTCCTCCGCCAGGATCCGAACATCATTCTGGTCGGCGAGATCCGCGACTTCGAAACGGCCGAGATCGCGGTGAAGGCGGCGCTGACCGGCCACCTGGTGCTGTCGACGCTCCACACCAACGACGCGCCGAGCACCATCAGCCGGCTGATGAACATGGGCATCGAGCCGTTCCTGGTCTCGAGTTCGGTGAACCTCATCTGCGCCCAGCGGCTGGTCCGGCGCGTGTGCACCCAGTGCAAGGTCGCGGAGCCGGTGCCGCCGGCCGCGCTGACGAAGATCGGGTTCAGCCCCGAGGACGCGCAGGCGGTCGTGCCCATGCGCGGCACGGGCTGCGAACGGTGCAACACGACGGGCTACAAGGGACGCGTCGGGCTGTACGAAGTCATGGATATCACCGACGGACTGCGGGAACTGATCCTGGTCGGGGCATCGGGCCTCGAGCTGCGCCGCAAGGCGGTCGACGAGGGCATGATCACGCTGCGCAACAGCGGGTTGCAGAAGATCAACGAAGGCGTGACGACGATTGAGGAAGTCCTGCGCGAGACGATGTTGTAGGCGGCCGGGGGCGGCGCCCCCGGCGGAGAAAGGCGATCGATGGCGACGCTACCGGAACTGCTGCGCGAGACGGTCGAAATGGGCGGGTCGGACCTGCACCTGACCGCGGGAAGCCCGCCGCGGGTGCGCGTCCACGGCTACCTGCGGCGCCTCGAGATGCCGGATCTGACGCCGTCCGAGACGAAGCAACTCGCGTATAGCGTCCTGACTGATTCGCAGAAGAAGCGCTTCGAGGAGACGCAGGAGCTCGACTTCTCCTTCGGCCTGCGCCTCATGGCGCGCTTCCGCTGCAACGTGTTCAGTCAGCGCGGCGCCGTGGCGGCCGTCTACCGGGTGATCCTGGAGCAGATCCGCAATTTCCAGGATCTGGGCCTGCCGGAGGTCGTGTCCACGCTGGCCGACCAGCCGCGTGGCCTGGTGCTGGTGACCGGCCCGACCGGCAGCGGCAAGAGCTCGACGCTGGCCGCCGCGATCGACAAGATCAACGTCGAACGCCGGCAGCATGTCCTCACCATCGAGGACCCGATCGAGTACATCCACCCGCACAAGAACTGCCTCGTGAACCAGCGCGAAGTCCTGAGCGACACGGCCGGCTTCGGCCCGGCGTTGCGCGCGGCGCTGCGGGAGGACCCCGACGTGGTCTACATCGGCGAGATGCGCGACCTCGAGACGGTCGAGGCGGCGCTGCGCATCGCCGAGACCGGCCATCTGACGTTCGCGACGCTGCACACGAACTCGGCCGCCCAGACGATTCACCGTATCGTCGATGTCTTCCCGGCGCACCAGCAGGCGCAGATCCGCACGCAGCTCTCGATGGTGCTCGAGGGGATCGTGTGCCAGGCCCTGCTGCCGCGCGCCGACAACCGCGGGCGCGTCGTCGCGGTCGAGATCCTCGTGCCCACGCCGGCAATCCGCAACCTGATCCGCGACGACAAGGTCCACATGATCTACGCCGCGATGCAGGCCGGGCAGGAGAAGATCGGCACGCAGACCCTCAACCAGTCGCTGGCGAGCCTGTTCTTCGCCGGTACGATTACGATGGACGCGGCGCGCATGGCGTCGTCGATGCGGGACGAGCTCGAGGACATGGTCAAGCGGGGAGTGGGCGTGGTGGCCGGCGCCGGGCTGAACCGGCCCGGACGCGCACACGCCGATCGGGCGCCACGCGGATAGGCCGGGCACCCGGACGCAGCAGGGAGGCAGTGGACATGGCAACCTTCGAATACACCGGACGGACGCGCGCAGGCGAGGTGGTCTCCGGAGAGCGCGCCGCGGAGACGATGGAGATCGTCGTGGCGACGCTGCGGCGCGAGCAGATTCTCGTCACCCGGATCGTGCCGGCCAAGGCGAAGAGCGCGGCGGCGCCGAAGGCGGCCGCCCGCATCAGGAGCAAGAAGGTCGGCTCGAAGAGCCTGGCCATCTTCACGCGGCAGTTCTCGGTCATGATCGACGCGGGCCTGCCGCTGGTGCAGTGCCTCGAGATCCTCGGGAACCAGGAAGAGGACAAGAACTTCGCGCGGGTCATCCTCCAGACCCGGGCCGACGTCGAAGGGGGCGCCGCCCTGGCCGACGCCATGAGCAAGTATCCAGGCGCGTTCGACGGGCTCTACACCAACATGGTGGCCGCGGGCGAGGCCGGCGGCATTCTCGACACGATTCTCAAGCGGCTCGCGATCTATATCGAGAAGAACGTCAAGTTGAAGGCGCAGGTGAAGGCGGCGATGACCTATCCCATCGCCGTCATTGCGATCGCGGTCATCGTCGTCGGCGTCATCCTCTGGAAGGTCATCCCGACCTTCGCATCCCTGTTCGCGGGCCTGGGCGCCGAACTGCCGTTGCCGACGCTGATCGTCATCTGGCTCAGCAACTTCCTCGTGAAATTCATGCCGGTCATCATCGGCGGCTTCGTCGTCGCGGTGTGGGCGATCCGGCGGTACTACGCGACCGAGAAGGGGCGCCGGGTCATCGACCGTATGCTGCTGGGGGCGCCCGTGCTGGGCCTGATCCTGCGGAAGATCGCCGTCGCGCGCTTCTGCCGAACGCTGTCGACGCTCATCAGCTCGGGCGTGCCGATCCTGGACGGCCTCGACATCACGGCGCGCACCTCGGGGAACGCCATCGTGGAGGACGGCATCATGTCGACCCGGCGCAGCATCGAGCGCGGCGAGACCATCGCGGCTCCGCTGAAGGAGACCGGGGTCTTCCCGGCGATGGTCAGCCAGATGATCGGCGTCGGGGAGGTGACCGGCGCGCTCGACACGATGCTCAGCAAGATCGCCGACTTCTACGAGGAAGAGGTCGACACCGCCGTCGCCGGCCTGCTCACGCTGATGGAGCCCCTGATGATCGGGTTCCTGGGCGCCGTGGTCGGCGGCATCGTCATCGCAATGTACCTGCCGATCTTCGGCCTTATCAGCAAGCTGACCGGATGAGGCGGGGGAGCGTGGCCCAGACCCCGTTGCGGCAGCGGCTCGTGCGCCTGATGATCTGGCGCCTGGTCGTCGGTGCGGTCCTGCTCGGCTGGGCCCTGACGCTCCGGTTCGCGGTCGACCCCGCGGTCCATCCCGCGCCGCTCTACGTTCTGGTGGCCGCCACCGCCGTGCTCTCGGCGGTCTACGCCGCGCTGTTGGGCCGGCTCGAGCGCGAGCATCGGCTCGCCGACATCCAGATCGCGATCGACGTCCTGGGGGTCGCCGGCTTCGTGTGGATCACCGGCGGGATCGTCAGCTACCTCTCGTGGCTGTTCGTACTGCCGATTCTCGCCGGGAGCGCGCTGATGTCCCGGCGCGGCGCGCTGATGGTCTCCGTCCTGAGCATGCTGCTCTACGCGGGGCTCGTGCTGCTCCAGTACTCGGGGGTGGGGCAGCCGTGGCTGGTCTGGGCGCCTGGGGAGCCCATCCTGCTGCCGACCGAGATGGTGGCGGAGTACACCGTGGCGGCCAACCTGGCCGGCTTCCTCGCCGTCGCGCTGCTCAGCGGCTCGCTCGCCGAACGCGTGCGCACGGCCGACCAGCTCGTGGCGAATGCGTCGCTGGAGATCGCCGACCTGCAGGCGTACAGCGAGCACATCATCAACAGCCTCACCGCCGGGCTGGTCACCACCGATCCGTCCGGTCGGATCCTGACGTTCAACCGCGCCGCCCAGTTCATCACCGGCCATTCGTTCGAGAGCGTCGCCGGCCACAGCATCGCCGACGTGCTCTGCCTGCCCACGGAGTTCGCGGCCGCCCTGGGAGGCGACCTGCCCGGCCGGGAGAGCCGTCGGGCCGACTACCGGTACCGGCGCGCCGACGGCGGCGAAATCGACCTGGGCGTCAGCGCCGCCCCCTTAGAAACGTCAGGCGGTCACCCCGGGGTACTCGTGACCTTCCAGGACGTCACGACGATCCGGCGCCTCGAGCGGGACGCGCGCCTCCAGCAGCGGCTGGCGGCGGTGGGCGAAATGGCGGCCGGCATCGCCCACGAGATCCGGAACCCCCTGGCGTCGATGTCGGGATCGATCCAGATCCTCCGCCAGGAGCTCACGCTGAACGACGAGCAGACGCAGCTCATGGACATCGTGCTGCGCGAGTCGGAGCGGCTGAACCGGACCATCCGCAGCTTCCTGGACTACGCCAGACCCCAGCGGTTCGGAATCGCGCGGCTGGATCTGCGCGCCGTGCTGCACTACGCGGCCCTGCTGCTGCGCAACAGCGTCGACGTGACCGAGCGTCACACCGTCGACGTCGACCCCCCGGACACGCCGGTCTGGTGCGAGGCCGACGAGGGACAGGTGCGGCAGATCATCTGGAACCTCGCCACCAACGGCCTCAAGGCCATGCCCGAGGGCGGCCGCCTGCGCCTGGGCGCCCGGCAGGAAGAGGGCGGCACGGCCACGCTCATCGTCCAGGACGAAGGCGTCGGGATACCCGAAGAGGAGCTCGACAGCATCTTCCAGCCGTTCCACGGCCGATTCGCGCAGGGCAGCGGCCTCGGCATGGCGATCGTGCACCGCATCGTCAACGATTACGGCGGCGAAATCCAGGTGACATCGAGCGTCGGGGCCGGCACCACGGTGGAGATCCGCCTGCCGGCGCGTTCCGCACTCGAGGCGTAGACAGCCATGACCACCCAGACCTCACCCGCATCCAAACGGCCGTGCGGCCGCGTGCTCGTCGTGGACGACGAACGATCGATGCGCGAGCTCCTCATGATCGTCCTGAGGCGGGAGGGGCACCAGGTCCATCTGGCCGAGGACGGCAAGGCGGCCGTGGCCGTGCTGGAGCACCACGCGATCGACGTGCTGATCTCCGACATCAAAATGCCCGGCATGAGCGGCGTCGATGTCCTGCGCGAGGCCAAGCGCATCGACCCCGACATTGTCGGGATCATGATCACCGCCTACGCCTCGACCGAGTCTGCCGTCGAAGCGCTGCGGCTCGGCGCCTACGACTACCTGACCAAGCCGTTCGACGTCGAAGAGCTCAAAGCGAAGGTCAACAACGCCCTCGAGCGACGCAACCTGCAGCAGGAAAACGTGCTGCTCAAGCGGGCGCTGCGGACCGGGTCGTCGTTCTCGAACATCATCGGTCGCAGCAAGGCCATGCACGATGTGTTCGATCTGGTCGAGACCGTCGCGCCCACCAACAGCACGATTCTGGTCAGCGGGGAATCCGGCACGGGCAAGGAACTGGTGGCCCGCGCCATCCACGTCAATTCGCTGCGCCGCGATCGTCCCTTCGTCGCCCTCAACTGCGGCGCGCTGCCGGAGACGCTGCTCGAGTCGGAACTGTTCGGACATATGCGCGGCGCCTTCACCGGCGCGGCGGTGACCAAGAAGGGCCTGCTCGAGAGCGCCGAGCACGGCACCGTGTTCCTCGACGAAATCTCCGAAATGAGCCCGATGATGCAGGTCAAACTGCTGCGGGTCCTGCAGGAGCGGAAGTTCCGCCGCGTCGGGGGGAACGAGGAGATCGAGGCCGACATCCGCATCATCGCGGCCACCAACCGGGACCTGCCGACAGCGGTCACCGAAGGGCGGTTCCGCGAGGATCTCTTCTACCGCATCAACGTCATCCCCATTCAACTGCCCCCGCTCCGCGAACGGCGGGAAGACATCGCGCCACTGGCCGATCACTTCGTCGGCAAGTACCGCGAGAAGACAGAAAAGGGCATCAACGGACTGACCCAAGAGGCCATTCGCGTGCTCGAAGGGGCTGAGTGGCCCGGCAACGTGCGGCAGTTGGAAAACGTGATCGAGCGGGCCGTGGCCCTCGAGCGCGGACCGCTCATCCAGGTCTCCAGCCTGCCGGCGGATCTGCGTCAAAAGATCGACGGCCCGGGCGCGGTTCCGGCGGCCGGCGGCGCGGTCCGTCTGCCCGAAGCCGGTCTCGACCTGCCGCGCCTCCTCGAGTCGCAGGAACGCGAACTGGTCGCCCAGGCGCTGCTCAAGGCGGGAGGCCGGCACGAGCAGGCGTCGAAACTGCTGGGCATCACCTCTCGACAACTGCGTCATCTCCTCGACAAGTACGCGCTGCGCCGCACGCGCGGCGGGCCCGGCGACATGAACGGGCCCGAAGACTGATTCGCGAACCCTCCAGCACCCTCCATCACGTGCGCCGGCGTCGAGAGTCGCCGCCGGAGGCCTGTCCGGGCCGTGCCGACGTGTGGCAATTGCCACAAATTGGCACGCCTGCTGCCACGCCGCGTCAGTTCGTTGGCGTGCCGTGCTTCGACCGCCGCGAGCGCTGCGTCCGTAAGTTGCGACAGAACAGTCACTTGCCATGACAGGTTGCTCCTTGTCGCGATTGGCATCGCCTTTGCTATAGCGAAGGGTGTCACCAGTCATCGAGCGAGGGAGTCGCCCGGTTGGCTGAGGCAGACACGGAACAACAACCGGACGACGTCAACTGTCAGTTAACAGGGAGCACATCCAATGAAGAGCAACAAAGGGTTCACGCTGATCGAGCTGCTGATCGTGGTGGCGATTATCGGCATTATCGCCGCCATCGCGGTCCCGGGCCTGCTGCGCGCCCGCCAGTCGGGCAACGAGGCGTCCGCCATCGGTTCGATGCGCGCGATCAACAGCGCCCAGTCGACCTACGCGTCGAGCTGCGGGAACGGGTTCTACTCGGTCGACCTGGCCAACCTCGGCACGGCCCCGGCCGGCGGCACGGCGTTCATCAGCCCGGATCTGGCTACGGAAGGTGTCACGAAGAGCGGCTACACCGTCACGACCGCCCATACCGGGGCCGTGGCAGCCACCGCACCGGTGAGCTGCAACAGCGGCGCGGTTTACCCTGGTTACTTTGCGAACGCCGCGCCGGTGGCGGTTGGCGGTCGGAACTTCGGGACCAACACGACCGGGACGATCTACGTCGATGCGCTGGCCGCGGTGGTCGCGACCGATACGACCTCGACGGGCAAGCCGATCCAGTAGGCGCGCTCCGCGACGATCGCACGCGGTCGTCGTGTCCCGGCAACACA
>Ga0315275_10004211_pt1 | contig 13408 bp, 8 predicted proteins | sample YL17G03_0_MG_FD_205557 | JGI IMG/M metagenome (GOLD analysis project Ga0315275, IMG submission 205557) | Sediment microbial communities from Yellowstone Lake, YNP, Wyoming, USA - YL17G03_0 | ecosystem: Environmental > Aquatic > Freshwater > Lake > Sediment | place: USA: Wyoming | collected... | reverse complement strand
GCGCCGGGAGGCGTCGAGCCGGCTCCCTCCGGACAGATTCGTCGCCAAGTTGTGGGAACCCCGGGCCACGCCGCACACGACCAGACTGCTCTCGGGCGCTTGAGCGCTATCCTCAGATGGACGCCGCCGGATCCTGCGCGACCGAACGGTCGGCAAGGACGAAAGCCGGTGGAGCAGGTCTATCCCTGGATGAAGCCGGTGGCGGCACTCCGCCAGACCCGCCATCGCAGAGAAGCCCGGCGTTGCTTGGGCTAGAGGGGGGAGCCCCGGACCCTCAACCGTCTTTGATCCCCGTGCCCCTTGACCGGAATCAAAGAAGGCGTATAAGGTTCTCCCTCCTTTCCGGAGACCCTTAGACGCCCTCGTCCGATGCCCCTTACTCAGGAGGCGACGGTGGGACTTCCCGCTCCGCTGCGCTACGGGACAGGGAACCCACGCATCGGGGTTTTGCAGAACCCGGCGGCGGCGATTCGGACCCTTGCTCGCCTTTGGCCGGATTCCGCATAAGGGTCTCGGCTTTCCGGGCTGCCTGGCGAACCCAGACCCTTGACGGTCTTCTGGGGCCAGGCAACAGACAGTAGCGCGTGCCCTGATCGACCCCTGCCTTATCGCGATTTCTGGTGCCTGGGTCCAGCTTGTCGATCTACTCGCCGTTGACTAGTATGACCTTGGCCTCTTGGGCGTGAGCCGTGATGGAAGGGCAGCGAACCGCTTGAGCCCCGCAGATGGTCGACCACCACCTTCTGCCGGTCTCATGTGCCCCAGGAACGCTGTTAGGGGATTGACAAATGGAGGCGCGAATGGCGTCCGCTGTCGGAGCACATGGGTGCGGTCGATGAGCTGCTATTGGCGTGGAGGCCGGCGGGGGTCAACACCGAGACGAGGCCACTGGTTGTCTGACCCCAGAATCCGCCCTACAATGTCCGGTACAGCCACGACCGGGGTTGGCGCTGGGAATCCCCCCCGCAGCAGCCGATGGATCGGACGGTCGACCGGGGGAGGCAGGGGTCCTTCTCGTGCGGGCGGTGAGGGAGAGTCGCATGATCGGGCAGGCACATCGCAACGCGCCGCGGCGGCTGGTTGGCAGAGAGGGCGAACTTGATCTCCTCTGGTCCCAATACCGGCTCGCCTGCGCTGGAAGTCTGACAGTTGCACTGATAGCCGGCGAGCCAGGCATCGGAAAGACCAGGCTTCTGGCTGAAGTGGCGGAGCGCTGCTCGAGGGATGGTGCGCTCATCCTCGGGGGAGGCGCCTCCGATGCGGAGGGTATGCCCCCCTACCTGCCGTTCCTGGAGGCCCTCGGGAAGCACATCCGTCTGACTCCGGCAAAGGTGTTGCAGGCGCAGGCAGGACACGGCGCGCATGTCTTGTTGGGGATCCTTCCGGAGCTGGGTACCCGGATAGGCAACCCGCAGGATGCTCCATCTCTACCTCCCGAGCAGGCCCGCCTGAGGCTGTTCGAGGCGGTAGGCGAGTTCGTGGCCGCAATTGCTGCGGCCCGGTCGCTGGTGTTGGCTCTCGATGACCTGCAGTGGGCCGACTCGGCAAGCCTGGATCTCCTCTGTCACGTCGCCGGACACCAATCGAAGGCGCGCCTTCTGGTCCTGGGTTGTTGCCAGGACAGCGGTCCGAGGCAGAACCCAGCACTCGACCGTACCCTGACGGAATTGGCCCGACTTAGGCGGCTGAACACGATAACACTGCCTCGTTTGACGCGTGAGCAGATAGAGGAGTGTGCGACCGCCTTCCTGCGCTCAGCGGTGGATGAGGCGGTTGTCAGTCTTCTCCTCGACCAGAGTGAAGGAAATCCATTCTTCATCGAGGAGCTCCTGTACGGTTGGCTTGAGGGGGGAGTCCTAGTTGCTCGAGAGGGGCGGTATGGCCTGCGGACGGCCAGCCATGCGCCAGTACCCTCAAGCATCTTGGGGGCGATCCGGATTCGTTTGTCGAGGTTGCCGCCGGTGACTGTGGATCAGCTCCGTGTCGCCGCGATCATCGGCCGCGCGTTCGGCTCGCGACTTCTGGCGCAGGTCCAGGCAATGCAGGCGCCCGAGGTTGAGGAGATCTTAGAGGAGGCCTGCCGGGGCTGTCTGGTCGCCGCAGATGGCAATGGCTTCTACCGCTTCACGCATGACAAGATACGCGAGAGCCTCTACAGCGAGGTGAGTTCGGCGCGGCGGATGATGCTCCATGAGCGTATCGGCCAGGCGCTTGAGGCGCAGACGGATGAAACGACGGCGCAGCGCCTGGCCGAGTTGGCTTTCCACTTCGCTCGAAGTGGTGACCGGGAACGCGGGGCCGAGTACTCCTTCCAGGCAGCGCAGAGTGCGCTGCGAGCCTTCGCCTTTGACCAGTCAATCACTCACTGCCAGACTGCGCTGGATCTGATTCCGCGGGACGACCGGCGGAGAGGGCCATTGCTGCTCGCGCTCGGCGAAGCGGCGCTGCTTTCGGGATTGGAGTCGCGAGCGGCGGCAGCCTACAGAGCCGCCGAAGTCTGGTTCGAGGCGCGCGCCGACCGCTCGGCCACCGCCCGAGCAGCGCACGGGCACGGGCTCGCTTGTTGGCGCCAAGGTTCGCTGGAAGAGGCTCGGCTATCGTTTGAGCGCGCCCTGGCGCTGTCTGAAGGGGCGGATCACCTGAGCGCCGACGGGATCCAGACCAGGGTGGACCTGGCTATGCTCTTGGGAGTGGCCCTGGCCAGGCAGGAGGCGGCGATTGGCCATGGCTACAAGGCCCTCGATCTGGCGCGGGAAGGGGGGGCTGCCGGGCTCGAGGCATCGGCCGGCCGGACTGTGGGATTCCTGCTGGTCCTGGGGAACCAGATCGCGGCAGGCTTGCCCCTCCTCGAGCAGGCGCTGCAGCTGGCCGACCGGAGCGGTGACGACGTGGAGGCGTCCGAGTGTTGCTCGGGGCTCGCCCAGGCCTATGTGTGGTCGGGGGATTTCCAGCGCTCACTGGATGTGAGCCTGCGGCGGGTCGAGTACGCGCGGCGGTGCCGGCAGCCATACCGCCTGCGCTATGTGTACTCTTGGCTCGGCTTCGTTCACGCCGCCCAGGGGCAATGGCAACTGGCCGACGAAGCCCTTCTTCGTGCCGAGGCTGAGATCGACATGGCGCCCAGCGAGAGTCCCCGGGCATTCTTCCGTCAAGTGCGCGGTTTTCTGACCTATCAGCGAGGCGACTACACACAGGCCGAGTCCGACTTCCGTGAGGCCTTGAGGATCTTCCGCGAGAAAGACCCTCTGGAACTGGTGCTTTGCGGCGGAATGCTCGCCCTCACGCTTGTCGCCCGAGGCGATCGGCAGTCCGCGCAGGCCTGTGTTGAGGAACAGGAACGTCTGCTCGGGTCGGTGGTGGCCGGCAGCCTGCCCATCGCTTCCGCCCACAGCTGTCTGGGATTGGCCGCCGCGCTCCTCGGGGATGAGGACCGGATCGGCTCATACTATGAGGCTGTCCTGCCCTATCGCGGGCAGTATCACTGGTTCCTGGTCGATCGGGTGCTTGGAGCGCTGGCCCTCTCGCTGGGGAAGCTCGATGAGGCCTCGGAGCACCTGAGGCGGGCCGAGACACTCGCCGCCAGGCAATCACTGAAGCCTGAGTTGGGGAGGATCGCTGTCTCCCAGGCCCAACTCGCTCTATCGCTCGGCGGCACCGGCGCGCCGGACGAGGCTGCCGCGAGCCTGCAGCGCGCAGTGACCGTCTTCGAGGCCCAGGCCATGGATGCCGAGCTGCTATCCGCGCGGGAGTTGCGGCGGCAGCTGACGGGATCGCTCCGCACCGCCCCGTGTCTTCTCCCCCGGGGTCTGACGGGACGAGAAGCCGAAGTCCTGCGTCTCCTGGCCGCGGGGATGAGCAACCGCCAGATCGCCTGCCAGCTATCCCTCAGCGAGAACACCGTCGCCAAGCATCTGACCAGCATCTATGGCAAGCTCGGGGTGCAGAACCGGGCGGCGGCCGTTGCCTTTGCCATCCGGAACGCCCTCGGCTAGCCAGCCAAACCTCTCCCTGTAGCCAGCCTAGCAAGTTCTTGCTACCGCGTGCGCTGGATGCCCATCCACCCCCCGGACGAACGTACATGCCCTGGCGATGCGCCAGGGCACTCCTCCTGCTAGTCTGGGGCCAGTCACCACCCAGTCGGGATCTGGTGGAGGATCTGTGTTTGTGACCATTCTGACGTTCCGAGCCCGCTCTGGCGAGGAAGATGCCGTCGTTGCGCTCCATGAGGATTGGGAGCACCACAGGCGGCAGAGAGCGAACGGGTACCTCTCCGGCCAGCTTCTGATCGACAAGGGCGACCCGCGGTCCTTCATCGTGATCACACACTACGCGCATCAGGCCGCGGCGCAGGCGGCGCTCTGCGACCCGGAGCATGACGCCTGGTATCGTCGGCTGGCAAGCCTGGCTGAGGGAGAGCCCTCGAGAATGGATTGTCGGCTCGCCTGGCAGACTGGCGGCTTGGGCAGCCCGTACATCGAAGCTGGCCGCTGAGTGCAAGGAGGATGGCATGCGTCACCGAATGATCCGTGTTGAATGGCTGATATGTCTGGGGGGAGTGCTGATCCTCACCCTGTCCGCCTGCGCTGCGGCCCAGCCTTCCGGCCCAAACTCCGAGGGGGAGGCACAGCCCGCGGCCGGCTCGGCGTCGGAGCTGCTCCCGACACGGCGCCCGTTTCCTCTTGAGGCGGGAGCGCCGAGGTTGTTCTTCAGCGATCTCGAGTCGGGCCCGAACTCCGGCGGCGAGGGCGACCAGGGCGCCTTCGTGACGCTGTACGGGGAAGGATTCGGGATGGCGCGAGGCGACTCAACTGTCACCGTCGGAGGCGGCCAGGTCGCCCGTTACGTCGAGTGGGGCGAGAACAACGCCCCGGCGCGCGGCCTCGACATGATCGTCGTTCAGCTGGGAGCGGCCGCGGAAACAGGAGAACTCGAGGTCACCGTCGGCGGCCAGGCCAGCAACGGTCTGCCGTTCACAGTCCGCCCTGGAAACATCTACTTCGTATCCACGGCCGGCGAAGACGCGGCGGACGGCAGCTTCGAGCGGCCTTTCGCCACCATCGCCTACGCCAGGAGCGTCCTGCAAGCCGGCGACATCGCCTACATTATGGACGGGGTCTCACAGACCGTTGAGGACAATTTCGGCGCCGCCTTGGCGATTGACAGTGGAGGCGAACCCGGCGCCCCGAAGGCCCTCATCGCCTACCCGGGCGCCATCGCCACCATCGGGACGGTCGATCCCAGCCTCGAGTTCGCCTTGCGTGTGCCCAATGTCGAGGGGGTCATCGCCAATGATTGGGTGATTGCCAAGCTTGTGTTCCGGGCGCGCAACCAGGCTATCGAGATCGGCGGCAGCGGTTCGAGTCGCTGGCGACTGATCGGCAACGACATCTCCTGCCCGATCGGGGATGCGGAGCTCACGGCGTGCTTTGTCACTACGATGGTCTCGGGCATCGCGTTCCTCGGCAACGACGTCCACGACATAGGGCAGGATGACCCGCAGCGGCCTGCCAAGACCTACCATGCCGTCTACTTCTCCACGGACACCAACCACGTCGAAGTCGCCTGGAACGACATCCACGACAACGACACTTGCCGCGCCCTGCAGTTTCACTCCTCCCCGCTCCTGGGGGGCGGGCCGGACGACCCAACGGGGCACAACCAATATGACCTGCTCGTGCATGACAACCTGATTCACGGAACGGCCTGCGACGGTATCAACTTCGCCACCGTCGATCCATCCCAGGGTCCGGTGCGCGCCTTCAACAACATCATCTTCGACGTCGGGCGCGGCCCGTCGCCGCGCGACGAGGATGCCAACTACGCCTGCATCTACGTCTCCGGCGGCGTGCCGAGCGAAGGACGACCGGAGGGCGCCGGGACGGTCGAGATCTTCAACAACACCCTGTACGCCTGCGGGCGTGCCGACGGCGTCCCGGCCGAGAACCTGGACCGGGGGGCCCTCAGCCGGGGTCCGGCCTCGCCCAGCCTGATCGCCGACTTCAGCAACAACATCGTCGTATCTCCGGCAGGGGAGAACTACATTGCCCCGACCAGCGACACGTCCCTGATCAACGGCTCGAACAATCTCTTCTTCGGCAACGGCCCGGGCCCGGACTTCCTGGCGAACAACATCGACGCCGATCCGCTCCTCACCGACCCCGACGGCCTTGATTTCCATCTCGCAGCCGGCAGCCCGGCGATCGACGCCGGGGTGGCTTTGGATCTGGCCTTCGACTTCGGCGGCATCTTCCGGCCCCAGGGCGCGGCGATTGACGTCGGCGCGTACGAGTTCGCCGAGATCCGCTGACCGCCCCGCGAAGGATGGGTCCGTTGCCAGCGGGCATTCCAGGGATGAACGGATGACCTTTCGGTGGGCGCCGCGGTCGACGGTGATTGCGTTGAGGAGCGGAGGACTGAGGGCACGGGAACGAGACGAGGGAGCATCGGACGCGATCGCAAGACTGCCGGGGATGGATGGAGGATGGGCGTGAGTCGGAGAGCATGCCTCAGCCTGGGGCTGCCCCTGATCGGCCTTCTGCTTGCCTGCCGCTTGGGCAGTGGAGGCGAGGCGATAGGCGGGACCCCTCCGGCCTCCCCGCCCGGCGTCACCGACGAGGCCGCATCCCTCACCGCCCCGACCAACGCCCCCGAGGCGGGAGCGCGCGGGCCGCTCCCAGCTGGCTCCTTGGCGCTGATGGCGGTTGGAGACAGCCTCACCGCTGGGGATGGCGATGATTACGGGCGGGGTGGCTACCCGGAGCGGCTGCTCGCCTCGGTCCAGAGCACGCGCCTCGGCTCGACGCTGGCCAACTTCGGCCGCACCGGCTGGACGTCCGACATGCTCATCCAGGGCGACGGGAGCGACCCGGGCCAGCTCGACCAGGCATTGGAGTCGATCACCGAGGCGGTCGCCTCCGGGCGAATCCCGATGGCCTTGATCTGGATCGGAAGCAACGATCTTTGGTACCTCTATCACTACGAGGATCCAAGCGCGGCCCGCGAGGAGCAAGACGCGGCCCACTTCGCCGCCAACGTCGAGGCCATCCTCCAGCACTTTGACGGGGCGCAGGCGCGTTGCGTCCTGGCGTTCCTCGACGATCAATCGCAGCGACCCGTCGCCAGCAATCCATCCATGCGGGCCGAGGCCTTCCCCGGGATATCCGACGATGAGGTTTCGCGCATGTCGCAGCAGGTCTTTCGATACAACGAAGCCATTGCCGCCCTCGCGGCGCAGTACGGCGCGTTGACGGTGGACTTCTACGACTCGGCGATCTTCTCCGACCCCTCCACCTTGATCGAGGACGGCAACCATCCGAACCCGGCCGGCTACGATCTCGTCGCCGAATTGTGGTTCGAAGCCTTAAGGCCGATCCTGGAGTAACCAGCCACATGGAGCTCCATGACCGACGTCGCGGATCATCGTTCGCTCGAACTGCTGTCCCTGCAGGGCATGTCCAAGAGGCGGACGAAGGGCTGGCGAGGAGGTGGTACCGATGACTACCAACAGGCGGACGGATCTGCTGTCGATGGAATCGGCCCGGCTCCGGATCGAGGGCAGATGGGCCGGGCGCGCCTTCCGACTGGGAATGGGTGTGCTGATGATGGCCGCCCTTGGAGTCCTGGGGGCGTCGGCGGAGTCACTCACGATCGATTTCGAACGGCTCCCGGACGGGCGCCTGACTTCGCAAGAGATGCTGCTAACCAACGAGTACCTGGACCGTTTCGGGGTCCGTTTCCCCGACGGCGTCGAGGTCGTCGCCTGCCGGCCCAACCCACCGCCCGGCGTCCCGTGCGAGGCGGCGCATTCCGGAGAGCGGGCGATCCAGCCGCTGATGGACGACGAGTTCACGAGCAAGCCCTTTGACATTGCCTTTGACTCGCCGGTATCGGCCGCATCGCTCTACATCAGTCACAGCGTGTACTACGATGAAGGCCGCACCATCGACGTCGAATTGCAGGCGTTCGATTCGTCCGGCCGGCAAGTCGGGCGCGACACGGCTTCCTTCACCAACGACGGGTCGTGGCACCGGCTGGAGGTGGAGGCCGGGGAAGCCAGCATCGTTCGCCTTCTCATATCCGGCGGCGCCACGGTCTACCAGGACGACAGCAACTTCCTGGCGATGGATGACCTCCAGTTCGAGTTGCCGGAGCTGCCCACCCCCATCCCTCCCGACAACCAGCCTCCGCAGGTCACATTCTTGGTGCCCGCCGAGGGTGCTGCCTTCGATGACAACGTCGTCGACCTTCAGTTCCGGGCAGAGGATAACCGTCAGCTCGATAGGGTGACGCTGGGCGTTGTGCACGACGGGAGTGGGACAGAGATCATCCCCTTCCTCGATGCCAACATCTGCGGCTCCGCCATCTACGGCGCCTGCCGCAACCCTCACGGACAAACCCAGGATGTCGCCCTCGATCCCCGCCTGGAGGGCTCCTACACCGCCACGGTCGAGGCCTGCGACCCCGCCGGCCTGTGCGCGCAGGACACGGTCTCGTTCGTCCTGGGTTTGCCGGTCGACCTGTGGGTGATGGGGATCGAATACAACCAGGCTGTTCAGGACTTCATCTTCACCGATCTTGACCGCGCTCCCGGAGAAGAGGGCTTGATCACCCTCGCCGACAGCGCCTTCGGCATGCCGGTCATCCCGGGCAGGCCGCTGGCGGTCCGGGTCTACGTCGGGGTCCGCCAGGGACCCGGCTCGCCCAGCGCGCCCTTGGAGGGCTTCGCCGCCACGGGCGAACTCGAAGTCACCTTGGGCGATGGTACGGCGCAGGTCCTGGCGCCGGTGGACAACCCCAATTGCAGTGAACAAAGCGGCGCGACCACGGGCCAGGCGTGCCTGGGCACCATCCACGTCCATCCCAGCCTTGGGCGCGTGGTAACGAGGCAAGATCCAGTGATCATCACCAATACTGGCCCACTCCTCGTCGACCTCGAGTTGCCGACGCGCACCGAGTACGATCTCGATCTGATCGACCAACGCGCCCGACTGGAAGGGACGCTCAACTTCGTCCTGCCCCCCGAGCTCACGGCCGCCGCGGCCGGCGGCCTCACCCTGCGGGCCCGGGTCGAGCCGGTCGACCGGGCGGAGGCAGCCGTCGGCGACAACGAGTTCGAGCTGGAGCTCGGCGAGTTCACCGACCCGAACCCTCTGGACATCGGCCTGGTGCGGGTCAGCACGCCGGGAACCGCCGCTCCCTTCTCTGTCAACGCGCAAGGCATGTTGACCGAAATGCTCGAGCTCACCCCCTACGACTCGCTGGCGCTGAACTTCGACCGGACGTTCTTTTATGATGGCGACCGCCTCAGGATCCGCGTTCTGCTCTTCGGCTTCATCGAGATCGCGGATGAGACCCTGACACAGTGCCAGACCCTGTGGCTGGACCTGTTCGACTCCTTCGGCCTGAGCAACGACTTCACTCTCTTCGCTGTGTCGCCGGCCACGGTCGACCTGCAGGGCTGCGGCGGGCTGGGCTGGCGGGTGCCGGGTTTCGGGGGCATCGCCCTGTCAGAGATCGCCACGAACGAGAATGACCACGACCAGCTGGCGACGATGGCCGAGGAGGCCTACCACGCCCATCTCGACCGCCGGCATGTCTCCAACGATCATGGGGAAGGCGACGGATGTTTCCTGGAGGAGGGGATCCTCACTGACCTGATCGGGGCGGCGGGCTTCGACACCGATTGCTGGAAACCGGCTCCCTACTTCCACGGTTCCATGGGGGAGTATCCTCTTGTCGACGACGGGATCTTCGGCGACCGCGGCGGGGTGGGCCTGGAGATCGAGCCCGACGGCGCCACCTGGCGCCTCACCCTGTACGACCCATGCCCGACCGGCGGGGTCGACCGGGGCGACGAGCTGGCCACGTTGGCCTGGATCGGACGCCGCTGGGACGACTTCGCCTTCCGCGCCGACGGCCTCAACCTCTACCTGTGCCGCGAACATGCCAACAGCCCTCACGACTTCATGTCCTATGGCGACAATTCCTGGACATCCGTCCAGCAATTCCTTGGCGAGACGGAGATCCCCGATGACCTTTCGCTTCAGCCTGCCGGCTCGGGGCGCGCCCTTCTCGGACTGGCGCCGCGGCAAATCTATGCCTCCACGCTGCGCATCCAGAGCGGCCTCCCCGGGTCGCAGGTCACGGCCATCGTAACGCAGACCGGAGCGGGGTTCGCCTCGTTTCTCCCCTCTCCAGCGGGATCGACGCCTGTTGTTGGGTCTCCCTCCAGCCCGGTCATGCTCACCGTCGAGACCGCCGGGGAAACGCTGGAATTCCCCATGGCGATGTCCTTCGCAGCCGGCCACCCGCGAAGCCTGATCTTCCTGACAACCAGCCTGCCGGCCGGCGTCACGCCCGAGCGCATGGCCATCACCTTCGAGGGCCAGGAACTCACCGTCGCCGAGGCGAGTCAGCACGCCCCCGAGGTCAGGGTTCTCACGCCGAATGGCGGCGAAGTGTGGGGTCCGGGAGAGGTGCAGACGATCTCGTGGGAGGCTTCGGACGCCGACGGCGATCCGCTGCGCCTGCGTCTGGAGTACAGCCCAGACGCCGGGACCACATGGCACTCCCTCGGAATCTCTCGCCAAGCCAACACCATCTCCGTCGCCGTCGATGATCTGCTGGCGAGCCCCGTTGCCCTGATCCGGATCGTAGCCTCGGACGGCATGCGCCTGGCCGAGGACACCTCCGACGCCACCTTCTGCGTCGGACTCACGCAGGGCTGTGCTCCCGTCACCGTTGGAGAGAGAAGCCCGAGCCTGGCGATTGCTCTGATCATCGCTGCGGCCCTCGGCGGGCTGTTGTGTTTGGCGGGCCTCGCGCTCATTGTCGTTCTGCTGCTTCGACGCGGCCGGAGGCCGACATGAGGCCAAGCCGCACCGCAGCCGCCAGCGCATCCTTGCCCTCTCAGCCGGGAGGTTGCGGGGAGGCCAGATCGCGATTACCACGGATGCCCGGTCGCGGGGGTTCAGGTAGGGAGCCCCCTCCCAGCGACCCCTGCGTCTTCAACCGACGCGGGAGACCCCGCCGCCTTCTTTCCGTGAGGTCGGAGGCCATCCAGGAATGAACCCAGCGCCGGCTTCCGGTGGGAAACGCCCGTGGGGTTGCCTGATCGCCTCGGGCTTGGTGTCGCTGCTCGGCTTGTCCGTCCTCTGTGGAGCCCTGATACTCCTCTTCCCTCCTCCAGGGCTCCCCCGGCTGACGGCGGCCTCGACTTCGGCCGCCGCGGGACCCGGCGTCCTCGGAGGCAGTGCGAATGCCGTCCCCGAGACGGCGACGAATGTACCGACTTTGCCTGCTGCGACAGAAACGCTGACGGCGACGCTCACTGTCACGCCGATACCCCCGACGCAAACCTCCTCCCCCACGCCGGAACCTCTGCCACCCACGCCCGATACGACGGGCCCGCCGGCGCCAATCATTCTCGGGCCGACGAACAACCTACGTATCCCTTGCGGGATGCCGGCGTCGGTCTCGCTGAGTTGGGAAGCACCAGGCGATCCGAGTGGCATTGACAGCTACCGCGTGCGTCTCCAGGAGTTCGGCGCGGACTTCAGTGGGGAACAGGTCTTCGACCCAGTGGCAACATCTCAACTGGACGTGAGCATCGAGACGGGCTGCGGAAAGTCCTATCGCTGGAGTGTGCTCGCGCGCGACGGGGCCGGCAACCAAGGAGTCGCCTCGGATTGGGCCTACTTTGACATCGATTCTGCAACGCCGGCGCCTACCATCCTGGGGCCGACTGACTACAGGCATCTGTCTTGCGTGGCCCAGATCATCCTGAGGTGGGAAGCGCCGGACGATCCGGATGGAATCTTCGGCTATCAGGTCAGTTTGCAGACGGTCCTCGGCGTGGGCTACGGTGAGGCTCAGATCTTCGGCTGGATGGTGTCCACTCAGAAGGATGTGTCCAGGTGGACAGACTGCAACAGCACCTATCGCTGGCGGGTGTTCGCGTCTGACATGCAACTCAACGATGGACTGTGGTCAGACTGGGCTTACTTCATTGTCAATCCCCCGGGGCAGTGACAGAGGTCCTTCCCCGCCCTTGCGGTCGGATGGAGCCATTGACCCCCGGTCGGCGGCACGAGCTTCGGGTCAGGCGACCTTGGGCCCAGGGATGAGAACCGTTGTCCGCTTGTGCGACTTCAGGTCAATTCGGGCGATGGTTGGGCAACTGCGCGATATCGATCGGTGAGTCCCGATCGTGAGCCCATCTGGACGATGGCTGGCCTAGGAAAGGGAGGCGACACCGATTCAGCCGCTGCGTAGGACGGGTCGCGTCCGTTTCGCCTCGCTTGTCTTGGCGCTCCTTGGACTTGCCGCCCTGCTCGCCGCCGGCCTGCTTGTAGCTGTATTCGCCTTCCTTGGCCGTCCCCGCGCGATCGACCCCAATCGCCTGCGTGTGGCCATCCGTCCGCCATCGAGCGGCGCACACATTTCCGCCCAGGACAGCGTGACCGTTCTGGAGCACGCGTCGGGGCCAGGGCCGGTCACTCGCTACGGACTCTGGGCGGACTGCAACCGCGAGCACATCGTGCTCCCGGAATCCGGACAGGCGGGCCTCCCCTTGTCCATACAGATCTCCTGGCGGCCGCTCGAGCCCGGACCTCAGATTCTGATGGCCCGCGCCTTCGACACTCAGGGCCGGGCTGCTCGGTCGCACCCGATCGTGTTGGAGGCAGACTCGCCGAGGCGAGGGGATCGGGTCGACATGGGCGTCGTCCTCCAGCCGGCCAACAGGCTGGAGTCACTGAGCGCGACATTCGGGCCCCTCCCCGCCTCGGATCTCCCGGCCGGATTCGTCGGCGATGATTGAGCCTCCCGCGGCGAACCCGCCGCGCCCGTCGACGACCCGGCGCCTTCTGACGACCTCCCCGCCCGCCCGGGAGCCCCGGCAGCGGAGTCTGGGGACGGCTGCCGGGTCCACCTGGAATGGGGCCCGGGTGATCGGACTGACGGCTGCCGGATCTACCGATTCGGTGGCGGCGATATCGACTTCACCGCTCTTGGTGAGACCGACGCAGACGGGCCTGCCTTCGAGGATGTCGTTCCTCTCGCCTAGGGACAGCGCCATCCTCGGCTGCCTCACCGGTATCGTCCTGCAACGGCAGGCCGACGATGATGCAAGTGGGATCGATACCTACGATGTGGCGCTGGCCGCCTCCCGCAACAACGGTGCTGGCTGGCCCGGCGCAGGCACCTTCGGACTCGGGTTCACAACAATCCGGATCAACGATCAGGCGGACTGCGGGAATCTGTACCGTTGCAGGGTGCGGGCGCGCGACAACGCAGGGAATATCGGGCCCTGGTCGCCCTGGGAGAGGTTCGGAATCGGGATCGATTGACACCGGAAGCGCAGCGCATGTTGGGCAGCTTATCCTGGCATCGCTCGTGCGCTGCGCAA
>Ga0315275_10004210_pt1 | contig 13410 bp, 10 predicted proteins | sample YL17G03_0_MG_FD_205557 | JGI IMG/M metagenome (GOLD analysis project Ga0315275, IMG submission 205557) | Sediment microbial communities from Yellowstone Lake, YNP, Wyoming, USA - YL17G03_0 | ecosystem: Environmental > Aquatic > Freshwater > Lake > Sediment | place: USA: Wyoming | collected... | reverse complement strand
ACAGGATCCGCTTGCCAGGGAAGGTGAACTTGGCGAACATGTAACCCATCAGCGAACTGGTGAAGAGGGTGGTCGTCACGTTGAAGACGGCCACAAAGGCACTGTTGGCGTAGAAGCGCAGCAGGGGCAGTTTAGGGTCGTTGAAGATCGTGAGATAGTTGTTGAAGGTCGGATTTTCCGGCAGGAAGGTGGGCGGTACGCGCAACACTTCAGTGTTGGTCTTCAACGAACTCAGGATCATCATGATGAATGGCAGCACCGTGAACGAAATGCCCAGCGTCAAAAAGATATAGAAACCAATATGCCGAAGGAACTTGGGACGGTGCGTTCTGGGAACCCGCACAGATGGGATAAGAGGTATGGTTGCAGTGGACATTAGTACTCCCAATCTGTGCGCAGCACACGCATTTGGAAGATGGTCACCCCCATCACAATCAGGAACAGGATAAAGGATTCGGCCGCTGCCCAACCCAACCGCTGGTAGCGGAAGGCGTTTTTATAAATGTCCAGCATCATCACCTGGGTCTGGTTGCCGGGATCCCCGTTCGTCATCACCTGGATGATGTCAAACACTTGGAAGGAAGAGAGCATGGTCATCACACACACGAACAGCAAAGTCGGCCGGATGAGCGGGAGGGTGATCTTAGTAAAGGCTTTCCAGGGTGTGGCGCCATCGATCAAGGCCGCATCTTTCAGTTCCTGAGGAATCACCTGCAGGGCGGCGATGAAGATGACCATGTTATAGCCATAATCCTGCCAGAGATAAGCCAGGATGACCGCCCACATGGCTACTGAGACACCCGCCAAACCTGCGCGCGGGTCAGAAAGCCAGGCGACAGGCTGCCCGCCAAACATGCGGATGATGGCGTTGATCCAGCCGGCCTGAGGATCGTACATGCTCATCCAGATTAATGCCACCCCTACCGATGAGGTCAGAACAGGCAGGAAATAAATGGTCCGATAGAAAGCCTTGAAGCGTTCTCCGATCGACTCGAGCATATATGCCAGTGGCAGGGTTATGGCCAGGTTGAGCGGCAGGATGGCGAAGGCGAAGATCAACGTGTTCTTCAGGCTTGTCCGGAACAGGTTCGCCTCCACGGAGGTGCCCGTGAACATCTCGATGAAGTTGCCCAACCCGACGAATGGATTGCTGCCTCCCAGTCCCAGGATGGGGCCTCCCAGGCGTCCGGAACTGTAGTTAAAGAACATCAAAACGAACGCCCAGCCCAAGACAAAGATCCCAAGCGACTCATAGAGCAGTAGAGGAATGGTCACACTGAGCACAAAGCGACCCTTGGCGATAGCCAAGCCTCCTTTGGACTGTTTTTCCCGCTTTCGACCAGGTTTCATCGTCCGTCTCCTAGGGTGGGATAAAGGATCAATAAGAGCAGTAGGGGCATGGATGCCCATGCCCCCAGGATGCGATTTACTTGAAGGTGGAGTTTGCTTCCGTGTCAATGGCTTGCAGTGTCTCGTCGACTGTCTTCACTCCCTGCAGCGCTTCCAGGATGCGGGGATAAATGATCTCATACATCACCAGGTCGCGGTCGGGCATGTTGCCCAAATACTCGCCGTTGGGCAGGATGTCCAGGGCTTTGGCCACCCAGGGCATCTGTGTGGCGATTTCGGATGATTTGGCCACTTCAGGCATGGCCGGAATGGTGCCGCTGGCAATGTTGAATTTCAGGGCATTGGCGGGCACCGTGGTGGCGAACTTGACAAAGTCCCAGGCAACATCCTGGTGCTTGCTGTTGGGTGATACCATCAGGCCCCAGCCGGAATCAGCCACAAAGGTCCCTTTGCCCTGGACTGGCGGGAGGAAAATGTAATCCCATTCATCCTTAAAATCCGGGTAATTATTGCGACCTTCGGCAATAGCCCAGGTGCCAATGTAGCCGATGGCGACTTTGTTGGTAAAGAAAGCGTCGATGACAAAGTTGGTGCTGTCGTTGAAGACCACCGGATCCACCACGCCCATTTTGACCGCATTGACCATCCATTCCAATTGGGCTTTGGCTTCCGGGGTGTTGAAGGTGAAGCCCTTGTGGTCTGCCTTCCAATAGTCGCCGCCGCGCTGTTTGATACCGGCCAGGAAGGAGGCTGAGGTTGGGTCAGCGGATGTGAAGTGGAAACCGGCGATGGACATCATACCTGCATCATCCTTTTTCGCCAGTTTTTTGGCATCGGCCAGCACGTCATCCATCGTCTTCCAGGCTGGCGGGAAGGGGATGCCGGCTGCCTTGAACATGCTTTTGTTGACCAGCACACCGCCGTATTCGCAGTTGAATTCCTGCGGGAAGCCATATAGTTTGCCGTCAACGATGTAACCGCCAATAGGCGCAGCGTAGAAGAGCTTTTGAGCATTCGCCAGGGTCATGACCTTCGCCGGGACCGGAGCCAGGCGCTCGTAGTATTGCGAGGTCCAGGTGCCGAACAACACCAGGATGTCGGCTTCCTCGCCGGCGGGCATGGCCGTCTGCAGGGTCTGCAGGTAAAGTTCATAGTCGAATGACTCGCGCTGGATGGTAACGTTCGGATGTTCAGCCTGGTAGGCGGCGATCAAGGCATCATAGCCGGTGTTGAAGGCATTGTTGGCATGCGTCCACAGGCGCAGTGTGACCTTTTCATCCGTCCCTGTCGTACCGCCGGTTTTCGCTGCGCAGGCAGAGAGCACCAGGGCCAGGATCACCAGCACATACAATATATTCTTTCTCATTTCTTCCTCCTCTTTTCAATCGGGTTCGGTTTTGCGATCCAGATAATAGGGTCTGGAATTCCCTTTTACTAGCGGAAGTTGGTTGAGTTTGTTCTTGCTCCTCCTTGGTCTTGATCAGGACAACTTGACCACTGTATCCAGGTTGTTGGGTTGATCGGGATTGAGTCCTTTGGACAGTGACCGCTCGAAGGCGATCATTTGGCCAACCGGCAGGTAGAGCACGTTGCGGACGGTTTCATCAAGACCCGAGGCGAACCGAATATCAGACCCTTCTTCGCCTATATCCAGGAGACGGCCGCCGAGAGCCTTCACATCCTCCAGCACCGCACTCTCGTATGACCCGTTGCGGGTGGAGCGCAGCCCAATAACCAGCGCCTGCGAGGTTACCATGGACTTGGGCCCATGCCGGAATTCCATAAAATGGAATGGCTCGCTGTGGGTCAGCGACATCTCTTTCATCTTCAGGCTGAGCTCGCAGGCCAGCCCCAGGCGCGGGCCGGATCCCAGCCAGTAGAAGCGATCCAAAACCGGGTCACGGCCCAGTTCGGCAGACAGGGAAGCATAGTTGTTCAGAACCTGGCGCCCCACCTCTGGCAGGCGGCCGAGCGAGTCGAACAGATCCAGGCGCCCGGCCCACAGGCAGGCCAGCGCGACCGTCACGAGGTAAAGCGTGGAAAAGGCGCGCGTCTGCGCGACCGACTGCTCCTGCCCGGACGGAAAAACCAGGGTCAGCGCGCCCAGGTTCGCCAGCGGCATGTTACTGTAGCAGGAGAGCGTCAGCAGGTCGCCACGCCGGTCCGACAGGAATGCCTGGCAGGCGCGCAGGGTCTCAGTGGTCTCGCCCGAGCGGCTGACCGCCACCAGCAGCGTTTTCCCGGGGGTGTAGGCAGATCCCGGATAGAGCCATAGTTCCGAGGCCGGGAAGGCCCGGCAGGCGCGGCCAGTCAGCTCCTGGGTCAGCGAGGCGGCAGCCAGGGCCAAGTAATAAGTCGAGCCACAGCCGGTGAATAGGATCTGGTCGTAATGCCCTGCGCCCAGGGCCAGGATGGCCTGGCGTTCGGCATTCAGCACTGGCAGCGCGGCGGACCAGGCTTCGGGTTGGGAGAGGATCTCCTGGCGGGTGTAAAAACCTTTATCGATGCTCATGTGTGTTCATCCATGCTTGCATAAGATTCGTTCTGCGTTTTGGAAATAGACTTTCTCCAGCACATCCTCCGGCAGATACAGGCCGTGAATGTGCCAGCGTCCCTGCATGGGGATTGGGTCAGCATTGTAGTTGAAATATTCGTCGTCGGTCTCCAGGAAACGGTAGATGACCCGGTAGGCTTCCGGGTAGGGACCCATATCCGAGCCGAACAGGATCCGGTCAGCATACTGGAGGAAGAAGCGCCGGGCAGTGTAGGGCTGGCGGCCCAACTCACCCAGGCGGGCAGAGATGTCAACGAAGAAGTTCGGGCAACGGTCAAGCAGCGCCCCGACCCAGCCCAGGTCCTCTGCGTAACATCCGACGTGCGCGCCAATGAAGATCGTCTGCGCGTGACGTTCCACCAGGTTCGCCAGGCGGTTGACAATGTGCAGAAAAGACGGGAAGGGTGGGCTGGTGAAGGCCCAATCCGGGTGGTTGCCGAGTTCCTCCCAGCGTTCATTGGTCTCATCGACCGGATCGAAGAAAGCCACCGGGTCAGCCACGTGGATGATGACCGGCAGGCCCAGCTCTCCGGCGGTCTCCCAGAGCGTGGCCAGGCGCGGATCGTCAACTTCAACCAGTTTCCCCACATGATCCCGGACATGCAGGCCGAACCCCTTCCAAATCTTCAAACCCTGCGCGCCGCGTCCCTTCTGGACCCGCAGCCTTCCTGCCGCCCAATCGGGAAACGCATTGCCTTTCTCCTGCCATTGCGACCAGTCCACCCCGCCGAAGACCAGGAAGCGCTCAGGGGCGGGTGATTTGAAGTGGTCGAGGTGGGCATTCAGCAGGTGCTCGCCCCAGCCGCCGTCCAGGTCCACGTAACAGACGATGCCCGCCTGGTCGAGCAGGTCGAGCAAAACGGGCAACGGGTGCTTGTCCCAATCGCCGGATGTCTCGCCGAGATGGTTATGGGCGTCGAAGACCGGGAAGCGCGGCTTTTCCGCCAGGGTGGTTTTGGTGACCAGTTTGGATTGCGGGCGGAAATTTCCAAGTTCCATTCTTCACCACAGAGGGCACGAGGGGACATGAAGGAAAAAGACCACAAGACTAAAAGACTATGAGACTATAAGACTATAAGACTATAAGACTAACGACCAGGAGATCATAAAACTACAAAACTGCAAAACTAAGCAACGAACACACTCATCCCGCGCTGCTGAACAGCGTCGATGAAATCCCGGGAGGTTCCTTTGTCCGTGACAATGGTATGGATACTGTCGAGCAGGGCCAGCCGGACCGTGGCGGCACGCCCGAACTTGGTGTGATCGACCAGCACAACGATCTCCTTCCCGGCTTTCAGGATGGCGCGGTCTGTCATGGTTTCGGGCAGGTACTCGTTGGTCAGGCCGTACTCCAGGCTGATGGCACGCGTGCCTATAAATACCTTGTCGGCGCGCACCTCGGCCAGGGCCTGCTCGCTGATATGACCGATGAACGAGAGCTCGCTGTCGCGCAGCATTCCGCCCAGGCAGATGAGCGTGATTCCCTCGGCTCCAGCCAGGGCGTTGACCACCGGCAGGGAATTGGTGAGGATCGTGAGATCTCGGCGTCCACGCAGGGCACGCGCGGCTTCAAGGACAGTGGTCCCCGAGCCGAGGAAGATCGTCTCCCCGGCCTGCACGAGCGCCGCGGCAGCCTGTCCAATGCGGATCTTTTCGTCAGCTTGTTCGTTCTGGCGCTGCAGGATGGGTTGTTCGGGTGGGGCCTGGGTCAAAACGATCGCACCGCCATGCACGCGCTGGAGCTTACCTTCGTTGGCAAGACTTTCCAGGTCACGCCGGGCGGTGGCTTCACTGACCTCGAACGTGGCGCATAGTTCCGCCACGCTAATGCGATGCTGGCGCTCCAGCAGTTGCAGGATCTGGTGTTGGCGGTCAGTGCCCGAAACAAAGTTGATTTCCATAATCGCTCATATTCAATCTAAATCAATCATTTTCAATCATATATTAGGTCGTTATCTAGGTGTTTTCAAGTGACAATTGTCATATTCTTAAAAACCAATTGAAATCCGACTCATTGGCGCTGGTTTCTGGCAGGGAGTAGCATCAAGGTGCTGACTGCCAGTTTATCGGATAGGATGTGAACAAACTGCCCCATAAGAAATCCTCCTCTGCCATGCGAGACTGGGGAGTCGTAGAGGACTACTCAGCGCAATTGCTCAAGCTTATTCAAGAATAGCCGGTGCCGTATTTTTTGATAATTGCTCTCATTTCATCGTAATGGGTTTCCATGGCACCGACCAACCTGAACTGGGTACGGCAGCGATCCAGATTGTGATGCTCGCGATGTGTCTTGAAATAGACATCTCCGCTCAGATAGTCGGTCAGGAAACGGATACCTTGTTCAAGGGTCATCAATCTTCCCGAAAATGCCAGGTAATCGATTTCGGTGGGAGTCAAAAAAACCCGTGCTGCGTCCAGGTAGCCGTGGGCCAATTGTTCGAACGTTGACAAAGAGAATCCGACTTTGGGAAGGTCGGTTTCATCTTCCGCCGCCAGAGCAGTCCCGGTCCGAACGGCATCCCCAAAATCATACAACGAAAGACCCGGCATGACCGTATCCAGGTCGATCATACAGATACCTTCCCCGGTCTTGTTGTCAATCATCACATTATTGAGTTTGGTATCGTTGTGAGTGATCCGCAATGGCAATTCCCCCCGGGCAAGGAGATCTATGAGTACCGATGTGTCGCCGGCCCTTGATTGGGCAAAATGGATTTCATCTTTCACCTGGCTGACCCTGTTATATCTATCCAGCTCCACTGCCTTGACGAAAGTTTCAAATCGCTTTTGCGTGTGGTGGAAGTTCGGTATGGTCTCGTGAAGTGTTTCGGCAGGAAAATCCGCCAAAAACCTTTGGAATATGCCAAAGGTCCTAGCCGCGCTGTAAATGTGTTTTGGATTTATTGGATTGTTATATGTTTTGGCATCTTCAATAAAGAGGAAAGCGCGCCAGTAATTTCCTTCGGGGGATTGGTAAAGAAAAATGCCTTCGCTCGTTGGGATAAGGTTGAGCGTTTCACGTGTGGGGTCTCCACCGGCCGCAGCGATCTTGAGCTGGATGTGTCGAGTGACCCGTTCAATATTTTGCATCAGCTCCACGGGATTCTTGAAAACATTGTGATTGATCCTTTGCAAGAGAAAACGATGCAGGGTTCCGCCTGGGTTTCTAAAATGGGCAGCATACGTGTCGTTAATATGCCCATCCCCATAGGGGGTTGCCTCGACGAACTGCCCATCGAAACGAAAATGTTTGGCGATCTCTGTGAAATCCGGCTTCATTTTGTGCCCGCCCACAGGTTTTCAGGATACATACCCTGGTGGATCAGTTCTTGGATGGCAGCCTTGACTTCGGCCCTGTCCTGGGGATAGGTCACACCATGCCATTTTTCCCGTGTGATTAATACTTTAACGTGTGCCCGCTTCTCGAGAATCAGATTCCCGACGACATTGGGGAGGAAATACTCGGCTTTCGCGATATTATCCCGGTTCTCCATTAGGAAACGGGGGAAACGTTCCACCAAGGCTGAAAATATGCTCGGTGTGAATCCCCATATATTCATGGAAACGATGGTCTCCAGTGGCAGCGTGACCCAATGCTGGCCGTCATCTGTATAGCGGGCAGACTGATCGTATTTCTGAATCCTTGTACGCTCGATGATGTTCAACAGGATGCCAGCCTCGTCTACCGAGCATATGCCGCGTGCCACATGACCATGATCCGTCAGGGTATTATCCAGGCGGTAGCCGACCATGCAATAGTCAGCCACGCCATCCAGATCCCGGGCGCGGTGCAGATAGTCGGCAATGGTCTGGAACGCAGTGCGTCCATAGAAATCGTCGGCGTTGATCACCGCAAAAGGCGAATCCACCTCGTTCTGGCTGCACAGGGTTGCATGGGCCGTGCCCCAGGGTTTTACCCTGCCCGCTGGTACATGGAAACCCGCCGGCACATCCTCCAGCCGCTGGAAAACAGCAACCGTACTACAGTTTTTTGCAATGGTCCTGCCCACGCGTTCGTGGAAGTCTTCTTCGATGGCTTTGGAGATGACGAAGACCATCTTGGTAAATCCCGCCTTCAATGCATCATATACAGAATAATCAATGATTATCTCACCGAAGGGGCCGATTTGGTCAATCTGCTTCAAGCCACCGTAGCGGCTGCCAATCCCAGCAGCCATCACCACCAGTGTCAGGTCAGTTCGTTGCATTACTCAGAATCTCCTCTAACAAGAATCTTCACATATCCTCCCGAAATTATTCCTCTGGATGACTGCGAAAATCTATCGAAGCAGAGGGGGGATTGAGACGCCGTACCGATAGCCTGGTTTTGTCGTCAAGCGACTGATTGGTTTTGACGGCGTGGCGTCTGTAACACATTTCGAACCAGATATCGGTCAGCTCAGTTTCGCCTTCCCTTACGACAGCATATTCATGCTGCAACATTTTCCCGACCGTGTCCAGATCACCCAGTTCCAGGGCGATCCTGGCGCGTAGAATTTGAATTCGGTCGTTCCTTTTGAAACCCTCCGGCAGACTGTTGAAGACCGCCAAAGCCTTGTCAAAGTGGTGGGCTGAACACAAAGCCCAAAGATATTCCTGCGCCAATGCAGTACAACCACCGGGATCTTTATAAATTTCCCAGGCCCGGATAAGGCATGCCAGCGCCTGCGCCTCTTCACCTCGCCGCAAGGCTAATTGGGCCAGGTTACGCCAGGCCCAACCGGAAGGTTTCAGATCGAGTGATTCCAACCAGGCGGCCTTTGCGCCATCCTCATCGAAACATTCCATCTTCATAACTCCCAAATGCAGCAGAGTGAACCAGTTGCGGTTCTCAGATTGTTTCAGGCTGCTCTCGAGCAGGTCGCGCCACTCCCCCTGTACCATCCAGTCGCCGGTCACCATTTCCGGTGACTGTTCCGGCATATGGCCCTCACGCAGCAAATCCAGCCATATGGACTGCTCAACTCCCAGGCTGGACTCGGGAAAAACAAATGACGGCGGGATGGATAGTGAATCCGGGGTGTATTTGCGCCTCGCAATTTCCAGTGCACCCCATCCGGATGCAGATTGGAGGATTTCCTTCCCCGGCAGGTCCACCCGTTCCCGGCACCCCAATTCGATCCCGGAGAGTTCCTCCGGGGTCATTCTGGACCTAAGGGATGCGTCCACCGTTTTCCAGGCAGTTTCCCAATCTGTGGCATGGACACGCTCTGGATCGGCATGGATAAAGCCGAAGATCTGTGTCCAGCCCCAATCGGCGCGGGCAGGCATTTTCAACCCGTGCAATTGCGTGGGCGCCAGGCCGGCCTGAATTTCGATATATGCTTTTCCACCCGGGGATAAGAATTCCTGCCAGTGGCGACCCCCCGTATGGCTCCCCCAGCAGAAAAGTTTCCGATAGCGAAGACGGGGGGTGGATGCCTCGATCAGACCGCCTCCGTCTTTGTCAAGGGCGGTTTCCCAGGGAAAATCAGTCTCGTCACATTGAAAAAAGAATTCGTCTGCAAAATCTGAATTAAGCGAGTAAGTGGCATCCCGGCCAGACAGAGTCGGCAGGTAGGGCAAATCGCCAAAGGCCAGATCAAAAAAAGATTCTCCGGAAAAATTGGCGAAGAGAGCTTTGCGGGCGGGGGCCAGGACACGTATATCGGAAGCCTCGGAGACAGCAGTATTTGTCCACCAGTAAATGGAAGTCTCGGCATCGTTCGGGTTAAATATGCGGGTAAAGGCAATCAGCCAGGGCGATCCGGGCGGAAGATAGAAATCTATTTGCCAGAAAAGGTTTTTACAACGCTCAAATTCGTACAACCGCAGCCCTGGCTCAGCCTGCGCGCCTGTAATGGCAGCAGCAAAGACCGGCGAACAAGTCGTAAAAGTATGCCCGACCTGACCGATGTTCCATTCAACGCCGCCTGAAAACCAGGCATTGCGGATGGCCAGGTTGGCGGGCTGAAACACCGGGTTGCGGCAAAGCAGTTCACGATCATTTGGTTTGTGAACCAACGAAACCAGTCGTCCTCCAAGTTCGGGCAGGAAGGTGGCTCTGAGGAATTCGTTTTCAAGTATCACAGACCGGTAGGTGATCAACCCTCGCTGGCGGGTGTAGGTATCCTGCATTCGATAAGGCAGTACACGGAAGCCCGTTTCCCAACCCAGCAGGTGACGTTTCTCTTTTGGCATGGACGCGTCGGCTGCAACTGCGCGGTCGGTGGAACGGTCGCGAAAATACGGGAGTGGATTTTCTTCTCCCAGGTGAACGCCTGGCATTACTAAATTAGCAACCTGTAAGGTGGTCATCTTCTTGGCAGTGGAAAGATTACGCAACAATAATTATGGATGAGTACTTGAAAACGGATCTTCGTTTCTGCACAAAGGAACTCCTCTGTTTATTATTTGTAGTCCCTGCTAGTTCCTAGATAGGGCTTGGAGCAATCATCAACCGGCAGGCATCAGATAAACGTAGATAATTGCCCAAACTTATCCATTTGCGCAAGCTGGGAATTGTGGTGAGATGTTAGTCATCGGTTATCCGGGTTACCTAATTTACGTTTTTATCGCCCCAGCAGTAATATTGCTGACAATTTTTTCTGCCAGGAATACATACAGCAGCAAGGTCGGCAGGAAAACTATGATGATTCCGGAAAAGATTCCGGCATAATTACCCTGGTTTAACATTGATCGTATGATTGTTTGGAGTCCAATCTGAAGCGTACGATAACTATCATTATTAACCATGATCAATGCCCAGGAATATTCACCCCAAAAATTGAGAAAGTTGAAGACCGTCAGAGTGACCAAGGCACCTTGGGTCAGGGGTAACATGATTTTCCAAAAAGCTTGATAAGGCGTAGCGCCATCTACAATGGCAGCTTCTTCCAGTTCCGTCGGTAGAGAAGAAAAAAAGCCCGACAGGAAAAACACAGAGAAGGGAATTGCCCCGCAAATGTAAACAATAAGCAGCCCAATAAACGATTTGATCAGGCCCAGACGAGTGAACATCATAAACAGCGGGATCATCGTCATCATTGCCGGTATACCCATACCAGCAACAAATAAACCAGTAACAATCTTGCGACCGCGAAAATTGGATCTGCTTAGAACATAAGAAGCAGGAGTTGCGAGGATTAATACGCCTAGACATGAAACACAGCAATAAACCAGACTATTTTTGAAATAGAGAGCGAGGTGATTGGTGGTTAATACGCTGATATAGTTGTTCAGATGTATTCCGCTGGTCAATAATTTTCCGGTAAAGATTTCCCTGGTCGTACTAAAAGAGGAAGCCAGCACCCAACCGAACGAGTACACCAGAAACAATGTCCATAATCCAAGAATTGTATAAGTAACAAATTTGCTCAACCATTTTTTAAGTTTTTCGGCCATATTTCGTGTCATGCTTCACCGCCTTCGCTCGAATTAGTATTCCAATTTTTCTTCTTTGAATACCACATTCAACAAACCGTATACCAAAACTACTATAACGGTCAGGATTACGCCGGCGGCAGCTGCTCTGCCCACATACACAACCCCATTAGCACCCGCTCCACCGGCGCCGCCGCCAGCTTGCCCGAAAGCCAATTGGTAGAGGTAGATGGCCGGGGTCGTTACTTCCGGATATGTCTGACCAAAAGCCATGGGAAAAGCAAAGAGATTGAGAACCGTGATGCTCCACATCACTATCGCGACCCGAATAACATCTCTAAGCAGAGGCAAGGTGATCTGGGCAAATACCTGGAGCATGGAAGCCCCATCCAATCTTGCCGCCTCAAACAATTCAAGCGGTACACGTTCAACACCAGCTAAAATGATCAATAAGAAAAAGCCAATACCGCCCCACACATAAGCAATCAACATGGCCCAGAAAATGACGGAGTGACTTGTCCATTCGATATTTGCAAGAGATGCCAAACCCAACGCCCCAAAGACATTCTTAAATAATCCAAAACGCGTGCTAAAAATATACTGGGTCCACATGGCCGCGGCTGCTACCACAGGGATTAAATTGGGCAGATAGATAACTGCACGAAAAAAAGACTTTCCCTTAATCCCTGAAGTTAAAAGTGCCGAAAACACAAAGGCTGAACCAAATACCCCTATTCCTCCCAAGAGCCAAACAACCCCGATTTTTCCAAATGAATTTATGAAAACTGAATTATTCAACAGATCAACAAAATTACTCCACCCTACAAATTTCATTTTACTTCCAGACCAGGCCGATACCTCAAAAAGACTTAGAATGGTCGAATGGATCACCGGATAAATGCTGACAAACATATAGGCGATCACTGCCGGTGCCAGAAAGGCGAAAATCATCTTCTTATCGGTTTTCATAGATAGATAACTCCTGGCGTTCGACCAAATACCTGGTAAGTGTGGGGCTTTCGCCCCACACTTTGATCAATGTCGAGGATTTATTTTATATCCGTTTTGGCTTTTGCCACCATTTGTGCAGTGAATGCATCCGCTGTAATTTTGCCCGTAATGAGGTCGGTGAATGCGGGCATGAGATCATTGCCGAAGAAATCGCCGGTATTCCAGCCTTCGCAGGCCCAGCCGAAACCGGCTTTGGCATTCTGCATGAGAGGGTATGCGTCAGCGATTGGTCCGGTCCAGGGGACATCCACGAGCGCGGAGGCATAACCCGTCGTCGCCACGGCTTTTTGGATATCCAGGCTGACCACGTACTTGACGAATTCAAAGGCCACGCCAGGATGTTTCGAGACCTGCGTGATCGCCATACCCTGGGATCCCATGTCGTAATCATTGATCGTGCCAGCGCCATTGGTTACCGCAGGCCAACTAAAGGTGCCCCACTTGAAATCCGGGCCAGCGGTTTCGGCAACTTCGGAGGGCAACCAGGTGCCATTAAACGTCATGGTTACATCGCCCAAGGCAAAGATTTGCTGCCCGGCGGGGTAGATGTTGGCACTGGTGCCAGGGGCGATAAACGCTGATAAAGCCTGCGTATCCTTGGCCCACTGCACTAGACCAGCACTCTTCCAGGCTTCGCCAGTCTTATCCGTCAGGGCATCCTTGAATGCCTGGCACCCGACATAACGTTGGGCGGAATCTCCAGCCATAACGTCCGTATAGGAATCTGGATCGTAGGTGAAGACGCTGCCGTGACCTGCAGCCTTCAGCGCTGCGTTGTCCGCCATCCATTCATCAAAGGTGGTGGGTACTTTGGTGATGCCTGCTGCTGTAAATTGGTCTTTGTTGTAGAACCAAAGATTAATGTACGGATTGTATGGAACAGAAGCGATTTTGCCGTCAGCGGTCTTGTACTGATTAACTAACAGCAGAAAGATTGTATCGCTGACCGTCTTGCCTTCAGCGCCGATAGCTGGCTGACTGATGTAGTCATCCAAGCCCAGGATGTATTTATCCCCCCAGGTAAGGGCGATCCGACCGGTATCATTGTCAATCAAATCAATGACTGTGCCAGAATCGATGGCAGCCGTGAACAGTTTCCGGACAGGGCGGCCCTGCCAGGTGACATCGAT
>Ga0315275_10004209_pt1 | contig 13410 bp, 13 predicted proteins | sample YL17G03_0_MG_FD_205557 | JGI IMG/M metagenome (GOLD analysis project Ga0315275, IMG submission 205557) | Sediment microbial communities from Yellowstone Lake, YNP, Wyoming, USA - YL17G03_0 | ecosystem: Environmental > Aquatic > Freshwater > Lake > Sediment | place: USA: Wyoming | collected... | reverse complement strand
TACGAGGTGGAAAAAATCCACCACGGCACACCTTCCGGCATCGATAACACCGTCATCACCTATGCCATGCCGGTTTATTTTGTGAAAGAACAACCCATCCAGCGCTTTTCTGTTCCAGAGCCGTTCACGATTGTGATCGGCGATACGGGCATCTCCAGCCCAACCTCTATTGCAGTCAGGGATGTGCGGCTTGCCTGGCAGGCTGAGCCACAGCGCTACCAGGATTACTTTTCCGCCATCGGCCAGATTGTGGAAGAAGCGCGCCGGTGCATTGAGGACTGCGCTGTCGAAGCCTTGGGTGCTCTGATGGGCGAGAACCATGCCTTGCTCCAAAAAATCGGCGTGTCTTGTGAAGCCTTGGACCGGCTGGTTGCCGCCGCACAGCAGGCGGGAGCCTGGGGAGCCAAACTCTCCGGTGGAGGGCGGGGAGGCAACATGATCGCTCTGACCTCTTCCGGGCATGCAGAAGCGCTTGCCCGGGCGCTGCGAGAGGCTGGTGCGGTTCGGACGATCATTACACAGGTGAGATAACGTGGAAAATTTACATTTCCTCAAGCTGGGAGGCTCCCTGATCACCGATAAATCAAAGCCGCATTCGCCGCGGTTGGATGTGCTGGCTCGGCTGGCGGCTGAGATTGCTTCTGCCCGGCGTTCCAGGCCAGGTCTGAAGCTGCTGGTCGGGCACGGCTCAGGCTCCTTTGGGCACGTGCCGGCCCGGCGCTATGGCACCCGCCAGGGTGTGCACACCCCCCAAGAATGGCAGGGCTTTGTGGAAGTATGGAAAGAAGCAGCCGCACTCAACCACCTGGTAGTGGATGCGCTTTTCACCGCCGGTCTGCCCGTCATAGCACTTCCAGCCTCTGCCAGCCTGGTTGCCTCGCATGGCAAAGTGGCAGCCTGGGAGCTGACCCCCATCTCCTCCGCTTTGCAGGCCGGGTTGGTGCCTGTGATCTATGGGGACGTGATCTTCGACCGGGGGCGCGGCGGGACAATTTTTTCGACTGAAGACCTGTTCAAGATCCTGGCTCCTCAGCTCCACCCGCAGTGTTTGCTGCTGGCTGGTCTGGAAGATGGCGTGTGGGCGGATTTCCCCGGCCGCACTCAGCTCATTACCCATATAACGCCCCATAACATCCAATCGGTCTCACAGGCCTTGGGCGGGTCAGCCTCGGTGGATGTGACCGGAGGGATGGAAGGTAAAGTGCGCCAGATGGTGAGCCTCGTGGAAGAAAACCCTGGCTTAGATGTGTTGATCTTTTCGGGAGAAAAGCCGGGGAATGTCGAGCAAGCGCTCTTGGGACAGGTAATTGGAACGATCATACAAAATGAATAAGCAGCCAAGGAGAATTTAAAACGATGACACTTTATCCAAACTCAACTGTCTATCACCGTCTGTTGGATCAGGTGCAGGCTTTGCCCGTGATCGACTGTCACGAGCACCTGACCGGTCCTGAAGCCCGCCCTAAGTATAAGGAGCCAATCGCCGCCCTCATCCTCGGTTACATCCAGAATGATCTCGAATCGGCAGCCTTTGACATTCCCTGGAAAGAATTCGGTAAACTGGTGGATGAGGGTGTCTCCACCGATGAGAAATGGCCGCTCTTTGAGAAACTCTGGCATCGAACAGAGCATACGGCTTACGCGCGCGTGACTAGGTTGGTGCTGCAGCACACCTATGGCGAGCATGAAATGACGCGCCCTGCCTTGGAGCGCGTGGCCGAAAAGCTGGCCCAGATGGACGAAGCCGCCTATTTTCGAACCATCGATGAAGCCAATATCCAGGTCATGCTCGTGGATGTGCTCGGGTGGCTGCCGCAAGGATTGGGAAGCTTCCTGGATGGGAAGAAAACCTTCCCTGCCAAGTGGCGCCTCATGATCTCCCTGCCCGATTTTCACCCGGTCAAATTTTCTTGGGAGTCGATCCAATCGATCGGCGTGCTGGTTGACCGTCATATCACATCTCTGGATGAATACCTGGAGGCTGTCTTTCTCGTCTTCCAGCGCTGCATCGAAAAGGGAGCGATTGGGATCAAAGATCAATCGGCTTATGAGCGTATCCTGGATTTCGAGCTGGTGCCCCAGGCCGAAGCCGAAAAGCAGTTCAATCGCCTGCTGGCAGACCCGCGCCGCGGGTTAGGTTGGCCGGAGAGTAAGCCGCTCAACGACTACCTCTTCCACCAGTTCATGCGCTTTGCCCGTGAGTTGAAGCTGCCAGTCCAGCTTCATACAGGGCACATGGCCGGGATTTATAACCGGGTAGACAAGACCAATGCAGCCTATCTGGCTCCTGTCTTAGAGCTTCATCGGGAGGTGCGTTTTGACCTCTTCCATGGCAACTGGCCCTATCTGGGTGACTTGCTTTTCCTGGGCAAGAATTACCCGAACGTGGCTCTCGATTTGTGCTGGCTGCATATCATCGATCCTGCCTATGCCATCGATTTGCTCGAGCGGGCTGTGCTGACCATGCCGCACAGCAAGCTGCATGCTTTCGGCGGTGATTATGGGGACGCGCCGGAGTTTATTACCGCACATCTGCAAATTGCCCGCCAGAACATTTCTGCTGCTCTGGCAGGCCTGGTGGAGGGCGGTTGGCTGGACGAAGAACAGGCTTTTGGATTGGCGAAAGATTGGCTTTTCAACAACCCGAACCGTTTCTTTAATCTTGGGTTCGAGGATATTTGAGCGAGACAAGGGAAGGACGAGCATGATTTTCGGACGCGCAGAACTCGAAGCAATTGAAGACCGCAACCTGGCGCCTTATGGGCTGCGGAGCAAGAATTCTCGGGGGCGTGTGTATCCAGACGATGAGCCAGAATACCGTACATCCTTCCAAAGAGACCGGGACAGGATCATCCACACCACCGCCTTTCGCCGGTTGAAATACAAAACCCAGGTTTTTTTCAACTATGAGGGAGATTACTACCGTACCAGGCTGACCCATACGCTGGAGGTGGCCCAAATTGGGCGAACCGTGGCGCGTGCCTTGGGAGCCAATGAAGATCTGACGGAAACGATCTGCCTGGCTCATGACCTCGGGCATCCTCCGTTTGGGCATTCTGGAGAGGTTGCTCTGGCGCGTTTGATGAGAGATTATGGGGGCTTCGACCATAACAAGCAAACGCTGCGCATCGTCACCTTGCTCGAACGACGTTACCCCGATTTCCTGGGGCTGAACCTGACCTGGGAGGTGCGGGAAGGGATTGTCAAGCACGAATCGGAGTATGACATCGCCGATGCGGGCGATTACAACCCCGATCTACGCGGGCCGTTGGAGGCCCAGATCGCCAATGCAGCCGATGAGTTGGCTTATACTGCCCACGACCTGGACGATGGGCTGCGTTCTGGGATGATCTCCTCGCCGATGCTGGAAGGGATCGCCTTGTGGGGCATTCTGCAAGAGAGCGTGGGCTGGCGCGGGCCGCTCCTGGATGATCTGACCCGCCACCGGTTGATCCGCCGCTTGATCAGCCTGGAGGTAACGGATCTGGTGCATGCCACAGACCAGCGGCTGCGTGAGAATAATGTTCGTTCGGTGGAAGATCTCCAGCGCCTGCCCCTTAACGTGATCGGCTTTTCGGAAGATATGCACCGGCGCAACCGGCAGTTGAAAGATTTCTTGTATAACAACCTTTACCGGCATTACCGGGTGGTGCGGATGGCGGTCAAGGCTGAACGGATTATTGGCGATTTGTTCCAGGCCTACCATTTAGATCCACCTATCCTGCCCAGGCAGTTTCAGGATTTGGTCGAAGAGCGCAGCCTGGAGCGGGTCATCTGCGATTACATCGCCGGGATGACAGACCGCTATGCTGTCGAGGAACACGATAAGATTTTTGATCCTCTAACGAAACCCTAAAGCAAAACCGCCTGATCTGAGGTAAAATTCGCTGCACATTTTGGATTGAGAGACTCTGGGAGATCCTTATGAATGATCAACATTACCTGACCGCCGAAGGTGCAGCTCGCATGCGTGCAGAGTTAGAACGTATGAAGGGGCCTGAGCGACAGGCGCTTTCCAGGCGCCTGCGTGATGCCATTCAAATGGGAGATCTGTCGGAGAATGCCGATTACCATAAAGCCAAGGAAGACCAGGGCTTTTTAGAAGGTCGCATTCAAGAGTTAGAGTATCTTATGCAAAACGCAGTCATCATTGACGAAAACACGCTGGAACGGGAAACTGTTCAAGTCGGCGCACATGTGATCATCCAGGAAGAAGGATTTCCTCCCGAGACCTATTTTCTGGTAGGGGCCAAGGAAGCTGACCCTCCCAATGGTCGCATCTCAAACGAGTCCCCGATTGGTAAAGCGTTGGTTGGAAAAAAAGTTGGAGAGGAGGCGGTTGCCTACACCCCCAACGGCTCGATCCGCTTTAAGATTCTAAAGATTGAGTAAACTTCTTAATAAAAAAACGACGGGCCACCAGGCCCGTCGTTTTTTCGATACCTCAGGCTTGTTTCTGCCAGACTGCGATTTCTAAGATCAGGCTGTCGAAGAAGCTGTTCTCAGGCAGTGCCCCCTCGCCATAATTCATATCCACGATCCTGGCGCTCAACTTCAACGTGGCTGTATCCAAAATAGCCTGGCTGCCGGGTTCGGCGAGCACCGGCTCGCCTTTTGCAGATAGGCGCTGCAAGGTGGTTTCATCGTTGAAAGCATGGGCACTCATCAGCACTTTCGTGACAGTCTGGATATCGTTTTTGTCGAACAGCCAGACTTCGAAGGCTGTCACTTTCTTGGGATCGCCAACACCGATCGTCTCGGAAATTCCAACCCCACACTCGCCCAGGAATTCCCCGTTGGGTGAGTCGATGCTGAAAGAGTCGTCGAACAGGTCATCGCCGATCTTATAAGAGGCCATGAACTGCGCAATCGGAGGCTCGTTGCCTGCCGCGGCGTAATCGGTCCATTCTGTCTGCCGGGCTGCTTCTTGGGCCTGCATAGCAGGGGTGACGGTTGCCGGACCGCTGCTGCGGCCGCGCAGGAAATAGAACGCAGCAAATACGACTCCCAGCACAACGGTCAACCCGCACATGATAAACAGCACGGTCAAGATCGGGGATCGCTTGGTTTCCCCAGTTTCAGGAGTAGGCACGACTTTCGTTGCTTCGACTCCTGGGAGGGGTATCTCGGTTGTGGCGCTGGCTGCGGCCTTGTAGGCATTGATTACATCTACCTGATTCGGCATGGCATTAAGCTCGACCTCCGCCAGGGTGTCGGGACCATAAATTCCCAAATCCTGGTAGCGTCTTGCAGCCAGAGTAGCATCCTTGTTGACCGAGTAGGAGTCGATTGACATACTCAACCACTCTCGTTGGTAATCAGGATGCAGGTGTTGGGGTGCGGCATCAATATATTTCACAGGCCAGACCACCCAACCGACCAACAAGCCAATGGCTAGGCCCAGAACCAGAGCGCCTACACCGATCACAATAGGATTTTTGATTTTGTCGCGGATCGCGTCCATTTTGATTACTCCGATCGTAAGATTCCGAATTGCAATCGAGCGATGAGCAAAGTAGTGTGCACCTACTTTTCGCTTACCTGTTCTATATTGTAGACCATACTGAGAAAATGCGCAACTACCTTGTCAATTTCGTTCGATTTCGTACCATATCCAGGTGCAAGAGCTGTGCCATTATGCAGGTTCCTCTACACTCAGGCTGTCTAATAAGAACTCCTCCTGACACTGCAGGCATTGGGCCTGGCTTTTATTGGCGATCACCAAAAGGCCTCCACAAGCCGGGCAGGGGGTGGGCATGGGCTGCTTCCAGGAGGTGAAATCACAGGTTGGATAATTAACACACCCATAGAACAGTCGCCCTTTGCGGGTCTTGCGAATGACGATATCGCCGCCATCTTTCGGACAATTCACACCGATCTTTTCTAACCAGGCTTCGGTGTGCCGGCAGTCTGGGAAGCTGCTGCAGCTAATGAATTTGCCGTACCGGCCCCAGCGGATGACCAGCTCGTGACCACACTCAGGGCAGGTCCTCCCGATGGGTTCGGGTCCGGTCTTCATTTCGGGCATCTCGGCCTCCGCCCGTTTGACCTGCTCGGCAAAGGGGGTGTAAAAACGGCGGATCGATTCCACCCATTCCTCATCCCCAGATGCAATCTTATCCAGGTCTTCCTCCATTCGGGCTGTAAACTCGACATCCACGATATTCGGAAAATGCTCGCTGATCAGGTCGTTGACCAGCAGGCCGGTTTCGGTGGGGGTCAGCCGCTTGTTTTCGCTCAGAACGTAGCCGCGTTCCTGCAATGTGCCAAGGATCGGCGCATAGGTGGATGGGCGTCCGATGCCATTCTCTTCCAGAGTCTTGACCAGGGTGGCTTCGGAGAAGCGAGGCGGCGGCTGGGTGAAGTGCTGTTCTGGCAGCAGTTGAACCAGTTGTTGGTTCTGTCCTTCCTCGATCCCGGCGGGGATGCGTGTCTCTGCCTCTTCTTCCGCTGCCTGGTCTTCATCCTTGGCCTCTTCGTAGACAACCAGGAAACCGAGGAATTTCACGGTTGAGCCTGAGGCGCGCAGGATGAACTCTTGTCCATCGGCCAATCCCTTAACATCCACGGAAATTGTGTCGAACACGGCTGCTTCCATTTGCGATGCAACAAACCGCTGCCAGATCAACTGGTATAGGCGGAACAGGTCCCGGTTCAAGAATTCTTTGATGGCCTGCGGATGGCGTAAGACCGAGGTAGGGCGGATGGCTTCGTGCGCTTCCTGAGCGCCGCGCGCCTTTGTCTGGTACACGGGGGCTGCCGGAGGTAGGAAGCTTTGACCGTACTGCTCCCCGATAAACTGGCGGGCCTCCTGCTGGGCAAGCTCTGCCACATTGGTCGAGTCGGTGCGCATATAGGTGATCAGGCCTGTGCTGCCTTCACCCAGGTCTATCCCTTCATAAAGTTGCTGGGCCACGGCCATCGTACGCCGTGCAGTATATCCCAGCTGGCGGGAAGCTTGTTGTTGTAAGGTGCTCGTGGTGAAGGGTGCGCTAGGTTTGCGGCAGCGCTCGCTTTTCTTGATCCTGGTGATGGTATAAGCGGCCTTGCCCAGGCTTTCAAGCAGGGGGTTCACGTCAGCTTCGCAGTCCAAGACAGGCTCTTCGCCGTTGATGCGGACCAGATTAGCCAGGAAGGTTTCTTTGATCCCCTCCGGGCGGAATTCGGCGCCGATGGTCCAATACTCAACTGGCACAAAGGCATCAATTTCGCGTTCACGCTCGACAATCAGCCGCAAGGCCACGGACTGTACTCGCCCAGCCGATAGCCTTGGGCGCACTTTACGCCATAAAAGCGGGCTTAAGTTGTAGCCCACCAGGCGGTCCAACACCCTCCGGGCTTGCTGGGCATCCACCAGGTCCATATTGATGTCGCGCGGATGGGAGAATGCCTCGTTGATCGCCGGCTCGGTGATTTCGTGGAAGACCACGCGCTGTGTGATCTTGGGATCGATTTTGGCTGATTCGAGCAGGTGCCAGGCAATGGCCTCGCCTTCCCGGTCGGGGTCGGTCGCCAGGTAAATTTCCTCGGCGGTCTTCGCCAGGATCTTGAGCTCTTCGACTACCTGTTTCTTTTCTTTTGGGACGCGATACTTGGGCTCAAAATTATTCTCCACATCCACGGAAAGCTGTGAGCGGAGCAGATCCCGCACATGCCCAATCGAGGCCTTGACGGTGTAACCCTTGCCCAAAAAGCGCCCCACGGTCCGCGCTTTGGCAGGTGATTCGACGATCACCAGTTTACCTTTTCGGTTGGCTGCCTTGGGCGGGCGCACCAGCTTAGCTTTTCGGTTGGCTGCCTTGGGCGGGCGCACCATCCCTTCATGAGCTTCAGATGCGCCCATGCGGAACATGGTCGTGCCGCATTCTGGGCATTTGCCGCGTGTGGCGGGCGTCCCATTAGCCGTAAAAACGGGTTGTGGTTCCTGCATCACCCGTTTGATTTTGCATTTCATACAATAAGCTTCCACGATGCTTCTCCTATAAATATTTCGGGTTCGTTTGCTTGAGCTGGTTGACCACCTGGCGAACTTTTTGAGCCTGCTCCCGAGTGCAGATCAGCAGGACATCGCCGGTATCGACCACGACCAGATCATCGACGCCGATCGCAACGGTCAACCGCCCAGGATGAGTGCTGTAAAACAGGGTATTGTGGGTGTCCAGGAAGATATGCTGCCCATCTGCTGCGATGTTGCCATTTTGGTCTTTGGACAGAATCTCGAAGATCGATTCCCAGCTTCCGATATCATTCCAACCCAGCCCGGCTGCCGGGATGACGGCGACTCGTTCAGCGCCTTCCATGATGCCGTAATCGATGGTCACCGCTTCTAATTGCGACCAGGTGGCTTGGAGAGTAGACTGCCGGTTGAGTGTATCCCAGGCGCGCCCGATGGTTTGCAGGTGGTCATGTAGTGTGGGCATTTGCCTCTGAAATTCTTTCAGGATATCCTGAACCTGCCAGACGAACATCCCAGAATTCCAGGCGTGGTCGCCGCCTGCCAGCATGGCCTGGGCCTGCTCCAGGTTCGGTTTCTCTTTGAAGCGCCTCACCCGGTAAGCCTCCAGCCCGCGATAATTCCCCAGCAGCTCCCCGCTCTGGATATAGCCATATCCAGTCGCAGGGTAGGTGGGAGATATTCCCAGCGTCACCAGATATTCTCGTCTGGCGATGTCATAAGCCGTCTCGAGCAGGTGGCGGAACCTGTCTTCGTGGGTAATATGGTGGTCAGAAGTCAACACGGCCATCACAGCCTGTGGGTCGCGCTGCTGCAAAGCGACCGCTGCCAGCCCTACCACCGAAGCTGTGCCGCGCGGCTGCGGTTCGAGCAAGTAATTTTCTGGGGGGATCTCCGGGCACTGTGCCATGAGCGGTTCGGCCTGTTCTTGAGTCGTCACAACCAATATGTTTTCATAGGCGAAAAGACCTTGCAGACGGCGGAAGGCAGTCCTGAACAGGCTTTCTGGGCCCGTTAGCTCGAGCATTTGCTTAGGTCGCGACTGGCGAGAAAGGGGCCACAGGCGGGTTCCACCGCCACCGGCCATGATCACAGCATAATAATGGTCAATCATCTCGGTTTCACTCTACCTCGTATTTTTCAGTAGGTTCGCGCAGGGCCACATAATGCATCCCACCCACCTGCCGCACCAGGCCTTTAAGTTCCATCATTGCCAGGGTTGCAGAAACCTGTTCGATGGGCAGGTTGGTTTGGGCGCCTACCTCATCCACGTGCAGCGGCTCCGCACTGAGCGCATGAAAAATCCGCATTTCTGTGGGATCGGTGGGCAGGACCTGCCGGGCGGTGCGGTGCTCTGTCACCTGGGTCAGGTTCAATACTTCTAAAATCTCTTGCGCATCTAAAAGAGGCTGCGCCCCATCCTGGATCAGGCGGTTGGTGCCTTTACTTTGAGGCGACAGGATGCTCCCCGGCACGGCAAAAACATCGCGGCCTTGTTCGGCAGCAAAGGTGGCAGTGATCAGCGCGCCGCTGGTGACTCCCGCTTCGACGACAACCACTGCCATCGAAAGTCCTGAGATGATCCGGTTGCGCGGCGGGAAATTAGCCCCGTCCGGAGCGGTCCCAGGAGGGTAATCGCTGATTAAAGCCCCGCGTACGGAGATCTCTTCTGCCAGGCGGCGATTTTCGGATGGATAGATACGGTCCACACCGCTGCCGAAAACAGCGATGGTCCGTCCCCCAGCCTTAAGAGCAGCCTGGTGAGCAATGCCATCCACGCCGCGCGCCAGCCCACTGACCACGGTTACACCGTTCTGGGCCAGGAATGCGGCAATTTCCTCGGTCACCTGGCGCCCGTAGCTGGTGACCTTTCGCGTACCAACGACCGCTACAGCCCAATCGTCTTCAGGCAGCAGCTCGCCGCGCACATACAAAACCGGAGGCGGCTGGTCGATATTTTTGAGGTGGCGGGGATAATTTTCATCTTCCCAGGTAAGGATGGTGATACCCTGGGATTGCATGCGCTCCCAGACTTTGTCTAGCATCACTTGCGAGCGTACCTGGTTCAGGTTTTCAATGATCTTAGGCGACAGGCCGGCTGCTGAAAGGGCATCGGCCGGTGCATTCCAGGCCACCGCCGGATCGCCAAAGAAATCGAGCAGGCCTTTGAAGCGCACCGATCCGATGCCTTTGACTAAATTAAAGCCGATCCAATACAGCCTGGGATCATCAAGGATGGGTCGGGTTGTGTTGGGGGCCATGGTCTTCAGTAACGACTCCCACCTCGGTTAGCGTGCTTCGTCAGGTAATAGACCTGGCAGCAGATGGATGATCATCTGGCCTTTCTCCAGGTCAATCTGTAAGATGACCTCGTCTGTATCTGGGATCAGGATTTCCCGCCCGTTGCTTGGGCGGATGACGAAGACATCATTGGCGCCGGTTTCCAGGATTTCGATGATCGTTCCCAATAACTCACCCTGTTGGGTATGTACCTTCAAGCCGATAATCTGGTGGTGGTAATATTCCCCTTCCGGCAGGGCTGGCCGTCCTGCCGCCGGCACATACACAAACTGGTTGCGCAGCTCTCCGGCAGCTTCGGGGGTGGAGCAGCCTTGAAAAGTGACCAGCATTCCCCGGTTCTGTGAGCGTATATTTTTTAGTTGCCTTGGGGAATATTCTGGCCCAACGTATAGGGTGTCTCCAGCTCTCAACCGCTCAGGAAAATCGGTGAGAACTTCCATGGCAATTTCCCCTTGCACTCCATGCGGGCGGCGCAGTTTTCCCACAGCTAAAAAGGCAGGCTCGCGGGATGGGGGCGAGACTGCCGCCTCGGTTGGATCTGTGGGCGTTCCGGGCAAGGTCATCGAGGATCTTCGATGTCCAACTCGACTGTCTTACCGTTTCGAGCTGCTGCGACATTCACCAGGGCGCGGATGGCGTTAGCGATACGACCTTGCTTCCCGATGACGCGTCCCATATCTTCTTTGGCAACGTGCAGCTTGAACTGGATCTCAGGGCCTCGCCGGCCCTGAGTCACTTCAACCTGTTCTGGGTCATCCACCAGGTTTCGAGCAATATATTCGATCAGTTCCTTCACAGCCACCTCCTGAGAACCAGATCATCCCGCAACAGGGATTCCTGGTGACGGGTTTTTGATGGTTGGCAAGCAGCACTGGCCCGAAACAGTCAGTTCCGTAACCGGCCTGTAGATTAAGCTTTAGCTTGACAGCCTCTACCGGCTGGTTCTCGGGCTGGGAGTGCGCTTTTCCTCGGCCGCTTTGGCCTCTGCCACCAGTACCTGCACATCTTCGCCGGCTTTCAAACGGGCAAAGCGTTCCATCGTACCGGTAACTCTGAACAGCTTCATGACGGACTCGCTGGGCTGAGCGCCTCTGCTGATCCAATCATAAATCCGGTCTTCTTCCAGGTGGATGGTGGCGGGTTCAGTGCGGGGGTTATAGTTGCCCAGCACCTCTAAGAAACGACCATCGCGGGGCATCTCAGCATCCGCGGCTACCAGGCGGTAGCTGGGCTGCTTTTTGGCGCCGACACGGCGTAAACGAATACGAACCATGGGTCAAACTCCTTCGATATCAAATATAACAGGTTTCCCTGCCGTTACATTCCAAACAAGCGAGGCATGCCTCGCCCGCCTGTTTTCTTCAAGGTTTTAAACAACTTCTGCGCCTCGCGGTACTGTTTGATGAGGCGGTTGACATCCTGGACTTCCGTGCCAGAGCCGTGTGCGATCCGGCGGCGGCGGCTGGCGTTCAAGATGTCTGGATGGTGGCGCTCCTTGGACGTCATCGAATTGATGATCGCCTCGGTTCCCTTGAGCGACTTTTCGGCATCCTGGGGTGAGATCTGCTTGGCCATTTGCCCCAGGCCGCCGGGAAGCATTTCCAGGATTTGGGCGATCGGCCCCATTTTGCGGAGCTGGCGGAGCTGGTCGGCGAAATCTTGCAGGGTAAACTCCCCTGCCATCAACCTTTCAGCCTGCTTGGCAGCCACTTCCTGGTCAAAGGTTGCCTCGGCTTTTTCGATCAGCCCCAGCATATCGCCCATTCCTAAGATGCGGGAGGACAGGCGGGATGGCTCGTAAGCCTCGATGGCATCCAGGTTTTCGCCGGTGCTCAGGAACTTGATTGGCACGCCGGTGACCGAGCGGATGGAAATAGCTGCCCCGCCGCGCGAGTCGCCGTCCATTTTGGTCAGGATCAGGCCGGTGAGGGGAATAGCTTCACGGAAGCCCTTGGCGATATTGACCGCCTCCTGGCCGATCATGGCATCCACCACCAGCAGGATCTCCACCGGCTGGACGCGCTTGTTGATGGCGGTCAGTTCATCCATCAGGGCCTGGTCAAGCTGCGAGCGTCCGGCAGTGTCCAATATGACGATGGTAAAGTTACCCTTTTGAGCCTTGTCGTAAGCCTGCGCAGCCAACTCGGGGGGTTTCAGGCCTGGTTCATAATGAACCGGCACGTTCAACTGATCGCCCAGCGTCTGAAGCTGCTTGACGGCTGCCGGGCGGTAAGGGTCCGCGGCCACCAGCATCACCCGCTCACCCTGCGAGCGCAGCACCTGCGCCAGCTTGCCGGCGAAGGTGGTCTTGCCCGAGCCTTGCAATCCCGCCAGCATCAGCACCCGCGGGCGTGGGCCGCTCAGGTTCAGTCGCTCTGGCTCTCCCAGCGTGGCGATCAGCTCTTCGTTGACGATCTTGATCACCTGCTGGCCCGGGTTCAGCGCTTTCGAAACTTCAGCCCCGATAGAGCGAGCGCGCACGCGGGCGATGAAATCCTTCACCACGCCATAATTGACGTCCGCATCCAGCAAGGCCAGCCTGACCTCGCGCATGGCAACATCAACATCAGCCTCCGAGAGCTTACCCCGGCGGCGAAGCTGCTTAAAGACTTCTTCCAGGCGCTGCGTCAGGTTCTCAAACACGGCATAGCATTTTAGCGTGGAAGAGGGAAATGGTCAAGACATTTGCGGCACGAAATTTTCAAATCGGCTATACTGCTAAGCATTCTCTGAGATATGCTTAGCGAAAGGCTTCTTTTATGTCACTGACAACTACAGTCAAAGTCAGTAAGCGTTACCAGATCGCAGTTCCGGCGCTCGCTCGCCAACGTCTGAACATTCGCAGCGGCGACTGTCTTCTCGTGGATATTCAGGATGGCATGCTCATCATCTTGCCTGAGCCACAAAGTTACTCCGCTGCCCTGGCTGGTTTACACCAGGAAATATGGAATGGGGTAGATGCCCTGCAATACGTACGTGAGGAGCGCCAGGCCACGTAAATATGAGGCCTTACTGGTGAATTTTCCACACTTAAAAATAGTCAGCCTCGGTCGTGAGGTGGTCCGACATGCAGCGCAAATCCGGGCCAGCCATCACATCCGTCCAGCAGATGCACTTCAAGTTGATGCTTGCCTGGTGCATGGGGGAAAGGCTTT
>Ga0315275_10004206_pt1 | contig 13413 bp, 21 predicted proteins | sample YL17G03_0_MG_FD_205557 | JGI IMG/M metagenome (GOLD analysis project Ga0315275, IMG submission 205557) | Sediment microbial communities from Yellowstone Lake, YNP, Wyoming, USA - YL17G03_0 | ecosystem: Environmental > Aquatic > Freshwater > Lake > Sediment | place: USA: Wyoming | collected... | reverse complement strand
CCGCATCATATCTCAGTACGACGGTGTCACTCGTGCCATTATCCTGGATCAGCCTCAAGCTGGAACCATGATTGATATCCCATCCTCGGAACTCTCGGAGCCGCAGGAGCACAGATACAGACGTTACATTCCAGACTCTAAATGTTTTCACGAGCTGACAGAAGCAGAGCAGTTTGAATTTATCAAAGACCTTCAAGACTCAAGATACCAAGAGAAGCTGGACCATCGTCGTGAGTCAGGACCACGAGCTCCACACATAGAGAGTCCAGGGGCTAAACTCGTTAAGAGTCTGAGTGCAGCTCAGCTTGCAAAGCTGAAGGAGCTTTTAGGCTAAAGGCATCTTTAGAAAAGGACAAGAAGATGGACCTTCAGGACCGACTTGACATAATTCGATCTGAGTGTCAGAAGTTTGCTCAGAACTCGGAGCATGATCTTGAGGATCTTGAGATTGAATCTTGGCTTGCCTCAAGAGCTATCGAAGATGGAGCGTTGATTCGCATTTGTGCAAGACACACGTGCATTGATCTATTTCGTAAGCAGAAGTGTAGACGAGAACACGAGAGAGCTTTTTCACTAATCCACTCAGAAGACATAGAGCCACCGCAAGACACTACGTCTAAGCTGGATCTTAATGCTCTTATGAATGAGGCTCTCACTCTTGGAATTCTAACTACGTCAGATCAAGAGTTGATTTGGCGATACTACTATTGCTCTGAGACTTATCGAGACATTGGAAAGACTCAGTGTATAGCTCCCTCGACAGTGAAGAATTTACTTGCAGCAGCAGAGGCTAAGCTTCGCATGATGTCAGAGAGTAGAAAGAAAGGTGAATGATGGACGTTGAAAGAGACATAATTATCTGTGGTGTTTGTAAGGGAGAAGGAATAGTACACAAAGAGGAAGTAATTGACGGTCATAATTGCGATTATGAATCTTGGGACGAGTGTTGTCCTGCCTGCAAAGGCAGTGGAAGACTTCTTCGAGTGCATTCTACAAGTACAAAACTGACTCCTTACATACCACTAGTGCTGAAAGGATAAAGAAATGATCCATTTAGAACAGAATGAAATGACTCCTCCTACGTTTCTTGACGTATCGAGCTACGCTTTATGGAAGCGTTGTGAAGCTCATTATGCTTTTCGATCTCTTCTTGGACTCACAATGCCTGATGGAAAGATTGCACTAGACTATGGGAGTGCAGTTCATCGCGCTATGCCATTCCTTCAGAGAGGAAACCTTCTAGGAGCTCTAGCTGCATTCGAATCCTCATGGACAGAGGCACTGAAGAAAAAGACATTCGAGGAAGACACGAAAAGGAACTGTGTCTGTGCACAGAAGATGCTTATGAAATGGTATGTGGAGCGATACAAAGCAGACAGGATTCCATACGACATCATAGAGCCTCTCCGAACAGGAATCGAACCAAGTGAGCGTTACTCAGATCAAGAGTTTGCCTTCTCCGTTTCTTTGGAAGAGGGTGGTGGTCCAGAGTGTCTCTCCTTTTGTGGTCGCATCGATGGTCTCAGTAAGTGCAAGACAACAAAAGGCACGTGGCCTATCGAGTACAAGACCACAAGTGAGTTGACTTCTCGCTTCGTCTCCAGCTTCACTCTGAACTCACAACTGATTGGCTATGCAACTGCTGTGTCTCTTCTTCAGAGAGAGCCAGTTGAAGGTGTTTTTGTCGAAGCTCTTCGCGTGACATCAAGCGACCAAGCGAATCTGTGTGTCCCAGTCAGGATTGAACCATTCAAGATCAGTGCCTTTATAGACTCATTTCGCAAAGTATCTGCAGAGATTCTTGAAGCAACAAGGACGGGAGATTTTGATCAAGACTTCAGTGCCTGTGCACCGTATGCACAATTCGGATCACATGGATACCAATGCGAGTTTGCACTTCTTTGTGGATCTCCAGATTGGAGATCTATGCTTGATGCTTTTGTAGTAGATTTTTGGTGTCCATTCAAAGAAGAGACAGAAGGAGTGACACAAAGTTAAGGAGCATAAAGCAATGTTAGACAAAGATGCAAAAGATGAAATCGCACAACCCCATTTTAGGAGCAAGCAAACATGAGCGAAAACGAAGATACGGTGATAGAAGTGGAAAAGCGAGACCAATGCCCATTCGTTATGAGGTCTAAGGCTTGTTTTATGGCTTCGGGCTTTTTGTGTGGTCCTGAAGATGACCGCCTGCCTATCGTCTGTCCGCTTCGCAATGGGCCGGTAACTGTGAGGATGAAGGAATAATTTAACAGCGGCAAAGCCGCAGATTGGAGTTACAGTTATGCAAGAACGTGATGGTAGCATGAACCTAAATAGAATAGAAGTTGGCGATATAGTGAGTGTTGATTTTACAACGCCGATGGAAATATCTCCTATCACTGAAGCAGAGGTGATAGGTATTCCAAGTTATCCCGGTGACTGTTGGATATTGCGATCTAAAAATAGATTACAAAGTGAAGCTTTTCAACTTGAAATTCATTATGTTCAATTATTTGCTTGTATGTTTCTTGTTAAAAAGGGTAGTTAATATGGAATATCGAATTTGGTGGAAAGAAAAAGACGGTGGAAGATACGCGACAGAGAGGGAACTTCAGTTTATTTATATTGAAGCAAGTGGTACTGTGGATCGATTTGAATGGCATGGCGATTGGTATAACTTCGCTGATATTACCGACCAGGTTGTGGTCGAGTTTGAAACCTACAAGAAGGACAGTAAGAGAAAGTTGATTTTTGAGGGCGACAAATTAGTTTTAGACAATGACAGCGACTTGAACAAAAATTATATTATCCGCCGCAACACTGATGGGGTGTTAATGAGTGTTTGTCTTTCCGATAATGCTTGTAGTATCCCGCTATCGTGTTGCTGTGTGGGCCTTATGAAAATTGTCGGCACGATTCACGACGAACACGATACGGAAGGAAAGGTGTAAAATGAGCAAAATTATAAAGTTTAGAGCATGGGATAAGAAGCGAAAAAGGATGTTACGATGTTGATAATATCAACTTTCGTAAAAAGATAATCAATGTTTTTGATCCGGAAGATATAGGTTCGTATTGTGCTGGAAACATAGAGCAAACATTCGAGCAAATTGTTCTCATGCAATACGCCGACCTGACCGATAAGAACGGCAACCCCCTGGACTGGTGGGAGGGGGATATATTGGCAGTAAGTTTAGGTCTATGGCATAGATACCTTTATGTCATTGAACATGATCGAGGATGTTTTTGGGCACAAAGAGTTGATTGTAAGTCGGACAGGAAAAAGCTCTATGAATTAGCAGACTATGGTATTTTGCCTAGTGTTGTCTGTAACACGACTGAAACTCCAGAATTGCTGGAGATAAAAATAAGGGAAAGAAAAAATGAGTAAAAATGAAAATAACAATGAGTTAGGACTTTGTGCTTTTCTAAGTATTGGCTATTTGGTTTTTCTCGGCCTAGCAGTAATATATAAATTACTAATTTTTCCTGATTTATCGTGGTGGTTCGTGCCCTTGATGCCACTTTTAGGTCTTCTTATCGTGGTGATTGCTGTGATCTCATTATCACCTTTAAGATAGGCAACAGAAAGATTAGGTATATTATGTTAGATGAAACCATAAAAGTAGGCGTTAGTTGGTAAGAAAAATAAAATTGCACGTCGGTTACAAATGAAATGAAATGAAAGGTAGGTGAACAATGGATAAAAACCAGACAGTTAGAATCTTAAGACTGTACGATACCCAAGCGATCAACAAAGGGGGCCATGAGAAGATTTAACGCCTCCCGGTACGTCGAGCGGATTATCGATGCGAGTGAAATTTTTCAGCAGATAAAAGGGTATGTCAATCTTGACCCGCCCAAAATAAGGGACATATAATAAGGAGCGAACAATGGGACGGAAGAAGAATAAAAAGGTTTTTGCCCAAGCTGGAGTTATTGTTGGCCGGCTACGGGCGGGCGGCGTGACGTTAAAAGGCTTGATGCAGGAATATCACTGTGGTTATAATACGCTCTTGGATGCGATATTTTCAGTGATAGACATAACTGAGTGGCCAGCGATTGTCGCAGAGCAGCATAGGCAAGGTGGAGCTAGAAGAAAAGCGAGAAACGCAGAACGGAAGTTTATGTATGGTGAGTATAATCCGGTTTGATAAAATGGAAAACAGAAGGGAAAGAATAAGCCATGATAACAGTAAAAGATGAGCGAGCGAAAAAACAGGATGTGATATTTGTGGATGCAGAGGGTATAACCTTTGTTGACCGTAATGGGGTTTTGTTTTTAATGTTAGACCAGTTTGCAAACTATCAACAACTAAGAAAGAGTGTTATTTTGGGGGAAGTTGTAGGTGACAAAAAACTTGTTCCGGGAACTACAAGCTGGCAGGATAAGGAGGTTTTTGGTGAACTTGTGGATGTGGAAATCATCGTTAAGACAAGGAAACAATAATCATGGATAAGGAGACAATATGGAACCAAAACGATTAGATAAAACTGATACTGTAACCAATAAAACAGAATATGATATTGGTGATTTTGTTGAGGTTGACCGGGTTGTGGTTAGAAAAAAAATGGACCCACTCGGATCACTTCGAGGTGTTTTGGAAAGAGGAACAACTGCCTATCCCTCTTATCGGACAGATTGTCGGTTTGAAAGTTGCGCAAACTGGTATTAGATATTATGGCGGCGATGAAGAGGGATACCATTGGGATCAACAATACCAATGTTTGTTTTGGCAAGTTAAATTTGGGTATATGAACAAACCGGTTTTGTGTTTGCCATCTAGTATCAAAAAAAGCGGACTTTCTCTCCGTTGTGTCTTATTCGGACAAAGATTGCCGGTGATAAAGCGGCAACTGTCAAGCAATCCTTGACGGTTGGAAAATGAGGTGAAGCCATGAGCGAAAAAGAGTGTCTTGGTTTGAGTGATAGTGTTTTAATCTGCGGTCTCCTTAAGGTCGTTCCGTCACTGATCAAGCGTATTGAAGACCTTGAGTTGGCTAGGACAAGATAACTGAATCAATTTTACAGTAACAAATTACACAGTGAAAGGACAAAAGAATGAACATAAAAGAGCTACTAGAAAAGAAGAAGTATAAGCCAATGCTTCTCTTCTTCGGTCTCCCACGGACAGGAAAAACCGCGTTCCTGAGCCAAATTGGAGAGAAAGGAACCCTCATTGATTTTGACAATGGTCTCGTCACAGTTCTCACAATGAAAGATGAGTGGACAGAGACACGCAGTAAGATCAATGTGGAGAGTTTCACCTCAGAAGGACCAGATGATAACAAAGCATACAATCGCTTCCTAATGTATATCACGAGTCTCTACGCGACTGTACAAAAGTCACCAGAGAAGACACCAAAGATCATAGGTTTTGACTCCTTCACTGGACTGATGAACCTACTCACGGACTACATTCTTGGCAACTCAGGACATGCAGGGAAGCCACCGACTCAGCCTGAGTATGGATTGATCTTTGCTGAGGCACGACGACTTCTTAGACTGCTCAATGGAATACCAGCAATTAAGATCCTCACAGGTCACCTAGGATTCAAAGTCACTGGTGACATAACATACAGTCAGCTACTCTGTACAGGTGTGAACTTTCCGAATGAAGTCTGTGGATTCTTTGACGACATTCTTTATACGAAGAAGAAGAAGCTGGCTCAAGGAAAGGAAGCATATATCTTAACAACAACAGGACTTCCTGATGCGGTCCTTGGAACACGTCGAAGGTTCACAGAAGAATGGGACATGAACAAGGGACTGATTTCTTTACTGAAGGAGCTAGGCTATGAAGAGTACCTTTGAGTGCGTCTGTGGAACAAAACTTGGTGCTGGAGGATCTGGAGCAGAGTGCTACAAGTGTTTTGCTCATTATGTGAAGGATCCAAAGACGAAACGTGGATGGAGAAAAGTTCGAGTTGGGCCTCACACAGAGGCTCAGAGAGAAGCCAGAGAGATAAACTTCATGATCTATAGACTAAAGTCGATGCTTGCAAACTGTGAGTCTATTTTTGCTGGACGGTTTTGTCCAAAAGAGATAAAAACGTATCTTGTCATAGTAGGCCGATTGATTCTTACTATCATAGATACCATTAAGAAAGAAAGGAGAAAGAAGTGACAGAAAAAACAAAAGTTCGTTGTCCAAAATGTCAAGAGTCTTATGAGGTATTGATACAGACTAGTGATCCAAGAGCTTTAGCGAAGGACAGTATAAGATGTGAGGAGTGTGGAACTGTTTTCACACTCGAAAAAGTGTCGTCTGAGAAGGCTGCTGAGACTTCAAAGATGGTACAAGACATAATCAACCCAACTCAGCATTAGGAGAACACTAAGATGCCGTTAATCAAAACGAATTTACAGGATGTTTCAACTGAAGGCCCAGAGCCTATGGAGACTGCAATCGTAGAGAACCTTATCTCTTTGAGTGCAGAGTACAATGCCGCTGTTGGAGACAAGTCGCCAGCGATCACAGTGTTGTTTCGTGACAACGACGCACCTGTTGATGATTTGCGGACTGCGCACAGACGCTTTTCTCTTAGTCCGAAGGCTATGTTCCATCTCAAACGATGGCTTATCGCGTGTGGATCTCCACTTGCCGACGCGGAGGAATTGAATTTGGATGATCTCAAAGGTCTTGTGTGCAAGGCTGCGGTGGAGAAGTCTTCTTACACTGACAAGATCACAGGGGAGCTTCGTTGGTCAGCAGAGCCAGCGAAGTTCATAAATCCGAGCTAACGCTTCTTTTTACAGGTGAGGAGCTTTGAGAACTGGGTTCTTGTCCTTCCCTGGTTCTCGGCTCCAAGCCTGTATCCATGAGAGGAGTACTGATTTGAAAGACTTGTTCAAATACTTGATACCGATTCTTATTCAACTAGAGTCTGAAGGTAATCCGAGTGCAATCGGTGACAAGGGAGATTCTGTAGGAATCCTACAAATCTCTACGGCTGTCGTCATGGATGTAAACATGATAGTTCGTCGAACGAACTATGACCTAAAAGACCGTCTAGATCCAATAAAGAGCAGAGAGATGTGCGAGATTTATTTGACCCATTGGGGATCCAGAGCATTTCGTGGTACGAATGGAGCTCAGATCTCCCTTACGGATTGTCAAAAAATTAACATCTTGGCTCGAATATGGAACGGTGGTCCGAAAGGTTTTTGGAAACAATCCACGGTGACTTACGGAACGAAAGCAACAGAACTTTATAGGAGCATTCAAGATGCAAAGAAACTTGCAAAAATCTATGATTCAATTAGTCTTGGTTATGATGACAGTGGCTCTCCTCATCCTTACGACTTCGGGGTGCAAGCAGGTCTATGTAAATAAGGAGTCTGGAGAGGTAATAACAAAAGATCTTTATCAGACTCTACCATCCGCTGCACAAGATCAGTACTCTCGTGCGATACAGATATCAGAGCAATCTAGGAAGATTATAGACAAGGGTGGTGAGACAGTGATTGCAGCAACACCAGTGATAGCGACACTTGCAGATCTGATTCTTCCAGGAGCTGGTACAGTTTTGCTTAGTATTCTTGGATCCTTCGGTGTCTTGTATCGCAAGTGGAAAGCACCGCTGAACAAGACGCAAACTTTGCTTGAGGCTATTCAGTCTGGCGCATACATCACTGGAGATGTGCTAAATGAGTTCAGGAAGCTATATCCGGATGCATGGAAAAATCTAAGTCCAATGTTGACAAAGCGTGTTGAAGCATTACAAAAGGTCCGTAAGGATTTTGAGCCAATGATGCCAGATGTTGTGGTGTTGACAAGTTCAGACCCAGCAGAGAAAAACAAAGAATAGCTTAGTCTTATAAGTTTTCAAGAGACACACACGGTGTTCCACAAAAGTCAGGAATGCAAAAGAAGTCGAGGAACTGTGTAGGTTCTTCGCACAAAGTATTTTGATCTTTATGTTGAGGTGCCGTTGATCTCAGAATTATAACAGATGCCCGTGTGTGTCTCATTTTTTTTTTTGCTTTCGAAGGAAAGGAGTCTACTAAGTGACAGACATTCAGATCTCACAGATTGCGATTGAGGATAGAAAGAGAAAGGACTATGGTGACCTTGGACCACTCGTAGAGTCAATAAAACGTCATGGAGTGATAGAGCCAATCGTGGTGGTCAAGAGAGGCGAGAAATATCTTTTGATTGCTGGTGAGCGTCGCATTCGAGCGTCTGCTCTAGCAGGAAGAGCTTCAGTTCCAATCATTCTGAGAAACGAGCTGGATGAGCTTTCTCGAAGAGAGCTGGAGCTTGAAGAGAATTTGTATCGAAAAGATCTAACTTGGCCTGAGCAGGTAGAGCTTCGAGCACAAATTGATAAACTGAAACGGGAAAAGTACGGATCCGGAGCGAGAGGCAAGATAGATAATGAAGGATGGACTGGAGTAAAAACAGCAGAGTCTCTTGGGATATCAAAAGGTACTTTGTATGAAGACTTGAAGCTCGCAGATTGGATCAAAAATAATCCAGAGGATCGAGAGACTCTTGGTAAGCTTCCAAAGCGTGCTGCTCTGAGGAAGATCATGCAAGAGATGGATGCAAGAAGGTGTCGAGAGAACCTAGCATCATCCAGTTTCAAACCAATGGAGAACTTCAAGCTCGGAGATGCAAGAAAGCTTATCAAAGACGTACCAAGTGAGTCGATGGACATGATCCTTACTGATCCTCCCTATGCTTCACAGTCTCTCAAAGGCGCGGAGGATACTGCGAAACAAGTTCTTATGAAAGAGGCAGATAACCTGGCGGATGGTGGTTTGGAGCTATTCTGTTCTATCTCTGATGATCTCTATAGAGTCCTGAAGCCAGGAAGACATATTTACGTCTTTGGATCTATAGAGACGTGTCATCATTTTACACAGATGCTTTATGAGTCTGGATTCACTCTGCCACGAGTTCCCCTGATCTGGAACAAGATGACTAATCAGACTGGCTTTACTGGTCTGAATTATATGAGATCATACGAGGTGATTATATGGGGGTATAAGCCAACACTAGGGCCGCAAATAAGGCCCCTAGCCGCCCCAGCTTGCGATGTTATAAACTATAGCCCCCTTACTAGCCTTGCCCGCCACCACGCCTTTGAAAAGCCTCCGGCACTTCTGCGGTTTCTTATGTCTCAATCGTCTTGTGAATATGAAACAATTTTTGATCCATTCGCAGGTGTTGCGTCTGTGCTCAGAGAAGCTCTGCACATGAACCGACGCTCCTTGAGCTTTGAGCTTGACGAGACGCACTACCAGCGTGGTAGAGATCTGCTTGAGAAAGGAATGTAAAGAATGGTTAAATCATTTCACATAAACGAAGGAGCTTCATGATGCCTTGTGTAATATCTTATGGACCACGAAATGCAAAGATTGCTATAGTTGGAGAAGCCCCAGGGTCTGATGAAGTGCGTCTTGGACGTCCTTTTGTTGGAGCTTCCGGAAGGTTTCTTCGTGTGATGTTGAGTGACTCTGGGATCGATATGTCGGCTTGTAGAATCCTAAATGTGATGCAAGTGCAGCCTCGTAATAATGACTTTGGAGAGTTTTACTATGATAAACATAGAAACGAACCAAGACCAGAACTCATCGCAGGATGGAGGAGACTTGAGGCAGAACTGCTTGAGCTCAAACCAAACCTCACAATCGCCCTTGGAGCAGAAGCGCTCTTTGCTCTCACAAGAAAAAGGGGAATTAAAAAATGGCGTGGTAGTGTGTTGTCTACTAAAGTTGGGAAGGTTATTTCCACTCTTCATCCTGCTGCACTCCTTAGAGGAACCAAGACCAGAACTTATTCCAGGGTGGAAGAGACTCGAGGTGGAACTGGAGGATACGGAGATAGACCGATTGTGCAAATTGACCTCAGTAGAGCAGCAACGGAACAACTATCCGGAACTCACCACACACAAAGTCTTAGCGTTCGCGTATCACCAACACATGGAGAAGTCTTGGAATGGTTACGCACTCATAAGGATTGTGAACGGTGTGCCTTTGATACCGAAACTCTTGGAAGGCGTATTCGTTGTCTCGGCTTTGCCACCGATGCAACAAGTGCCTTCTGTATTCCCTTCATCAGAGTTAATGCTCCACAGGAATCTAGTCAAAAAGATAAGACAATACGGCTCGTTACGCCACAAGCAGATAACCCGAATTACTGGACTGTGGAGCAAGAGGTACAGATCATACGTGAAGTGCAAAGCTTTTTTAGTTCAGAGAAGACAAAATTCATCGCACAGAACGTGAGCTTCGATGCACCTCTCCTTGAACTGAACTTTGGACTAAGGATAAGGAACTTTTGGTTTGATACAATGCACGCACATCATCTTGCGTATCCTGAGCTTCCCAAGTCACTAGACTTTCTCACAAGCGTTTATACAAAGATAGGGTACTATGCAGATTATGATTCTACGGATGATCGATCAACCTGGATTTATAATGGTCACGACTGTATTGCTACCTATCAATGTGTTGATCCAATACTTCTTGAATTGAAGCAACTTGGTCTAGACTCCTTCTACTTTCATCACATCCATCCTCTCGTAAAGACCATGGCGACAATACAGGGTCAGGGAGTTTTGATCGATGTGGAGAATCGTAAGAAGATAGCCGGACCAATACGTGAAGAGCTTGAAGGATTCAGAAAAAAATTCAAGGATGATTATGGCTTGGAGTTCAAGAAACAAGTCTCAGTAAAGCAAGTGAAGGAAACACTAGGGCGTCTTGGGATTCCAGTACCAAAGAGGACATATCGTGGTGAGACAACAGAGACCACTGACGAGAAAGCTATTCAGGCATTGATGCTAAAACACGAGGACGAACCATTCTTTCAGCTTCTTCTGGACCAGCGTGAGAAGCAGAAGTTTTACGGAACTTACGTGACTGCAAAACTGGATAAGGATGGTAGGATGAGAACGTCCTATGATGTGTCAGGAACTCTCACAGGGAGACTGGCAAGTTCCAAGACTCTATGGGGCACTGGAGGAAATCTGCAGAACATTGTGAAGTCATCCTTTCGCAGAGTCTTTGTTGCATCCCCAGGTCACGTTCTGATTCATGCAGATCTATCTCAGGCTGAGAAGAGACTCGTTGATTGGTTCTCTCGGAATACTCCAATGATCAACAGATACCTTACAGATCCAAACTTCGATGTCCATCGTGCGAAAGCATCAGAGATCTATGGAGTGCCTGAGTCTGAAGTAACACCTCTGCAACGTAACAGAGCTAAGGCATGTAATCACTCAGGGAATTATGGAATTGGTTGGAAGCAGTTTGCTTACATAGCAAAGATCCCAGGTGATGAAGCAAAGGTTCTCCTTGAGAAGCATCAGAGCTGTCCTTATCTGCAAATGTGGTGGCAAGACATTCAGGAACAACTGAAGCGGAATAGAACTCTCACAAATCCATTTGGTCGAAAGCGGACTTTTTTTGGTCGACTAGAACAAGAGACATTTCGACAAGCGTATGATTGGGGTCCGCAGAGCACTGTTGGTGACATTATCAATCGTGCGTGTTATTGTGTAGAAGCAGCAATACCTATAGGGATGGGCCAGATAATACTACAGGTGCATGATGAGATCGATCCAGAAGTCCTTACGACCTACGTCGGGGAAGCGGTTCAAATCCTGCGTAATGCAATGGAGATACCTATAGTAGTACACAAAGACCTGCCACCGCTTACCATACCGGTAGAGATCTCGGTAGGGCCAAACTGGTGGGACCAGAAGGAGATCACGAAGTGAAGGATCAGAACATACCACAAGATTGGATAAAGAAAGTTGTAGATGCACAAAAAGAGTGTGATCCATTTCCTAATCCAAGATTCTTAGGTCAGATGGCTGCCTTTCGTCTGGGAATGGAGTACCAGATGGAACTGACACATGAAGCAGATGAATTGAGAAGAAAGAGATTTGATAAGGAAATCAAAAAAGTCACAAAAACACTTCGGAGCTTTATGAATGAAACAAAGGAATGACAAGAATGATAAAAAGACTTTGCACCCGTGGGTTTCTCTCGGAGTTTCTGGAACTTGCTCAGACTACAGAAGTACCAGATCCTTTTGGAGTGTGGGTAGGAGTGTCAATTTGTGCAAGTTGTCTCGGACGTAAGTGTTTTATACGAACACGACCAATCGTGTATCCGAATCTGTACGTTGTTCTTGTGGCAGAGAGTGCCATTTGCAGAAAGACCACAGCTATAGATCTCGGTCGACCTCTGCTTAGAAAATTGGACAACTGCCCTCGCATGTTATCACAGAAGTTTACAGCAGAGTCTCTGATTGGAGCTTTGAGAAAACCTAAAGATCCCATCATATCTGTTCACAACAGTTCTTTGAACTCTGAGGTCTTAACTCCACAGACTGCTGAGGGAACCATAATATCCTCCGAGCTAGGATCCTTGATAAACATTGACTCCTATCGGAATGGCTTAGTAGATCTTCTGACAGACTTGTATGATTCTCACCAAGACGAATTCACTTACACGACTCGTACTCATGGAGATGAAGTGATAAACTATCCTTGTATCTCTCTTCTTGGAGCAACAACTATGAGTTGGATGAGATCCACCATCCCAGTAGAAGCACTCGGAGGTGGCTTTGCATCACGAGTGATCTTTGTACACTCCAAACCATCTAATAGAAACTTTGCATGGCCAGACCTTGGACCTGAAACTAGAGATCTGGAAGCAAGACTCTTACATGATCTGAATCTGATTACGCAACTGAATGGAGAGTTCAAGATTGGACCAGAAGCGAGAAACACCTTTAAGGATCTTTATGAGAAATATAAGAACGATAGGGTTCTTGGTTCAGATGCGAACCTATCAAGCTATCTCGGTCGACGAGGAACTACCCTTCAGAAGGTTGCAATGGTCTTCTCTGCATCTCGTGGAGATTCGATGGAAGTGACGTCAGACGACTTCACATACGCATCTGAGGCTATGCGTAAGGTTGAACTGTCCATGCCGAATCTATTTCAGGCGATTACCTCAACTGTGGATGGTCAGGTTTGTCAAGACATCCTTCTGTGGCTACAAGCTCAAGGACCAACGACAAGAACAAATGTGGTACGTAAGTTTAGTCACAAGCTCCATGCTAGAGGTCTTGATGAAGCTCTGGCAACACTTGAAGGTGCTGGTCAGATTCAAGCCAGAATTGATGGAAACAAAACAATGTATTTCCCTTTACAGTTTTAGAAAGGACAAAGAGATGGATGTAGATCGAGTAAATCAAGTAAATGTGGGACAGAACCCGCCAGGACATTATCAGTACGTCAATCTGATCAGAGTAGATAAATTGCAACCGAGTGACATTCACATTAAGGATATCGCACATAATCTGTCACTGATCAATCGTTTTGCTGGAGCTATTCCATACTCAGTTGCAGAGCATTCTGTCATTGCATCTTCGGTCGGGTATCTGCTTCAGAGCCGTGACTTTC
>Ga0315275_10004204_pt1 | contig 13419 bp, 7 predicted proteins | sample YL17G03_0_MG_FD_205557 | JGI IMG/M metagenome (GOLD analysis project Ga0315275, IMG submission 205557) | Sediment microbial communities from Yellowstone Lake, YNP, Wyoming, USA - YL17G03_0 | ecosystem: Environmental > Aquatic > Freshwater > Lake > Sediment | place: USA: Wyoming | collected... | reverse complement strand
CAGGGTTCGAGTTCCCGCTTCGACAAATTCAAGACTCTCGACCTTCCCTTCGCCCAGGACAAGGATCTTTTTTTCAAGAAGAATAAATCTCCGGCCCAGATGACGTTCGGCGAACTGAATCGATACATCGAAGACGTCGGCCGGCTCGGCTTCGACACCCGCCGTTTGCGGGTGGAATCGAGCAAGAAGCTGGCTTTTCCGTTCATCGCCCTGATCATGACTTTTCTGGGCTTGCCGTTCGCTTTCCTCATGGGCAAGCGCGGGGCGCTGGTCGGCGTCGGGATCAGCCTGGTGATCGCCATCGCCTATTGGGTTCTGATCGGAGTGTTCCTGAGCCTGGGCAAAGAAGGGTTCCTGAGCGTTTTCCTGGGCACCTGGGCGCCGAATCTCGTTTTCGGCCTGCTGGGGCTTTACCTGTTCATGCGGGTCCGCACCTAGGGGCGAATCCGTTCGATCGCCTTTGAACGCCCGTCCCGTGCCCTACATTTTATATTTGCCGAGAGTCTCCGGCGACAGGGTCTCCAGCCATTTGCGCAGGTTTTCCAGGCCGTCCGGAGTTTCAGCGCCCCTCAGGCCCTGGGCCTTGCGTACGACGTCGTCCTCGACGAAAATGGGCGAACGCGTGCGCAGGGCCAGGGCGATCGCGTCCGAGGGACGGGAATCGAAGACGACGGCATCGTCGCCGCGGCGGCAATGGATGGCGGCATAGAACGTGTTGTTCCGCACGTCGGTGACGACGATGCGCTCCACGGCGATGTCCAATTTGGTTAGGACATTCTTCATCAGATCGTGGGTCATCGGCCTGGGCGTGGGGACATTTTCCATGGTCAGGGCGATGGCATTGGCTTCGAAGACCCCGATCCAGATGGGCAGGACCCGTTGGGAGATCAAATCTTCGAGAACGACGATCGGCATCTTGGACAAGGGATCGACCACCAATCCCTTGATCCGCATCTCGATCGCCATCAATATTCCTAAATGAGGATAAAATATAGGGGCGGGTCCTGGCGTTGTCAAGGAAAGCCGATCCGGCGCATGGATTCAATATATTGGAACGTATCCAAATTAATGGATTTTCAGCACCGTCATGAAGCGAAAATTATTTATTATCTTATTGTTTCTAATGGGTTTATGTATAAACTTATTCTGGCATGATTATTGCTAAGATAAGATCGAAAGCCATGTATTTTGTCCGAAATTTAATTCATGAGGAGGTGAGAATCACTCGCGATTCGGATCAGTGTATCTGGGAGGTGGGAGCGGCCTATGCAGCCGTTCCCGAGTCGAGGAAAGCGCCCCGCTCCGGCATGGGGATGCCGGGCGAAGCCGCTTAAACCCAAAAGAACCCTTGAGGGGATTCTTGGGAAAAAGGAGTTAAACTTAAGCATGAAAAAGATTTTGTTCTCTCTGCTTGCGGTCATGCTCCTCGTCGCGTTCGCGGCGGCCCAGGTCCCGACCGGCAAGATCGTCGGCAAAGTGAAAGACGATCAGGGGGCTCCGCTCCCCGGCGTTTCCGTCGAAGCGACGAGCGCCAAGCTGGTCGGCAAGGCCACGGCCGTGACCGACGAGACGGGCACCTACCGCCTGTTCACACTGAATTCCGGCACGTACTCCATCACCTTCACGCTGCAGGGCTTCCAGCCCGTCAAGCGTGACGGCGTCGTGCTGCAGCTCGAGCAGACCATAACGCTCGATGTCGCCATGAAGCAGAGCACGCTGGCCGAAGAAGTCACGGTCGTCGGGAAGAGCCCGCTCATCGACGTCAAGTCGACGACCAAGGGCAGCACGATGACCAAAGAAGTCTTTATGCAGCTGCCGCGCAACCGCAACTTCGACGGCCTGCTAGCCACGGTGCCCGGCGTCCAGTATGAAGGCAACCAGGGCGGGCTGTCGGTCGACGGCGCATCCGGGACCGAGAACATGTGGTACATCGACGGGACGAACGTCAATGGCATCCACGTCGGCCTGCGCAACCAGGGCATCGTCATGGAGCAGCTGGAAGAGGTGAAGGTCACCGCGTCCGGCTACAACTCCGAGTACGGCGGCTCGATGGGCGGTGTGGTCAACGTCATCAGCCGTTCGGGCGGCAACGAGTTCCACGGCGACCTGTTCGGCTACTACAACAACAATAAGCTGTGGATGCAGGGCAAGGCCCGCGACTACCTGCGGCTGGATCCCTACATTCCCTCGCCGTACAAGGCCGAGTACGTCAACGATGACGACTTGTATTTCGGCGGCGGCAGCAACCGCGACAACTACCAGCGGTACGAAGGCGTCTTCAACCTGGGCGGCTACATCCTCAAGGACCGCCTGTGGTTCTTCGGGTCTTTCAACCCCGTCTATTCCTACACCTACGCCGACCGCTGGTTCCGCACCGACCCCGTGGACCTCAGCCTGGCCAAGATCCCCGGCGACCTGTCCCATGACCCGCGCCAGGGCCGCCAGCTCTACTCCGGCTTCTACAGAAAGGACTGGAACTACAACTGGCAGGCCAAGATGACGGCGCAGCCCTTTAAGGGCATGCGGATTTCGCTGAGCGCGGTCAGCAACTGGTCGCAATACCGCGGCTCGATCCCCGGCATCACCGGGACGGGCACGAAGTCGTATTCCTATTTCCCCGACTACCAGTTCTCGCCTGAACTGACCAAGGGCAAGCAGCCCGGCTTCTCCTATCCGAACATGTCGGGCGCCGCGGTCGTCGACTACACGGTCAGCAACAACTTCCTGATCAGCATGCGCGGCGGATGGTTCCGCCAGAACACCACCGATCAGCAGCTCTTCGTGGCCGGAACGTACTACGCGTTCGACAAGAGCAATATGCTGCTCTTCCCCGGGATCATTCCCGACAGCCAGCGGCACGATCAGGGCTGGTCGAACGGCGCCGGCACGTCCGTTGTCGCCAAGTACATCATGGAGAAGGTCAGCGCCAACCTCGACTTCACGTTCTACATGAACCTGGCCGGCGAACACGCCTGGAAGGCGGGCGTGCAGTACATCCGTCTGCACGAGGACGTCAACAGCGGTCCGCAGTCCCCCCTGGTCAACATCGCCTGGGGCGATTATTATGAGCTCCCGACCGGGGCGAGAATCGAAGGGACCTACGGGTACTACACGATCCGCGGCGACTGGGTGTCGCCCTACGGCAGCATCTGGAACATCCACAGCGACAACTGGGCCATCTACCTGCAGGATTCCTGGACGATCGGGGACCGGATCACGTTGAACTTCGGTCTGCGGACGGAAAGCGAATACGTCCCGCCCTTCGATGCCGATCCGAAGTGGAAGAACTACAAGCCCATCCAGTTCGGGTTCGACAAGAAGCTGGCGCCCCGCGTGGGCCTGGTCTACGACATGTTCGGGGATTCGAGCCTGAAAGTGTTCGGCAGCTTCGGCATATACTACGACGTCATGAAGCTGTATATGGCCGAAGGCGCGTACGGCGGCTTCTATTGGTGGACGAGCCTGTACGAGCTGAACGACCCCGATTTCACCAAGATCGCGGCCAGCGGCAAGATCGACGACAAAGACAGCCAGACGGTCGGCGGCGTCAACGCGTTCCGGGCCACCTGGAACAACCGGACGCAGTCGTTCGACACAACCGATCCGGGCCTGAAACCCGTGTCCCAGAGCGAAGTGTCGTTCGGGGCCGAGAAGAAGCTTTCGGAAGAGCTGTCCTTCAGCGCCCGCTTCGTCTACAAGCACCTCATCCGGACGATCGAAGACGTCGGCGTCCTGGTCATGAACCAGTACGGCAGCCTCGATGAACAGTACTACATCGCCAACCCCGGCGAAGGCTGGACACGGAACGTGGGCAACGGTGACGGGCGGTTCGACCCCAATTTCTGGCCCTGCCCGAAGCCCAAGAGAGAGTACTACGCCCTGAACCTGGCCTTGGAGAAACGGTTCAGCAACAACTGGCAAGGCGGCGCCAACTACACCTGGAGCCAGATGAAGGGCAACTACGGCGGTCTGTCGTCCTCGGACGAAAACGGCCGGAACTCGCCCAACGTCGAACGGTACTGGGACCTCTTCTATGAGCGCTATGACAGCCATGGCCGGCCGCTGGACAACATCCTGCCCTCGGACCGGACGCACTACCTGAAGCTCTATGGTTCCTACGCGTTCCCCTTCGGGCTGACGGTGGGTGTCGTCGGCTACGGCCGGAGCGGGTTGCCGCGCAACACCATAATCGGGTTCTCGCGGATGCCCATCTACCCCGAAGGCTACAACGACCTGAACCAGCGGTTGCCGTTCACGGCCTGGGCGGACGTGTACTTGGAGTACAACCTGCGGATCGCCAAGACGTACACGGTCAACCTGAACGCCACGATCAGCAACATTACCAACACGAGCACGATCCAGGGTTACTACGACAGGCCCAACTACCGGGCCATCGTCTGGACGCAAGAGCAGATCGTCAGCGCCACGCTGAACTGGCGGGATTACGTCGCCCAGAACATCCCGGATCCGCGGTATCAGCTCTGGACGACCAAGTATGGTCCGTGGTCCTGGAGAATGGGAGCCCGGTTCTCGTTCTGATCGGACACATCTCGTAGAGCACTTCGCGCAGCAAGCGAAACCTGCCCCGTCCTACCCCCTTGGGTAGGACGGGGCTTTTTTTTTGATCCGGGTCGCGTCTATGAAACGCAGGCTTTTATGCGCGCAAGCTCATCCTCGCTCCCTTCCCGGCAGCCGATCGATTCGGGGGGATGAATCCGGCCGGGGTTTCGGCTGCCGAGGGACGTGTGCCGAGGGACGTGTGGACACGGCGTGAACATGGAATTACTACGGGGAGCAGTAAATACTACGGGGAGCAGTAAATATGTTACATAATCCTTACTGCTCCCCGAGTACTAGCCGGGCGACAAAGACATCCGGGGTCAACTATATTCCGCCCGGCTGAGTAAGATAAAGCCGGATTGCCCGGCCGTCCGGCTTCGCCGCCGCGCCGGGAGAAGGGAAGGAGGGCCTGTATGGATCGGAGACAGTTCCTCAAAAACGGCACCGCGGCCATGGCCTTCGGGTGGAGCCGCTTCGCCGGGACTCGGCGCGGGACGGGGGAATCGGCCCCGGCGCCTAATATCCTTCTGTTCCTGATCGATGACTTGGGCTGGGGAGACGTGGGTTTCCATGGCGGCGTCAACCGGACGCCGGTCATCGACCGGCTGGCGAAATCCGGCGTCGAGCTCGCTCAACACTACGTCTGTCCCCAATGTTCTCCGACGCGGCTGTCGCTGCTGACCGGCCGCTACAGCAGCCGGTTCGGGGTCAACGCCGCCACGAACGATCCGGCCATGCCCCTGGGAACCCCGACCCTGGCTTCGGCCTTGAAAAGCTGCGGTTACCAAACGGCCCTGACCGGGAAATGGCACCTCGGCTCGGATTTCAGCCACGGGCCCAATCACTACGGCTTCGATCACAGCTACGGCAACATGACCGGCGCCTGCCACCCTTGGGATCACACCTATCGCGCCGGAACGTTCGAGCGGACCTGGCACCGGAACGGGACACGCATCGATGAAAAAGGCCATGCCACCGATCTCATTGCCGGGGAGGCGGTCCGCTGGCTCGAGGAAAGGCGGGACCGGCCCTGGTTCCTGTATGTCCCTTTCACCGCGGTCCATCTTCCCGTCGACGCCCCGCGGCCCTGGATCGATCTTTACAAAGACGTCCCTTTCGACAAGGACCCGGTTCTCGACGAGTCGAAGCGCCGTTACGCGGCCATGGTCAGTCAGATGGACGATGCGGTCGGAAAGATCGTCGCCGCGGTCGATCGCCAGGGCCGGCTGGAAAATACCATGGTCGTCTTTTTTTCCGACAACGGCAGCTTTACCCTCAAGGAAGGATCGGGGGGGGAGTACGGCGGGAACCCGCCCTTGATCTCCTACGCCACGGGCTCCAACGGGCCGCTGCGGGGGGAAAAATCGACGACCTACGAAGGCGGCATCCGCGTTCCGGCGTTCGTTTATTGGAAAGGCCGGCTGTCGCGGCGGAACGTCACGGCTCCCACGTCGGCCGTCGATTGGATGCCGACCCTTATGAGCGCCGCCGGATGCAAACCGGCGATCGATCTGCGATGGGACGGCTTCGATATGTTGCGCCTGTTGACCAGCGAAGTGACGAGACCCGGAGCCCGGACGATCTACACCCGCTACGAAGACGGGATGAACGCCCTCCGCGACGGCGACTGGAAGCTCGTGACGCTGGGGACCTCCGCGTGGGCCCGGGGATTGATGTCCGGAGACGACCGTTCCCCCCAGTTGTTCAACATCGCCGAGGATCCCGTCGAGGCGAACAACCTGGCCCGGGTGCGTCCGGATATCCTGTCTCAGCTGGGCCGAAAACTGGCCGACGAGATGGCCCTGGACGAAAGGGAAAAACGCCGGATCTGGAGGGAAAGGCCCTCCCGATGATAAGATAACGGTCGATCGTTTAGAGACCGAAGGAGGAGACCATGAAAAAATATCCCCGATTCCCGAGCAAGGCGATCGCGTTTTTGACGGCGATCCTGGCGTCCGTTTCCATCCTCTCGGCGGGCCTCGTTTTCGACAAGTCGGAATTCGCCGCCCGCCGGCAAAAGCTGATGGCCCGGATCCCGGACGGGGCGGCCGTCGTTTTCGGCGCCCAGATGCCCACCGGCTACGTCCCGTTTTTTCAAAACAGCGATTTCCATTATCTCTGCGGCGTTGAAGTACCCAACGCCGTCCTCATCGTCGACGGGGTCCGGAAGACGAGCACGCTCTTCTTCACCATCGCCGAGACCGCCGCGTTCAACGAGGGCATCAGCCTTGATCTCGTCCGGAATGCCAAGGACGTGACCGGGATCGAGCAAGTCCTGCCGCTGGACCGTCTGGAGCCGACCCTGGCCGGCCTGGCCGCGCGGACCAAGGTGCTCTATACGCCTTTCCAGCCCGAGGAGCTGCCCCGCGAATGCAGCCTGGAGAAGCTGCGGACGCTGCAGACGGGCATGGTCTTCAACCTCTGGGACGGCCGCCGGACGCGCGAACAGCAGGCCGCGGCTTTGTTGAAGGACCGTTTTCCCCAAGTTGAGGTCCGCGACGCCTCCAGCCTGATCTGGGAACTGAGGACGATCAAGTCGCCCGCCGAGATCGCCCTCCTGCGCAAGGCCGGGAAAATCGCCGTGCAGGCCCACATCGGGCTGATGAAGGCCGTCCGGCCCGGAATGCACGAGTACGAGCTGGCGGCGCTCTACGATTACCTCTGCCGGAAGGAGGGCTGCCAGGAGCTGGCCTATTATGTCATCGTGGCCTCGGGCGAGAACCACACCAATGGGCACGCCCATTCTTACAACCGCGTCCTCCTGGACGGCGACATCCTGGTCGTGGACGCCGGCCCACGGCTGGATTACTACAACATCGACATCACCACCTCCTACCCGGCCAACGGCGTCTTCACGCCCCGCCAGAAGGAGATTTACGAGGCGGTCAACGCCGTCCACGAGGCCAACATGAAGGTCTACCGCGCCGGCCTGACCCTGGAGCAGTGCCAGGCCGAGGTGACCGAGATCCTGAAGAAGCAGGGCTTCGACCTGGCCAAGGATTATTTCAAGCGCCTGCGCGGCGGCTTCGGCCACTATGTGGGGATGGCCGTCCACGATGTCGGCGGGCGGTTCGACGTCCTCAAGCCCGGGATGGTCATCGCCAACGAGCCGGCCTTCGTCTCCGCCGGGGAGAAGATCGGGGTCCGCATCGAGGACACGATCCTGATCACCGAGAACGGATGCGAAAACCTGACCTCGGGGCTCCCCCGCGCGGTCAAGGACGTCGAGGCCTTGATGAAGAAGACCGGACAGCGTTGAGCACCAGGGCGTTCCGCCCTGGACGATTGGCGACGATTAAAATCGGAGGAACCGATGATGCCAACTCCCCGAAACAAGCGGGTCCTTCTCGTTTGCGCCGCGGTCTGCGCGGCCTGGATCGGCCTGGGGACGCGGACGGCCGGTTACACCCGGCCGTCATCCGCGCCGGAAACGCTGCCGGTTCTGCTCCCGCGAGCCCGGCAGATCGAGGTGCGAGAAGGCTGGCTGGCCAAGCGCCATCAGATGATCCTTCCCCTCCTGCGCCGACATGGGCTGGGGATGTGGATCGTCGTCAATGAAGAGTTCCATGCCGATCCGCTGACCGAGTTCGTGGCCCCGCCGCGCCCCTATTGCGGCAACCGCGACATATTCGTGTTCATCGACGCGGGCGAGGCCGGGCTGAAGAAGCTGGCCATAACGGGGTACAGCGAGGAAAACGTCGACCGGTTTTTCGAAACGCCCGCCCCGGGCGCCGGCGGCAAGGCCTTGCGCGAAGCGTTCGACAAGTTCCAGCCCAATACGATCGGGCTGGGGATCGGCGGGCGGCGCGGCGTCACCCGCAGCCTGACCCATGATTCCTATAAATATCTGGCCGATCTCATGGGGCCGGAGGCCGAAAAACGATTCGTCAGCGCCGCCGCCCTCATCGAGGAATTCCTCGATACCCGGATCCCCGAGGAATTCGAGCCCTATGAGGCGCTCGTCCAGGTCACCGAAATCCTGGCCCGGCGGGCCCTGTCAAACGAAGTCATCATTCCAGGCCGGACGACCGTCGGCGATGTCCGCCGCTGGCTCTTCAGCCAGTCCGGGGCCCTCGACCTTCAACCCTGGTTCCAGCCTGATCTCCGCATCCAACGGCTGGACACGGCGGGCGATGCGGCGCCGCGCGGTTTCCTCCCCGTGGCCAAGGAAGACACGATCATCGAGCGGGGCGACGTGATCCAGCTCGATTTCGGGCTCACCTACATGGGCCTGAACTCGGACTGGCAGAAGATGCTCTATGTCCTGCGCGAAGGGGAGACCGACGCGCCGGCGGGCCTTAATCAGGCCCTGGCCAACACGAACGCCCTCCAGGACGCGCTGGCCCGAATTTCCCGCCCGGACAAGCCGGTCAACGAGGTCGCCGAGGAGACCATGGCGGCCATGAAGGCCAAGGGCATAACGGCCATGATCTATAGCCATCCCCTCGGCAACCAGGGACACGCGCTGGGCGCTTCGATCAATGCCCGGCCGGCCAATCCCCAGGCCAAGCCGGATCAAGGTGTCGCGGCCAAGCCCAATCCGAATCCTCCACCTCCCAAACGACTGCGCCTGGGCTCCTATCTGGCCATGGAGCTCAATACCGCCACCGCGGTGGCGGAGTGGGGGGGCAAGCAAGTGACCATGATGGGCGAGGATCCCGTCTACCTGACCGCGGACGGCTGGAAGTTCTTTCGCCCCCGGCAGGAGGCGCTCTACCTGGTCAGATAGCCCGGGACTTATTCCGAAGGGAAGAGCTTTCTTAAAAGCTCCACGGAAAGCTCATCCGGCGGGGCGAAGCGCCCGGACCCGGCGTAGCCGAGAAGGCCGTGGAGAAGCTGCCGGGCTTCGGGCTTGTCCCGCAGGCGGAGGAGATCGATGGCGCAGATCAGGAGCCGGCCTTTTCCGACCCGCGTCTCGAAGATCAATCCGAGCTTGTGATTGCGCTCGAAATTGTCGATCACTTGCAGCGAGGGCCGATAAGAAGGGGGGGCTTCGTCGAGAATGACCGGTCGGGCGTTCTTGACCAGATGCCACCATTGCCAGTCGCTGTGGAAGTCGGTGGGAAACCCGGCCAAGGCCGGGTCCCCGGGATGGCAGAGGATTCCCAGCGTGCCGGGAGCGGCGGCGATGCCCATTTTCTCGGCCGCCCGGCGGAACATGGGGAAACACCAAAAATCCGGCTGAAAGGCTCCGGCTACGCTAAAGGGGAGCTTGTCCAGCCGGGGCAGCAGCAGGACCGCGCCCCCTCCCTGGAGCGTTTTAAGGACGGGCCCATCCAGGCGATCGGCAATTTGGACGCCGGCGGGGGCGGACGTATCAATGCGGGCCGGATAAACCCAGAGGGAATAGGAATTCGCATAGGGTGTGCCCCGCAGTTCCATTTTCACGGTCAGCCGGGCGGGCGCGTTCACCCCGGCCAAGGGAACACGCATTTCGCCGATATTCCTCAAGCCGCCCGTCGGGATGGCCGTCGGGGCGAATTCCCCCGCGGCCATGACGCGTCCCTGGTCATTCCTGACCGTCCAGCCGACCACACCCGAGGCGAAATCGGCGTTCCCGTAATGGGCCACCTGGACGCGGCCGAGGAAGATTTCATCCGCGGTCCAGGTATATTTCTCGAACCTCAAAAGAGGCACCGTTTCGCTGCAGAAATTCCGCCAGGCCTGGGGCGTGATCAAGCCCTTGGAGTCCATGAAGGCATCTAGGATTCCGACGAGAGCCGTTCCTTGTCCGGGAAAATCCTGCAGATCGAGGAGCTGAAACCCTCCGAATCCCGGCGTCCGCAGGGCCAGCTCGATGTCTTCGCGATAGCAGATCACGGACAGGGCGCCCGAGGCCCGGACGAAGTCTCCGGCCTGGTCGAGCATATGGGCGGCGGCCAGCCGGTCGCGGAAAATCTCCAGATTCCGGGCCCGGAGGACGCCGGTGTACTTGGGGATTTCCTTGAAATCGGGAGAGACCTGATACTGCCCGTTCTCATGCCCCACGACCGGAACGGGGATGCCGGCGATCGAGGCGCCGAAATCGCGCCGCGTCGAAGGCGGCAGAACCTCGATGAAGGCTTGCCCGTAATCCCCTTGAAAGAAAGAACCCCGGACGGGCTTGTCCGGGGCGGTCTTGCCCGTGACCCAGAAATCGTCGCCCCGGGCCAGGGCCGGCTCCCAATGGAAATTGTTCGTCCCCTGGGCGTAGAGGTGACGGGGGTCCGTCTGCCGGAAATGATCGACCAGTCCGGCCATGATCTCCCGGCTTCCGCCCAGCTCGTTTCCCAGGGTCAACATGACAAAGGAGGGGTGATTGCCGAAGGCCTTCAGGATCCGTTCGCCTTCCCGACGGAGATAGGCGGCGTGTTCGGGTTGTTCAAACGACACCTTGTTCGGCAGCTCGGGCTGCAGATAGAGGCCCAGCTCATCGGCGGCCTGAAAGGCCGCCTCGGGGGGGCACCAAGTGTGAAACCGATAGTGATTGATGCCGTAGGATTTGGCGATTTCGAAGACCCTCCGCCAGCCGGCCTTGTCCATCGGGGGATGGCCGGTCAAGGGAAAGATACAGGCGTCGTTTTTGCCGCGCAGGAACGTCGTTCGTCCGTTGACCGCGAATTGCGTCTCCCCGGCCTTGAATTCGCGCAGGCCGAAATCGACCGTCCGGACATCCTTGAAGGAGCGGTCCTTCAGTCGGGCGTCGAGGGAAACCGTCATCCGGATGAGGGCCGGATGGAACTCATCCCAGAGCGGAGCGCCGCTTCCAAATTCATATTCGATGTTCATCGCGCCGCCCGGGTTGCCTGGCTCCAGGGACGCCGTTTGGACGGCGAACGAGGCCGGAAATCCGATATTCCGGCTCTCCGCCCGGAGGGTGAGGATGCCGGAAACCATCGGCCCCGGGCCTTGGTTGCCCAGGGTGACCTTTATCCGGGCGGTTTTTTTCCGAATATCGGGATAGACTTGAATATCCTCCAGCCAAACCGGATCCGAAGCCCGCAGCTCGAGCTTTCCGATGATGCCGTTCCAATTCGTTTGGGTCCGTTCATCGAGGGCATGGGCGGGTCCCACGGGAGGCACCTTGGCGTTGTCGACCAAGATGGTCAGGGTGTGCTCTCCCGGAGCCAGGCCGGCGGGAAGTTCATAGATTTGCGGCGCGCTGAGCCCGTCCTGGGTCCCGCAATCGGTCCGATCGACCCAGACGCGGACGCATTTCGTCCGCTCCAGGAAGAGCGTGATCCTCCGATCCCGCCAGGATTCGGGAATGTCGATCCGCTTCCGGTACCAGGCCGGTCCCTTGAAATCATAAACCCGGGACAGGCGGTCGTCGCGGTGTTCGTCGATTTTTGTCCCTTTCCTGTTTTCGTCCATCGTCCCCGGAAGGAACACCCGGTCCTCCAAGGATGACGCGAACCAGCGTTCCGCGAGGCCTTGGGCCCCGGGGTCGGGCCGGAATTTCCATTCTCCGGCCAGGGACACCGCGATACGGTCTTCGGCGCCGTCGACGGGGCCGGCGGCCGCGGCCAGTGTCAGAGCCATGATCAGAGGGGCAAGGAGGGACATTTTCATGGGGTGCTCCTGGAAAAAACACTTTCTTTTTTATCGTATGAAAGCGTTTGAAGCAAGGGGATTCGCCGGCTGGCGCGCGATCATTGCCAGTGGTAGAATAGTGCGGCGCAAGGAAGCCGTTTTCCGGCGCCGGGACGCGCCGATTATCCGCCGAGGAGACGTTCCATGAAGCAAGCCGTCATGACGAAACCCGGGACGATCGAATTCAGGAACGTTCCCAAACCGAGGCCGGGAAAGGGCCAGGTGCTCATCCGCGTCCGCCGCATCGGGGTTTGCGGTTCCGACGTTCACGTCAACCATGGGAAACATCCCTTCACGCCCTACCCCGTCGTCCAGGGCCACGAATTCTCCGGGATCATCGAAGGGCTCGGCCGCGGGGTGAGCAGCCTGAAATTGGGCACACTGGTTACCGCGACTCCCCAGGTCGTCTGCGGACGATGCGCTCCCTGCCTCCGGGGCGACTATCACATCTGCGACGTCTTGAAAGTCCGGGGGTTCCAGGCGCCCGGCTGCGCCCAGGAATGGTTCGTGACGGAGGCGGATAAAATCGTCCCCTTGCCCCGCGCCTTTTCCTTCGAACAGGGCGCGCTGGTCGAACCCGTCGCCGTGGCCGTCCATTCCACGGCCCGGGCCGGACGTCTGGCCGGCCGGCGCGTCGCCGTCCTCGGCGCGGGGCCGATCGGCAATCTCGTCGGCCAGGTCGCGCGCGCCCTGGGTGCCGACGTCCTGATCACGGACATCAGCGAATACCGGCTGGAGAGCGCCGCGCACTGCGGGCTGAAGGCCGTTTCCAACGCGAAAAAAGAGACCCTGGCCCAGGCTTCGAAGCGGGTTTTCCGCGGCAAGGGCTTCGACGTCGCCTTTGAATGCGCCGGCGTCGAGGCGACTCTCACCGCGGCCGTTTCCTCCATCGAGAAAGGGGGGACGATCGTCGTCGTCGGCGTTTACGGCGAGCATCCCCGTGTTAACATGGGGTTCGTCCAGGACCGGGAATTGAGCCTGATCGGGACGCTGATGTATCAATATCAGGATTTCGTCAAGGCCGTCCGCAGGATGAAGACCGGGGCGGTCATCACGACTCCTCTCGATTCCCGGCATTTTCCCTTCTCCGAATATACCGAGGCCTATGCCTTCGTCGACGCCCGAGCCGACAAAAGCATGAAGGTCTTCATCGATCTGTGAAGGACTTCGGCGTGAACATGGCGGCGCCCTCGGTTGTTGTCGGCATCGGCGAGATCCTCTGGGATTTCCTTCCGTCCGGGAAACAGATGGGCGGGGCGCCGGCCAATTTCGCCTACCAGGCCCGGG
>Ga0315275_10004203_pt1 | contig 13420 bp, 1 predicted proteins | sample YL17G03_0_MG_FD_205557 | JGI IMG/M metagenome (GOLD analysis project Ga0315275, IMG submission 205557) | Sediment microbial communities from Yellowstone Lake, YNP, Wyoming, USA - YL17G03_0 | ecosystem: Environmental > Aquatic > Freshwater > Lake > Sediment | place: USA: Wyoming | collected... | reverse complement strand
GCCCACGCCGCCGGGAAGCCGCTGCCCTTGGAGCGCCCCTCCAGCGAGTCGAGCGTCGCCCAACTCGCCAGGGCCTCGCGCACGTGGAACTGCCGCAGCTGGGCGAGGGCCAGCAGGTGGTACAGCGAGCGGTGCTCCCCGCGCCGCCGGATCATCTCGCGCACCGTCCGCTCGGCGGCGGCGGCGGAGTCGGCCAGCAGATACGTCTCGAACAGTTCCCCGTAGCTCTCGCAGGCGAGGCAGCGCCCGCGCGGCGCGCGCAGGCCAAGCGAGTCCATTTCCACGGTGCGCCGGAACTGGCGCACGGCGGCCGCCCAGTCGCCGTCCTCCTGCCGCAATTGCCCGAGCGCGAACTGCGCGTCGGGGTCGCTCGGGTAGCGCACGGCGAGCGTCTCGGCGAGGGGTCGCGCATCGGTCAGGCCGCGCAGCCGGGCGACACGGTACCGGATCAGCAGCCGTTCGCGGTCCGGCACCCGGTCCGCGAGCCGCGCGGCGCGCAGTAGGTGCGCGAGCGCGTCGGGCCGACCCAGCGATGTCCCGATGACGCCCGCGTAGTACTCCGCCATCGCGAAGCCGGAGTCCTCCTCGATCGCGGCGTCCAGGATCCGCAGCGCGGCGGCCTGGTCGTCGTTGAAGAGGGCGCGCATCCCCTCCTGGAAGAGACGCAGCGCGACGAGCGAACGGGTGGTGACGGCGGCCAGCGGAGCGTCGGGCGTCGCGGCCCCGAGCTTGTTCGCGACCGCGAGGGTCGCCTGGTCGGCCAGCGCGAAGAGATCCGGCGCCTCCACGCGGAAGGCGTGCACGACGGCGTCGCGCCGGAGGTCGGTCAGCTGTCCGTCGAGCAGGAGCCCGCCTCTCGCGGAGCGACGCAGCACGCCGTGCACGAGTCGGTCGGCGCCGGCCTGGCGCGCCGCCGCGAGGAGGCTGGCGTCTTCGGCGCCGACGGCGCGCAGCTGCGCGGCGATCTCGGCGAGGCGGACGGCGGGGACGACCTCGAGCCCGGGAAGCCGTGCGAGTCCCGTGGCGAGGAGGTCTCCCGCGATCGGCGATTCGCCGATGCTGTCCGCCCCGCTCACCTCGATGATCGGCCCGACGGCGAGGAGGGGAACGGCGTGCGGTCCAAGCCCTGCGCGCGGCGCCAGCGCGAGGATGGCCGCACCGAGGACGAGCACGGCGCCGAGCCCGATCAGGAGCGGGCGGAGGCGCCTGCCGAGCGGCGGGACCGGCGGGACCAGGCGCTCGACGCCCGTCGCCGCGGCGGCCGGCGCCGCCTGGACGATCTGCGCGTCGGTCTGTCGGGACTGCGCCGCGGAAGCGGGCGCGCTCGATGAGGCCGCGGAGGTAACGGCGTCCTGGCTCTGGGCGGCGTCTGTGGGCGGCGACGGCTCCGCCGCGCGGAGTTGCGCCGCGATCTGCGTGAGCCGCGGGCCGGGTGTCAATCCGCCGAGCTCCTCGCGGAGCCGGCGTGCGTGCTCGTCGTACACGCGCGCGGCACCCACGCGGTCGCCGAGCCGCGCGAGGATGAGCATCAGGTCCCGGATGGCGTCCTCGTTGTCCCGGTCGAGCGACACCGCACGACGAGCCCAGTAGAGAGCGCCCGGGCGATGGCCGACGCTCTCATCCCTCGACGCGAGGGTCCAGGCCGCGGTCCCAGCCATTGCCCGCAGCCGACGTCGTTCCTCCTCGACCCACTCATCGAGCTCCGAAGCCGTGTCGGAGGCGTGGAATCCGTGAACGAAGTCCCCGCCATACAGGTCGAGGGCGTCGCTGAAGCGTCCGTCGGCGACGGCGGCCTCGAAACGGGTGACATCGCACGAGACGACGGCCGGATCGAGTTCGATGTCCTCGTCACCCCGGCTCTTCAGCGCATCGGTGCCCAGCGACTGCCGCAGCAAGTAGAGGGACTGGCGCAGGGCGCTCCGCCCGCGTTCCTGATCGGCGTCGGGCCAGAAGAGTGCGAGGAGAACGTCCCGGCGGTGGGGGCCGCGCGGCTTGGCGACGGCGAGGTAGACGAGCAGCGCGAAGCGCTTGGGCTGCGCGACAATGCTCCGAGCGTCTGGTCGGTCACGGGATTCAACATGAATGCCGCCGAGCGTGCGGATCTCAATCATGCTGCAGTCATTGGACTTGCGTCCGTCACGCGGCGTGTGACGCTGGGTTGCCGGTGAAATGACGACTAGGTCGTACTGTTATCATATTCCCAGAACCTAACGATGCTGGATGCGTGGTCGCAAGGAACGGCCGCGGGAGGGAAGCCGCGCTGCGACGTGCCACTCGTGGTTTATCCGTGGTCTCGGCGGCTCTGCTCGCGTTCGGTTGCCGGCGCGAGGCAGGGTCGTCGGCGCTGGCCGGCCGTACGACCAGCGACGTCGCCGGTCCGGCGGAGGCCGGCCTCATCAACGGGACGGCGTACCGTCGGGGCGTGGCGCGGGAACTCGCGCTGGTCCGCGCGGCGCTGGCGGCGCTGCGGCGGACCGGGAGCTCGGACGAGCGCTCGATCCTCGCGGCGGGGGCTGCGGGAGATCGGACCATCGTTGAGGGTGCGCAGGCGGCCGGGTTGCCGCTCGATCGATATCGAAGGCTGGTGGCGGTCGTGGACTCTCTTCTACTGATGAATGTGGCGCGGGACGCGCCCGCCGGCCCAGCGGCGCTCGGCGCGGAGTCCGGAGCCCTCGACTCGCTGCGGATCGAGCTGCTTGTGGCGCGGTCCCTGCTGCTCGCGGAGGGGGCTCGGCCGTGCCGAGGCGGTGCGGGAGCGCCGTGTTGAGCCGAGCGCGGGACGCCGTGCGGCACAGCCGCGGCGGGCGGCGCTTCCTGCGCGCGCTCCTGCTGGTCTGCGCGGCGCCGTCGGCCGTCGCCTCCGCTCTCACAGCCCAGAACCCGAACTGGGCGGTCACGCTCTTCGTGCAGCCGGTGCCATCGCCTTTCATTGCGGATTGGGAGCGCAATCCGCAGACGGCGATGCTGTCGCTGATCTACCGCGGCACCGGCGCGCAGGACTTTCACATCGAAGGCACCGTGAGGAGCGCGACGCGGGGCGAGCTGGCGCGCGTCGTGAGCCCTCCGATCCACTTCGATGTCGGGCCGGTCACCCAGCTCTTCAACTCGTCGGACATCATCGATTGGCAAACCATCAGCCGCGACCAGGCGTACGTGGATCAGGTGATTCGCACCGGGACCATCCCGGAGGGACGCCTGCAGATGTGCGCCCGCGTGCTGGATGCGTCCGACGTCCAACTCGCGCTCACGTGCTCCGAATTCACCATCGCGCTGCCGGACCCGCCGCAGTTGCTCTTCCCGCAGAACGGCGGGATGGTCGCCGGCGCGCTGCCGGTCTTCCAGTGGACGCCGGTCTTCCTGCCGCCGCAGGTGGGCTCGTCGTATCACGTGCGCATCGTGGAGCTGCTGCAGGGCCAGGTCGCGCAGTCGGCGATGCAGGGGAACCGGACGTGGTTCGAGACCACCACGTCGGGCGTGCCGATGACGGTCTACCCGCCGGACGCGCTGCCGCTCGATCCCGGGAAGCAGTACGTCTGGTCCGTCGAGGTGCTGGACGGCGCCGGTCGCCCGGTCACGCGCGGCGGCCGCGCCAGCGAGATGTGGACGTTCCAGGTGGGCGGCCCGGCCCAGGGTGGCCAGGGAGCGCTCGCCCGGCTCCCCGACGCGCTGACGCTCGTGCCCGGCGTCGCGCGCCTCACGGGCCTCGGCAGCGCCGACGTCCAGAGTACCGACTTCGCCTACATCGTGAACGGCTGGGTGAACCTCGAGATCTCCGCGCCGTTCCGCGCGACGCTGCGCGTGGAGGCGCGGGACCTCGAGCTGGACAAGAACTCCGTCCTCACGCTGCCGGTGGCGCGCTCAGGCGAGTTCCGCGCGACGCTGCGACCGGGCGCGGTCCCGGCGGATCTCCTCGGCCCCTGGGTGCGGGCCAGCGAAATCAGTTTCGCGCCGGGCACCGGTCTCTCGCTGTCGGCCCAGCTGACGCTCCCGGGGGCGCAACCGGTCGCCCTGTCGGGATCGCTGCAACTCGCCGGGACCGGCCTGTACGGCATGCTGAGCGCCGAGGGCGCCGCGGGGCAACCGCTGATGTCCCTGGGGAGCGACCCCGTGCAGCTCACCGTGCAGCGGGCGCGCATCGCACTGCCCGGTGGGGTGCCTGAACTCAGCGGCGACCTGCGCCTCTTCGCCCGGGACGTCGGTTGCGGCGGCCTCCAGGCGAGCCTGGGCGCCGACGGCGCGCTCACGGCGCGGGTGGCCTGCACGCCGACGACGCCCATCGCCCTCACGCCGGACGGCGACCGCACGCGGATCGCGCTGCGCTCGATCACCGGCCAGGTCTCGGCGGGGCTCGCGGACGGCGCGCTACACTCGTCGCTGTCGGTGTCGGGTGAGCTGCGGGTCGATGCGGGCGTGGCCGGCGGGCCCGGCGCCAATTGCGGCGCCGCGCTGTCCCTGGAGTTGACCGACGGCGCGGTCAGCGTGCCGGCGTTCACGCCGCGCTGCAACGCGGCGGAGGGCGAAGCGGACCTGGGTTGGTTGCACGCGCGGCTGTCGGGGCTCGTGCTGGAGCGGCTGGCCTACACGCCTGGGCAGGGGTTCGACTTCGCGCTGCGGCTGTCGCTCGCGCTCTCCGCGCCTGGCGTGCCGGCGCTGCGGCTGCCGACGCTGGACACGGTGCGGATCACGTCCTCAGGGCTGGCGATCCCCGCGACCGAGACGTCGATCAGCGGCGCGCCGCTGCGGATCGCGGGATTCGGCGTCAAGGTCACGAAGGTGCGCGTCCCCGCCTTCACACTGACCTGGGCCGACTGGTCCCTGGGCTCGGCGAGCGGCTTCCGGTTCGGGCTCGATGCGGAGGTGACGCTTCCGGAGCTGCCGCCCGGCGCGCCGTCGTGCCTCACCTCCGAGCCTCTCGCGCTGAGCGGGGCCGAACTGTCGAACGGGAAGCTGCGCCTCAACCTGGCCGAGCGCCGGTTCTCCCCGGCCTGCGGCATCACGCTGCTCGCGCCGCCGTCGTCGGGCCTCGACCAGGGCCAGCCGGCGGGCGGCGCCGCGGGCGCGGGGCAAGCGGCGGCCGGAGGAGCAGCCGGTGCAGTCCAGGCAGCGGCGGGTGGCGCGGCAGCGGGGGCGGTGGGGGCCGCAGCCGGCGCGGCAGCCAGCGGCGTGGGCGCGCCGAGCAGCCCGGACGAGTGGGCGGATCCCTTCCGCGCCGTGCGTGAGCCCGAGCAGCCGCTGAGCGCGCCACCACTCGTGGCCGCAGAAGTGGCGTGGCCAGCTGACAACACGCAGGCCTACGCCACCTACACGGCCGACTTGCGCGGTCTCGACCAGGTCGAGAGCACGCTGCGCGACCGGTTAAACGATCCCGCGTGCGACACGGCGTGCGCGCGCCAACTGGTGCAGAGCGCGGACTCGACGCGACGCGCGATGTTCGACACCTGGCATCAGCGCGACCTGGGTGCCCTGGACCGGACGATGTCGCAGTGCCTCACCCAGGCGCGGCAGGCCAGCGCGCCCGAATCGGCCGCAGGCACGTGCCTCGCGATGCTGGACCGGGGCGTCCCGATCCTCGAGGGCATTCGCCAACGGCTCACGCGTCCGATGACGGCGAGCCGCTGCCAGACGGAAGTCGCGTACTACACCCGAACGTCGATGGAACTCGAGCGGTCCCGGACGCTCTACGGCCTCGCCGAAGATCCGGCGTTGGGCGCCGGGATCTCGGAACTGGCCGAGGGCTGCCGCGCCGCGCAGGTCCAGGCGCTCCAGCAGGTCTGCACCGCGTCCGTCGCGCCGGCGCCGGCGCTGCGCAACTACGCCCTGGGAGTGGTGCTGAGCGGAGAGCGGCAGCGCCAGTTGCTGAACGACGACGCCAACGCCACGTCGGCGGCGCTCGACGCCGCGCTCTCGTGCCCGGCGCGCGTGCCGGCCGCCACGTCAGGGACCGGCGGAGACGGAGGCGAGGGCGTGCCGTTCGATCCGTGGGAGGACGATGCCTCGCGGCGAGCCCCCACCGCGGCGGTCAGGGGGCTGCGCCTCGGTGCTCCAGCCGCGGGCGACTCGTCGGGGGTTCGCCTCGAGATCACGCGGATCGGCGGGCAGCTGGTCATCGGATTCTCGCCGTACTTCATGGTGGAGCGTGTGCCCGAGGTCGACGGCAACCTCGTCCTGCCGTCGCTCTTCCAGTGCCCCGATTCGGCGTCGCGCTCGCAGCGGCTGCTGACCTCGCTGCGGTTCGGGCCGCACGGCGAGGTGGACGGCACGGTCTCCGGGCTCGCGCCGTCGTGCCCCATCGACCTGGCCTCGGTGCGCCTCACGGTGACCGAGGCGTCGCTCACCTTCAGCACCGGCGCGGGGCATCAGTCGGCGGTGCTCCGGGCCGCGGCGACGGCGAGCTTCACGCTGGCGGCGCAGCCGGTGTCGGGGCAGGGGCGGGTGGCCGTGGATCTCCTGCACGGCCGGCTGATCGACGGGCGCCTGGCCTTCCAGGGCCCGCTGCGGCTGGACCTGCCGCGGTCCCAGCCGATGCTGTCGTTCACGCTGCAATCCGCGACGCTCGATGCGGCGGGCGTTCACGTGGACGGCCGGGGGCGCCTGGCGCTGCCCGACAGCCAAGGCGTGAACGTGACGCTGGACGCGGTGACGATCGACCCGCAGCGCCTGCGGCTCACCTCGGGGCGGGTGCTGTTCGACGCGCCCTTCGGGTTCGAGGCCGGCATCGGGGCGGACGGCTCGCTCGCCTGGCGGGCGGTCGCGCGCGGCGCGCCGGTCACCGTGCTGAGCGGGGTCCACGTGGACCTGCCGAGCCAGGTCGTGCTCGACTCGTCGGGGTTCGCGGCGAGCGGCGACGGCGCGGCCCGGCTCGTCTTCGAGGGACGGGACGTGGACGGCGTGACGGCGACGTTCTCGCAGGACTTCGCCCTCGGGCTCGCGCCGGTGGCCGTCACCCGCGGCCGGCTCGACCTCAAGCGCGGCGCGCAGAGCCTGGCGTATGTGGACGCGCTTGGGTTCCACCCGAACCTCGCCGTCTTCGCGACGGCGGCCATCCCGGCGAAGCTCGGCCTCCCGAACGTGAACGTGGCGTACCTCGAGCTGCGGGACGCGGCGGGCGCGCTGCGCGTGAGCTTCGAGCAGCAGGGAAACGGGCTCCGGATCTTCACGCCCACCGGCGTGACCATTCCGCTCGTGGTGCCCGCGCTCCAGGCGGGGCGGCCGGCTGCGCCGCGCGTCAATGTCGGCTTCGACGTGACGCTCGACCCGCTCGGCCAGGGGTTCAGTGCCGGAGCGGTCACGGTCGCGCTCAGCCCTGCCGATCAAGCGGCGTTCGACCTCAGCGCGCTCGGCCTGCCGCTGGCGATCGACACTCTGGCCTTCGACCGCGACGCCGCGGGCGCGTACCGGTTCGCCATCGGCGGAGCCCTGACGCTGTTCAGCCAGCGCCAGGGCGGTCCCGGCGCCAAGGTGCTGCTCACCGTCGACGGCGCAGGCCTGCTGAGCGGGAACGTGAGCCTCCCGATCGCGCAGACGGTGCCGCTGGTTCCGGGCTCGGACAAGCTCGCGCTCCAGATTGAGAACATCGCGGGCTCGTTCAACACCTCGCTCGCGACGGGGCGACTCGCCTACACACTCAACGTGACCGGCGGGCTCGAGCTGGCGGTGTCGGCCACGGAGCGCTATCGGGCGAACGCGATGCTCGAGGTGAGCGAACGAGGCGTGCGGGCGACGCAGGTCAGCTACGTCGGATCCGATGCCGTGAAGTACATCGACCTGGGCGGCTTCCGGCTGGGTCTGCGGAACCTGCGCGTGCCGAGCGTCTCGTGGGCCGCGGCGACGGGCTTCCAGTTCGAGCTGCTGTTCGACGCGATTCTCAATTTCCCCGCGCTCGGCAACCTCACGCTGCCGCCGATCGCGGACATCTCGCTGCGGCAGGACGGCTTCACCATCCCCGCGTACGAGATCCCGCAGTTGGCGCTCCAGCAGGTCGCCACGGCGGCGGCGGGCGAGGCGGGATTCGACGCCGCGACCGTGGCGGGCCTGCCCATCACGCCGCTGGCGTTCCGGATGGGGCAGGTCCGCTACAACTGGTTCACGGGCCAGGGCCCGGCCGATTGGGGCTTCGGGCTCGACCTCGAGCTCTCACTGGCGAACCTGTTGCCGGAGGCGCCTGCCGAGCTGCGCGCGATGAAGCTGCGCGTGCTGAACGCCGGGCTGCGCGGCGGCCGGCCGTACGGGACCATCGAGCGGGTGAACTTCCCGCAGCCGCCGGACCTCGGTTTCGCGGACCTCACGTCGATGTGGGGGCGCCTGCCGGACCCGGCGCCGGCGGCGCAGGCGCCCGATACCGCGGCGCTGCTCAGCTTCGAGGTGAACCTGCACGTCGGGCAGCACCTGCCGTTCTGCGACGCGCAGGTCACGTCGACCCACGACACGCTTTCGGTCTACGCCGACGGCTGGGTGGTCGGGCACATCCAGGACCTGGTGGCGAACTGCTCGGCGCAGCTCGGGCCCGTGCGCTTCGCTCTGGGCTCGACCGCGATCGACCTGGCCGCGCAAGTGCTGCCGCTCGGGCCGTCGGCGCTGGCCCGCACCAGGCGCCTCGAACTGGCGATGAGCGCGACGCTCGAGCTGTCCGGCACCGACGGCCAGCCGGTGCGCGCCCAGGGCACGGTCCGGATCGACGCGCTCACCCAGCGCATCATCTCGGGGCGCATCGACGTCCCGCGGTCATTCCGTTGGACGCCGGCGGACGGCAATCCGTACCTCGCTTTCGACGTAGACCACGCCTACCTGGACGCCTCCGGCCTGCACTTCACCGGCGGCGGGCGGCTGCGCCTGGCGGACAACGCCACCGTCGGGGTGACGTTCAACGATCTCGTCATCGGGTTGCCGGACCTGCGGGTCCACGCGGGGAGCGTGACGTTCGCCAACCAGTTCGCCGTGGGCGTGAGCATCGGGGAGGGAGGGCTCACGTGGGGCGCCTACGCGCTGAATGCGGCGCGGCCGAGCGGCAACAGCCTGCGGGCGGTGCTGCCGGCGTCGGTCACGCTCGATGCGAGCGGGTTGCGCGCCGAGGGCGTGGCGAGCGCGTCGCTCGCGTTCAACTCCCAGGAGTTCGCGACGCTCCAGGTGGTGTTCGGCGCCGGCTTCGCGGTTGGCTACCAGCCGCTCAAGGTGACGGGCGGCCGGGCGAGCTTCGTGCTGAACGGCGATACCATCGCGCGCCTGGACGCCAACGGGTTCTGGCCCGGGAACGTGCTGGGCGTCGTGCCGATCCCGGCGCGTATCGGGCTGCCGACGGAGGACGTGGCGTACCTCCAGCTGCGGGACGCGTCGAACAACCTGCTCGTCGAGACCAGCGCGGCCGCCACGGGCGTGGCCGTGCGCACCCGGGCGAACGCGACGGTGCGGCTGGTGGTGCCCGCGCTTGCGGGGCAGGGCCAGGCCCCGGCGGCGGACGTCGCCTTCGACGTCGTGGTAAGTCCCTCGACGTTCCAGATCGTGTCGGGCTCCGTGCGTGCCTCGGGTGTGGATACGGCCGCGCTCTTCTCGCTGCGCGGCCTCGGCCTGCCCCTCGACGTGCGGTCGCTCTCGTACGAGGCGGCTGGGTCTGCTTACGCCTTGAAGGTCGGCGCACGCGTGGCGCTGCCGGCGTCGCTCGCCTCCGCGGACCTGGTGCTCGACAACCTCACCCTCACGCCCACGGGGCTGTCCGGCACCGCCGACATCGGCACGTACAGGGACGCCTACGACGCCCAGCTGCAGCCGTTCAAGACCGTGTCGTTGGGGGCGGACCTGTCGCTGGGGTTCACCGGGGTGCACGCCAGCTTCGGCGCAGCGCCGGAGTTCAAGCTGGCGGGTGCGCTCACGTCGCCGCTGTTCGCGCCGCAGGGCGGCGCGCCGGTCCCGCTCTTCTTCACGGCGCGGGTGACCACGGCGGGCGTGGCGCTCTCCGTGGACCCGGGCCAGCTGCCGAGTCCGGTCCTGCCGTTCGCGGTGGCGACGTTCCAGCCGCAGTCGCTCGGCGGGCAGCCGGCGATCCAGGTGTCGGCGTCGGCGAGCGCGTTCACGGTCCGACTCTCCGGCGTGCTGCGCGTGCCGAGCCTGAGTGACGGCCTGGCCGTGACGCTCGTCGGCCTCGAAGTCGGCACCGGCGGCGTCCGGATGCCGGCGATGTCGCTGACTGGCCAGTCGCAGCAGTTCACGCTGTTCGGCGCGACCTTCGCGCTGCACGACTCGACGGCGGGCGGCCAGGTGGTGTACCCGGCGCTCGCGGGCAGCTACGCCCAGGGGGTGCTGACGCTCACCTTGAGCGGCAGCGTCACCTTCCTCGAGAACACGACCAGCTTCACCGGGTTCTCCGTATCGACCGCTGGGGCGGTGAGCCTGGCGTCCGCGAGCCTCATCAGCCAGCCGATCGCGCTGGTGCCGAACGCGCTCACGGTGGACTCGCTCCTGATCCGCAACAATCGACTCCGCGCGGCCCTCACGGTGACGCTCCCCGAGCCGCTCGACCGCGGCGGGCCGCAGCACGGGGCCTTCGAGGTCGGGGCCGACGGCACGATCAGCGGCGGGGCGAACCTGACGCTGGTGGACGATCCGGCGGGCTTCAACGCGCAGTCACCCTACCAGGTCCAGGTGGGCGCCGTGGCGGTCCATCTCCGTCGCCTCGGGCTCACGCTCGACGCCGCGAACCTGCGCCGCAACAGCGCCGTCACCGTGGTGAGCGACGTCTACGTCGGCGACGACGCGGGCAATCTGATCCAGCTGGGCGACGTGGTCGGCGGCGTGGTGCAGCCGGGGCTGCGCATCGGCTTCGACGGGTCGACGACGTGGGGCAACCTCTCGCTGGCGCGCGCCTTCGACTTCGACTTCGACGCGGTGCGGCTGCGGATCACGAACGTGGCGCTGCCGACGCAGGCGACGGGCTTCGCCGTGGCGTTCGGCGGCAAGCTGTCGCTGCGGGCGCCGGACGTCTCCGGCGCGCTCGACTTCCGCGATTTCACCCTCACGTCGCGCGGCGAGGTGCGGTTCGCCCCGGACGGCGTGACCGGCGGCAGCCTGTCGATCGCGAGCGACCTCGCCGTGCTGACGGTGTCGGGATTCGCGTTCAGCGCCGCGCCGACGACGATCGAAGTCCGCAGCGGCGGGATGCCGGTGGCAGCGCAGCAAGTATCGACGCGCACAGACCGCGTGGACGTGACGTCGTTCGTCCGGTTCGGCGGCAGGCTCACGGTGGCGAACGTCTTCAGCGGCGGCGTGGGCGAGTTCCTCGCCTACCGCACGCCGGACGCGCGCAATCACCTGATCATCCGCGACGCGGAGCTGAACATCCAGGGCGTCCTCACGTCGCGGGCCGACCTGCGTTACGACGAGAACCCGGCCGGGTTCGAGATGATCCTCGGGGCGCAGGGCCAGTTGTTGGGCACGACGGGGGTGATGCTGGTGGGCGCCCTGGGCCGAGACCAGCAGACGACGCGCGTCGGGATCTTCGTGGCCGCGGTGGGGCTGCGCATCGTCGTGCCGGGGACCCCGGTCACGATCACGGGGCTGGGCGGCGGTTTCTTCCTGAATCCCAAGCCGGAGTACCTCGACCTGGTGAGGGCGGCGGCCCAGGTGTCGCCGACGGCGGGCCAGGCGATCGCGGCGCCGCCGGGTGACTTCGCGGCGTTGCTGTACGGGCAGGCGGAGATCGTCAACGGCTCGGTCATCAAGGGCAGGCTCCTGCTGACCGTGATGAACACCGCCATCCAGATCGACGGGGCGGTGGATGTGCTGGACCGGCACGAGAACTTCAGCGGCGACATCCACCTGGTGGTGGGTCTCCGCCGCGCGTACGCGGAGGGCAACATCGCGTTGCGGATCGGCTTCCCGGGCGTCGTGAACGGGACCGGCAATCTGAACTTGTATGTGTACGACGCCGATCACTGGGGCATCCTGGGCCACGCCGACCTCACCATCATGCAGTTCATGCGCGGCTCGGCCACGCTCTTCATCGGCGCACCGGGGATGGTGGTGCAGGCCAAGGTCACCGGCGGCTACGACATCTGGGTCGTGAAGCTGGAGAACAGCTTCGACTTCTCGGTGTGGTACAAGAAGGATCGCGACGAGTGGGGCGGGTACGCGGCGGTCGGCGTGAACGCCTCGGTGCTGGGCGGGCTGGCCAGCGCGACCGGGACGCTGAAGGGCGCGCTCGTCCTCAACGCCACGCCGTTCGTCTATGCCGCGGCGGAACTGCATGTCTCGGTGGTCGGACAGTCCTGGGACGGTGTGGTGTGGGTGAAGTTCGAAAACGGCAAGCCGGCAGCGGGGTTCGGGAGCGATCCGGCGATGGACGCCGCGATCGCGGCTGCCTTGGCCGGGGCGCAGGAGATGACCGACGCGGCCACCGGAGCGCAGACGGCCCTCGACGCGCAGCGCTCGATGACGGCGGCGCAGAGTGCGCTGACCGAGCAGGAACTGGTCCAGGCGTACAACCGGATCCAGGGGTGGTCGCCCACGGGGTGGACGCTGGCGCTGGCCGGCCTGCTCAGCGGCAGCGGGGAGCGGCAGGCGGCGGTCCAGCCGGGCGAGGAGGCGTATCAGGCCTGGTACAGCGACGTGCTGCGCCGCACGGGGCTGCCCGGAGATTCGACGGCGGTCGTGGGCTACGCGCGAGACGTCGCGAGCGGGTTCTCGACGCTCGAGACCCGGCGGTCGGCGGTGCAGGCCCGCATCCAGGCGCTGCGCGTGGCGCTCCAGAGCGTGACGCCGACGCCGCTGCCCGCGATCCCCGACAACCCGGTGCGCGACACCTCGTTCGCGTCGCCCGCCTTCACGCAGCGCGTCAACGCCACCGGCGACACCGAGCGTGTGATGACGAGCGGCCCGCGATTCGACGTGGACGCCAGCACCGCGCAGTCCGCCGCGGCCGCTGTGGGCCAGGCCCGTCAGCAGTCGGACGCGCTCGATCGCCAGGTGCGGGACCAGATCGCCGCCCTGGAGGCCGGGCTCGTCTCGCTGCGCGCCATCACGACGACCAGCGGGGATACGTCGCTCCCGGTGTTCGCCGGACAGTATGCCGCGGTCGCGTCGCTGGGCGAGCGCCAGTTCGCTGCCCAGGCGGACTTGCTGCTGCTGCGGCAGGACTGGTTGCGCTCGCGGCTGCGGTCGCTCTACGCCCGGGACACCACGGCCTCGCGCTGGATCCACGGCAAGGACTCGGCGTACGCGGCTGTGGCCCGAGGGGCGCCGTGGGCGGACTCCGCCGCCGCCTGGGTCCGGGTCGCGGATTTGGCGGGCACCCGCTTAGCGTTCCTCATCGCCTTCAGCGGCAGCACCACGCTGCGCGCGCAGTTCATCGCCGACACCGCCGCGGCCTCGCATCTGCGCAACGCCGCGGGGCAGGCGGACTGGGGCGCGCGACTCGCCGCGATCGGTCAGGTCG
>Ga0315275_10004200_pt1 | contig 13430 bp, 12 predicted proteins | sample YL17G03_0_MG_FD_205557 | JGI IMG/M metagenome (GOLD analysis project Ga0315275, IMG submission 205557) | Sediment microbial communities from Yellowstone Lake, YNP, Wyoming, USA - YL17G03_0 | ecosystem: Environmental > Aquatic > Freshwater > Lake > Sediment | place: USA: Wyoming | collected... | reverse complement strand
CCCCACGCTCGTAGGACTCCAATATTTTTTTCTCTTCCGGATCAAGAATCCTTTTTTTCATGGATTGTCTCCTAATTTTCAAGTACGTTATCATGTTCCAATAGAACCACAACCTGTTCAAAACAAAGGCCTCGCTCACGTTTAAGCCATTCGTTTTTATTTTCATCCCATCGGATGTGTTTCATAATGGTAAGATACAGGAATGCATGCCTTTTGTCAACACGTTGTCATCTGTTTTATTCTTCTGGCCTAACGACAAATGTCGGCGGCGCGGCTCTGCCGCGTCCGCTGGAGCGCTTTGTTGGCCGGGTTGCGCGCGGCGGCCGACTGCTGCACGCGGAGTTGGATGGCATGACCTTCCTTATTCGGCATTCGCCACAATATAAACGTACTTCAACTTGGCCGAACCCGTGCAAATCACGTCATGCTCCGTGCGCGGAGGACAATAGGCAATGCTGCCACCTTTCAAATCCAACGTAGGGCCCCCCGTGATCATCATCTCACCCGCTCCCTCAAGTACGACTAGCACCTCCTCGTAGTTCTTCGTATTGTGCTTGCCTACCGATTTGCCAGGCTCAAGCACCACAAACCCCGAATGCATCGTCACCGTCTCGGGTGGTCCCCCGAGAATGCGCACGTACTCCTTTACGCCAAAATCCAATGGTATCAGCTTGGGCTCCGGCACCTTCTTCTCCTGCTCCTCCGAAGCAGAAAGAAACATACTCATCGATAAGAAAACGACTACAAGGCTCACTAAACAAACAGACTTGGCACGAATGCTCATTCGCACTCCTTTCATAATTGCGCCCATCTAACGACCACGAATGAGCCGCGCGTTGCCACGAGTCTAAACGCGACGGCTCCATTCGTCGGTTAGGCACCAACGCATTTCAGCTTCCCTGGCGCGAGGCAATCCTAGCACACTTGACTGTTGGTCCGTCATTCACGTCAGCGCGCCTCGATCCTCCACCACGAGAACCCAAAACGCTGTGCGCGCCCGTTCTGAATGGGGCTGACCACCGCCAAACCACCCGCGCTGAGAAATGTCACTGCCAGGTATTCGCCGGCAGTATCTCGAGTCGGCGGATCTTCCGGGCGGGCGCCCGATCGCCAACTGTCAGGCCGAAACGGCCGCGACGTGATCATTCGCGGCGGCGCGTCGCCGTCGCTGACCTCGATTCGGCCCACGTGAGCCTGCAAGGTCTCGCCCCGGCCCGAGAACCACGTGGCTGTGAGCTCCCCAGGCCCACGCGCGACCAGATACGGGAAGTACAAGACGTCCTCGCTCTGGGCCACACGCCAAGTCGTCCACGTGCCGCCTTGATCAATCGATCGCGCCAGCCAGAGTCCCTTTCGATCCGTCCAGAGAGAGTAGAGGGCATCCCGGGCGTCCCAGGCGAGCGGTTCCACCCACCGCGGCACCCCCTCTATGTCGCTGAGCGGGCTCCACTCGCGCTGGCCCGGCGCCGGGTGCTTGCGCCACGTCGTCCCGCCGTCAACGCTGACGGCGACGAGATCGACACCCTCGGTGAACATGTTGCCGGAGGCCGACGCAGGAGTCACGCGCACCGCGACTTCATGGTTAGGGCCGACGGCAAGATGGCTTGATCCGCCCTGTGCATAGATCCGGGGTCGCTCAGTCCAGGTGACGCCTCCATCCAAGCTGACCGCGTGGCAGACGCCGCTGTCGTCGTTCCAGATGACATGGGCGGTTCCGTCTGCCGCCACTTCGACCCAGGGTCGGTCGTCGAACCGGGTTTTCGACAGCATCGTCCAGGACCACGTCGCCCCTGCGTTCTTGCTGACGCCGATGGTGACGTGCGTACCCTCATAGACCTTGGGGTCGAAGCCCATCGTCACGAAGTAGAGGGTGCCGTCCCGGGCCACCGCCAGATCCACGTCCGAGTTGCCGATCACCCCGTCGGCCTCGCTGCCGACGTTCACACGCGCCCACGTGGCGCCGCGGTCCCGGCTCTGCCAGAGCTTCGGTCCGGGTTCTCCGAACCCGCTCACGAACAGCGTGCCGTCGGGATGCTCGACGACCATCGGTTCACGGGCGAGCACGTCGAGATGGCCGACGGGATCGGCCATGACCAGCGTCGTGGCAGAGGTTGCGCTTGGCGCCGCGCGGCGGTGGTCGAGACCGGGGGCGCAGCCGTCGCTGATAGCGACAAGACACAGACCATCACACTCGCCCGAATTCGCGCGGCGACCCGGTTTGGATGCGGCGTCCTCTCGGCGCCTGGTCGCCTCAGTAAACCTTGCTTCGCCATTAGGAATGCCCTCCATGACAGAAATGCCGTCGTTCGCATGGCGTGCCTAACCGATTGGCTCAGCGGCAGCGGCGGGACCGGCGAGACTCCCTCCCATTATCGTTCCACTTCTGGCAAAACGCGCCTGTGCGCGAGCGGCGGAGCCGCTGTCCGCTGGAGGCGTTGTTAAGCCGCAGTGTGCTGATCATTAGTTCTATCAAACAGATTGCTGACCTAGATGGACAGCGGGAGGAGTGGCTTAGGATTTCCAAGAGCTGAGAATACTATTGCCGGTAGCATTAATCTCTCCAAGCAAATTTATTCCGCGATCATATATTGCAAGGAATAAATCGAGAAGGCTGAGTAGGTCGCGTTTAGAACGATTGAATTGAGTAGTGACTCTAGGCATCGCGGCGGTGATTGACCGAAAGCGTTCAGTGCTTTCCTTGGATGTAACCATTATAGTCCTTAGAGTGGCCGCGGTGGATAACGCACTTTCTAATTGTGAGTAGTTATCAGCGTTTGAACCAAAGTCAGGGAGAAGAGTCATAATGCGCCCATAGGCGTCTAATGCTTTAGAGACGGAGTCGTCAAGGATAGGAGTCTCTGGGCGCATACGGGCGACAAAGTCGGCCATATTATCGGCTTGTCTATTGGAGATTCGCTTGTAGGCCGCGAACTTAGCATTGTCGTCTCCACCAACAGATTCCATGTCGAGAGTGCTCTGCTGGGTTCCGGCATTTAGTTTTTCGAAAGCATCTGCGACATGCTTCATGACTTCGGTAGCCCTCTGAAATGCAGTCACAGTTGTCTCGATGAGGTCAAGGAAACCTTCATCCTCTGGCAATTCGATCGATTTTTCCATCGGAGATTCTGGGGCGACGGTTATTACGGCTGGAGCAACGGCAGGCGTGCCTGCTACTTCATTTGCCTTCAGAAAATCTTGAACCTGTTTGCTTAGGTGGATACGCAAGAGCTGTGAAAATTCCTCGCCACCGGTGAATGTGGAGCACAGGATACCTCTTTCGCCGAGTGAGTTGCGAAACTCTTTTACTAGTCTTAGCTGGTCAGGATCAATATCATCGGGCGATATGGGAGCAGTCTTGAAGTAAATCATCAAACGAATCAAATGCGGATCACGTTGCCATCGCTGATATGCAGTTTCGAATTCCTCGAGAGTACCAGATTGGGAGCGTGGCGTTGGGGTACCTATACGTGACCAGAACATGACGAGAAGAATGTCGTAGTCAGTAGGAAGTTGATGGTTGATAACATCCTGCGGATCCGTGCCAGCACCTGGGAAGACATGAGTTTCCCATTTGATGAGTTCAATAGAAATGCCCAGTTGTTGGGGCCATGTGAGATTAAGCTCTCGTATGACTTCCTCAAGTAACTTACGTTCCTCGTCAAGATCAGATGGAGAAGCGACAAGGATACGAAGAACGGTTATAGTTTTAGGCATATATCCCTCCGTTTTGTATTTACCTTATGGCACATAAGCTCGGATCACAATAGATTGGCGGCCTAACGTTCGCGATGCGGAGCGGGATGGAAGCGGCAACGCCGCTTACGGACCGTCCCCTCGATCGCGTTGCTCGGCGTCGCGGCGGGCCACGACCCCTTCGCACCTATTGGCGGATAAACCTTACCCACGAATCATCTCCACGCTGGCGAACCGTATCGACCCTAAAGCCCGCGCTCGTCCACGCCCTGGCCTGTGGCCTGTTAGAAACGTCGGCTTGGTTCGCCCACCACGCGCGATACTTGGCGCCTGACTCGGGGAGTGAAAACCCCAGGATTTCTTCCAACTGCTGAAAGGTGAGAGACAACTCCTTCGCGGAAGAAGAAAGCGCTCGTAGGTAATTCTCCAGCGCTTCATACTTTCCTCCCAACCGTCTCGGTTGTACCGCCGCTTCCGTCTCTGGACTGTCGTGTCGCAACTCCACTGGCTCATCTGCACGCGTAGGGTATTCAATCGACCGATACCCGAGTTCAGCCAGCGCACCTGACACAACTTGAGCGTCCTGATCCTCCTTCGGATCGTCTCCGCTTCCACTCAGCAACAACACACGAAAGGAATCGCGCGGCACAAACCGCGCGAGGATGTTCTCGGACTGTTTCGCCGTAACGTCGGGATTCGCCATATGAACCGGCAGAAGAAGGAGGAGTTTCTTGGGGTAGGGATGGCAGATCAAGTCGAGGATAGCCCCGCGAACTTGCTTTGACGTTCGCGACTCCACCTCGACGGCAATGTTTCCTCCCACGGCCCCATCAATCCTGGCGGGAAGACCTGCACCGAGATCCACTTCAACTGGCGGTCCGCACCGCTCTGCAGCGCCATTCGTGGCCAAGAACAATACCCGCTTTCCGTACTTATCATGTGATCTCACCACATCCCCCTTTCAAGACCGCCGAACGTCCTGCCGTTAAGCTGCGGGCGCAAAGCGCCCGTCAGCTTAAACGGCTTGTTGGCCAGCTCGTCGCATCATTAATCGTCCTTGATCTCGTCCGGTGAGTATTCCGCGACGTGACCGCACGAAGGACAAGTGAAAGTCGAGCTCCTCGGAGCACCGAAGCCTATAGAGCCCCCCGGCCCGAAGGAGATGCTGCCTCCCGACCCGAAGCCGATAACGCCTCCTCCGACGTGAACATTCCCTTGAACATTGACGTTCTGAAGTGACGTCGAGCCACTGGGGCGCCCCGCGACAGCAGTCTTGCCCGAACACTTCTTGCAGATGACGTGCATCAGATACCTCCCACATGATTGAAGTATTTCACTGGAACCGCCCAGCCGATCCCAACCTGGACGAGCCGAAGAACTGCCCCGAGCTGCCACATCGACTTGATCGTAAGATTCACAAACGCGGAGAAGTCTACCTGACCGATGATGACGTCGCGAGGGAACTGCGGGATGGCTGCCAGATCGCGGGTCAACCGGTCGACTTCTTGGAGAAGAGGCACGTACTTCGCGGTGACCACACCGACCACGTTCCCAGCGACGTTGAGAACTGGACCGCCGCTATTTCCGTTGTTGATCATGCCAGTCATCTGAATGAGGTCGCATTGAGGCCTGCTGACGAGTCCACTGCCTACGGCTGACACCATGCCTGGAAATACCGATGCCTTCGTCAAGCCCTGCGGCAGACCCGCGAAGACTAGCTGCTCGCCGACTTCGGGGAGTGTTGTCGCTGCCCGCGGAGGCGTTTCGGCCTCCGTGGTTTTCAGCGTGGCGAGATCGTGCAGCTCATCGACCTGGTCGACCATAGATTCATATCGACTCCGACCTGGCACTGACACTAGCACGCGCGACGCCCTCTGGCCTTGCTCGTTCAGGACCACGTGCGCACATGTGAGCAGCCGGTCGGTAGCCGGCGCAAGGAAGGCCGAGCCTGTCTTGCTCGGTCCGGAGGGAAAATGTACCTCCAGTGTTCGAACAATTCGCATCCCCTCCTTACACGCAGCCACCATATCGATGCTCCGTCTGTCTGGCTAACGTCACGCCTCACTTTTCGGGAAGCCGCGCAGCGGGTTCCCGATAAAGTGCAGGCAATTGTTGGCCGTTTTCATTTCTTCCCCGTTTCCGTCGGGCACAAGTCCTTCATGTAGCAACCGTCGCACTCTGGGCTGCGTGACTTGCACCAGTTCCTTCCGATTTCCCAACACGGCAGGTCCATCATTCCGGGGAACTCGGGGTGGAGTGCCTTCGCCTTGTAGAGGACCTGTTCCACTGTGGCATCGGCACCACAGAGACCAAGGCGGGCAAACACGCGGCGGACATGCACGTCCGCCGAGATGTCGATGTGGAAGTAATCTGCGAAGGGAATCTTGAACTCCCGCGCGAGGCTGTTTGCCGCCATGTTCCCGATCTTCGGGCCAACACCGTCGAACTCCAGGAAGCGATAGACAACCTCCGCGCTACCCGGCTTCCCCTTCCAGATGCGGGCGGCATCGCCCGCGTAGTTGTTCTGGATCCGTTGCACTGCCGAATGGAAATAGTCGCTCATTTTGTTAACCAGCCAATGGAGCGGCTCCGGCTCTGTCATGAGGCGGTTCACCTCAGCCCGCGAGAGCAGACTGAGTGCTTGCATTGAAAACCCGCCGATCTTCTCCGAAATGCGGTATGGGATGAGCCCTGCCTTTTCGGTTTTGACCAGGCGATCCATTACACAGGCGAGTACAAAGGCGTGAGGATGCGCGTCCAGATCGTTCAACAAAGCGTCGGCCTTCGGCACCTTGGTAAACTGGATCAACTGCTTTGGTGCGCGGAACAATGTCTGCCCGTGCCCAACCAGTCTGTCCCGTATGGAGTTCTCGTTCATATTTCTCCGGCCAACGTCACGCTTGAGCCGCCGAGCGTAGCGAGGTCGGCTCCCAGCGCTTGTTGGGCAAGTTCTTCAAGTGTCGTATGCTTTGAGGTCTTCTTGAGATATCTGATCGGCTGGAACTAACCGATAGTGCCTTTCTTCAAGAATTCGGATATCGCCGTCTGTCATACCAAGTTCGAAGAGGGCGATCAGATCGTTCTCGATGAATTGCGCCGAAATCGCACGGCAAATAAGTTGCGGGAATTTCTCTTCACAGCACGCAATATCTTGCCTTGTCTGCACAGTCGAGAGCCGATCAGTCCCACCCTTTGCCTGGACAGGCAAAACGTACTGCCGACCACGCTTATCGACAGCTACATATATTTCGTCTATCTCAACTTGTCCCAAACCGGAAACTGTCGTCCTGAGATGGTTTTGAAGAGAATATCCTGCAACACCGAGAAAGATATCCAGAAGCCGATTGTAACGTACTTTCGCGAGAAGAGCTTGTTCGTCAGAGAGGGCATTGAAAGCAACGATTTCTGGGGTCGAGTCGGGGATTTTTATTGCTGCTAAATGCGGATTTGGAACGATTCGATTGATCGAAACAAGGCGGAATGCATATTGAGACTTGCCTCGTCCCTCGATGATCCATTCCTTGTCTGGTGGTTGGGTTCTTTCTATTGCTTTCGGGAGGGACATTCTGTAGCGTATGGAGTAGATCACGTCACCAAGATTTTTCGGCAACACCATGCGGAGACGTCTTGCGGTGACGGCCAATTCGTCACGATGGAATGAGATCTCGGTCTTGCCAGGCTTGTACCCATTCAGGAATATCCGTTTGATGAGCGAGGCATAGCGGTTGTCTGACGACTTCTTGCGGGTCACGAGACTCTCCTCACAGTATTGCTTTCTCTCAATGCTTCAATTTCCGATTGCTTTCTCTTACGCAACCCATTCTTACGGTCACGCCGCCCAATAGGAACGGGTACCTTCCAGTAATCTGCTGCCTCACCCATGTCCATCGCTAGGAGTTGCGGACTGCCGAGCGCGATTGTTCTCGAGGGCCGCGCCGGAACAACGCCCAAAGCCTTAACTGTCGAATTGGCTACTGCCCTTGCAAGGGGCGGAGGGACGGAGTTGCCGATTTGACGTGCGCCATGCCACTTCGTGACGTGAAATCTAAACCAGTCCGGGAATCCATGAAGACGCGCCATTTCGCGTACCGTAATGCATCGTTCGTACTGGTAATGGATAGGGCGTGGGCTCGTGAATGCTCCACGTGCAGAATCCGTTCCGGCACGTAGCGTGTTTGAGGGGCCGTTTCGTGGCAACTTGAAGAAGCGGGAAATTGGCTCTACTTGGCCCTCTCTCGTAGCCGAAAACCTTCTTCGAGAAATATCCGTATGCACCGTCCTCATGCTTGAAGTAAGGATGCCCGTAGGCCATCGTCGGGGATACCCATAATGCCAAGCATCCTTGGTCATGCAGCGCATTTCACGGGAGTAATCTGTAGGTGGCCCCCAATCCGTGGTTTCAATATAATCGGTTGTCATGAGTTCTTCATATTTCTCGATATCGGGCAAGTCTGAGAGAGCATCGAAACAGGTAGGATTCAGTTTCTTGTCGTTGCGACTAAACAGATCATGTTCTGCTGCGCTCGTCGGTTCAGGGTAGACAGGAACAGGATTATCGCGTTTGGCACCGAGGAGGAATAGGCGTTGACGATGTTGCGGGACTCCGAAATTCAGCGCATTAAGGACTTGCCATGGAATACGAACACGATAACCAGCAGCATCAAAGACCTTAATCAATGTATCCAGGAATGAACGGTGCTTCCCTATAGTAAGCCCCTTGACGTTTTCGAACACGAAGGTCTTTGCGCCTAATTCGGCGACAAGGCGCACAAACTCCTTTACCAACTGATTTCGGGGATCGTCGAGCATTCGATGCCCCATTAGCGAGAAACCCTGACAAGGAGGTCCGCCGAACACGACATCGACGGGCTTGCGTCCGATCCCCGCGATCTCTCGGACTTCGTCTCCGCTCAAACCAACGATGGACCTTGCGATGACTGCCGCCTCGGGGAAGTTGAAATGGTGAACTGCGGCGTGAATGGGGTCGATTTCGACGGCGGCAGCGATATCGAACCCAGCTTGCTCGAAACCGAGCGACATGCCACCGGCCCCTGCGAAGAGATCGATGCCTACCGGTCTTCTATCCATCCAGGAATTCCTTTACTTTTCGAGCAAGTACGCTTTCTCTCTTCAACTGGCACTGCCACACAATCATGACAGACCACCCCATTTTTCTCAACTGGCGTGTCTGCCGATGGTCCCGTTGCAAGTTGGCGGCGATCTTTGGCCCCCAGTACGTAAGTCGGCTCTTTGGCAACCTGCCGTACCGACACGAATGACCATGCCAAAAACATCCATGAACGAAGATAACCTTTGTTCTGCTGACGAAGGTCAAGTCCGGCTTCCCCGGTAAATCATTTCGTCTAAGTGAATATCGATATCCAAGCCGATGCACCATGGAACGTAGTGCTTTTTCTGCGCCGGTATTTCGCGTTTGCACTGACGCCATTATCTTGCTTCTTGTCGTTTTATCTACTCGATCCATTCTTCATTTCTTGCCCAAAACACAGATGAGATGCGAAGGCCGTGGCAGCTTGCCAACGCGGACTTCGTCAGCTCTATTTGGTCGTTATCCGGCTCTCATCTTTGTGCGCGACCCCAACATGTCTCGTATGATCGCTACCGGGCTGGCGGTCAACAGGGCGATTCCACTGAGAACGCCAATCAGGCGCTCCAGATGTCCTGAAAGGTCGGCCGCCCTCCGCATTACTTCGAGCGGCTCAAGCGCTTCCAGTATCTCCCGGTATCGCAGCGCATCATGCTCCCGGTGCGCAGCCACAGCGTTGCGGATCTCCCTCAGGAACTCCCGATGCTCCTCCCAGAACTTACTGAGGTCCGAGGACACGTCGTTCAGGCGCTTCATCAGGTCGTCAGGCGTCCCCAGCGCTTCAGCTGCTTGCCTGAACTCTTTCCCCAACAGCTGCGGAACATCCTCCGCTGCCTCGTACAGCAAGACGGCCTCGTGCTTTGCGAAGAAGCGCCTACGCCGATCCCCGATTGCGCCAAGAAGGTCGTCAGTGAAGTCGGCTAAGTCTTGGTCCAACAGCAAGAGAAAGAGCCCAACGTTGAACACCCTCTTCAGGTTCTCGGATTTGAGTTCACGGGCCTGCTTGAGTGTGTTCGTGACCGTCGCCAGCGCAGCGGCACGAGCCTTGTGCTTCGGGCGTGCCCTCCGGCGGTGCCGAAGGCGAACAGGCAGCAGGACAACACGCTCAAGTACGTTCTTCATCTGCTCACTATTCGCCATTGCTTCGAAGGTCCGGATAACAATGATTATACAGTCTGTATAATTCTTGAAATACAGACTGTCCCTTTCCGTATAAGAAGTCGCTCCCTTTTCCTATCTTTTCGTCCAGCGCCTTTCATTTCAACTGCTTACCTCCATCTTTCACCGCAGAGCTTCCCGGTTTATACAGACTGTATAAACCGGGTCAAAGCCTATCGACCGGGCTTCGCACACCGTGGCCCCCTTTATTCAGGACATGGGTGTAAATCATGGTCGTACTAACGTCACGGATGATATTTCGGAGAAAATCAAATGAACCCCTTCATCTCAAGCGGGATTCTAGATCGGCCCGGGCGGGATGTCAAGCCGCCGGTTCGGCCGAGAGGGTCCGGGACTCGCAGGTTGTTGGATGTTTCTTGACAGCATCGCTCGGACAAAGATATATTTCTGGGGAGAATTTTAAGGAGTCCATCACATGACCATCAAGAACCGCCTCATTTCATCGATCGGGCTGAGCTTGTTCCTGATCTCAGCCCTCGCCGCGTCCGCGCCGGCCGCTCCGGCGGCGGACCAGCCTGTCAAGCCTCTCCGCCCCCTTAAAATCGACGACCTTTTCGCGTTGAAAGACGTCTATGACCCGCAATTGAGCCCCGACGGCGCTTGGGTCGCCTACACGGTCACCGCTACCGACCTCGCCAAGGAGACCTCCGACACGGACATCTGGATGGTCCCGGCCGCCGGCGGCGATCCGGTCCGCGTGACGTCAAGCCCGAAATCGGAATCGCGTCCCCGTTTCAGCCCCGACGGAAAATGGCTGGCGTTCCTCTCGGCCCGGGAGGGAAAACGGACCCAGGTCTGGCTCTTGCCACGGAGCGGGGGCGAAGCTGTGAAACTCACCGACTTCAAAACGGGTGTCTCCGATGTCGTCTGGTCGCCCGACTCAAAGCGCCTGGCCCTCGTCATGAAGGACGCCGATCCCGACGGAGGGGACACTGGTGGGGACGATGAGGATGGAGACGCTCCGGCCGGCGGCGTTGAGAAACCGAAGACCCCAAAGCCGATCGTCGTCCGCCGCCTCCAGTTCAAGAGGGACGGCGCCGGCTATCTGGATGAAAGGCGCCGACATATCCACGTGTTCGATATCGCCGGAAAAACGGCCATCCCATTAACCTCGGGACCCTTTGACGATTCATCGCCCGTCTGGTCACCGGACGGGACGCGGATCGCCTTCGTCAGCAACAGGACCCTTCCCGACGCCGACTCCAGCCAAGACAGGAACATCTATGTCGTTGAAGCGAAAGCTGGGTCCGTGCCCAGGGCGGTCGTCGCGTCGCCGGGCGAGGACGACTCCCCCGCCTGGTCCCCCGACGGCCGTTGGCTCCTCTACCTCCAGGGCGGCGACCCGAAAGACATGTGGTACGGCTCAAATCATATCGCCCTTGTCCCGGCGGGGGGAGGGGCGCCGCGGCCCTTGACCACGTCCATCGACCGGAACGCCTACGCCCCGGTCTTCTCTCCCGACAGCCTCTATGTGTACTTCCTCCTCGAGGACGGAGGGAATCAACCCTTTTGCCGGGTGAGCGTCGACGGCGGGACGGTCGAACGCATCGCGGGGACGGACCGTGAGGTCCAGGCTTTCGACGTCTCCGGGAAAGGAACGGCCGTTATCCTGGAGGCAACAGCCGAACGGCCGGCCGAGATCTCAGCCGTGGGCACGAACGGGACGCTGACCCGCTTGACCCATGTCAACGACGAGGTCTTGAAGGGCATCAAGCTTGGCCAGGTCCGCCGCTACAAAGCGACGAGCAAGGACGGGACACCCATCGACGCCTTCCTGACCCTGCCGCCGGACTATAAGGAGGGGACGAAGCTCCCGGCGATTCTCCGCATCCATGGCGGTCCAACATCTCAGTTCACGACGGGATTCGATTTCGAGTGGCAGATCCTGGCCGCCCAGGGTTACGCCGTCGTCACCTCCAACCCCAGGGGATCGACCGGCTACGGGACGGCGTTCAGCCGCGCCATATTCGCCGACTGGGGAAACAAGGACTTCGAGGACGTCATGGCGGCTGTCGACGGCGCGGTGGCCATGGGGATCGCCGACCCGGACCGGCTGGGGGTCGGCGGCTGGAGCTACGGAGGCATCCAGACGGACTACGTCATCACGAAAACGGACCGTTTCAAGGCGGCGATCGCTGGGGCGTCTGGAGCCAACTGGCTGGCCGGCTACGGGACCGACCACTACCAGTACGAATATGAGACCGAGCTCGGCCTGCCCTGGCGGAACCGCGACCTCTGGCTTAAGCTCTCCTCTTCCTTCTTCGACGTCGAGAAGATCACGACCCCCGTCCTCTACATGTGCGGCGCGCTCGACATGAACGTTCCCCTCCTCAACTCGGAGCAGCTCTATCAGGCCGTCCGCCGGATCGGGAAGGTCCGGACCGAACTCGTCATCTACCCGGACCAGTGGCACGGGATCGGGACCCCCAGCTACCAAAAGGACCGCTATGAGCGCTACATCGCCTGGTACGACAGCTTCCTTAAGCCGAAAGGCGCGTTGACCGGAGAACGCAAACCCGAGGCGATGTCCCTCCTCGGCAAGCCGCTCTATCCGGCCGCGGCACCGGCGGACCGAAAAAAGGTCCTGGAAGACGACTTGGCCAAGGCGACCGCGGAGTTCGTCAAGAAGCCCGACAGTGACGACGCCGTCCTCCGGCTCGGGCTCAGGACGGCCGACCTGGGCCGCTACCGGGAGGCGATCGACATTTATTCTAGAGGGATCTTCAGGCATCCCGACGACGCGCGGCTCCTCCGCTATCGCGGCCACCGCTACATTACAGTCCGTGAATTCGACAAGGCGATTTCCGACCTGACGCGGGCGGCCGGGCTGATAAAAGGAAAACCGGATGTCCCGGATACGTCTGGCGCCGGGGGCGCGGCCGTTCCGAGCGCTTCCGCCAAGCCCGCGAATACCCTCCAGTTCAGCGTCTGGTATCACCTCGGCCTCGCCCGCTTTCTCAAGGGAGATTTTCAGGGCGCGCTCCAGGCCTACCGGGAATGTCTCAAGGCCGCAAAGGGGAACGACGAAAGCCTGGTCTCCGTCTCGGACTGGCTCTTCATGACCCTGCGCCGCCTCGGTCGGAAAGACGAAGCGGCCAAGGTCCTCGACGTCGTTCGTCCCGACATGAAGATCTCCGAGAACATGGTCTACCTGAACCGCCTTTTGATGTACAAGGGGACCTACGCCCCCGAGGACCTGTTGCGGACGGGGGGTTCTGATGTGGACCTAGCCACCTACGGCTTCGCCGTCGGGAACTTCTATCTCATGAACGGGGAAAAGGACAAGGCCCGGACGATCTTCGAGCAGGTTATGAAAGGCCCGGCCTGGCAGGCGTTCGGTTATATCGGCGCGGAGGCCGAACTCGCGCGAATGAAGTAGAGGCTGAGCGTCAACGGCTGTTGACGTTTTATCACTTTATTTTCTCGTTCGAGCCGGGCCTCATCACGTCTT
>Ga0315275_10004198_pt1 | contig 13435 bp, 14 predicted proteins | sample YL17G03_0_MG_FD_205557 | JGI IMG/M metagenome (GOLD analysis project Ga0315275, IMG submission 205557) | Sediment microbial communities from Yellowstone Lake, YNP, Wyoming, USA - YL17G03_0 | ecosystem: Environmental > Aquatic > Freshwater > Lake > Sediment | place: USA: Wyoming | collected... | reverse complement strand
AACGTTTTATCGGCGTGCACTTTGCCTCCGAGCGTGGGTCTCCTAATCCGCCTCGCCAGCAGATGGGTCGCCGGCATCCATATGGAGGACGCCCTCAAGCGCGCGGCAGAGCTGAACAAGCTCAGGATCGGCGCGATACTCAACATCCTCGGCGAGCACTACGAGGATCGCAAGTCAATCGAGGAGACTACGGCGGAGTACCTCGAGCTGATAAAAGCAATCACCGACAGGGGGCTCGACGCGAGTGTATCCATCAAGCTCTCGCAGTGCGGGCTGATGATCGACGAAGAATACTGCAGGAAGAACATAGAGACTATCCTCGCCAGGGTGAAGGAGACCGGCAACTACCTCTGGATGGACATGGAGAGCTCGAAGTACACTGACGCGACGATCCGCATCTACGAGCACTGCCTGAAGCTGTACCCGAGGGTCGGCCTGGCGGTGCAGACGAACCTCAAGAGGACTGAGGCGGACGTCAGGCGGCTGATGAAGGAGGGCGGAATGGCCAGGCTCACCAAGGGCGCCTACAGGGAGGACCCCGCCATCAGCTACCCCAAGAGGTCCGACACCACGGTGAACTTCAGCAAGATACTCAGGTATCTCTTCGAGGAGTGCGACAACTTCGCCGTGGCCACGCACGACATCGACATGATCAACGAGAGCCTGGAGCTGGGCAAGAAGCACGACAAGAAGTTCGAGTTCCAGATGCTCCAGGGCGTGCGGGAGAAGCTTGCCGCCGAGCTGGCGGGCAAGGGCTATAGGGTGAACGAGTACGTCCCCTACGGGCCGAGGTGGCTCGCCTACTTCACGAGGCGCCTCAAGGAGAAGCCGGGCAACATCCTCACGATGTTCAAGTCCCTCGTCAGCGGCTAGCGCGAGGACGACCGGGGTGACCTTATTATACCGCCAAAGATTCCGAAGCCACGAGGCTGAACCATGTCCCTGCCAGCCTGGCTCCCGTACGTGCTGACGGTATATCTGGCGGTGTGCATCGGCATCTTCCTGCACCGCCTCTACCAGATCGTACGCCTCCTGCGCACGGGACAGGCGAAGGAGAAGCGGTGGGACCACTTCGGCCGGCGGCTAGTCGCGCTCATCACGCTCGGGATCTTCCAGAAGAAGGTCTACCACAAGGCCGTGGCGGTGGGGATCCTGCACGGGTTCATCTTCTGGGCGTTCGTATTCCTGGGTGCGAGCATCGTCGAGATCACCGCGCAGGGCTATGCGCCAGGGTGGCAGCTGCCTGTGCCCGAGGTCATCCGCGGGCCCCTGTACTTCGCGGAGGAGGGCATCGCGAGTCTTGGATTCCTTGGCGTGCTCATGGCCTTCTACCGCAGGTATGTCGTCCGACCGAAGAAGCTCATGCACGAGGGGTTCCGCGCCGCCACGGTCGTCCTCATTTTCATCATGGGCATCGTGCTGACAGTCCTGTTCTACAACGTCGCCGAGCACGCTATGGGCACCGCCGCGGATCCACAGTGGAAGCCCATCTCAGGGGCCCTCGCGAGCATCTCGATCATCAACGTGGACCCCCAGCTGCTCTGGTGGATCTCCTGGACCGCGCACGTCCTCTTCCTCTACACGTTCCTCGCATACGTCCTTTACACCAAGCACTCCCACATCCTCTTCGCGCCGTTCAACGCGTTCTGGGTCGACCTGAGACCGAAGGGCGAGATCAAGCCGATAGACCTGGAGAAGACCGAGGTCTTCGGCGTGCATCGCGTGGAGCAGCTGAGCATGCGGCAGTTGCTCGACGGGTTCGCGTGCACGGAGTGCGGGCGATGCACGGACAACTGCCCCGCGAACAGGACGGGGAAGCCATTGGACCCGATGCACCTGATCATCCACATGAGGGACACCCTCGTCGATCAGGGGCCCGCGATCATGGCGGGGAAGACGGAAGGGCTACCAGACATGTTCCAGACAGTGCACTCGGAGGAGCAGATCTGGCAGTGCACGACATGCTACGCGTGCGTCTACGAGTGCCCCGTGCTGAACGAGCACGTGCCGAAGATCATCGAGATGCGCAGGCACCTGGTCCTGATGGACGGGAAGATGCCGACCCAGGTGATGGACGTCCTGCGCAACGTCGAGCAGAACTACAACCCCTGGGGGATCGGGTGGGACCAGCGGGGGAAATGGGCGGAAGGCCTCGATGTCAAGACGCTCACGGAAGATCCGAGCGTGGAGTACCTCTTCTGGGTGGGATGCGTGGGTAGCTTCGACGAGCACGGGAAGAAGATCGCTCAGTCGATCGCGCGGCTGCTGAAGAAGGCGGGGGTCAGCTTCGGCATCCTCGGCCCTGAGGAGAAGTGCACCGGCGACCCCGCGAGGCGCATGGGCAACGAGTACCTGGGGCAGATGATGATCAAGCAGAACATCGAGACGCTGAACAAGTACGCCGTCAAGAAGATCATCACGATGTGCCCTCACTGCTTCAACTCGCTCAAGCACGAGTTCCCCGACTTTGGCGGGAAGTACGAAGTCGTGCACCACAGTCAGTTCCTTGCGAGGCTGGTCAAGGAGGGCAGGCTGAGGCCGAGCGCGCAGGTTTCCGAGGCAGCGACCTATCACGACGCGTGCTACCTGGGGCGGTACAACGACGTGTTCCAGGAGCCTCGCGACATCCTCAAGTCAATACCTGGCCTCAGGGTCGTCGAGATGGAGAGGTCCAGGGAGACCTCGCTCTGCTGCGGCGGCGGTGGCGGGAGGCTCTGGATGGAGGAGACCATCGGGAAGAAGGTCAGCGTTGAGAGGACGGAGCACGCTCTCGCGGCGAAGGCGGGGACCTTGGTTACCGCATGCCCCTACTGCACGATCATGTTCGACGACGCCGTGAAGGTCATGGACATCGAGGGCAAACTGAAGAGGAAGGACATCGCTGAAATCCTCGAGCAGTCTGTTGGCGGTTGAGTCTCCCTCAGAGCTTCTTCAACGCGGCGGGCAGCTCCGCAAGCGAGGCGATGATGGGCCACTGCCCCTTCTTCGGATTTGAATGCTCGGGGCGGATCATCTGGAAGCACCGCGCGCCCATGCCCGAGACCGGCGCGAGGTAGGCGGGGATGTCGTCGACGACGACCGACTCGGCGGGCTTGACCTTCGTGACGATGAAGGCGCGCCTCCAGTAGTGATGTCTGTCCTTCTTCCCCTTCGCGTTCTCCATGAAGACGAGGCCATCGAACATCTCCTTGATGCCGCCGCCAATGAGCGCGAACTCGCCGTTCGACTGCGTCGCGTTGGTCGAGAGGAAGATGCGGTGGCCATCCGCCTTTAGCTCGGCAAGCGCCGGCTTGACGTCAGCATACAGAGCATCTATTCCAGAGCAGATCTCGGCTTCCAGTTTCATCCAGTAGGTGTTCAGGTTCGGCGGTGGCGGAAGGCCCGCCATCTCGAACGCCATGCGGAGGTGGTCCGCCTCCATTCTCTGAACCGCCCTGACCCATTCGTCCCCGTCCCTCATGTCGCCCTGAAGAGAGTCGAGCCTCGCCCCTTCGGCGGTGTACCACGCGTATGTCTCGTCGTGGATCTGCTTTCCCTTGGCGACGGGGACGCCGAAGTCGCGGCTGAGTATCTCCGCATACCGCCGCCGGTAGTGCTGCTCCATCAGTCCCGGATTCGCGAGGACGCGGTAGAGGTCCAGGAAAATCGCCCAGGGCATCGCGTGCGCAAGGCCAGATGCGGTCTAAAGCGTTGCGGTGGTCATGTGAATCCGAGATTGCGGTGTCGATGGACGACAATCTCCGCACTGTCGATGAACCTCTCCGCCCTATCGATCAGGAATCTGACTTCCTTCATGCAGGGATCCCTTCCCTGCGGGCGTTCATCAGCAGAGGGCTGTTCACCGAATGATAGCGCTTCTCGGAGACGGGGTAGAGCGATATCAGCTCTCCGTGTTTGAGCAGAATATCCGTTACGACATCTATCATCCTGTCGATCTCCTTCCCGGGGATTACCTTCCCCTTGAGGACGACTATGACATCGATGTCGGAACCCTCCGTCGCTTCGTCCCTCGCCCAGGAACCGTAGAGGATCACTTTTTTCAGCCTGCCGGCGTAGAGTCGCCGGGCTTCTCTCTTGAATTCCTCGATTGCCTTCTTGACTCTCTTGTTCATTCACTCGGTCGAACGCCCCGCGTCGTATTTAGTGTTTCCTTCGAGTCGGGTCGTGCGCTCGACATTGAGCGGCGACGATGCATGGATTCCGCATCGCAATTGGCTCCACGAGGGCCCGCAACGGCGGTGCCCGACAAGTGCGCCGCCAATAACGGAAATCTCATGAAGCACGTATGTTTTAGGCGTTGATACCGCCAAGATGCGGCGCAACCGCACCGCAAGGCGCACACCCAGGCCCAAGGGACAGAAGGTCGTGACAGCAGATTGAAGTACAGCTGGACAGTCCTCACGGTGACCACCGTCGGGGTCCTGATGGCGGGCCTCGACACAAGGATAATCATCATCGGCCTCCCCCAGGTCGCCACGGCCCTCCACGCGGACGCCGAGCAGGCGATTTGGTTCACTCAAGCGTACATCCTCGGCAGCACCGTCGCCCTGCTTCTCATCGGCAGGATAACCGACATCGTCGGCAGGGTGAAGATCTACACCGCCGGCTTCGTCGTCTTCACCCTCGGCTCGCTCCTCACGGGCCTGAGCATGAGCCCCATGCAGGTCATCGCCTTCAGGGGCCTCCAGGGGCTCGGCGGTGCGATGCTCATCACGAACAGCGCCTCGCTGATCGCCGACGCGACCCCGAGCAAGAACCTGGGGTTCGCCCTAGGCATCAACCAGGTCGCATTCCGGTTCGGGGCGATGGCGGGACTGACGGTGAGCGGCATCATCCTCTCCTACCTCGACTGGCGGGCCCTTTTCTACATCAATATCCCGATCGGCATCTTCGGGACCATCTGGGCGCACCGCCAGTTGAAGGAAATCGCGCATGTGGAGAGAGGGGCTCCGATCGACTGGACCGGGTTCCTCGCCTTCGTGGTGTTCATAGTGAGCTTCCTCCTCGCCCTCACCTTCGGCGCGTACGGCATAAGCGAGCAGAACCTCGTCTACCTGCTTATCGCGCTGAGCGTCGCCAGCCTCGTCATCTTCGTCGCCCACGAGAGGAGGACACCGCATCCTCTGCTGGACCTCAGGCTGATGAGGATAAGGGAATTCGCGGGCGGGATCACCGCGCAGCTGCTCAACGCGATCGCCTGGGGGGCGGTCCTGCTGCTCCTCAGCCTGTACTTCCAGCTGGTCGTCGGGCTGGCCCCGCTCGATGCGGGGATCAGGATCATACCCATCGACATCGCCTTCCTCCTGACGGGGCCCATCAGCGGGAAGCTCTCCGACAAGTACGGGCACATGCCTTTCACGACCACCGGCCTCGCCCTTGGGAGCGTCTCCCTCTTCCTCTTCTCCACCGCCGATGCGAACACCCCTTATCCGCTCATGGCCGTGTACATGATGCTGTTCGGCGCGGGGATCGGCTTCTTCGCATCCCCGAACATGAGCTCGATCATGGGCTCGGTCCCCGAGGACAGGAGGGGCATAGCGTCCGCAGTCAGGGCGACCTTCTTCCAGACAGGCAACGTGATCAGCGTCAGCCTCGCCGTCCTCCTGATGACCATCGCCGTGCCGTATCAGGTCATAACATCCGTCATCTCATCCGCGAACGTCGTCATCCCCGGGTCGGAGAGGGCCCTTTTCGCCGCGGGTATCAGCACCGCCTACGTCTGGATGGCGGTCCTGAACGCCGTGGCGATCATCCCCTCGACGCTCAGAGGGAAGAAGGCGGTGCCCAGGGGCCTCCCGCCGGAGCACAAGTACGAGCCTCCGGCCTAGGCAGATGGCAATGAAAGGAGTGCGCGCACTCAATCGGGTAGTACATTCACACCTCCTCTACGAATAAGGGATTCAATGTGGGATGCTTTTGAGCAAGTGATAACGGAAGTGATGGCGGTCTCCCCACGAAATTTAAAGATAAGTGAGAGCATACCTGAGGCGGAGACGATGGCGATTACTCGCGTCCTTCTCGATGGCAAGTCGGGGAAGATGAGTCTCCCTTCCGGCGTGGCGGGTGGCTCCTACAAGGCGACGATTCCCCTGGTCAGGCCATCCAAGCTCACGAGCAAGCGGCGCGGCGGTATCGGGAAGGATCTCAGCGAGGGCTGGTGCCTCAACTTCGCGGTCGGCTGCACGCACGGCTGCCCGTTCTGCTACGTGGACGCGATCCATAAGAGGTTCGGGGGCCGCTATGGCAAGCAGACAAAGAGGCGGTGGGGCGACTACTTCCTGGCGCCGTCCAACCTCCAGAGCGCGATAGAGAGGACCCCGTGGGAGCGCTGGCGGGGGAAGGAGGTCATGATGTCATCGACGCACGATCCCTACCTGCCTGCCTTGGCGGGTGCCGCGAGGGAGATCCTGGAGCACGCGCTGCCGGCCGGAGTCAGGCTGTGCATCCAGACGAGGTCCACGCTGGCGGCGAAGGACTTCGACATGATCGCGGAGTACGACGGCCAGGTCCGCCTGCAAGTCTCGATCGCGACGATGAGCCGCGAGCTGTCTCGGAAGATAGAGCCGAGAGTCCCGCCGCCGGAGAGAAGGATGAAGATGCTGGCGGACGCGAAGCAGGCGGGGCTCAGAGTCGGTGTCATAATCGCACCTGTATTTCCCGCCAACCGTCTCAGGCCGGATATCGGAGAGGACTTGGCGGGGATTGCCGCCAGTCTCGCGGAAATCGGGCCCGACCATGTCTATGGAGAGTCTTTGCATGCCCGTGGGGAAAACATCGTCCTCCTAGAGAGCGTTCTTGGAGAGCAGATCCGCCTGACTAATGGGTTCGATGTTGGTGTCGGGAAGTTGTTCCGCCAAGAGCTTGAGAGGGCGGGGCTGAAGGGCGTCTGGTGGCCCGCGCATAAGTAATCATGACGAGGAATACTCCAGACTTTTCAGTTCTCCATCGATATGGTTGGCAATCATTTCGTCCGCTCGTCGGTCCTTCGACGACGCGTCAACGTGGATGCCTTGTTGTCGGAGAATCCGGGGAGTTGCCTCTGAAAGTCCGCTTAAAGAGCCTGGAGTCTTGAGATATGATACGCTCAACGTCAGATTGAATGGTGATTCTCCCGCCGAGTTTGAGAAGATAATCATCTACGTCGCCAATCAGTTGCTTCTCTAGATCAAGCAGCCCCAAGGTCTCAGTTTCAATAGCAATGTAGTCGAGGGGTGTGAGAAGATTCGGATAGACTGCTTTGATTTCATGGAATGGGATGAAGTTGTCGACGCCATTCCGGACCATTCTTTGATCGCGCCAAGGCAAGGTAATCCCGTTATCCAGGATTCTGAGGAATCGAGTGTGTTGTTTGACGCGATGGGCATCCAGGAGGACCCTAATCCCAAACATTGCCATAAGCGAGGCCATCAAATAGAAATAACCCACTGTCGGATGGAAGATGATTGCCACGACTAAGATGATGGCTAGTCCCAGAAGTAGAGCGGCAAACATGAGGCGTTCCCTGACTACTGAACGAACTCTTCGACGAACCGAGGCGTAGTCTGACGCCTCATAGAGTGATTTTGATCCAGCTTGGCTCTCGGCGTGAGGTATCATTGGACGGTTACTCTCCATGCTTGAGTCAATCATAACAGACAGCCGCCATGTCGACGAATGCTAAGCCGAACATCGAGTCGTTGTTGCCGTGGTAGTAGTCGTAGAAGTCCCTGACCGCCTGCGTGGTGGAGTTGACGGGAAATCGCGGGGAGAGGAGCGAGAGGGTGGCGGGCCAGCCGCAGCCCCTGAATCTTACGACATCGGTCTTGATGCCCTGGCGGTTCGAAGTCCGCCGATTACCCGCCAATCTACCACTGTATCCCACCATCCGGGTTTCAGCGCACATCCTGCTCCCCCCATGATTGCGTTGGGGTCATAAAGAGGTTTCTTGGGTGACCTCCGGCTGCATGTTCACAAGCTTCACCCGTCCCTCCAGGGCCTTGAGGAAGCTCGCATAGTCTGCAATGGCGCTCAGCGGCATCAATGTGATTTCACGCGGTCTCCATCTTCTGATTCTGCTTCCCTCCTTGAAGACCACCGCGATGTAGGGCTTTCCCGAGTCCGGAACCTTTCGACACACCAACTCAATGTCTGAAAATGGCCAGACATTGATGCCGGAGGTGCGCGCTCTTGTGATGACGATCCCGGTTTCGTAGATTTTCAAATAGCCCAGAGTAATGGAGAGGTACATGCAATAGATACCAATGATCAACGTCAGGATTGACCCGAAGATGCCCGTGATACCAAGGATGGTCGGCGCTTTGTTGCCGTCATATCTCAGTAGAACGAACATGAGCAACCCTGCGCTGATAAGGAAGGCTAGGGCCTGCAAAGCGTATGCCTTGGCGTATTTGCCTTTGATCTCACGTCCATTCATCAGAGCGGACTCATCGTACAATAGCTCTCCCAAACGCGAATCAGTCTTCAACTCACTCTCTCCGTCATTCAGGTCCTTGTTCCACTGGACCTCAATCCTCTTCCACCTTCATCATCCTTGCTGCGGCTCAGGGAGCGGCGGCCAGCGTGCAGGATCGAGTGTCTGCGCGATTCGGCGCTTGAGGCCGTCCGGCATGAAGCTCACATTAATCTGATGCTTCGTTTTGCGATAGATGACGCATTGACTGTCTCGCTTCCACCAAGACCAATCCATTCTCAATGAATTCACTGGCGGGTCAAGCTTGACCCATGTCACTTCTGCTAATTTGATCGTTGTTCTCCAGATCGGGGACCGCAGAACGACCGTTCCCGGTTTGACCTTCACGCTGGTATACGCGACGAACGAGAAGCCGATGAAAACAAAAGACACAGCCAGAAGGACGCTGCCAATTCCGCCGAGCCAACCCCAGTAATCGATCACTCCAAACAGCATCGCGCAGAATACGCCAAATGGAGGGAAGATAATGATGGCCAAAAGGTAGGCTATCCGAGCTGGTGGATTGGCGTATGTGGTGTAGCGTATGTCGCCACGGATTCCGGGTGATCCGATGTCTTCTTCTGTTCTCCCTCTGACGCCGCCCGACCCGACTACGCCATCACCTCCTTCGATTCACCGTCACGCCTCCTTGGCTCATATCCCCAGAACCGACGCTCGTAGTCACGTGAACCGCGCGGTCTAATTCGCCATTCCGCATTGAGATGTTCCTCATCTGATAGAACGCCCCAAGACGCGGACATGGGGCCCTGGTGGTTCTGGCCCGGAAGGAGGTCGGGTCGCCTCTCTCTCAACGTCTTCAGGGTTTCCTCCGCAAGTTGATTGTCCATTCCGCCGAGCACGACAACATCACCTCTCCTGGTCCAAAGGCCAAAACCCCCGCCAAGGAAATCCTTCCCCCAAACGATGCGCACAATGTCGCTGTATGCTGTATATTTCCATCCTTTACGGTATCTCGCTGACAGTCCGTCACTCTCGAATCTAATCTCATGAATGTCAATACGGAAATAACTCCAGAGAAATAATACGGACAACCAAATCGCCGTGAAGCCGAGGAGAGAGGGAGGATAGTTCAGAATAGCCCATCCGAACCACATCACCAAGGGGTATGTGATCAATAGAACGAGCATGAATGCCGGATATATCCTCCTTCCTCGATTCATGATGGTGATGGGTCCTTCTTGAGGCATCGTATGCGACATCTCCTTCCGATTATCAACTCCTTGTTACCTTGGCAGATGGCCATCTTGAATGAATGGCGGGGATCTGAAATCTCGGTGTCGAGAGGTGAGAGGAACTCGAAGGTGGCGGGCCAGCCGTAACCCCGGAGGTGGTCACTGCTTGCGGGTCGAGGAATGTTCGTCATCTCCACCGTCACACCCTATGGCCAGCCGTACTGATGGCGGTGGCGGGATAAAGAAATATCCCTGTTGGCAGAGATGGAGAGGCAGACAAATGAGGACGGTCTTGAGCAGAATCAGACGGACCACTTCGCCTTTGCAGATGACGGATGCGCCAGATATGCCCTAAGGCCAAGCCCACGACTCTCCTCGATTGTGAGTGAGTCCCCTGACTTCTCCAAGATTCCCCGCCATGATTCGAGGACCGCCTTCATGGCTTCCGAGTCGTAACCGAGCGGAAACGCGAGAGCCTCGCCGCCATCTTTAAGTTTGATCGTAAGGAGTCCTCTCGTCCCGCCCGCGACCTGGATGCTCGCAATGTCTGTGAACCGAATAGGAGTTGGAAACAGAGGCCTTGATTGCCACTTGAAATAGATAGAATCATCGTCGCATCCAACGGCTCTGGTGGAGTGAAGGAAGTTCCAATACTCCCACGACATGAGGGCAATGGGAATTATGAAGCTCATCCCAAGGAAGGAGACTGAGACGAAGACTGGGTCGACGGCCCAACGAGTGGACTCCCATATCCAGAAAACGAAGAGGAAGACAATAGCCACAGCCACCGAGGCGATATCGATCCTGAGCCATCTCGACCAATAGTCAATGGTGAACCATCGAAATTGCTGGTTCACTAATTTCCCGCCCACGCCACTCGACCCGACTACTCGATCACCTCCTTCAATTCACCGCCAACTTGAACGATTCGCGGGGATTTAGCAGTTGCTGCCGCCATCGCTCCGGAAGGAGATCTGAACAAACCATGGCGGTGAAGAGGCCACGACGCAGCCCCTCGTCCTCGTGTTATACCTAAGTAGGTATACGGACCGGGGATGCGGATATCACCGCGGGGCCTCGATGGTCGCCTGTCCTGTTGTTATACCTAAGTAGGTATACCGAGGATGCTGCGGATACAGCTGCGGCGGTCTCTCCGACTCAAACCCGCCTCATCCTTTCCAATGCCCTCCTGTATCTTGCAAGACGTATGTCAACCTCCTCCTTCGCGTCTATCGCGTGCTCCAGCAGCATCCTAACCGCCTTATCGCTGGTCTCAATCAATCCTACCGGACCGACGTACCTTTCCATCTTCCTGCTGGTGCCGTTCGACCTGTCGTACCGCCAGAAATAGAGGTAACGCCTGCCGTGCACAATCTTCGTCGCGAGACCGCATCCCAGTTCCATTGTTATCCCTAAGTAGGTATAACAGGAGGAGAACAAGATGTTTGACGGGTGAGGTCCATGAATGTGGTGGCTTGAAGAATGCCTATTGATGGAGGAGTTGTCGATCGGCAGGCCAGCCGTAGCCGGTGAACCTGTCTGGTGACTCAATCCCGCATGAATATCGTTCGACGGCAGTCCCTGGCCATATCCTCGTCATCCCGCCTCATCTGTTCCTCCAAGCCTGACCTCAGGGGAGCTGGCGTCCCCGCGTCGCCTAAGCCTCGACTCCTTCCTCGATAGCCACGCTGACCAGAGATATTCTCCGCCTGTTCTCCTCGAACTCTTCCGGCGTCAGGCATATCATGTCGACAGGAATTCCTCTCCTCCAGAGCAGCCTCAGCCCCACGGATCTCTTGAGGAAGCCCATGCCGGCGAAGGTCCTGCTGACTATGATCATGTCGACGTCGCTGTCGGGCCTGCTGTCGCCTCTCGCGTACGAGCCGAACACTATGAGCCGGTCTATCGGGACAAGGCGGGAGGCCTCGTTCTTGAAGGCCCTCACCCTCCGCATCACCTCAGCCGGGAGCTTACCCATTTGACCACCTCCCTGGAGGCCTTCACCACGTTCCTCACGTCTTCTCTCGTCCCCAGCTCCGGCATGTCCGGATATCTCGTCCCCGTGTATGCAGGGCTGACGATCGCGCACATCCTCAGCACCTCGGACGGCGCCTCGACCTCAGCGGCGAGCTCGACGAGGTCGTGGCTCCTCCTGAACGTCCCTTTTGTCTCTATTGACAGAGCCTTCAGAGCCTTTTCGGTGGCCTGCTGCGCATAGAACGCTGCGGCGTCGTATATCTTCCCTTGGAAGTTGTAGCGGGAGATCATCGCGTCCCTCTTCGCCCTCCGCATCCATGCCTCGGCTTCTTCCTTCAACTCCCTACCTTCCTAGTCTTTCCGACCGGAACGCCACCGGCACGGACAACATGCCCCGTTCCCCGATATAACCTTCGGTTTGCTGACCGGGCTGGCCAGGTCTCAGCGCAAAGGGCTTCCCTTGATGTCGCTCATCTCGCCCCAACACCGCCCGCCGTGCACGACCTTCGTCGCGTGCCCGCATCCCAGTTCCATTGTTATACCTAAGTAGGTATAACAGGAGGATTGCGTGACCTTTGGCGGGGGAGGTCTATGAATATGGTAGCCGCGAGATCGCCTACCGAAGGAGGAGCTCTTGACGATCCCCGAAGGAGAAGTAGGAGCCATGGCGTCTTGAGACGACGATGGTGTGCCCTTTCTTCTTCAGCCGGCTCAGAGTCCCGTCCCGCCCTCCCGACCATTGGGAGCAGCTGAAAAGGCTCCTCAGCGACCCGCTTCTACTCTGAAGGCTATCGAACGGCCCGGTCAAGAATCGGAACTGAGCGGCGGGCCTGTGAATCTGACGTGATTCTGGCCTTCGCTCCTATGTCAACCACCAGTGTGAGCTATCGAACGATCAGCACAGCTCCTCGGCCAATGCGCACGGGTCTCATGCCAATGCGCACGACATTCATACCGACCGGCATGGACCTTCGGCGCATCGGCACAATGCTCATGCCAATCGGCACAGCTTCTCGGACAATGCGCACAGGTGTTGTGCCAACGCGCACAGCTCCTCGGACAATTGCCCCAAGAGTCATGCCAATGCGCATGAGAGCTGGGACAATGCGCACAGGGGCTATGCCAATCGGCACAGCTCCTCGGTCAACGCGCACGACCTTCATGCCGATTGACCGAACATCCGTGCCAATCGGCTCAATATCCATTCCACCGCCCGGAACACGCGTTCAAAGCGCCCTCAGCCTTGCGTATCCGTGAATGACTGAGAAGCACGGCGTCGCTGCGCGAAATCAGATGTCCGCCAGCTCACCTGGCCCTCGCAGTGACCTAGTCCTTTGCCGCGGCATCCCTCTTCTCACGCCGCCTGATCTTGCTCCGCATCCTGCTGATGATCTTCGAATCGACGCTGTTCTTCCCATAGGCCCCGATAACGATGTCCAGGTCGCTGGACGTCTTCACATGAAGGTCGTGAGTCAGCTTTACGGTCACCACAGTCATCTCCTTCGCGGCAACCTTCAGGGACTCCTGCTTCGCATTCGCCTCTGTTGCAGCATCGTGCAGCTCCTTCAGCTCCCTGATGAGCTTGTCCGCGTCGATGCCGAGCTGCTTGAGCTTCTCCTTCTCGCTCTCAAGGAGGGTGATGACCTCCAGCGCGAAACCGATGATCTCCGTGTAAGACAGACTCATATCCTCGTGTACCTCCACCCCGAGAGGGGAGAGGATAGATATTCCCCCGGTGGCCTCTTAATAGTTTCTCACAGATGTGCCTGAAAGACGGCAAGCCTGAGGATAAGCGAGGTCCGACCGGGGGATGTCC
>Ga0315275_10004195_pt1 | contig 13438 bp, 8 predicted proteins | sample YL17G03_0_MG_FD_205557 | JGI IMG/M metagenome (GOLD analysis project Ga0315275, IMG submission 205557) | Sediment microbial communities from Yellowstone Lake, YNP, Wyoming, USA - YL17G03_0 | ecosystem: Environmental > Aquatic > Freshwater > Lake > Sediment | place: USA: Wyoming | collected... | reverse complement strand
AGGCCGTCCTGTATCAGATCCTCTTCGAGGCGGTCGCCGACACGCTCCTCACGTTTGGGGCCGATCCTCGCCACCATCTGGGCGGCCAACTCGGCGTTCTCGCGATCCTCCACACGTGGGATCAGCAACTCCGCTTCCACGTCCACCTGCACGGCATCGTTCCCGGTGGTGCCCTCGACGGCGACGGCGACCGCTGGGTGTCTGCCAACCCGACGTTGCTCTTTCCCGTCCGCGCCTTGTCGCGGGCCTTCGCCCACCGGTTCCTGACGCGGCTCGAGACAGCGTCTCAGCAGCAGCGATTGGTCTTCCCGGCCTCGATCGCGTCCGTCGAGGCGCCGACGGCATTTCAGGCGTGGGTCGACACCCTGCGTCGCCAGGCCTGGGTCGTGTATGCGAAGCCGCCGTTCGGGGGACCCGCGACCGTCCTCGGCGACCTCGCCCGCTACACCCACCGCGTGGCCATTGCGAACCATCGGATCACGGCGGTCGCGGACGGCCAGGTGTCGTTCACCTATCGAGACCGCCAGCAGGGTGGCGTCATCCGCGACCTCACCCTACCAGCCGAGTCGTTCATCGACCGCTTCTTGCTCCACGTCGTGCCGCCGCACGTCCCGCGCATCCGGCACGTCGGCTTCCTGGCCAACGGCACGAAGAAGATCCGTCTGGCCCAGTGCCGGCGCCTGCTCGACGCCGCGCCCCCGCCCGTTCCGGCCACGCGTACCACTGAAGAGCACGTGCGCGTCCTCAGGCCCTGTCGATGCATATGGTCCACAGGGTCTGTGTTCGGACCGGCCATAAGAGCCTGTAAGGAAACAAACGCTGATACCTGTGTTTTCTAACAGGCTCTCACCGGCGTCGATCGGTCCCGGTGCCCGCACTGTCATACGGGCACGATGGTCATCCTCGCACGGGTGCCCACCGCGCGGGAGCGCCCGGTCGTGGGCCCGACGCCCGCCTTCGAGGATTCCTCGTGATCGCCCGCGCCGCTGCCGCCCGCGCCGCTGCCGCCCGCGCCGCCGCGTCTCCTGGGCCGATCATCCCCAGCTTGGCGCGAGCCTGCCTCCGTTTCCACGCTCACTCCGCCCTGCCTGGCACGCCACTCCGGATCGCCACCCTCCCCGTCCGCTCGACCGTCCCCGGACTCCGTCGTGACGCCCATGCGTCGGGGGCTCGCGGCGTCCAAACCCCATAGCTTCGAGCGAGCGCCGTCCACGTCCCGCGGATTCGATCCATCTGCTTTTATCCGCCATGCTGCGCACGGCGGACAAAACACTCTTCATTAGAGCGGTTTCCGCTCGCCTGCCGCTCGCAGGTAAACACAGCACCCGTTGTCGGACAGCCCGGAGCCGGATGCCCAGCGTACCCGACGGCCCAGACACAGCCTACGGTGACACGCCGACCCTGCCGAAGCGCGAGGGCATGCCGACCAACCCGCTCTCGCCCTATGCGCTGCAGAAGCTCGTGGGCGAGCAGTACCTGGCGCTGTTCACGACGCTCTACGGTCTCGACACCGTGACGATTCGCTACTTCAACGTCTTCGGCCCCAGGCAGGATCCGTCCTCTCCCTACTCGGGTGTAATCTCGCTGTTCATCTCCGCGCTCGTGGACGGGCGTCAGCCGATCATCTACGGCGACGGCGGCCAGACGCGCGATTTCACCTACGTCGCGAACGTGGTGGACGGCGTGCTTCGTGCCTGCCACGCGCCCGGCCTCGCCGGCGAGATGATGAACGTGGCGACCGGGGGTCGCATCAGTCTCAACGAGCTCCTGAAGACACTGTGCGAGCTGCTCGGGGTGGAGACACAGGCCATCTACCGCGAGTCGCGCGCGGGCGATGTGCGCGATTCGCAGGCCGACATCGGTCGAGCGAAGGCGCTAACGGGGTACGTTCCGCTGGTGGACCTCCGAGAGGGTCTCGAGAAGACGCTAGCCTGGTACCGCGCCGCGCAGCCCGGGAAGTAGGCGTCGGTCTCACGGCTCCAGGTTCATTGTCCGCAGCAGCGCGTGATACGCGGGGTGAGATCGCAAGCGATCGTAGATCGGCGCACTCTTGAGCGCCGTCACCACCGTGGGATCGCGGTCTTCGACACCCTGCGCGGTCCACTCCAGGCTCTCGTCCAGTGCTCCCACGCCAAGGTGCGCCCAGGCGAGAGCGGTTGAGGGCACGTAGGTCGAGCGCCGTCGCGCCGTCAGCTCCTCCAAGATCTGCCGCGCCTGGGCTGCCCGGCCGGCCCGGCCGTAGCAGGTGCCCAGAGCTCCCAGCGTCAGCGCATGCCGGCCGGAAAGCTCGTTCGCTTTCTCGCCCGCAGCGATGGCCTTGTCGAGCTGCCCATTCAGCGCATAGATGGACGAGAGGAACCAATAGGGGAAGAAGAAGGTCGGGTCCAGATCGATGGCGCGCAACAGCTGCGCGACCGCGCGCTCGGATTGCCCCGTGGAGTGAAGGAGATACCCCAGAAGCGCGTTGTAGAAGGGATCGAACGGATCCAGTTCCAGCGCCCGCCGCATCTCGGTCAAGGCCTCTTCCACCCGCCCCAGCGGGTACAGGAACCACATCGCGTAGCACCAGGCGTAGTCGTAACGGACAGCCGCGGAGGACGGATTCAACTCCAGGGCCCTTCCGAACTCACGCTCGGCTCCCGGCCAGTCGAACTCGCCGCAGCCGAGCACGGTCCCGAGCGCACTGTGGGCGTCGGCGATTGTGTCGTCCAGGCGGAGGGCCTCGACCGCCGCGGATTTGGCCCTCGAGAACGCGTCACGCGGGTGTGTGGATCCCCAGAAAGCGCTCCACAAACAGGTTTCGGCCAGCACGACATGCGCCAGCGCGTAGTTCGGATCGATCGCGATGGCTTGCTCACAGAACCGCCGGCCCGCTTCGCGTCCTTCCTGCGTCATCCTGAGAATGTGGTGGCGGGCCTTCAGGCAGAGGTCGTACGCGGCGAGATTCTCCGTGTACCGCTTGACGAGCGGGCGGTCCACCGTCAACCGCACGCGCAGTTTCCCCACGATCGCCTGTGAGATCTCGTCCTGAATGGCGAAGACATCCGTCATCTCACGGTCGAAGCGCTGGCTCCACAGGTGGTAACCGTCACTCGTCTTGACCAGCTGCGCCGTGACCCTGATCCGATTCCCTGCCCTCCGCACGCTCCCTTCGAGGATCTGCTCGACGTTGAGCCGCGTGCCGATCTCGCGCACATCCGCCTCCTTGCCGCGGAAGGCGAATGACGAGGTCCGCGCCATCACCCGCAGCCCCGGCACCTGTGCCAGGGCGTCGATGATGTCCTCGGCCAGACCATCGCTGAAGTACTCGTTCTCCTTGTCCGCGCTCAGGTTGGCAAACGGCAGCACCGCCAGTGACGGGACGTGCGCGGACTCCGCGACGCCGGGAACGGCCACCCGCCCCGAGTCGCGTTCGCGCTTGAGGCGAGTCAGATCTGCAACGATCTCCCTGGCCGACTGGTAGCGGACCTCACGGTCCTTCTCGAGCGCCTTGGTGATGATCCGCTCAAATGCGTCCGGCACCTCCGCGTTGAGACGTATCGCCGAGGTCGGCACCGCGTTCAGAATCGCGTTGAAGGTTGCCGCCGACGTCGCACCATGAAACGGGAGCGTGCCCGTCGCCATCTCGTACAGCACGACGCCGAACGAGAACAGGTCGGTGCGCACGTCCAATTCGTGGCCGAGCGCCTGCTCCGGCGACATGTAGGCCACCGTTCCGACCGCCGCCCCGGGACCGGTCAACTGCTCCAGGACCGCCTCAGCGGGCAGCATCGTCGTCAGCGCGTCGGCGGCGGCCCGGTGTGCCGGCGCCAGCTTCGCCAACCCGAAATCGAGGATCTTGGCCGACCCGCGCAGGGTGATGAAGATGTTCGCCGGCTTGAGGTCCCGATGGATGATCCCTTTGGCGTGCGCCGCGTCGAGGCCGTCGGCAATCTCCAGCGCCACGGTCAGAATCTCGTCCACGTCCAGCCGCTTGCCAAGGAGCCGCTCGCGCAGCGTCTGCCCCTCGAGCCGTTCCATCGCAATGAAGGGCCGGCCGGCGTGCTCGTCGATGTCGTAGATGGTGCAGATGTGCGGGTGATTGAGCGAGGACGCCGCGCGCGCCTCGCGGCGAAGGCGTTCGATCGACAGCGGGTCGCCCGCGAGCTGTGGTGGCAGGAGCTTGAGGGCCACGTGGCGGCCGAGACGCAGGTCCTCAGCCTCGTAGACTTCCCCCATTCCGCCTTCGCCCAGCTTCCTGAGAACGCGATAGTGACCGATCGTTTCGCCGATCATCGTTCTGTTCCACGCGTGAGCAAGGCCGTGCCCGTGTAGCCGGACGACCGGAGCAGGTCGGCGAACCGCGGGTCGCTCCGGTACGGGTCGTGGGGCGCCGTCGCGAACGAGATGGGCGTCGGCCGCACGCCCTCCCGTATGGCGCGCTCGTAGGTCGGGAGGGCTGCATCGAAATCCCCGAGCGCCACCTGCACCAACCCCGCGAACCAGGCCGGCTGGTCCCGGCTGCGCTCGAGCAGCTCTCGGACCACTTCAGCAGCCTCTGCGCGACGCCCCGCCCGGGCGAGGGCATCTCCGAGAAACATGAGGAAATAGGGCATCCGTCTCGCCACGGTCACACACCGCGTCAACGTGTCGATGGCCTCCTGGTACCGTCCGACCATGTAGGTGGCCCAGCCGAGCGCGTGCAGGCCGAACACCGAGTCCGGTTCCAGCTCGATCCCCTTCCGGGCGTACGACAGCGCGCGGTCGTAGTCCCGGATCAGGTTGCAGGACACCGACGCGAGGTAGAAGAGGAACGGCGAGAGCGGATCGAGGGCGAGGCCGAGCTCGATCTCGCGCAGCACCTCGTCGCTGTGGTCGGTCGTGGTCGACGCCAACGCAAGGTAGACATGCGTCAGTGGCAGGTTGGGATTGAGCGCGAGGGCGCGGCGGAACTCCCGCTCGATGACCTCCCAGTCCCAGTCGAGCCACATGTGGAACATCGCCAGCGCGTGGTGCGCCTCGGGGAGCGCCTCGTCGAGCATGACCGCCCGCTCGGCCGCCTGCCGGGCCGGTCCCGCCACCTCGCGGTGCAGTCGGTAGCCGAACCATCCGGTGAGGCTCAGCGCGTCGGCCAGGCCGGCGTGCGCGGGAGCGAATTCGGGATCGAGTTCGGTCGCGCGACGAAAGCAGTCCACCGCCGGCTGCAGCAGCCCCTGGTACCGCCGCGCGAAGTAGTAGCGGCCCTTCAAGTAGAGCTCATACACGTCCGGCGTCACGGGCGCGCGCCTGGCGATGGGAGGCGTGGGCACGACGGTCAACCGGCCCTTCAGCTTCCCGACGATGGCGCTGGCGATCTCGTCCTGCACCGCGAACACATCATCGAGTCGCCGGTCGAACCGCTCCGACCAGAGATGGTACCCGTCGCTGACGTTCACCAACTGCGCAGTGACGCGCAGGCGGTCTCCCGCCTTGCGGACGCTGCCCTCGACGACCGCATCGACGCCCAGACGTTCGCCGATCTGGCGGATGCTCAGGCCCTGGCCCTTCAGCTGGAAGGTCGAGGTGTGCGCGGCGACATGGATCCCTTCCAGCATCCCGAGCGCGCTGATCAGCTCCTCGGTCATCCCGTCGCAGAAGTACTCCTGCTCCGGCTCCGGGCTCAGGTTGGCGAAGGGTAGCACGGCAATCGTCGCCGGGCTCTCCGCCCTGGGCGCTGCGGTCGCGTGCCTGTCGCCGCTCGAGAGGCGCGCCCGGCAAGCGCGCAGGTCCGCCAGCATCTGCTCGGCCTGCTGGTAGCGGGCGAGCGGGTCCTTCATCAGCGCACGATTGACGATCCGCACGAGGTCCCCAGGCAGGTCCGGCCGCACCCGGTCGAGGGGCTCGGGCGCTCGGTTGACAACGGCGTAGAGGATGGCCGGGATCGAGTCGCCCGGGAAGGGCAGTTGCCCGGTGAGGGATTCGTAGAGCACCACGCCGAGCGCCCACAGGTCCGTCCGCGCGCCGGCCTCCTCGCCGCGCGCCTGTTCCGGCGACATGTAGGCCGGCGTCCCGACGGCGATACCCGTCGCCGTGACGGCGGTCGCGCCCGGCGCCCGGGCGATGCCGAAGTCCACGATCTTCACGCGGCCCGTCCGCGTCACCATCAGGTTGGCCGGCTTGATGTCGCGGTGCACGATGCCGCGGGCATGCGCCTCCGACAACCCGTCGGCGACCTGCGCGGCCAGGTCGACCGCCTCTGCGGCGCCCATCCGGTCGTGTGCCAGGCGCGCCTTGAGCGTCTCGCCGTCGCACAGCGCCATCGCGAGCAACAGCTGTCCACCGGCGGTTTCCTCGACGTCGTGGATGGTGCAGATGTTCGGGTGATCGAGTGCGGACGCCGCGCGTGCCTCGCCGATGAACCGGGCCTTGGCCGTCTCGTCGGAGGTCAGGTGCGCCGGCAGGAACTTGAGCGCCACCCTGCGCCCGAGGCGGGTGTCCTCGGCGAGGAAGACCTCGCCCATCCCCCCCGAGCCGAGTTTCTCGAGAACGCGATAGTGACTGATCGTAGTGCCGATCATCGTCGACTCTCCTGGGCTACGGCGACGTCTCACCGTCGTTCGCGCACCAGTCCCGGGGTGCCGTCTCACCGATCACCGGCCGCGCTCCCATACCAGTACCGTCGTCGACTCCTCGCCGCCGATCCGGATCGGCTCTGTGGTAATCGTGAGCCGGCTGCCATCCAGGCGGAAGTGACGCACCTGGTCGCCCCCGACCCAGTTGGGAAACAGCGCGCCCTCGACGTGGTGCGTAACGATACCGCGGGTCGGGTCCAGGGTGTAGCTGCCGTAGTACGCGATGTAGCCGGCCACGGCCGCTCGCAGTTCGGCGTCGCTGCCACGCGTGAGGTCCCCCGATGCGAATGCGGGCCTGTCAGGGTCCATCAACTGTGCGGACATGCGACCCGCCGAGTCGTACATGAGTTGCCCCCTGGCCGCCCGCCCGAGCGGGTGGCGGATTTCACCGCTGGTCGTCCGCGACTCGAGCGCCACCAGGCGCCAGACGCCGACCAGCGCGGACCGGGTGTCCTGGTGCGCCGGACAGGCCCGCGGATCCCGCGGGACGTCCGCCAGAGGTCCGACTGAGCCGCCGACGAGAAGTGCCACCACGAAGACTGAACGCATGGTGCCTCCCGGGAAGAGCCACCGGCGGGCGTGGCGCCGGGTCACTCGCCCCGGCCGAGCAGGACGGCCGATGTGCCGGTGTACCCGATGTTCTCCAGGACCTTGAGGAACCGCGAATCGCGGCGAATCGGATCGAAGGCGTGCACGAACAGGAACCACGGAAAGCTCGCGCTGCGTTCAGCAAGGGCCCGCTCCAAGGCCGTCAACGCGGCGTCCCATTCCTCAGCGGCCGCGTGCGCGACAGCGAGGAGCCCGTCGGAGACGTACTCCCGCCGCGCGCGTTCGCACAGTTCGTCGAGGAGCGCGCGAACCTCGGCGCTCCTTCCGGCTGCCCCCAGCACGGTGGCATGCATCCCCACCAGAAACGGATTCCGCCCGGTCTGCTCGACGGCGCGCCCCGCCGTCTCGATCGCTTCGTCGTGGCGTGCGACCTGCGACAGGGCGATGGCGCGCAGATAGAGCGCGAGCACCATGCGCGGGTCGAGCTCCGCCGCCCGCTGCGTTTCATCGACCGCCCGCTGGTTCAGGCCCAGGATGTAGTAGGTGCCAGCGGACAGGTAGGCCACGAATGGCGAGAACGGATCGAGCGCGACCGCTGCCTCCGCATCGCGAATCGCCTCCTCCGCATGTCCCATCATGGCGCGACCGATCGCGTAGTAGGCACGCGTAACCGGGAGGTTCGGGTTCAGCTCGAGCGCCCGCGCCATCGCCCGGTCGATGATCGGCCAGTTCCATTCGAGGAAGAGGTGCACCGATCCGAGCGCATGGTGCGCTTCGGCGCATGCCTCATCCAGTGCCAGCGCGCGCTCGACCGCGGCCTTCGCCTTCGGCAGCATGTCGCGGATCGGCGCCAGCATGAAGAGCCCGATGACCGCGTAGCAATCGGCGAGGCCCGCGAGGGCAGCCGGGAAATCGGGTGCGATCTCGACCGCCTGCGAGTAGCACTTCAGCGCCGGTTCCGGGCCGATGCTGTACCGACGCGCGTACAGGTAGCGGCCCTTCAGGTAGAGCTGGTACGCTTCGAGGTTGTCTGTCGGACGCTTCACGAGCGGCGCGCCGGCCGGCCCCGTCAGTCGGACCCGCAGCTTCTCCACGATCGCGCGGGCGATGTCGTCCTGCACCGCGAAGACGTCGTCCAGGTCTCGATCGTACCGTTCGGACCAGAGGTGGTACCCGTCCGCCGCGTTCACCAGCTGCGCCGTCACCCGCAGCCTGTTGCCCGCCTTGCGGACGCTGCCCTCGACGACCGTCTGGACGTTCAGCAGTTCGCCGATCCGGCGGATGTCGAGCGCCTGCCCCTTGAACTGGAGCGCCGAGGTGTGCGCCACCACCCGCACGTTCCGGAGGCCGCTCAGGGCGGTGGTCAACTCCTCGGTCATCCCGTCGCAGAAGTACTCCTGCTCCCGGTCGGCGCTGAGGTTGGCGAACGGAAGCACGGCGATGGACGGCCGGCGCTCGGCGGCGTCCAGCGCCGGCTGCCGCGCCGCGCGCGCCAGCTGTTCCCTGGCCGCCGCCAGGTCCGCCAGCATCTGCTCGGCCTGTTGGTAGCGCGCGATCGGATCCTTCATGAGCGCCCGGCTGACGATGCGCGTGACGGCCGGCGGCAGGCCGGGCACCAGGCGCTCGACGGGTTCCGGCGCCCGATGAAGCACGGCATAGAACGTGGCTTGGATCGAGTCACCGGCAAAGGGCGGGCGGCCGGTCAGCATCTCAAAGAGCACCACCCCCAGCGCCCAGAGATCCGCCCGCGCGTCTACCGGCTCACCGCGTGCCAGCTCCGGCGCCATGTAAGTGGGCGTGCCAACGACCACGCCCGTTGCCGTGACGGCCGTCGCGCCCGGCGATCGGGCGATGCCGAAGTCCACGATCTTCACGCGGCCGGTCCGCGTCACCATCAGGTTGGCCGGCTTGATGTCGCGGTGTACGATGCCGCGGGCGTGCGCCTCCGACAGCCCGTCGGCGACCTGCGCGGCCAGGTCGACCGCCTCTGCGACACCCATCGGGCCGTGTGCCAGGCGCGCCTTGAGCGTCTCGCCGTCGCACAGCGCCATCGCGAGCAGCAGTTGCCCGCCGACGGTTTCCTCGACGTCGTGGACGGTGCAGATGTTCGGGTGGTCGAGTGCGGACGCCGCGCGTGCCTCGCCGATGAACCGGGCCTTGGCTGTCTCATCGGAAGTCAGGTGCGCCGGCAGGAACTTGAGCGCCACCCTGCGCCCGAGGCGGGTGTCCTCGGCGAGGAAAACCTCGCCCATCCCGCCCGAGCCCAGGCGCTCCAGGACGCGGTAGTGGGAAACCGTCTGTCCGACCATCGCACACCACCTCGGCCAGCGTCCGGCGGCAACAACGGCAGGATGGGAACGCAGGGACGCGCCGCCCGCGCCTATTCTACGACGGTCGAGCCCAGAATGCTCGCCCTCCCGATAGCGGACCCGAGTCGGCCGTCACGGCAGCCGGGTCGGTTGACCGCTTCGACAGGACTTCTTGACAGACAGCAAATAGCCGAGCCACAGCAGTGCGTTCGCGGCCATGAGCGGGGGCAGGAACCGGCCGAATGTGCCGATGAATGGCTGGATCTGTGCAAGCTCCTCGAGCGAGTAGCCATCGGTCGGTACACCTCGGCCAGGTCTTCCCGAGCGAACGTCAGCGTCGCGGAGACCGTCCCCACTGAGGACGTCACCACCACGATCCACGCTTGCAGCACGACAACCGCCGTTCCGGGCCGTTCGACCATAGTTGCCTTCCCGCCGCGCATATCCCGGAGGGTATTCGGGGCACGCGGTGATCCCCGTCAACTGGCGGCGTCTCTTCGCGCCTTCGCCCGTGGCGCCGCCAGACCCCGTCGAACCGTCGTCTGCCTTTCACTGGCGTTGCTCGTGTGCGGAGCGGGCGCCCCGGCCCTGCTGACCGCACGCGACGGAATACTCGCCGATGGGGTTGCGGAATTCCTGGCCGGCCAGCTGCACGGCGCTCGGATGGAGGCGCTGAAGCGCCGATCGAATGTGGCGATCCGGTTCGAGGCGGATGGTGATGACTTCCTCGTGGCCGTGTATCTCGACGGCAATGCGAACGGCGTTCGCGCCGCCGACATCACGAGGGGCGACGACCCCCTGATGCGGCCGCGCCAGGCATTCCGGCAGCAGTTCGCCGGCGTCCGCTTTGGCTTCGAGGCCGGCGTCCCGGACATCGATGGTGGAGATACGGCGGCCAACCCCGACCCGATCAGAGTCGTCCTCAGCCGCATGCTGTCATTCAGTCCCACCGGAACGTCCAGCAGCGGAACGGTCTATCTCCGCGGCCGCGGCCCGCACCAACTGGCCGTCCGTGTGCTGGGAGGAACCGGCCCCGTTCTTTCGCTGGATTTCGACTTCGGTGCACGGAAATGGCAGCCTTGCTGATTCCGGGTTCGCCGCTGTCGCCCGAACGCCGGCAGTCTCCGCGCGTGGCGCTGGGCGAAGGTGGGGACGTTGCCGGGCTCCGGCTCGTGCCAGGTCGTGGCGCATCGCTTCGGAACCTCTCACACGGCGGTGCCTGCATCGAGGTGGCGTCTCGCCTTCTGCCCGGCACTCCTGTGGACCTGGCCCGGACCCGCACCTCCTGCCCCGCCGGTTGCACGCCGATCTCGTCCGCCGCGTTATGGATGGCCCGAACCTCGACGCTTCGCGCTTTCCGCTGTTTCGAGTGGCCGAAACCGGCACGGCCCAGTCGGCAGGCGAACTCATCACCCTGGTGGCGCGTCAGACGGTCTGGATACCTGCCGGCACCGTGTCGAACGGGCTCCCGATCGAGCTCGCGGACGCGCGCCCATCGGGGTTTCTGGGGCGGCACTTTGCCGCGACTCACGCCGACCTCCGGCTACCGGTGCGCCTGACTGATTGGTCTGATCACCACACGCTCGTCGCGATGTCGCGGCATGGTGAGGACTTGACGGGCAACCTCATCGTCGGTGATGAGTCGTTTGCCCGGTGGCAGGCGCTTCAGGGCGTTGCGCGAACGCGTCGTGACTACCCTGAACTGGCGGAGGCCACGATCGCAGGATGTCCTCCCGGATCGTTCGCCGGCGGCGAGCGCCCGAAGTTCGGGGTTCTCGTCGATGGCCGGCACAGGCTGGTCAAGTTCGCCGCGCGCGGGGGGCGCGGCGATGTCGCAGCCCAGCGCTGGTGTGATCTGCTGGTGCTCGAAGCGCTGGCGCTGGACGTGGTGTCCTCACGCGGTATCTCCACAGCGCAGACGCGCACCGTTGAGACATCGTCGCACCTGTTTCTCGAGAGCGAGCGATTCGATCGCAGGGGCGTGCGCGGACGCGTCGCTGTCGTGAGTCTTGCGGCGGTTCACCATGATGCCGCCGACTCCTGGGCCCGGGCGGCCGTCCTGCTGAAGAACGCCGATCGTCTCGCCGAGGAAGATGCTCGCTGTCTTCGGTGGCTGGACGCGTTCGGCGCGTTCATCGCCAACACCGACCGCCACCAGCACAACATTGTGTTCTTCCCGGAAGGCTCCACGCTGCGCCTGGCGCCGGCGTTCGACCAGGTGCCGATGGTGTTCGCACCGTCGGCGGATGGCCGTGTGCCATCTCGGAGCTACCCGGTGCCCCATGCGACAGCCGACACACTCGACGTGTGGGATGACGCACGCCTGGCGGCGCGTGAGTTCTGGGAGCGGGCCAGCGACGATGGTCGTGTGTCAGCTGATGCTCGGTCACTGTGTGCGATCACTGCCAGGGTGCTCGTGACCTGAACGTGCCGATGCGTCCGGAGCACGTCCTGGCGCTCGCGTCGCTCACGAAGCAGTTCACGGCGGTCGGCATCCAGAAACTCGCCGACGCCAATACCGTCGTGCACGTGTGTCTCAGGTCGGACGGCGCACCGTTGCCGCGGGAGGACAGCCTCCCTGCATCCGTCCCGGCATCGGCGCCCCGGGATCGGAGTTCTGGCCGTCAGCGCCGGCGGTCACGAGGACTGCCGCGAGCCCAACTGCGAATGGAGCCACGCGCCGAGATGCCTTCACTCACGGACCTTCAGGGCGCAAGCCAGCGCACCACGGGCTGGCCGAGGTCGAGGGAACGATGCGAGTGGCGGTAGAATCAGGCCGCCGCTTCCGGCGGGGAGGGGAGGACGATGAACGTAGGGACGCGTTTCGCGCTGCTCATCTGTGTACTCCTTCCTTGCGGCATGGCCCCCCGCCAGGAACCGTCAGTCGAGCTGAGAAGCCCCGACGGGAAGACCGTCCTCGTCGCCGGCGTGCTGGAGCACACCAGCGGCAACTGCGGCTACGCGCTGTCCCACGACGGCCGGACCATCCTCCGGCCGTCGACGTTCGGCCTCACCTTCCGGGACGAGCCCGCGTTTGGCGAGCAACTTCGCGTCGCCGCCGTGACTCGATCTCGATCGGCCGGCCGGTGGAACCCCGTGTACGGCGAACGAAGCGTGGTCCCCGACTCCTACAATCAGGTCGTGCTCTCGCTCTCGGAGACGCGGCCTCCGCATCGCACCGTCGAGATGACGTTTCGCGCCTATAACGAAGGCGTGGCGTTCCGGTACGTCGTCCTGCCCTCGGAGGGCCGCAGCGAATCCGTCCTGCTGGAGGAGCACAGCCGTTTCGCCTTCGAGCAGGACTTCCCGGCCTGGGTGGTGTCCACCGCGCAGGGACGCTATGAAAGACTCCCCATCTCGTCGATGGGCGAGGATCGCGAGCGGCCGCTGGTGGTCGAGATGGACGCCGGCCTGCACGTCGCCCTCGGCGAGGCGAAGCTCGTCGATTTCGCGCGCATGAAGTTCTCGGCGGCCGGCGGGCCTTTGCCGGCGCTCGAGTCCCGCCTCTCCGGTGAGGTCCGCCTCGCGCTGCCCGCCGCCTCTCCGTGGCGCTACGTCATGATCGGCGCATCGCCCGCCCGGTTGCTCGAGCACAACTACTTCGTGTTCAACCTGAACGACCCGCCGGCGCTCGCCGATGTCTCCTGGATCAAGCCGGGGAAGGTGATTCGGGAGGTGACGTTGACGACGCCGGGCGGGCTGGCCTGCGTGGACTTCGCCGCTGCGCGCGGTCTTCAGTACGTCGAGTTCGATGCGGGGTGGTACGGACCGGAGGATAGCGAGTCGTCCAGCGCCCTGGCGGTCGATGTCGACCCGCGACGTTCTGCCGGCCCGCTCGATCTGCCGCGCGTCATTCAGTACGCAGAGAGCAAGCGCATCGGCGTCATCCTGTACGTGAACCGCCGCGCCCTCGAGCGCCAGATCGACGACATCCTCCCTCTCTACCGGTCATGGGGGGTCAAAGGACTCAAGTTCGGGTTCGTCCAGGTG
>Ga0315275_10004194_pt1 | contig 13439 bp, 11 predicted proteins | sample YL17G03_0_MG_FD_205557 | JGI IMG/M metagenome (GOLD analysis project Ga0315275, IMG submission 205557) | Sediment microbial communities from Yellowstone Lake, YNP, Wyoming, USA - YL17G03_0 | ecosystem: Environmental > Aquatic > Freshwater > Lake > Sediment | place: USA: Wyoming | collected... | reverse complement strand
GAAGTACAAGGGCGAGGAGACCTGGGTCGAGATCGGCGACGGCACCGTGGTGCGCGAGTACGTCACGCTGAACCGCGGCACCGACGAGAGCTTCCGCACCACGGTGGGGAAGAAGTGCCTGCTGATGGCGTACGTGCACGTGGCGCACGACTGCCACATCGGCGACGAGGTCATCCTCGCCAACATGGCGCAGCTGGCGGGGCACATCACGGTCGGCGACTACGCCACCGTCAGCGGGATGACGCCGGTTCACCAGTTCGTGAAGATCGGCGCCTATGCCTTCATCGGCGGGATGTCGCGGGTCACGAAGGACGTGCCGCCGTTCGTGAAGGCGTCGGGCTCGCCGATGAAGCTCTACGGCCTGAACACCGTGGGCCTGGAGCGGCGGGGCTTCTCTCGCGAGACGATGCGCGAACTGAAGAAGGCGTACGCCCTGTTCTTCAGCTCCGACCTGAACGTCAGCCAGGCGCTGGAGCGCGCGCGCACCGAACTCGCGCCATTGCCCGAGGTCGAGACGCTGATCCGCTTCGTCGCAGAGAGCGAGCGCGGAGTCCTGGTGTGACCGACGCCCTCCCCGGGCGGGGCGAGGCCGTGGCCCGCGAGCGCGGGACCACGGCCTTTTCGTTGGTGGAGCAGCGCCAGGCCGCGTGACGACGATCTTCGTGTCCGCGGGCGAGCCCTCCGGCGACCTGCACGCCGCGCACGTGGTGTCGGCGCTCCGGCGCATCGCCCCGGGAATCCGCGTCGAGGGCGTGGGTGGCGCGCACCTCGCCGCCGCGGGCGTCGACCTGCTGGCGCGCATCGAGGGCCTCACGGTCATGGGGTTCGTCGAGGTCGTGCGGAAGATCCCGGCGCACCTGCGCCTCCTCCGCGCGATCCGCAAACGCCTGGCGCGCGGCGACGTCCAGCTCGTCCTCCTCGTCGATTACCCGGGATTCCATCGTCGGGTGGCCGCCGCCGCCCACGCGCTGGGCGTGCCGGTGCTCTATTACATCGCGCCGCAGGCCTGGGCCTGGAGGGAAGGGCGGGTGCGGTGGCTTCGCCAACTGACCGCGCGCGTCGCCGTGATCCTCCCGTTCGAGGAGGCGTTCTTCCGGGCGCACGGCGTGCCGGCCACCTTCGTCGGCCATCCGCTCCTCGACCAGATTCCCGCGGTCGCTGATCGGCGCGCCGCCAAGATCGCGCTCGGACTTGACCCGGCGCGGCCCGCCCTCGGCGTCTTCCCCGGCAGCCGGCCGCAGGAGGTGCGCCGGATGTGGGACGCGTTCCGCGCCACGGCGGAGCGGGTGCTGGACCGGCGGCCGGAAGTCCAGGTCGTCGTCGCGGCGACCCCGGCGGGCCGGTATCCCGCGGCGGGGCCCCTGAAGTTGGTGTACGGGCAACCGGAGGTCTGCCTGGCCGCGTCCGATGCGGCCCTCTGCAAGTCGGGGACGACGACGCTCCAGGCGGCGCTCTCGGACACGCCGCTGGTGATCGCCTACAGCGTGCACCGCCTGTCGTACGAAATCGGCCGGCGGCTCGCGCAGGTGCGGTGGCTTGGCCTCGTGAACCTGGTGGCCGGCCGGGAGATCGCGCCGGAGTTCGTGCAGGATCGCATGCGTCCGGATCTAATGGCGGATGCGTTACTGCCGCTGCTCGCGGAAGGCGGCGCCGAGCGCACGAGGCAGTTGGAGGACCTCGCGATGGTCCGCGGCCTTCTCGGCGAGCCGGGAGCAGCCCAGCGCGTCGCGCGGATGGCCCAGGAGATCATCGCGTCGTGACCGCCTCCGATGCGCTGGCCGGACGACTGGCGCGCGCGATCTGGTCGGGCTCGAGCGGCTGGGCGGCGCTCGCGCGCGGGGCGCTCCTGGTCCCGGCGGCTGGCTACCGGCTGGGCACCGCGATCCGGAATGTCGCCTACGACACGGGCGTCCTCTCCAGCCGCGTGCTGCCGGCGCCGTCGGTTGGCGTCGGCAACCTCGCCGTCGGAGGCACGGGGAAGACTCCGCTTGTCACGTACCTCGCCGGGGAGCTGGAGCGCAGGGGTTGTCGGGTCGGCGTGCTGCTTCGCGGGTACGGCGATGACGAAGTCGCGGAGTACCGGGAGGCGCTGCCGTCGGCCGCGGTCGTCGCGGACGCGGACCGGCACCGCGGGGCCGCCAGGGCGCTCGCCGAGGGGGCCGACGTGCTCCTCCTCGATGACTGCCTGCAACGCAGGGACGTGCGGCCGGACCTCCTGCTCGCCGTGGTCGCCGCGGAGACCTGGGAGCGCGTGCGCTGGCCCTTGCCCGCGGGGCCGTGGCGCGAGAGCCTCTCCGCCTTGGGGCGCGCGGACGCGGTCATCATCAGCCGAAAGAGCGCCACGCCGGCGTCGGCCGCCGACCTCGCGGTGACCGTTGCTCCGCGCACCCGTCGGCGCTTGGGGCTGGTCGCCGATCTCCGGCTCGCGCATCTGCGCCCGCTCACGGGTGGGGCGGAGACGCCGCTCGATGCCCTGCGCGGCCGGCGCGTCGTGGCGCTGTGCGGCATCGGGGAGCCGCGGGCCTTCGCTGCGCAACTGGCGGGGCTGGGCGCCTTGGAGGTAGCGTTGCTGGCACATGGAGATCACCACCACTACGTCCCCGGGGACGTCGCCGAGGCCCTGCGCGTCGCGGGACCGGACGGCGTGGTGGTCACCACCGGCAAGGACGCGGTGAAGCTGCGTGCGCTGTGGCCCCGCGGGGCGCCGGCGTGCCGGGTGGCCGGCCTCGCGGTGCGGATTTCGAGCGACGAAGATCGACTCGCGCGCCTGCTCGACCAGCTGTCGGAGGCGCGGCGCACCAACAACTCCCGGGCGGCGCGGCCGCCGGCGAGGACGAGATGACCGAGACGAAGAGCTTCATGAAGCCCGACAAGGACCGGTTCTTGGGCGACGAGAACCCGTTCGAGGCGATGATGTCCCGCTTCGATTACGCCGCGGAGCTGCTCAAGCTGGACGCTGGGCTGTACAAGGTCCTGCGCCTCCCGGAGAAGCAACTCATCACCTCGGTGCCGGTGCAGATGGACTCGGGCGAGATCGAGGTCTTCACCGGCTATCGCGTGCTCTACAACACCTCGCGCGGGCCGGGGAAGGGCGGCATCCGTTTCGACCTCGCGGTCACGCTCGAGGAAGTGAAGGCGCACGCGGCGTGGATGACCTGGAAGTGCGCTGTGGTGGACATCCCCTTCGGGGGCGCCAAGGGCGGCGTGGTCTGCGATCCGCTGACGATGTCGGTGGGCGAACTCGAGCGCCTGACGCGGCGCTATACTGCGTCCATCATCGACCTCCTCGGCCCCGACTCCGACGTGCCCGCGCCTGACGTGAACACGAACGAGCGCGTGATGGCGTGGATCATGGACACCTACTCGATGCACCACCGGCACACGGTGACCGCGGTGGTGACGGGGAAGCCCGTGGTGATGGGCGGGTCCCTGGGGCGCCGCGAGGCCCCGGGCCGGGGCTGCATGATCGTCACGAAGCAGGCGTTCAAGCACCTCGGGATGCCGCTCAAAGGCGCGCGGGTCGTGGTGCAGGGGTTCGGGAACGTCGGGTCGGTCGCGGCGGAGCTGCTGCAGGCCGAGGGGTGCGTGATCGTGGGCGCCAGCGACGTCTCGGGCGGGCTCCACAACCCCAAGGGGATCGATGTTAAGGACGTCCTGGCCTGGCGGGAGGAGCACCGGTACGTCACCGGCTACCCGAAGGCGGATTCGGTCACCAACGAGGAGCTGCTGGCGCTCGATTGCGACGTCCTCGTCCCGGCGGCGCTGGAGAATGTGATCACCGCCCGGAACGCCGAGGCGATCCAGGCGCGCGTGATCATCGAGGGCGCCAACGGCCCGACGGCCGCCGGGGCCGACGAGATCCTCGACCGCAAGGGCGTCTTCGTGGTCCCGGACATCCTGGCCAACGCCGGCGGCGTGACGGTGAGCTACTTCGAGTGGGTGCAGGACCGCGGCGGGTACTTCTGGACGGAGGAGGTGGTGAACAGCCGCCTCACCGAGATCATGGTGAACAGCTTCGCCAACGTGCTCGACGTCTCCAAGAAGTACGGCGTGAACATGCGCATCGCGGCGTACACGCTTGCCATCGACCGCGTGGCGATGGTCCATCGGCTCCGGGGCCTGTACGCCTGACGCCGTGCTGCCTGACCTGACCGAAGCGGAGGGCGCGGCCCTCCTCGCCTTCGCCTGTGGCGTCGTCGGCTCGGCCGTCCGGCGCCAGCGGCTGCCGCCGGCGCCGCCGGACCCGGCGCTGCAGGCGCCGCGGGGGGTGTTCGTCACGCTGCAGTCACGCGGCCACCTCCGCGGCTGCCTCGGGCACATCGAGGCCGACGGGCCGCTCGTCGCTGCCACGGCGATGATGGCCGAGGCGGTCGCGTCTGAGGACCCGCGCTTCCACCCGGTCCGGCCCGACGAGCTCGCGGGGATGTCGGTGGAGGTCTCCGTGCTCTCGCCCCTCTTCGCCATTGCTCCCCTTGCGGTGATCGCGGGCGTGCACGGGCTCCTGATCCGCCGGGGCCGCAGCGCCGGCTTGCTGTTGCCGCAGGTCGCGACTGAGCACCATTTGGACCGCGCGGCCTTCCTGCAGGCCGTCTGCCAGAAGGCGAACCTGCCTCCCGACGCGTGGCACGCGTCGGACACGACGCTGCAGGCGTTCACGGTGCAGCGCTGGGCGACCACGATGCCGACGTGAGCGAGTGGTTCGAGCAGTGGTTCGGTGCGGAGTACCTTCGCGCTTACGCCCACCGGGACGATGAGGATGCCGAGCGCCTGGTCGCGTTGCTGGCTGTGGTGGGAGTGGCAGTGTCGGACCACCGGGTGCTGGATCTCGGGTGTGGCCCCGGTCGCCACACGGCGGCGCTCGTCCGGCGGGGCGCGCGGGTCGTCGGTCTCGACCTCTCCCGTGCGCTCCTCCGTGCCGCACGCGAGGCCGGGGCGGAGCGGCTGGTGCGCGCCGACATGCGGAGCCTCCCGCTCCGGGACGCCGCCTTCGATGCGGTCCTCAACCTCTTCACGAGCTTCGGGTACTTCGCGGCGGACGCCGAGCACGAGACGGTGCTGCGCGAGGTGGCGCGGGTGCTCCGCCCCGGCGGACGGTTCGTTCTGGACTTTCTCAATGCGCCGGCGGTGCGTGCCGGGCTGGTCGCGCGCGACGAGCGCGCCATGGGCGCCACCACGGTCGTGCAGGAGCGCTGGCTCTCGCCGGATGGCTGCTTCGTGCACAAGCGCATTCAGGTGGGCGGCGACCGTCCGGCGTTCACGGAGCGCGTGCGTCTGTATGATCGAACGGAACTCGAGGCGATGATGGCGGCACACGGAATCCGGACGATCCGCGCGGCGGGCGACTACGACGGCGGCCGCTACGGCCCGGACAGCGAGCGACTGATCCTGGTCGGAGAGCGCACGTGAGCCTCGAGTTCGTCGCCACGCCGCTGACGGGTTCGGCGTCGGCGGAGGCGCTGGAGCAGGCGCGAAGCGGCCAGACCGCGCGGCGCGTCGCCGCGGACCTCGTGCCGGCGTTCGCCGCGTCGGGCGCGGCCGGCGCGAACCTCGACGCCCTGCTCTCGGGCCAGGCGCTGGCCGTCACCACCGGCCAGCAGGCCGGCCTGTTCACTGGACCGTTGTACACGATCCACAAGGCGCTGACCGCGGCAGCGCTCGCGGAGCGCCTGACGGAGGCGTGGCGTCGCCCTGTGGTGCCGGTGTTCTGGGTCGCCGGGGACGACCACGACTTCGCGGAGATCGCCTCGTGCGACGTTCTAGCCCAGGATGGACGCCGGGAGGTTGTGCGCCTGCGCGAACGGCCCGCCGACGCGCTGATGCGGCCGGCGTTCCGCGAGCTGCTGGGCGCCGACGTCGTCCGCGCGCTCGAGCGGATCGAGGCGCTCCTCCCCCCGAGCGAGTTTCGTCCCGCCCTGATGGACTGGCTCCGGCGTGCTTACGCGCCCGACCGTTCGCTCGCGGAGGCCCACGCGCTCGCCATCGCCGAGCTGCTGGGTGCGCACGGTGTCGTGGTGCTGCGGGGCTGGCATGGCGCGGTCAAGCGGGCGGCGGGGGAGATCTTCCGCGGCGCGCTGGCGCGTGCGGGCGAGCTGGACGCGGCACTGGGCCTGGAGTCCGAGCGCCTGCGGAGGGAAGGGCACGACCCGGGCGTCGAGGTGGGCCACGGACTCTCGCTGGTGATGGTCGAGGGCGCGCAGGGGCGCGATCGGCTGCGCGCGGAGGGGGATGGCCGGTTCGCCACGCGCCGCTCGCGCGAGACCTTCGAGCTGCCGGCGCTCGAGGCGCTGCTGCGCGACGATCCGGAGGTGCTGTCCGCCAACGTACTGCTGCGCCCGGTCGTGGAGGCCGCCGTGCTCCCGACGGTGGCCTACGTAGGCGGCCCGGCGGAGCTCGCTTACCTGGCGCTGACGGGCCCGCTCTTCGCCGCCTTGCGTATGCCGAGGCCGGCGAGAGTGCCGCGCCTGTCGGGACTGCTGGTGGACGAGCGCACCGCCAAGACGCTGGGCAGGTTCGGCCTGGAGCCGCTCGCCCTCGCGCGTCCGGAGGCTGACCTCGTGCGCGACGTGGCGCGGGATGCGCTGCCGGAGGGCGCCGTCGCGGCGCTCGCGGCGTTGCGGACGTCGCTGACCGACGGCTACGCGGTGCTGCAGCAGGAGGTTCTCGCGGTGGACCGCACGCTCGCGCGCCCGGTGGAGTCGGCCTGCCATCAGGCGCTGGCTGCCACGCACGACGTCGAGAAGCGCCTCATCGCGGCCCAGAAGCGGTCGTCGGAGACGTCGATCCAGCAGCTGACCAAGGCGCGCGCGACGCTCTTCCCCGACGGTAAGCCGCAGGAACGCGTCTACACGGTGGCGACCTTCCTGGCGCGGTTCGGCGGGGACGTCCTTCCGGTGTTGGCCGCCGCGGCGCGCGCGCACGCCGGTCGGCTACTTGAAGCCTCCCTCCACGGAACCTAGGTTTCGCCGATGATCTGGGGCGCCGTCGTTCTCATCGCGCTGCTCATTCCGCTCACGGCGATCGTGCTCGACTCGCCGGTCATTCGCGCGTGGGTCGAGCGTCGTCACGGCGGTGCCGGCGGGGCGGTGCCCGAGGTCGAGGAGTTGTCGCGCAGGGTCGCGGACCTCGAGACCGACCTCGAGACCGTGACCCGGCAGCTGACCCAACTCCAAGACGAGTACCAGTTCCTGCAGCGCCTCCTCGAAGACCCCACCAGGCGCCAGGCCGTCGCGAAGGGCAATCCCGAAGACGCCGCCGGGTAGGTCGATGAGCCGTTCGGCGGGTCGCTCCGCGGCGCTCGTGGCTTCCGGCATCTTCGTCTCGCGTCTCGTGGGCTTCGTCCGCGAGCGCGTCTTCGCCCACTACTTCGGGAACTCGGCTGCCGCCGACGCCGTGCGCGCGGCGCTCAAGATCCCGAACCTCATCCGCAACCTGCTGGGCGAGGGGACGCTCTCGGCGTCCTTCATCCCGGTCTACGCGCGCCTCGTCGAGAGCGATGACCCGAAGGCCGCGCGAGCGCTCGCCGGGGCCGTGGCGTCCATCCTGCTCCTGGCCTCGGCGGTCGCGGCCCTGCTCGGGATCCTGCTCGCCCCGGCCATCACGGCCGCCGTCGCCCCGGGCTTCGACGCCGAGACGCGTCGCCTCACCGTCACCTTGGTCCGGATCATCTTCCCGGGGTCGGGCCTGCTGGTGCTGGCGGCGTGGTGCCTCGGCATCCTCAACACGCACCGGCGCTTCTTCCTGCCGTACGCCGCCCCGGCGCTTTGGAACGTCACGCAGATCGCGGTGCTGGTGACCGTCGGCGGCACCGTCACCGGCGGCGACCTCGCGGTGTGGCTGGCGTGGGGCGTCCTGGCGGGTTCGCTGGTCCAGCTTGTGATCCAGCTGCCCCAAGCGCTTCGGCTCGCTGGCGTGCCCACCTTCCACCCGTCGTTCCGCGTTGCCGGAGTGCGGGATGTTCTGACCGCCTGGACCCCCGTCGTCATCGGCGCGGGCGTCGCGCAGATCTCGAGTCTCGTGGACACCCAGCTCGCGAGCCTCCTGCCCACCGGCGCCGTCGCGAGCCTCGGGTACGCCCAGCTCCTGACCAACCTCCCCATCGCGCTCTTCGGCGTGTCGGTGGCGGCCGCGTCGCTGCCCGAACTCTCGCGCGACGCCGCGGGGGAGCAGGGGCGCGAGGCGCTGCGTGCCCGGCTCGCCGAGGGCTTCCGCCGCATCGTCTTCTTCGTGCTGCCCAGCGCAGTCGCCTTCGCGGTGATCGGCCAGCCGATCGTGCGGCTGCTTTTCGAGACGGGACGCTTCGGGGCGCAGGACACGCGGCTCGTCTCCGGCGTCCTGGCGGCGTACTCCCTCGGGCTGATCGGCTGGGCCACCGTGAAGCTCTTTGCGTCGGGCTTCTACGCGCTGCGGGACACGCGCACGCCGGTCGTGACCGCGGCCTCCTCGGTCGTCGTCTCCGTCATCCTCTCGTACCTGCTGATGCAGCGACTCGGACCCGCCGGTATCGCCCTCGGCGCGGGCATCGCGGCGCTGTACAACACGTCGATGCAACTGACGCAGCTGCAGCGGCGTATCGGGGAGGTGCTGGCCGCGGCGGACTGGCGTGCGGCGGGCGTCGTCGCCGCGGCCAGCGGCGCCGCGGCGCTCGCGGGGTTCGGGGCGATGCTCCTCGCTCGGCCCGCGGGGATGGTCGCCACGGCGGTCGCCGCGTGGGCCGCGTTCGGCGCCGTCTACCTGGGCACCTCGCGCGCCCTCGGGCATCCGGACGCGGCGGCGCTGCTCCGAGTGGCGTCCGCCCGCTTGTCGCGGTGATCGCTCCGCCCGCGGCGATCGAGACGACGCTCGCCGGCCTGCCCGACGCACCCGGCGTCTACCTGTGGAAGGACGCCGAGGCCCGGGTGATCTACGTGGGGAAGGCGAAGAGCCTGCGCGCCCGTGTCCGCCAGTACTTCTCCGACGACTATGCGGCGACCCCGCGCCTCGCGATGCTGCAGCGCGCCATCGCCGGCCTCGAGACCATCCTCGTGGCGAGCGAGTCCCAGGCACTCATCCTCGAGAACAACCTCATCAAGGAATACCACCCGCGGTTCAACGTGGACCTGCGGGACGACAAACGGTATCCGTGGCTCGCGGTCACCGTCGGGGAGCCGTTCCCGCGCCTGATCGTCACGCGTTCCGCCGCGGACGACGGCGCGCGGTACTTCGGTCCCTACACCGACGTGGGGAGCCTGCGCCAGCTGCTGCGCGTCATCCGCCGCATCTTTCAGGTGCGCAGCTGCGACTACGACCTCCCCCGGGACGCGCCCGACCGGGCCTGCCTCGACCACCACATCGGCAAGTGCAAGGCGCCGTGCGTCGGCCGGCAGAGCCGCGCATCGTACGACCGGATGATCCAGGACGTGCTGCTGTTCCTCGAGGGGAAGACACTGGAGGTGCGCGGCCGGCTGCGGGAGCGCATGCAGGCCGCCGCCGCCGCGATGCAGTTCGAGCTCGCGGCGGAGCTGCGCGACGCCCTGAAGCGGCTCGACCAGATCGAGGAGCCGCAGACGGTCGAGCGCGTGGGTGGCGGGACGGCGGACGTCGTGGGGCTCGCCCGCGACGAGGACGATGCCTGCGCCGTCGTGCTGCGGGTCCGGGAGGGCAGGCTCCTCGGCCGGGAGCACACCTTCCTGGTCGGCGCCGAGGGCGCGACCGACGGTGAGATCCTCACGGCCTTCCTGGTGCGCTGCTATCTCCCGCTGGAGACGCGGGCGAGGGTCGTGATCCTCCCCGCGCCACCGGCCGACGAGGAGGCCCTCACCGAAGCCTTCGGCGGCACGCGCTGGAGCGCGCCGCGCAAGGGCATCGGCCGTCGGCTCGCCGACCTCGCCGACCAGAACGCCATCCATCTCCTCGAGACCCTCCGCCTCGAGACCTTCGAGGGCGCCGAGCGCACCGAGGACCCGGTGTACGCTGTGGGTCGGGACCTCGGGCTCGCTGTCGTGCCGCGCCGCCTCGTCTGCGCCGACATCAGCACCGCGCAGGGGCGGGACACCGTCGGCTCGATCGTGTGGTTCGAGAATGGCCGCCCGCGGAGAGCCGAGTACCGCTCCTTCAAGATGAAGACGGTCGAAGGCCAGGACGACTTCGCCGCGCTGCGCGAGATGGTCGGCCGCTACCTGCGGCGGCGGCTCGACGAGGGCAAGCCGCTCCCCGACCTGCTGCTCGTGGATGGTGGGACGGGACAGCTACACGCGGCCCTGGACGCGGCGCGCGACCTCCCGACCGGGACGATGGCGTTCGCCGGCCTTGCCAAGCGCGACGAGGAGATCTACCTCCCGGGCCGACGTGAGCCGCTACGGCTCCCGCGGCGCAGCCCCGCGTTGAAGCTGCTGCAGCGCGCCCGCGACGAAGCGCACCGCGTCGCCGTGACCTTCAACCGGAAGCGCCGCACCGTCCGCACCCTCACCTCCGAGCTGCTCAACGTCCCGGGCGTCGGCCCGACTCGGCGCCGCGCTCTGCTGACGCGCTTCGGCTCCCTCGCCGGGGTGCGCTCCGCGAGCGCGGAGGAGCTGAGCACCGTGCCGGGCATCTCCCGGGTCATAGCCGACCGCATCCTCCAACACCTGAGCGAGCAGAGCTGACGTGACCATCGACTGGAGCCTCGAATGTTCCGGCTGCGGCGCCGCGCGCGCGCCGGACGGGCTTCCCTCCGTCTGCGACGCCTGCGGCGCGCCGTGGCTCGTGCGCTTCGAACGCCCGCTGCCAGCGCCTGACCTCAAGGCGGACCTGCGGGGACGCGCCGGAGGGATGTGGCGCTTCCGGGAGTTCCTCCCGCTCGAGCCCGGCGAGGAGCCGGTCACCCTCGGCGAGGGGAGCACACCGCTACTACGCTGCCGGCGCCTCGGCGAGCGGCTCGGCTTCTCCCAGCTATGGGTGAAGGACGAAGCCGTGAATCCCACCGGCTCGTTCAAGGCGAGGGGACTCAGCGCCGCCGTGACACGCGCCGTCGCCTCGGGGGCCACGGCCTTCACCCTTCCCACGGCGGGCAATGCCGGGGTGGCGGCGGCGGCCTACGGCGCCAGGGGCGGCGCTAAGGTCCGGGTCTACGCCCCGAAGAGCACCCCGAAGCCGCTGCTCGACCAGATGACCGCGTACGGGGCCGACGTCGTCACCATCGATGGACACATCGGTGACTGCGGTCAACTCTCCAGGAAATTCGCCGACCAGAGCGGCGCCCTGGATCTCTCCACATTACGTGAGCCGTATCGCATTGAAGGAAAGAAGACCCTCGGCCTCGAGATCGCCGAGCAGTTCGGCTGGACGTTCCCGGACGTCATCGTGTACCCGACGGGTGGGGGGACCGGGCTGATCGGGATGTGGAAGGCGTTCCTCGAGCTGATGGCGGCGGGCTGGGTTCGGGGGCCGATGCCGCGCCTCATCTCGGTGCAGAGCGCCGGATGCGCGCCGGTGGTGGCGGCCTTCGAGGCGAGGAAGGACCGGTGCGAGGCGTGGAGGGACCCGTGGACCGTGGCGAGCGGCCTCAGGGTGCCGAGTCCGCTGGGCGGGGCGCTCATCCTGCGTGGCATCAAAGAGAGCAAGGGTCACGCGATCGCCGTGACCGATGACCAGCTCCTGGAAGGCGCGAATCTGCTGTCGAGCCTCGAAGGGGTCGACGCCTGCCCGGAGGGCGGGGCGTCGGTCGCCACGGCTCGGCTCTTGCTCGCCAAGGGGCTGGTGACTCGGGATGAGCGTCTGGTCCTATTCAATACGGGCGCCGGCGTCCTCTACGGCCACGACTTCAAGTGAGCTGTTGACTCGACGCTGTAACGCGTTAAGATTTCAGTACTTCGGCGTCTTCGCACCACAAACCTTCGAGGAGTTCGGATGATCCGCCGCAGGTCCACCACCGTCGCTCTCGCCATGTTGCTCACCGCCCTGGCGGGCACCGCCGCCGCACAGGGGCGGCAGCCGCGCTCGTCCGAGTGCGCTGGCCTCAAGTACTCGAACTTCCGCCTCAACAGCGCGAAGCTCTACCTCGACAATGCCGTGTATCTGCAGCGCACTGATCCCGCCCGTTCGGCAGCGGAACTCGGGCGCGCCTTCCAGCAGGTGACCGACGCCGCGCGCACCGGCGGCGGCGACGAGATGACGCAGAGGTTCTTCTTCGGCGAGATCGCCCTGCTGCGGGGCGACCTGGTGGGCGCCGACTCGATGTTCACCCGCGCCGAAGCGCGGACTGACTCCACGTGCCGACGCGAGATCGTCCGGTTGCGCCGTAACGACTGGGCGCCCCTCGTGAACGGGGCGATCAACCAGCTCGCGGCCAACAACCCGGACTCCGCGGTGGCGTTGCTGCGGCGCTCCACCATCATCTTCCGCGAATCCCCGGTGGCGTACCTGCGCCTCGCCGCCATCTTCTCGGCCCGGGACCAGAGCGACAGCGCCATCGTGTACTTGAAGCTCGCCGGCCGGTCAGGTGACAACCCGCGTGAGCAGGAGTTCCGGATTGCGGCGCTCTTCAGCGCGGCGCGCTTGCAGCAGGGGCTTGAGCGGTGGGCGGACGCGGAGGCGACGTTCCGGGACTACCGGCGCCTCGCGCCCCAGGATCTCCCCGGCCTGGCGGGCTTCGGCGGCGTGCTCGCCGCGCAGGACAAGACGGCGGAAGCCAACGCCGTCTTCGACTCGCTGCAGACCGCGGCCGATACGGTGACGTCGTACGACGTGCTGTTCGGTACCGCCACGGAGCTCTTCCGCGTGAGCCGCTACCCGCTGGCGGCCCGCCTCTTTGAGCGGGGCCTGACCATCAACCGGTGCGACCGCGACGGTCTCTACAACTTGACGAACACGTACTTGGCGATGCGCGACAGCACACGGCTGCTGCAGTCCGCGCAGCGGCTCGTCGCGGCGGACTCGATGAACCGGATGTCGCTCGAACGGCTGGCGGCCGCGTACCAGATCAGCGGCAACTCCCAGCGGACGCTGGCGATGCTGTTGCGGCGCGATTCGCTCCCCTGGACCTTCGAGTCCACGCGATTCGACCCGACCGACACCACGGCCGCGCTGGTGGGGATCGTCGGCAACCCGCTTCCCCGGACCCTCGGGCCGTTCACGCTGACGGTGGAGTTCCTCAACGGGGCTTGCGAGGTGATCGCTTCGGTGCCGGTCGCCGTGCCGGAACTGGCGGCGAGCGGGCAGCATCGCTTCAACATCACCGGGCGCGGCCGGGGCATCATGGCGTATCGGTACAAGACGAGCTAGGGATGGTTGACATGAGGCGGAGGGGACCTAGTTTCCGCCTCCATCGCGGGCGTAATTCAGTGGTAGAATGCCAGCTTCCCAAGCTGGACGTCGCCGGTTCGAGCCCGGTCGCCCGCTCTGACGATGCGGAGGCCGCCCTGCCGAGGGGTGCCCTCCGCATCCTCCGTTGCTGAGCGGCCCGTGCTGCGCGTCGCCGCCGTCGA
>Ga0315275_10004193_pt1 | contig 13439 bp, 10 predicted proteins | sample YL17G03_0_MG_FD_205557 | JGI IMG/M metagenome (GOLD analysis project Ga0315275, IMG submission 205557) | Sediment microbial communities from Yellowstone Lake, YNP, Wyoming, USA - YL17G03_0 | ecosystem: Environmental > Aquatic > Freshwater > Lake > Sediment | place: USA: Wyoming | collected... | reverse complement strand
GGTGGGGTCATTCCGCTTCGGTGTCGATGATGTAACTCGTGATACATAATCCATTTATTATCAAATTTATTCATAGCCGACTGATTTGGTTTAGATACCAAAAGTCAGATTAATTTCTTTGAGGCTTATTAAGTGCAAATTGCCCACGGGCAATTTGCACTTAAACCTCCAACTTTTCTTTTAAATGGAAACTTAACGAAGAGGGGGAACTTGCATTCTTATTTACCGAATACCTGCATTCTTATTTACCGAATACTCGCATCCTTATTTACCGAATACTCGCATCCTTATTTACCGAAATCTCGCATTCTTAATTGCCGAAAACTTGCATTGTTATTTACCGTTTACACACCTTTAACAGTTTCATTTAATTGTTCTTTAATTTTTGATATATCTTGTTTTTGTTTTTCAATTAATCCTGCTTTTGTTTCAACATTTGTTTGTTCCGTAATTAGCTGCGTTTGAATACTCGAGTAAGTTTCTGATGTTTCAAAATCTGCAGCAAAGTGTTCTTTTAGCTTTTCAATTGCAGCATTTTTTTCTGTTGTAAAATCAGAAGTTCTTTTGTCGTTTGTTGCTATAACTGCATTTAATTTTGTTAACTCCGCTTTTAATTCGGGATAGTTGTCCGTAAATTCAGTTATTTCTAATTTGTCAAAGGGTTTGCCTTTTTTTGCTTCTAAATCAGTTATAAGTGAGGAAATCGAAGTATTATAAATTAGTATCTGGGTTTCTAATAAAGGTTTAATTGTTCTGAAATCAGATTGATTGTCAGTATAAAATGCTGTTTCAGATGGTAATGGATTTGAAAGATTGATTTTTGAAGTGTTTAACGTTTGCAATTTTTCTTCTATATCAGATTTCAACAGATCATAATCTTCTGAAAAATGTTCGTTCAATTTTTGTAATAAATCAGCTGGTAACGGGTTGCCGCAAAACTCACATTCTGCTTTTTCTTTGTGCAATGCTTTTCCAGTTTCAACCCAGTCGCTTATTTGCTTGTTATTAAGTAATTTTTGAATTTTCTTATCTGATGCTGCTTGTTTATGCAGGATTGTTTCTACTATAGTTTTTAAGTTCTCTAAATTAGCAATTGAAATTTCTATTTCGGTGATTAATGGCTTCTGTTCTGTTGACAATGCCTGGACTTTATACTTTTCAAATTCAATTGCATTCAATGTAACCGGATTCATTTTAACCCTGTCAACAATTGGAAGAAAATGTCTGCTGTCAAATGGTCTAATGCTTAATAAAGTACCAACATCTCTGGCTTTATTGGTTACTGCAAGATTAATTCTATTTTGTTTTTCTTGTCTCAGACGTATTGCCTCTGCAAGTGCTTCTTCATCTTTTTTTAATGTAGTTTCTTTTTGTTTTAGTTCTTTTTGCAGTTCAATATTTTCAGCACCTAGCAAGAAAATTGGTTCGATGTTTTCCGAATCCCATTTCAAATTTTCTTTAATAAAGTCTGAATTGAAAACTCTTATGTTTGGCCTAATTGTAAATGCATTATTGTATTTTGTTGATTGGTTTTCAAGCTCGAAAATTGCTTGTTTGTAATCATCGTGAATTATACCTTTTTCTAAACACCTGAAAACTCTTGAAAGTGTCGTTTTCCCTGAATAATTCCAGCCATAAATAAGATTGAAAGATTTGAATTCCGGCAAAGTATTTCCATTAAAGTTCTTAAAAACTCCAAAGTCCTTTATTTTATTTATTCTGGTAATCATTTTTAATGTTTTTGCTTTCTTCTAACAACCCAAAAATTCTTCCATCATTTGTATGGCTGATTTTCCCCCAATAGGTGGCTTCGAAATACTTCCTGCGCTCGTTCAAGATGAACTTTATGTTTAGCGGTAACTTATTTATTTCAAGGTCTTTAATGCCAATTCGCATTAAAACCTGTACGTCCTCATTTATAAAATCAGGATTATATTCATATTCCAAAATACTATTAAAGTTTTGAAGGATAATAATTCTCATCAGTGCTTTGGGAAATGCAATTAGGTAAGGAATATTATTTTGTTTGTGCTGAACAATAAAAATTCTACCAAAAGCTTCATTAGTATCGACCGCCGCAAACATTTTACCATCCATAAAAAGATGAAAAGCTATTGGGTATTTATAATCCAATGCCTTGTTATCAAACGATAGGTAGTCAGAGCTTTCCTCAATTTCTTTAATGCGCTTTTCTAATGCATTAGTAATTTTAGATTTAACACCTATATTTTTAAACTCATCTAAGTAAAATTGAAGGCGAGCCAGCAATTTATATTTCTCTGGTTTCATTTCAATCTCAAACGCAGGAGGATCGATCAACCAAACTTTTGCTTTACTATTTTCATTGTTATCCAAAACACCAATTGTTCCGTAATAATAGTTTTGATGTATTGGGATAGATCTTTTAGCTTCTTCTTTTCTAACATAGTCTTTCTTATCTTGAATGCTGTTGTAATGAGCTGAAACCGATCCGGTTTTCAATGAATTGTCAGCAATAGCACTTCCTTTATTTTCTACCTGAATAAAATTTGTCCCGGTTGATGCAATAGGTATCTCAAAATCAAATGTTGGATGTCCATTTCTCCCTGGAACAGTTGGAATCTTTTTCCAATCAGCAGCTGTCAAACCATGAATTTTATTTATAACACACAATCCAAGTGCAACTCCTATTCTTTCGGTTATGCTTGTTTGCATCAAATCATTTCCTGTCATTATAGCTTGAACACTCTCATTATTGAATGAAAGGAAATCGTCAATGTCACCCAATCTATGTGTTATCCTACTACAAAGCTCACGGTATGTTCTAAACCCATCTCGATCCATTTGCTCTGTAAACATCATATAAGCAAGTAATTCATCTTTAGAAATGGTTATTCCAGATTGAACTAAGCTATTCAACTTAACTATATTAGGAAAATGTGCAAAAAGACTCTTCTCTTTTGTATTGTAATACTCCAGAACAATTTTTATTTGCGACATCAATCCAATTCTATTTAAAACTAAAGCTCTCCTTGATAGAGGTTTGCTAATAAATTAAGAGGAACTTGATTAAGGCTACTTGTAAAATCATTTAGGTTCTGAATTACCTTATTTAAGTCAGAAACAGCATTTAAAATTTCCCGTTGTCTTTCAACTTCTGGAACCCTAATTTTCATTGATAGCAAAAATATTTCCTTAAATCTGTTTCGACTTGCTTTTGTTGTTCCTTTACAGAACTTTTCAACCTCACCCCAAACGAATGGTCTTGTGAAATACAAATTCAAATAATCTGCTAATACTTGCGTTTCATCAACTTCATAAACTGGAAATTCATTTGAACAATAATACCCATCAAATTCATCAGCAATAATACCGAATGCCCCTTTCCAAGCAAATAACCGGCTGTAAATGAAATTGCCTTTATCGACCTTGTTAAGTTCCTTGCCGCTTATTTCTTGACCGAGTTTTGTTTCTCTTAAAAAAGGCCCACGACCTGCTAATGAGACACCTAGCATATTGTATGTATTTGTTGGTACTAGTACCTCATAATTTTGTTTTTCAGTCAAAACGTCTCCTAATACGATTTCTTTGAGTTCATTAGGATTTAATTGGTATAAAGACTTCCAATTCCCATTTGATAACAATTTGTTTACTGTTTCAAATGTAGAAGAAAAGACTTTTTGTTCGATTTTAATTTTGTCAGATACCTTGATGGAAAAGTCTTCAAGTTTTCGAGAAGGATTCTTAATATCAAGATTGTAGTTATTATTCTTAATTTCATCAATACTTACAAACCATGAATTTTCAGAAATATTCCGTGTGTTCCACCATTTTGTAACTGGAATAAATTCAATAACGCTTAAAGGTCTCGTTTTTGAATATCTTTTTCTATCTGAAGGCATTGGTAATTCATAGTACCAAATTTTTTCTGTTGCGTTACCTTGTTGAAAGAATAAAAGATTACATGGGATATCCGTATAAGGATGAAATACTCCTTCTTGAAGTTTTACGATCGTATGAAGATTGAAATTTTCTAATAGTTCTTTTTTGATTCTCGCACAAACTCCATCTCCTGATAAAATTCCATCAGGAACGATAACTGCTGCTCTTCCACCTTCTCTATTCGCTTTCTTCCTTTTTAGTTTACGCATAATTAGTTGTAAAAAAAGCAAAGCAGTTTCAGATGTTTTTTTATCATCCGGAAAATTATTTAGAATTCCCCTTTCTTCTTCCCCTCCAAACGGGGGATTGGTGAGAACCACATCAACTCTATCTTTGTCACCGATGTCTCCTAGTTTAAAACGCAAACTATTCCCACTATCAATATTTGGATAGTCAAGTCCATGTAAAAGTAAATTCATTTGACAAAGAAGATAAGGCAAAGATTTTGGTTCTCCTCCAAAGATTGAATTTGATTGTAAAATATTTCTTTGTTCAATTGTTTTAGCTTGTTTCTTTAGGTAATCAAACGCTTCCACCAAAAATCCCCCAGTACCACTTGCTGGATCAAGAACTGTTTCGCCGATTTTAGGTTGAAGCATTTCTACCATAAATTTTACAACCGGACGCGGTGTATAAAATTCACCAGCATCTCCACTGGCATCTCTCATTTCCTTTAAAATGCTTTCATATAAATGTGATAAAGTATTTATTTCTTCGTTGTTAGTGAAATGAATTTCATCAATTTTATTTACGACATCTCTTAATAAATATCCACTATTCATTCTATTCGAAACACCCTTAAATGCTGTTGCAATAACATCTTTACGTTCAGTACCAGTCTCACTTTGAAGACTTCTTAAATAGTGAAATAGTCCACTACGTACCTTCCCATCAGCAAATGTCAAATTTTCACTAATGATAAAAGAAAGTAAATCATCGCCAGTTAGATTTTTATCTTTTGCCCAATCACGCCATCTGTAGGGCTGATTGATTGAAGGTATATATTTTTTATCTTCAAGCTTAGAATTCAACTCTTGTACTTGTTCATTATCATCAAGAAATTTTAGAAACATTATCCATGTTAGCATAGGTAAGCGGTCTGCATCACCATTCATTCCCTTATCCTTGCGCATTGTTTTTCTACAACTTTTAATAATGCCTGATAGTCTTTGCGCTGGAGTTTCTTGTTTCGTTAGATTTTCTTTTTTATTTTTTCTCATAATTTTTGGCTATGCCGCTTCTGTGTATAATAATAATTGTAATTGTTCAAGGGCTTTCAAATAGTTGTTCATTCCTCCAAACTCATTTACTATTTCGATTGTATTTCCTTGTTCTGTGAAAGGGTCCACCGAAATTATATCTGGCCGGATTTGGTTTAAGCCAAAGTCCACATACTTTTTCAAAATTTCATTTAAAACAGTTTGTGCCTTTTCGCTATACATCGAAAAAAAATCAGATTTGTTTTTCTTCAATAAATCAGCTCTTTGTTTTCTAGTTTTTGGTTTCATGTTATAAGCAACGAAGCAGAGAAGATCAAATGGATCCGCCTCCTTTAGCTTTGTTATTTCCATTAACTGGTCAATTGATATTCCATTGTTCTCCAATTGATCAATGACTATTTTTCGCTCATCGCTTTTTCGCCATTTTTTAATTAATTCATTTGAAGAAGGGAATAATTCTAAAATTTGTTCTTTGACGTACTGAGTGAATTGTACAGTCCTTAATTTGCCATCTGTTCCAAGAATCTGAACACTTTCAGCAGCGATACGAACTTCTCCCTCAGTAATGCGATAAATTATTTTTCTTGTTCCAGAGTCTCCTGTTGGAGGCTCTTGATTTATTTCATCACCTTCATCTGTGAGTGGGGGCTCACTAATGACAATTTCTGTTCCAGAAATTACTTCTCCATTTTCATCAATTTCCTCCTCAGTGATTAATGGAGGAACTCCGTCGAAGTCTGGATCGGCAAAATTTCGAGTTGCACTTCCCGTATAATCTAGTATTGTGAAGAATAGTTTTTCTTTGTCTTCTCTTACTCTTGTTCCTCTACCGATAATTTGTTTAAACTCTGTCATAGAGTTAACCATTCGAAATAAAACAATATTCTTGCAGGTTTGTACATCTACACCAGTACTAAGTAATTTTGAGGTAGTTACAACAACAGGAATAGATTCGTCAATATCCATAAACCTGTTTAAATGTCCTTTCCCTATTTCTTTTTCATCTGAAACAATTCTCACAACATAGTCAGGATATTGAATCATCAAATCAGAACTTAGATTGCTAAATTCTCTTCGGAAATCATCTGCATGGGCTTGGTTTACACAGAATACAATCGTTTTATCAAATCTTCCATTCTTAAACATGAATTCGTAAAGGTGTTTTACTACAGCATTAGTTCTTGGTAAGAAAGATAAAGTGGTTTCAAAATCTACTGTTGTATATATTCCATCAGGAATAAGTTCTCCATTATCATCAAGCTGGCCTAATTGTGGTCGCCAACCTATCGCATCTGGTTCCGGAACAATACGATGTACAATGTAAGGTGCTAAAAATCCATCTTCAATACCTTGTTTTAAACTGTAGGTATAAAGTGGATTTCCGAAATACTTATAGGTGTCTATATTGTCATCCCTCAATGGAGTTGCTGTCAAACCCAATTGAGTGGCTTGATTAAAATAGTCCAGAATCACTCTCCAATTAGAATCATCCGTTGCACTTCCTCTATGGCACTCATCAATTACTATTAGATCGAAAAAGTCACTTGATAATTTTCTGAAAGCTCCAATTCTGTTCTCATCCTCTGCTAAGGATTGGTAAGTTGAAAAATATATTTCTCTACTACTTGGCAACCCTTCATCAGGAACTAGACACCTTGCATCCGCAAAAACAGAAAAATCTTTTGCATGAGGATCAGTAACTAAGATACTTCTGTCAGCAATAAATAATATTTTTGGCCTTCTATATTCACCTTTTCTATTCCATCGGTTGTTCCAGAGTTTGTAAATGATTTGGAATGCAACAGTTGTTTTCCCTGTCCCAGTAGCGAGTGTGAGTAATACTCTTTTCTTTCCTTCTAATATTGCTTTTACAGCTGTATTGATAGCGATACGTTGGTAATAACGGATTTCTTTACCAGGAATTGGATAGAATGGTTTTAGAAATGTTTCCTGATTTTCAGTTTTGATCGGCTCAGATAAATTTAATCTGTTCCACAAATCTGCTGGTGTTGGATATTTTGAAACTAGTTTTTCAACACCAGTAGTAAAGTCAAATTCTAGAATTTCTGATCCATTGGTGCTGAAGGCGAATTTAAGTCCTAGGATTTGAGCATAATCTTTTGCCTGTTGAATTCCATCTGCTGCTTTCTTGTATTTTACTTTAGCCTCAATTATGGCAATTGGAAAGTTCTGAGTGTAACGAAGTAAATAGTCAAAGCGTTTTCCTTTTTTTCTTTTGGCTTTTCTTCCAAGTACAACTATTTTCCCATCTGTGAAAGTTCGCTGCTCTAAGATTTGTTCATCAGTCCAACCACTTGCATAAATTTTAGGCAATACATCTTTTCTGCAGGTATCAGCCTCACTTTCATAATCATTAATATTTATGATCGGTTTAGTCATTAGTACAAATATAGGTTTATAAAAAACGATTTTGTTAACGTGTTGACAAAATTGCACTCTTTTGCAAGCCTAGAAAGGGGAGTCGCATTGTGGGATTTGCAAAAGTGTTGGGGTCAAACGTAAATTACATATAATAGCAATAATTGGATTCAGTATATGCGTCATCTGGAATGTACTTCAAAATCTCACCAACTTGTTTTGCCGCTTTAATGGTTATAGGCAAAGAATTGTCTAACTGTGTGTTGTTCCAATTCATTTTTGTTAAAGCCAATATTTCTGAAGCAATACTTTTATGAGATTGGTCTGAATATGCTATTTTGATTTTAAGAGTTTTTGGGACATAAAGGCCCGGATATGTTTGAAAAAAATCCACACTACCTTTGGTGTAAAGAATTTTATTTTCGTCGTCTAGTTCCCAAAAAGTTCCACGAAGTGGTGGATATTTTCCAGGTCTATGGAGGCGAGTTATTGATTTTGAAATGGATATAAGATCGAAAATATCAATTTTCTCAAGGTTCATTGCTGAAGTAATACCATCAATTTCATCTTGATCAAAGTCAGAGGTTTTATGAATAACAACTCTTGCAGGAGAGTGTTTATGTTCTTGTTTATATTTTAGAATGGAGTTTAAAATAAGACGTTCAGATTCAATTGAATCTAGATGTATTTGTTTATCATCTTTTAATGGTTTTGCGATTCCTCCGCGAATAATCATTCCTTCGCCTCTTTCATTAAAAATTTGAGCTACACTTGATTGTAGTCGAGTATCATCCAATGTTCTATAAAAGCTTATCCCAATAAAACATGTCTGAAAATCATGAGGGTCGCGTTTTAATCTCCATGGGATTCCTCCGGCTTTATAGTACAAAGCTGTATAGAAATTCCAAGCTATTGTTGCATTATCCTGTAATGAAGCTTCTGCAAGATTACCGACTTTAAATTTTGTTTTTATTGAGGTGTCATAAGTAGAGGGTAGTATAATTTGTATCGGGACTTTGTATTTCTGTGTCGCTGCCTTAAGCATTCGTCTAAAGTCAAGTGTAGCTTTTTTTTGAATAGTTGGTTTTTCGTCATGCTCGTCAATAACTTCAGGATCAATAGACATGGATTTAGCTATAACTCTTGGAATAGTGCAAATGATGACATTTAAATTATGATTCTTTGATGTAAGGTATTCAATTTCACTCTCGTACAATTCAACCAAATCTTTAATCTTGTCATTGTTGTTAAGTTTGGCTAAATCCAATATATCCTTATTTGGGAGGTTCCTTTGATTGGTTTTATCACAAATGATTTCAGAGCAAAATCCAAAATGTGTTGAAAATCCCGGAAATGGAGGGAATAGGTTTTTTTTCTCAGATGGCTTTGCTGAAATAACATTCTGTCCTAATTCTATCCATTCAAGAAATTTTTCAATTTCCTCTGGGTTACCGATTATTCCAATATTTATTTTATGTGGAGCTGAATTTTGATTGAAATCCAGAACACAATGGTTCATGATACCAAATTTAATATCGACGTGACTACCCGTGCCAAAACTCATTTCTGGCTCCTCAATAAAGTGCAAATTCATTTTAGAACTATTTTCAATTGAGTTGTAAAACTATTATCAGTACTCCTTTCATCTTTTTTCAGCCATAATTCATCATCAAGACCTGCATTAAGGTCACTTTGCCAAAGCTGACCAAATTTTAATATGGGTGAAAATCCAAACAATTTACCTGATTCTTGACCTATGAACCAAGCCCAAAAGACTGTTTCACTGAATACAGCTGTCGCTTTATCTAATGCCTTTTTCCCTTTTAATTTTGATTCATAATAATAGTGCATTTTAAATCCATCGTGTGTAAAGTAGTAAGTGGGTGTTATTTCGAGATACCATTGCTCGTCGTATCTATAAAATTTATGCTCTAATGCAAGATGCCGATAGAATGAGATAATTGATGGATCACTTTTTCGAGCATATCTTTCGCAAACAGACTGGTGACTTTTTCTGCCAAATCTGTTATAATTTATTTTCTTTGAATAGGGTCTTTCATCATTGTCTAAACGTGGCCTGAAGTAGAAAAGATTAATTTTTTTTTCAATTACCTTATGTATGATGTTCCTTTGATGGAGGAATGATTCAAAGGTATTGTTTAGAAGTTGGATGAAATTATTTGTTATACTTAACTCATTTGATTTAGCCCAAATTGTTGTTTTGAAAAAACTAACCTCTTTTGTAACAAATAAGTTCCATGGATGCTGATTTAAATCATTGAATGTATAGATTTTACCATCCGATAGTATCCAATTTTTATTTATTCCTTTTTTATCTTGAAGTTGATTTAATGCATCCCATAATTCTCTGGCTTTTCTGTATTTGGTCTCAGCATAATAAATGTTGTCAGGGTAGAAAGTTAATGGTAAAAGATTTGAAACAATTCTCTCGATCTTTGGTGCTGGGGCGAAATAGAAACCCTTATTATTTGTTAAGGCTAAACCTAGAAGTTTATGACTGTTTTCTTTTTTGAAACTATTTTCTGATCTATAGAAAATGGCCTTTTTTGTTTTTCTAATTAATGGGTCCTTAAAATGCTCTTTCACATTTAACCAATAAGCTTCATTATTAGTAACATTAGAATAAATCAGAATGACCGGAGTGTTACCTTTTAGCCAATAATCTATATCTCTTTCATCACAAGAATATTCGAAAGTTATTCCATTGTCATTTTGAAAGGCTCCTTCAGTTGCTTTGCTCTGAACTAATATATGAAAATTATACGCCTCCTCAGTATTTGTATTGCGAAGTTCAATCATCCCATCTATACCAGCATCGATAGTGCGTGGATGCCATATAAATCCCATTTCTAATACAATCCGTTCAATCAGATTTATCCCTTTCTGACCAATGATAGAATAATTAGTAATTTTTTTGGGCTTTAACATTTTAGTCTACCTGTTTATGCTTTATTTTTCTGTTTAAGTTTTTTTGATTGTATACTTGAGTGGTTTTCAAATTTTCAACGGTATAATTTTCAAACATTTTTTGATTCATTAAATAACACTTTAAAGGTACTCAATTAATTGTGCGTAGTTAAAAATGGCTCTTTTGATTTTGCATGTGTGATAGATTGTGTGAAGGGGCAAAAGCAAATGTGCCATTTTTATTAGAGAGTCATTGATTTTTAAATTTTTTGTGCGCGGGCAAGTCCCGGTAGAATGCACAGAGTTTTTTTGTCACGATAAGTTGTCAAGGGTGCAGGATTATTCTTTATCGTAGTGCACTTAATTGTCATGTAGTCAATGGCTTGCCCATAACGGCCCGGCAATAAAATTAGTAGGTGTTACCTGACGCCGCACCGGGCAGGGTCCATGTACTTTAGCCGCGAAACTGTCCCGGTGCAAGGAAGGTACGGCGCGTGTTTTTGCAGTCCTGGTACAAGATTTTGTGAGCATTACAAGTGTCGCGGTACAAAGTTTAATGCGAGCCATATATTTATCCCCGATTACAAATTTTATGCGGTGCAGTAGAGCGGTCCGGGTTTATCACCAGTTACAAAGCTGTCATGGGTGCAGGAGCAAAAGCAAAAACCGTGACGAACCTATTAATTTTATTGTCCGTGTTAGTACAATTGCTGTTATTGATCACCTTGCAGGATCTCTCTACAAGATATAATTCTCTTTTTTGTCTATGAGCAGGATTATGATCTTTGATCCGGGTTTATTACAATCTCTATAACCTGCAGGATTTGTCATCAGAAAAGAATAAAATAAGTGACGTTAGTACAAGTGCGTTCCATTACAGAAGATTTCTTAAAATTGGCCGGGAACGAAATTAGTCGAGGTGTAGTAACCAGTCTTATCATGTACTAATTTCAGTAGAGTAACAGGTGTGACGGCCCGTTCCCAATAGATTGACAAAAAGTTTATTATCAAGGTGTAATTTAATAAGTTACGGCGTGAGGCCAATTAAAAACCGACGATAGCATTTGTACTAACGGCCCGGCAATAAAGGGAGGTTGTGTTACCCGACGACAGCACCGCGTAGAGTCCCGGTTCTTTAGCCGAGAAGCTGTCACGGTGCAAGGAGGGTATGGCGCATTTTTTGCCGTCCAGGTACCGTGTTTATGGCGTATACGTGCTTCGCGGTACAGAGTTGTCAAGGAATTGGTCAACTATCCAGATGCAGTTAAATTTATTGAGGGTAGTGGAGCGGTCCGGGTTTGTCAGGCGATACGATCCTGTCTAGGAAGCAGGAACAGAAAGCAAAAAATGTGACAAGCAACTTACCTTTATTGTCCGTGTTACCAGTAGGAATTTTTCTGTCAAGTTATATAGGATTCTTATTGGCAGATGGTTCTATCAAGTCCCATAGGTTACCATAAATGTCCTGGAATACAGTAACTGTCCCATAATTCTCTTCAACAGGCTCTCTTACAATTTTAATCCCATTGTTGAGTAGATTCTGATAATCTAGTTTGAAATTGCCAGTATGTAAGAATAAAAAGACCCTGCCACCAGTCTGATTACCAATCATACTTTTTTGTTGTTCATTTGCAGCTTTAGCAAGCAAAAGGTAACAATCCCCAGACCCATTAGGTTTTACAAGCACCCATCTTTTTGTTTCTGATAGGGTAGTGTCCTCGATAAGTTTGAAATTCAATTTACCTATATAGAAATCGATAGCTTTATCGTAGTCATCCACCAAAAGAGTGATATATGCTAATCTCTGATTCATTGGAGTTTTAAATATATTAAAATTCTGTCAATTGATTGAAAAGCTTACTGGTAACGGCCCGGCAATATGGGGAGGTTGTGTTACCCGACGCAATTCCGGCCGATCTCCTGTCCTGGTTCTTTGGCAAAAGGTTTCTTTCGGCCGGAAAAGGAGGGTATGGCGCACTTTTTGCCGTCATAGTACAAATTTTATTGTGTGCTGGCGCGATCGCGGTACAAATTTGATCGGAGCCGCGAATTTATCCCCGGTTACAAAGTTGGTGGCGGGCACTGGCGCAGTGTCGCGGTACAATTTGTCTCGAAGCCAGAAATTTATCACGGTACAGAATTTAAATTGCATGCAGATGTGCGAATCCGGGTGCATGAACCATTACAAATTTGTCTTGAGTGCAGGAGCAGAAGCAAAAAGTGTGACAAACAACTTACCCATATTGTCCGTGTTAGCACGCGTGGTATTTAAAATCGTCCAGTTAAGAAAATTGTTCGTTTTGTGATTCTTTTTTTTTCTTCTTTTCATCCTTTTTTCTCTTATCGTCTTCTTGAATTTGCTTTATGGATCTGATGTTATCTGGTTCTGACTTTTTAAATTGTTTTAGGTAGATATCCTCAATGAACTCACTGAGTGGAGCTTTCCAAGGCTCCTGTTTATGGTTGTCAATTTTCCCAAGTTTGTCAGGATTTAAGCCTAATTCTCTTGCCATCTTTACATGCTTGTCTGAGAGTCTATGTTTTTTTTGAACCACAATCCATTTTTCGAGGTTTTTTGCCATAATCTTTCTGTAATCTTAGGTTTCGGATACTAATATAGAAAAAAGATCAAGGTTAATAGAAGTATACAACTTACAAATTGATTGAGAATAGACTCGAAGCCGTTAGCACACGTGTGGTCTCTCTGGCAGAATTTGTCAAAGATTGGCTGGCGCAGGAATTAGTCTCGGTAAAAGAAATATTGGTAAAAGAAGAATTTGTCATGGTGCAGCTGAGCGATGGCTTTTCAATCTAGATGTAACAATATTTTAATGTCATGATAAATATTCTAAGTTACAGCGCGCGGCCAATAAGTTCTTACACCCATGTGTGCTAACGGGAGTTTGTCTAAAAACCTTTTTCACCTGAAGTTTTTCCGGTCAATCCAAAGCGATTTAAGCGATAGCTGTATCTGGACAGGGCAAATTATAT
>Ga0315275_10004191_pt1 | contig 13443 bp, 14 predicted proteins | sample YL17G03_0_MG_FD_205557 | JGI IMG/M metagenome (GOLD analysis project Ga0315275, IMG submission 205557) | Sediment microbial communities from Yellowstone Lake, YNP, Wyoming, USA - YL17G03_0 | ecosystem: Environmental > Aquatic > Freshwater > Lake > Sediment | place: USA: Wyoming | collected... | reverse complement strand
CCCTTGGCTGCGTCCAACTCGTTCCCGGCGGGGAACATCGACAGGTACGCCGCATTGATCGCGCCGACACTTGTTCCCGTGAAGATGTCGTAGTGCTCCCCACGCTCGCCCATGAGGTACTTGATGGCACCCACCTGGTACGCGCCCTTGGCTCCACCTCCGCTGAGTACGAGTGCTCGCATCGAAGCCTCCAGCGTGATCAGGATTCTCGGCTCAGGCAGTAGAACGTCGCGGTTCCGTACTCACCACCGAACACCCGGTCGTGCTCCAGGGTGATACGAAGCTCCATGCCGTACTCCGAGTGCAGGCGTCGAAGCGTCCCATACCTGAAAGGGAACCCGTAGACGGCTTGTGCCGCCCCACGCGATGAACCACCAAGGGCGGGCACCACAGGGTAGCTGCCCAGAGCATTGTCCGCGAGTTGGTGGAAGCGCAAGTAGCGATCGACCCCCAGTTCCACCAGGTCGGTCGGTTGAAGTTGCTGAGCAGCCACCGCCTCTGGAGCGAAGACAGCCGCCCATCCTCGGATGGCAAAGCGCAGCGTATCAGTCATCTCGATGTCCGCCGAGAACTGTGCCTCACTCATCTCAAGGTCGAGGTCTTTGCCCGCCTCTGGCCTCAAGATCCACTCCGAGCTACTGGCGTAGGAATACGTCGTGAGGACAGTCTTGCCGGACTGCGAGGCGAAGAACGTGACCTCACCTGTCGCGTAATTCACTGAGAAGTCGCCGCCGTCCTCTTCGTAGGCTTCGCGCTGCGTCTTCGCTACCCCATCGACGGTCACGACCACGAGATAGCCGTGGCTGATGTCCTGACGCAGTGCGTCCTCGTCCATGACCCGGCCATGCACCATGTCGATCCAGAACGTGTGTGCGCTGCCCCACTTCAGCCCGTCCCCAGAATCAGTGAGAACCTCGTCCGAGACTCGAACACTGCCCTCGTACCACGTCGTCTTGTTGCAGAAGTTGTGCGTCGCGTAGATGACCTCGGAGCCTTCACGAGGCCCAGTAGCGACGAGAGGGACCTGATCCCCAGGATTGGATGGACCAAGATGTCCTACACTCACAGTTTCACTCCCTGGAAGTGGACCTCACCGAAGTCGATCGTGGAGAGGTCATCCCGTACTGTGACCCGCAGATAGTCTGGAGTCGCGAACGTACCGGCCCTGCTGAGTCGCAGATTCGGTGGGAGTTCTAGGTGAACCTGCATGAAGTTCGATGTGCCTGTCACGATGCTGAAGGACGACCCAATCTCCATGATGTCTCTCGTCCGCTTCATGTTCTGCCAGGGTGAGACAACCTGATCGAGTGCCTTTGTTTCGAGGAGCAACCCGTTCGCCAGCGTATTGATGCCAGTGAGCACGAACTTGTTACCGAAGGCAAAGGCCGTAGTGTCCTCGAATATCATGCAGATTTCGGTGATCATGATGTCGTAGTTGTTCGGAGGGTTGTACTCGAACACGACAGGAGTCACAGCGCCGTTCACCCCGATGTTTCCGCTGCCCCCACCGGTCTTAGCCGTGGTCGCGATGATGAGCGACGACGCGGTGGCGTTTATGGCTCGGTTCCCGTAGGGCTTGAAGTTCGTCTCGAAGTCAGTCTTGTCGGTGTTGTTCTGAGCCTGGGAATAACCCCCTAGGATCACGCCGTCAGGAACGAGAGCCTTCCAGATCGTGCATACATGTACCTCTGGGCCGTCGTAGCCCCAGATCGTGTACACACCATCTGCGTCCTCGTACTGAAGGATGAGTCCCTTCAGCACCTTCATTTGCAACCACTGGGTCCAGAAGTACCCGCGCTGTGTGAACTGAGGTGAAAGAGTTGACATGAGGTACCTTCAGAACTGGATGTAGTCGAACGATCCGTATGCGGTATTCGCCGTAGCGGAAGTGGGTTTGTCCGTCAGGTAGATCAAGCTCTTTTCTGGGATCGTGAGAGGGACCGTGTAGTAGTGATCGAACGAGTTGTTCGCTGCGTGCATGAAAGACGAGCCCTTCTGAAGAGCAGGGGCCGTCGCAATCATCAGATCTTGACTGAGAAGGTTCGTAGCGCCCGCTAGACCCCCTGAACCCGTAGTCGTCAGGATGTAGCAAGTCTTCCCCGCTGGGACGTAGTGGTGCGCCCAGAAGGTCTGGTTGTCGGACGGTGCGATGGACCCCCAGATAGACCCGGTTCCACCGGTTGCCGTCCAGACTTGGATCGTCCCAGTGTTCACTCCCCCAGAACCAACCGACACACCGACGATGGACTCGATGTAGGCGATGTCGGTTCCCACCGTGTTGACTGCGGTGAGTCCGTTGAGAACGATCGTCTCACTCTTCAGTACGAAGAGACTCGTCAGATAGTTGAGCGTTACGGAACGCATCCCCGTCCCACCAGCAACATCATTCGCACTGGTCGAGTTGATGCTCCGAGCCCCGTCGGCACCTTGAGCGGTGTAGGTCGTGGCACGGATGATCTTCGCAGACGTAGCCGCCACCGCCGTGTACCCGTTTGCACGACTCGCTACAGTCCCGGTGGGGAGCACGCCGAAAGCGATTGCGTACTCCAGAGGGGTATGAACGGGGTTCCCGAACATATCCGTCCGCTGTGTACTGCGGTTCGCCGTCGGCTTGTAGTTCGCCTCGAAGTCCGCCTTGTCGGCGTCGTTCTGAGCCTGGGAGTACCCTCCTGCGATGACGGTATCTGGAACGGCTCCTTGCCAGATCGTGCAAGTCACCACCTCCGGCTGGTCGTAGCCGTAGATTGTGTAGGTAGTACCATCGTCCTCGTACTGGATCTTGAGGGTCTTCGACCCAATCAAGGGCTTGAACCAAGTCCAAATACCTGAACGCTGAGGGGCCTGACCAAAGGAGATCGTCATGTCAAGGTCTCCGACCAGTCAAAGGCTGCCGTCAGAGTCGAGTTGTTCGTCCCTGGGATGCCGTAGGTGGTGAACCGAACGAACCCAGCCTCCGAAGGATTGAAGCTGAACGTCCTCTGGAAAGAGCCCTGAACCAACAGGGTGTCTCCGATCAGAACCTCAGTTGCGTTTGCTACGAGAGGCTTGATGGAGGTCGTGTAGAAGAGCCCGTTCGTTCCGGACCCTCCAGACTGGGCGGAGACCACAAGGACCGACAGCTTGCAGGTGTACAGGACCGGGCAGTAATGATGCGCCCATAGGGTCGTGTTGTCTCCCACCGCCGCGACGATGTTTCCGATTCCGATCGTACCTACTGTCCCACCGGCTCCTGCGGCAGCCCCGAACAGAGTGATCGTCCCCACGTTCACGAGCGTAGACCCAGCGGTGACTACCTCCATCTTCTCGATGAAGCGGATCGTGGTAGCCACGGTGTTGACCGGAGTCACCCCGTTCAACGTGACGATCTCCGTAAACGGACCAGCCCCTGTATTGTCGAAGTAGGTGATCCTCACGGTCCGTGCGCCCACACCGGCTGCGGTGTCACTCGCACTAGAAGACCCGAGGGACCTCTGTGCGGCTGCTGCGGGCTCCGTGTAAGCCGTTGACCGCATCACGTTCTTCGTGCCTGCGGTAGCACCACCTAGGACGAGCCTTGCACTAGAGACACCAGAGCGCGCCCCTACTGTAGCGAAGGTGACTGAGAGGGGAGTCTGATCTGAGGCGAACGTGACGGGGATGGACGATGCCATCACCTTCTGGCCGACCGTCGGGGCGGTAGACCCGAACCAAGATGAAACATCCGATCTCAACGCCCCCGTCAAGAGCGTAGAGAGGACGACTTGATTCCCCTCAGTCCAACTCGGAGTTGCAGCGTTCGCTAGTGCCGGAAGGACTCCAAGATTCGTCGCTCCTGGAACGACTGCATTGTTCGACTTCGTACCCGCGAAGTTGATCGTCGTCTGGTCGCTAGCGAGCGTAACCGGAATCGAAGCGGCCATCGTCTTCTGGCCGACAGTAGGGGTCGTCGCCCCGAACCACGCCCCTACGTTCGCGTCGAGCCGACCACCTACGAGAGCCGCTGGAAGCTGCGGCGTATCGACGGTGAGAGACCCTGCGTTGTCGCTGACTGGGATCACCGTTTGATCCGAAGCGATAGCGACGGGGATGGACGCCGCCATCGCCTTCTGACCTACGGTCGGAGTCGTTGCTCCAAACCACGCCCCGACGTTCGAGTCGAGTCTCCCCCCCACGAGAGCCGCTGGAAGCTGCGGCGTATCTACGGTGAGCGAGCCTGCGTTGTCCGTGACGGGCTGAGCGGTAGTACCAGTAGGATCGATACGAACCGGGTCCGCCCCAGTCCCTAGTTCAACCGAACCCCCGGAAGCGGTCTTTCGTAGGGAGATGCCAAGGGCGTACTGAGTCCCGCCTCCCGAGTCTACGTCGAAGACACGGGCAGCCTGGAGATTGGTGCCGTCTGACCCACCGACCTGAGTTGAACTCGTCGGTATCGCGGCAGCGTTCGTACCAACGCTGGGGTTCACTGCCGTCAGAACGCTATTCGGGCTCACCGATACGACTAGAGCCTGATCCGTCGCTACTGGGGCCGTACTAGCGGCCTTCACAGAAGCGGTGCTCGTCCCATCCGTGATCTTGGCGCTACCCTGCTTCGCGACGAGTGTGGAGTAGACCTGGGTGAAGCTCGGACCTGCCCCACCGATGACCCAAGAAACCTTGATCGATCCGCCGAACGTGCTCTCCAGCGTGATCCTCTGGATGCCAATCGCACTGATGACCGTCGAGGTAGCGGTGTTCCCGATGACGGTCGTACCGTCCCCAGGGTCTACCTCTTGGATCGTGTACTGAAGCGTCGGAGCCGCCCCCGTCGGAGCCGCCTTCACGTTGATGAAGAGACTGACCTCGCTCGCTCCATACCCGGTGAGAACAGTCGAACCCGAGGCCACAACCGTAGCGTTCGAGTGAACCGAGTTCTGATTCGGGTCCTCGAATACAGGAAATGGTTGTAGCGGGAGTACGCCGGGCATCAGACATCTCTCGTGGCTACGATGCCACTCACTACGTTCCCTGTATAGGAGTAGGAGAGAGTGTTCTGGGCTACGACGGTAGTCCCGTCCTCCGCGAACACCTTGCGAACCTCAGTTGTCACCTTGTTCCCGGTGTATGTGTAGTCAATCGTCTTGAGGTTCGTGGCCCCTGCCGTGCGAACCCACTTCTCCTGAGTGACCTTCCCACCTGAGACGGTCGTGCTCCAGGTCGTCCCTGGAGTCGTGGGCTCGGAGTCGAGGAACAGGTCCCCTAGACGTGGGTCGAAGACCCCAATCCCATCCAACATCCGGAACTTTGATCCGGTGAAACGGAACGCCCCGACGACCGTGGGATCGGTCAGCAGGGTCGTGTCCATCTGGACTTCTTCTTGGTCGAAGAGGGGTCCAGGATGCCGGAAGGGAGTTGTCACTTAGGTCTTAGGTTTGGGCTTCGGCCCAGGCTTCTTGCGGGAGGGGACGAGAGCGGGGGAGAGGGCGGGGGAGAGGGAAGTCTTCGGCTTCGGTCCCGGCTTCTTACGAAACACAGGGGCAGGTTCGGCCTTCACAAGAAGACCGATCTGTTCGAGGGTCCATGAGGGTTTATCCTCTTGGGCAGCCTTCTCGGCTTCAAGTCTTGCGACTTCAGCAGCCTTCTCGGCTTCAAGTCTTGCGATCTCGGCAGCCCTCGCGACTTCAGCAGCCTTTGCGAGTTCGGCTCTCGCAGACTCTTGCAATGCCGCTTCAGCAGCCGCTTCAGCAGCCTTCACTTCGGCTTCGACTCGTGCCGCCTCTGCCTTCGCTTCAGCAGCTTCTTCAGCGAGTCTCTGCTGCTTGATGCTCGCAGGAGGGTGGACACCAGAAGGGCGAGAGCGGAGGTCTACACTCTCCTCCTCCCCCACGGACTTCCCGGCGGCCCTGGATTCTGCCTCTGCTGCTGCGATGGCCTCCGCCCTACGAAGCTCATCCTCGTGGAACTTCTTGACCACTTTCACGTTGGCTTCGCCCATCTGAATCTGACCCTGAGACATCGCTCGTTGGGTCGAAGATTGGACGGCCATGTTCGCGCAGACCTGCGCGCATCGGTTAATGTAGAGCTTGACCGCAGTTGCGGTCTGGAGGTCGTATTTCCCTTCCTCGATGTCCCGGTCTACATGGGGCAGAAGGCCCAAGATCGCCTTCTGCCCCATGAGCAGACCTTGATTTGAGCCTTCCCAACGGACGGTTTCGCCTCGTGCCGCCTCTAGGGCGTCATCAAGACGAACGCCGATTTCATGGGCTACCTGAGCCCGGATTTTCGCTGTCTCTAGGGTCATGCAAGGCTATACCGCTCAGGACCACGGGATAACGCAGATCACGTCAGCGACCTTGACCTTGAACTCGAACTTGAGTTGTCCGTTCGCGAGAGATGTCCCAGGCCCGTAGTCGTTGGCTCCAGGGTATGCAGCCTCTGGACGAAGCAGAGCGCCGTTCAGGTACACGTCGTAGTCGATGAGGAAGGTTCCCGTGCTCATGTTGGGAAGCTGTGCGTCGAGATTGGCACCACCCGCGACACCCCCCACATCCGTACCTGCCAACGCGGCAACGGTCACGTTCGCGTAGGTCTTGGTCCCACGAGCGCCTGTACCAACGGCAATCGTGAGGGCTCCCAGAAGCGAGACCTCGCTGCCGTAGGCCGTCTCGAAGGCTGACCACTCTCCAGAGTTGTAGGCGAGGGCGATGCCGTCCACAGCACCCCAGGACGAACCCGCTCGGTAGCTGTCGGTCAGGTTCAGTTCGAGGGCACCCGCGAGGCTCAGGTCGGCTGCTCCGCCCGAGGTGACCTTGAGGACGCCGCCTGCATCGATCTGGTTCGCCGTGACGCCTACGTTGATCGTCGTGCCAGCAGCACCAGTATCGAACGCTGCGCCGTTCAAGAAGTCGTTGAGGACCGCATTCACATCGAATGTGTCCACGTCCGTCCCGAGTTGAACCGTCGAGGTGCCACCAGTGCTGCCCTCAGTGACTCGGAAGAGGACCGCGTTCAGAAGATCTCGGATGTCCCAGTTGAGACCCGCCGAGTTGAGGTCGAGGATGGAGTTGGTGATGACCTCAACCGGAGTCGTGCCCTGATTGTCGTAGGCAACCTGACGGGTGACCGTGGTGCCAGCGGGGATGTCCAAGATCGCGCCACGGAGGAAATCCTGCTCGTTGAGGGATTCGAGTCCCTTGCGCTCGACCGAAGCGTAGTTGATCGTCTTCCCCTGGATGTCCGTCGCAGGGCAGGCTTCAAGAGCATCGCCCGTTGCGTTGATCCGAACGAAGGAAAGCTGGGCACGATTGGGTGTCGTACCCGTCATCGTGATGCCGTCGGTTGCAGTCTCGACCTGGAACAAGGCCCAGACTACTCGACCGGACGAGAGGATCTGGTCACGGGTCGAACCGTCTACGATCTCGCAAAGGTTCTTCGGGCTGATTGCCGTCGTACCTGCAACGAGCGCAAGGGAGTTGGCTCCAAACCCTGCGTTGAACGCTGCCACCGTGCCGAGTGTGGTGGACACCCCGACCGCCTGCGTCGTGTTCGACGGAAGCTCCCCCAGGGAGAGGATCTTGAAGTTGTCTGCTGCCCCGACCGTCACGTCGGTCAGATTGGAAACCTGTACGAGGACACGCTTCCGCTCCAGGTCGTGGAGGTCGGTGTTCAGGTCGTTGACGCCTCGCTGCGCCCCAAACTCGAACGTGATCGGCGTGTTCAGGTCGTCGTACCAGTTGCCGACGAACTTCTGGAGGAGGTTGTTCAGTTGCGACCGGACGTTGTTCAGGTCTTCCTGAATGTTCGTCGGGCTCGTCTGGTAGTTCGCCAGCGAAGGGGCGATGTTGCTCAGGTACTCCGCCGCCGGAGTGTTCCGAATCTGAGTCTCTTGCTGGATGAACGTGCGGGCCATGTTCTGAACTCCTCACCCTGAGGGTGTGTAACCTACAAGGGGCATTGGAAAGACACCGAGACAGAGGTCATGAAGGGGAAAGATCGATCCACAATCTGTCGTTCGACCGAGGAGGGAACGACATAGTGATGGTATCAAATCCAGTACCCACGCCGCCTGACTCAGAAACGGTGTAGTCGTTCCCCGGACCTTGGAAGAGAAGCACCCCGTTGTAGTGGAGTGATTCCTTGGATGGTCCGGAAGCCACGAACTTCGTGGAGGTCGTGAAGACCAGATTGAACCCGTTCAGAGGGCCGATCAGAGCCTGCTGGAAGTACCTGAGAAGCGAGACCCCATTGACCGTGAAAGATCCAACGGTCAGGGTGATCGAGTCCGTAGGACCGGCTACAGAGGGGTTCCCCCCTCCAGTAGGGATGACGACTATCTTGTTGAAGTCGGCCATCCGGCTACTTCACGAACCTGGCGTTGAGGCCAGCACAAGCTACCGGGCTACCGGCTCTGGACTTGACATTGAGCGTCTCTGAGGAGACAGAGACGTAGAAGGTCACTGGGTCAGTGGCTCGCGTCTCAGCGTAGAGAACATCCCCATCCAGCAGCGTACTCGGGATCACATACGGGAAGACGAACCGGCCTAGCTCCGGCGGGAAGACCGGAGACATCGGCCCAGCGACCACCATCGGGATTTCATCCCCTGTCAGAGGGTCCATCCGAAAGATTGTGATGTTCGGGCTGAGGACGAGGATGGGTGTGCCCGCCGGATCCACGAAGAGGGTCTGGAAGATGAACGGCTCAGCGATGAAAGCGTCTACGGCCATCTATTGGAGTCGGCCTATAGCGGAGCTAGGCGAGCCGCCCCTACAGATGGATCATGGCCTTCATGCTGCGGACCTGGTCAGCGTAGTCGAGCGCACCCACCTTGGCCGTCCGATTGAAGTACTCCCGCTTCAAGTCCCGGATGCCTTCTGCGCTCTCGAAGACGAAGATTGTCCTTGGACCGTCACGGGTCGTCTCGATGAACTTGACCCCAGCTACGCGCAGAAACGCAGCGTAGTACAGGTCAGAGGTCTTGTAAGTCGTCTCGTCCAAAGCTTCGGCCCTCCGCAGTGAGCCGTGAGACTCTACCGGGGAGGGCCGATGTGGAGGCCGAAGCCGACGAGATCAGGTCAGAGAACCGCGCCAGCGTTGTCGTACACGACGAGCGCCGCGCCAGCCGTACCGAGGTACATGAACGAGGCCGACGAGAAGCCGTTGATCTGGCCCTGGGCGAGCGAGATGTAGAACGACGAGTCAGACACGAGGATGTCGTGGTAGGCGTTGAAGTCGAAGTTGTTCGCGTTCCACACCGCCGGGGTCGCCTGCGGATTGAACGTCGAGACCGGGATCTGGACGACGGTGCCAGCCGGGACCGTGTACGTCGCACCCGAGAGGATCCGGAGCACGTCCATGACTGCACCAGTCGAGCCACCCGCCGTCAGCGCCGAACCCGCAGCCGCAGCCGCGAGGATGACGTTGATCGCCGCGAGATTGAGGACCGAGCCCGCCGCCATCGCCGCGATGAGGGCCGTGGCCGCCGCGTTCGCCTGAGCGGGCGTGAACGCCGCTGCGGCACCCGTCGCGACGTTCGCGATGATGTACGCCGCGAGGCCCGACTGGGCCGTCGCGAGGTACCGCTGGGTCGCGCCCGTGCTGCTCAGGGTGACCGTGTTGCTCACGGGTGCGCTGACGTAGCGCGGACCCTGGGGCTGCGGGTCGATGGACTGGTTCCGCTGTGAGGCGTTGGGCCAGAGGTCCGTGACCTGGAGGATCCCATTCTGGATGTCACTACGGCGCTTGCAGATGAACGGCATGTCTTGTCTCCCTGAGAATTGGACCCGCCGCACGAGTAACGGGGGTGAGATGTGAGAACGAAGCTCTCTCCGTAAAGCGTCCTCGATAGACCCTCTACCGGGTCAATCTAGGTTAGGCGCTGTTTGCCACAGCAACCCTCACGGTGAACCAAGGGTTCCCGTTCGGGGAAGCGATGAAGAACTCGGGGGAACCGGCTCCGGTAAGCCCAATCTCCTCGCCAGGCATGACGACCGTAGGCGGCATCCCTGGGTGAAAAGCCACGAAAATAGGCTTACCGCCCACCGGGTCAAGATTCACAAGAGAGAGTGTCATGCTGTACGCCGGGAGCATGAAGTTCAGGACCGTCGGCGGCAGGGTATCCGGGATGTTCGGAGGGAACGCGCCGATTGCCAGATTGGGTGCCTTCCCGGTAAGCGTGAAGATTGGCTCCTTCGTTGAGAAGAAGTCATAGGGCGGGATGATGACGATCGGACCCTCTGGCAGGTAAGTCCCAGAAACATGGTCGAACGCTGCCACCCGGATGAACGAAGCCACCTCATCACTTGGGAGGTACGAAGCCGCAGCCGTGATTGGGGTGGCGTAGTCATCTGGGTCGTAGATTGCCCGCGTCAGACCACGGCTCGACTCCTCGATGGCCGGGAGCCGCCTCATCTGGATGGCTTTTGACCTGAAGTCCCCGCCGTTGGGGACAGTGAACATAGGCAGGGTTCCAAACCCCGCCACACCAGCTACGGCTCCGTAGGCGTCGTTCAGGCGAGCCGCCCCGCGAACCTCGTAGTGGGTGATGGAGTTGCCAGGGGACTTCGGCAGGGTCAGATTGACCTGACCTGTGCTGCGGTACTGATTGGAGGGGATGTCTCGCTGGCGGGTCATGGTTCTCCTACCGTGGATCTATTGCGTGCCTACCGCTTCGCCCGCTCTTCACGCACCTTGGGGGTGTAGGACTCGACGTTCTTGCCCTTCGAGGCAGCAAGCTTCTGAGCCTCTGACCAAGAACCGACACGCTCCCCGTTGACGTTGGGTACGAGGGTGACGCCGGGGTTCTCTTTCTTCCGCTCCGCCTGCTTGGCGTCCAATCTACGGTTCTTCTCCGCCATCTGACCGTTGATCCGGTTGGCCTTCGACGCCCAGTTGTCACCCTTGAGGATGAAGCTTGGAGCCGAGAGCACCCTCTTCGCAACAGTCCCACATGCCTCGCATGTCTGGGGGTCTTGGTACTGAGCCATCGGAAGTATCCGCTCGAAGCAGGCTTCGCACTTGGGACACTCGTAGTCGTAGGTGGGCATAGGGCACGTTACCTCGGAAGTTCCCAGCCCTTGACCGAACGCAGACAAGCTGCTGCATGTTTGCAGAGACGATGATCCCCAGAAGGATCCTTCACGTCAGGCGTAGAGGCCGTCCCACGAGGCTTCCCGTAGAGATAGCTCTCGACTTTCGCCCAGTGTTCCGGTCCTTGCCATCGCCAAAAATCACACGAGCAGGACACCAGGAGGTCCATCTTCGAGAGCTTCGTGACGTTGCCCTTGCGGATCGCCTTGATCCTCACGACGTAGGTGTCGCCCCCGGAGCCGGGGACGTTGAACGTGTACATCGAGTTCTTCGGGTCGAACCGCTTGCCCTTTGGCTTGATTGAAGTGGACCGCTGGATGACCTCTTTCGAGGTGCCATCAAGCATCTCAGCGAGCCTCTTGGCGACCCTGACGGCTGAAGGCCCGTGCGCTTCCTTGTTGGCGAAGTCGTGCCCAGAAGGGATGACCTTGGCGGAGCCCCCACCGCCGTCGAACTCCCGGATGTCGAGCTTGTGCCCTGGAGCCCGATCATCATGCTCCTCGTCTGGGAAGTCCAAGATTGGACTCTCTGGACCAGGCAGCCCTAGATTCTGGGCTCCTTGTCCCGGATCCATGTTCCAGCCGGGCGTGTAGACCTCCCGATAGAAGGTGGCCGCGACAGCCCTAGGATCAGGAATTCCGTACACCTCGTCCAGCGTCTCGAAGAAGGCATCCGTGGACTCTTCGGACTCGAACACAACCCCACGCAGGAACACAGAGAGAGGGATTGTGAGGCACTCCTCCTCTTCACCGTCGAGGTGGACCACCACACCCTTGTCAGAGAAGTCCGTGATGTCACCCCATCCGAAGATTGAGTGGAAGAAGCTGATCGGCTCTGCCGCGTGCTTGCGGCTGCGATCTGCCATCTCGGTCGTTGAGCGAACACCCCCAGCCGGAAGCCTGCGAAAGCGGTTCTTGTACTTGGGGTTGTTCCTGAACTTGCGCTGACGCTTGAAGCTCGGGCTGTTGCGGATCTTCTTGTAGCGACGCTTCGCCTTCGTCTTGATCCGACTTTTGTGCCGCCTGTAGTACTTCTGGTAGTACCTCTTGGCTTGGCCGCGCTGCTTGTGCTGCTTCTCGGAGTACGAGGGGAACATCCCGCCAGCCAGACGAGACTCTTCCTCGTTCAGATCCTCAGCAGTCCGAGACGGTTCAACAGTGTCATTCCCATCGGTGCGGCGAGGGTAGATGTTGTCCTTGTACGGGTGACCGTACTCCTCGCCAGGCACGCTGGGTGTGCGCTGCCGGATCTTGTCGCTCTGACCAGGCTCCCCAGGCGTCCGGGTGTCCCTATCACGCATGGGAACAGAGGGGCCGGGAGTGTTGAAGACCGGCGGACCGGGCGGGTCTTTGTCGAGGTTCTCTTTGGTGTCGGTACGCTGCGGCTTGGCCCGCTCTCGGTCCGACTTCGGGGACTCACCTGGGTCGTGATGGATTGAGTCCCCGAGAGGGAGAGCTATCCCCTTGGCAGGCTTCTCCTCAACGACAGTCCGGACCCCGAAGAGTTCACCCGCCGGGGCCGCGTGCCCAGCTTGCTTGACCTGGCACCCGTCTGCCGGAGCAGATGGGTCGTCCTTGTTCTTCCAGTAGGTCGTGATGAGGGAGAGTGTCCCACCACCTCCGAAACCGAACACGAAGAACAGGCCGCTCTTTGGGTCCAGCCACTCGAACTTAGAGCGTTCGGTCAACTGCTCGTAGCGGGGATCTCTCGTTCTCTGCCACTCCTTGGCTTGCTCCACGAACCGGACAAGGGAGTTCTTCAGAGCCTTCACCGTCACTCCCCTGAGGTCCATCCTGTACTGGGCATGGGGGGTGATGGTGAACTGGGTGAACGGGTGAGGACCACCGCGTTCCGATAGGGTGTCGTAGATCTCGTGGGCCTGTGGGTTTGAGAGGCTCTGATCGCTCTCAACGAGATCGATCAGTTCCTCCTTCTCGTCAGGGCCGATTCGCTCGTGGAGGATCCGATCTACGATCCTGCACGGACCCCCAGAGATCCCGAGAGGAGGGCTGAGATCAGCACGTCGGATGCTGTGAGTGCCCTTCCCCATGAGGGTTAGACACCCACATTGGTCTGCATGAATAGCCGACCATCCGTGATTGCGCTCGGGGGCACGGCACACAGGCCGAAGTACAGGAACGGCACGAGGATCGGTGAGCCATCCGGGAACAAGTGCCCTGGGTTCACCAGCAGATTGCTCTCGTCCTCGATGGTGGGGAAGCCATTCTCGCTGACGTACAGGAAGTCCTGCGGGGCGTACACGAGAGGGGTGGGCGGAGCCAGACCGTGACGCGCCTTGTAGGTCTGCGTCTCGAAGGTCGTGGTGGCAGCGAAGTTCCCGCCGAAGAACAGCGTGATGTACTTGTACTTCGGGTTCTGCTGGGTCATCGACGTGTACTGAT